>ERZ773046.440-NODE-440-length-26871-cov-7.634062_pt1 | contig 26871 bp, 21 predicted proteins | sample MGYA00580634_ERZ773046 | MGnify/ENA primary metagenome ERZ773046 (study PRJEB29015, sample SAMEA2738127) | human oral metagenome | biome: human oral; feature: human-associated habitat; material: saliva | place: China | collected 2159 ... | reverse complement strand
ATAGCGTCATATAAAAGATTTAACTATAGGTAAATTCCGCACCTAAGGAACACACCTAAGTCGGATAATCTGCTCAGATGAGGGCATTTTACACATCTAATGACGATAATCTGCATGTTTGTGGTAATTTCAGCGTCATGTATACGTCTTTTTGACAGATTATCCGACTTAGGTGTGTTTTGAACTGCCTCCTATTTCTCGTGTCCAAGAAATGGGAGGCAGTTCAGATACAGAGGCTTTTTGCAAGCAATTGCTTTTTACATGCTACGCATTGGAACAAATCTTCTTCCACAAGCGTAGACCATAGCTATTAGGAAGTCCTGCTTCAATACGAATAGCCAAGTACCATCCCGTGGCGTTATAAACCAACTCAAAGATATCTTGGCTGTTTACGGCAGGGATGCCCTGTGTTAATGCTGTAAAGACAATTCTTACTATGTCAAACAGAACGATAACGGTAACAGCAAGAATATACGGTCTAATAAATCGGGCATCATTTGAACCCTTTAGAGCTAAAAGACCTGCAATAAGAGAAAATACTGCACCAACTGTTACTAAGAAAATGGTAAGGATTCCCTGTTGTTCAAGGAATTGATTAACCGTATCTAAAACTGGTTGATTTACAACTCTAGAAAAATCATGCAGTCCAAGCAGAATCAGAACTAGAAAAAGTGCAATTCCGCTCAATGCAATAGAGACCAGCGAAAAGAAATGAAGAACTCGCTGATGACGAGAGCGCCAATATGTAGTTCCCACGATACCCTGGTCATGCTCCTTCTTTACTTTATCCGCAAGATTTGAACAAATTACCACGTAAACTATAGTATTAAGTTGAACAAAGGGATCAAGAATAATCAACTCTCCTCTACCCCAGGCCCATAAAATTCCTACCAGAATAATCAAGCCAATCAGATAGCAAAGAAATCTGTATGGTTCAACTTTTGATGAGTCTTTGGCGGCACGTAATCCAAATATTGAGGTAATAACTTGCAACATACCAATAAGAAGTACAAATACATAACCCAGAAGTACGTTATTGCTAAACGTAAAATACACGCCACTAAACTCAAGCCTCTCCAAAGGAACTGCAGGCTGTAAGCCCATAAAAGTTGAAACAAGAGATCCAGTTGTAGTTAAAACATCTGCCGCGCCCAAGATAATCAATACAATTGAAACGATACGTAAAATATGTTGAGCAGGGGTTCTAGGAATAGTAGCTTTGACTCGGTCAGACGCAGGACGCTCCAATGGCTCATCTTCACCAACTACAAGGATTTTCTCGGCACGTTGTGCTACTTCAGAAACGTTTTCTGCCAGCTCAGAGGATGCCTCAGTGACCTTTTTAGAGAGCTCTTCTACCTTTGAATTTTTAGCCAGCTTGGCGATCTCAGCACCGATATCTTTTTTCTGTTCCACTGACACAAAAAATCCTCACACTTGTCCAAAATGTTCAAATAAATCATAGCATTAGCTACTTTGCTGTGTTAGTATGTGCAACTGTCCGTGTACCTGCAAGTATGTAAGGAGGCTTGTTCGATGCTTTTTTAATCTTCTCGTGAGCGTGTCACATGTCCACACCACGAGTCTGTCTGACATGTTCCACCACTAATCGAGGAGAATTATGGAATCGAATAAGCTTTTTGCGGAAACACCACCATTTAAATTATTTATACGAGCAGCCCTTCCAGGCGCTATTGCTATGCTTGCGTCAATGCTTTACGACACCGCAGATGGAATCCTTGTTGGACGCTATCTGGGTCAGGAGTCTTTTGGCGCCGTAACCATTGCCATCCCATTGGTCATTCTCTGTTTTGCTGTTGCCGACCTTATTGGCGTTGGCGCTTCTGCGGTTATTGCAGTTGAACATGGCAAGAAGAACCACCAGACTGCTAATAACATCTTTACCATTGCATTTATCATGCTTATTACCACAGGTGTTATCAGCGGCATTTTCTTCTTCTTTTGTGCACCAAACGTTCTGGCGCTGATGGGTGCTCAGGGAAAGATTGCCGAGCAAGGAACTATCTACCTGCGCGTATGGACCCTTTTCTTGCCAGTTATGTGCATCTCATACGCTGTTGATAACTTCCTTAAAATTTGTGGAAAAATTAGGCGCTCTACCAGCATTGCCTTTATCTCTGCAATTTTGGGAACCGTACTTGAATACTACTTCCTGGGAATTTTGGGATTATCCGTTGAGTATGCAGCACTGGGTTACTGCATCTCTATTACCTTCTCGTCCCTTTACGGTGTTTGGCCCTTTATTGGCAACAAGCAGATTCTCAAATTTGTGAAGCCACACTTTAATTGGACGCACATAAAAGAGATCTTTGTAAACGGCTTTCCTATCTTTATGCAGAACATCTCAAGTAGGATTTATTCTCTGCTGATGAATGCTGCTCTGCTCACCCTTGGTGGAGATATTGCCATTGCTTCTTACGGCGTGCTTCTCTATTCTGGCGGACTCATTCAGCCGCTCATTTATGGACAAGCTGATGCCATGCAGCCAGCTATTGGTTATAACTGGGGCGCAAAGAAAAAAGATCGAGTACTTGCCATTGAGAAGTACATCTTCTCTACAGGCATTATCATTGGCATCTTTGCGTTTTGTGTCTCGTTCTTCTTCTCGGAGTTCTTGGTCAAGCTCTACCTGCCTGAAGGAACGCAAGAGCTGCTTAACATGGCAATCCCAGCTATGCGTATTCATGCTTTTATCTTTATTTTTAGCTGGATTACCATGTGCACCGAAAGCTTGGCTATTGCGCTCAAGCAAACAAAGATCTCCAACCTTTTGAGCGTCTTTATGGCACTCATCTTCCCTATCAGCTCGCTTATGGTTCTGAGGCCATTTGGTCTGGACGCGCTCTGGTACGTCTCAGTTGTATCCAACATACTCTCGGCGCTGCTTTCTGTTGGCTGCCTTATCCACATCTATCGCAAGCACTTTAGGGGTGTAGGCGCTGATGACGCAGACAATGCATCTGAGCTTCAGAATGAGAATGCCCAGCTCACCGATGCAGAGCTCACCGATGCAGAGCTTACAGCGTCCGAGCTCTCCAGCCCAGAAGATCACCTGGACCCAGAATCCATCTCCCGAGCTCAATAGCCCGCACTCTCACAGCTCCACGCAACAACTTACTCCTCACAAAAACATGGCGAGAAGATCTTCTGATTCCAAGATCTTCTCGCCATAAACATGAGCGGTTATAGAGCGTCTAACTACAGCGCAGCAAGTGCCTGCTCGACGTCGTTGATAAGGTCTTCGGTGCCCTCAATACCGCAGCTCAAGCGCACAGTACCTGGGGTAATACCTGCTGCTACAAGCTCCTCATCGGTAAGCTGACGATGCGTTGAAGAAGCTGGGTGCAAACAACAAGAACGAGCGTCCGCAACGTGTGTAGCAATGGAGAATACCTTGAGGTTACCCAGGAACTTCTCGGCAGCCTCACGACCACCTGCAACGTCAACAGTGATAACACCGCAGGAACCATTTGGCAGGTACTTCTGAGCAAGCTCGTAGTACTTGTCACCTGGGAGGCCAGGATAGCTTACGTGCGCAACCTTAGGATTGTTTGCAAGCGCCTCGGCAACTGCCTGGCCATTCTTGCAATGCTGAGCCATACGAACGTGCAGGGACTCAAGGCCAAGGTTAAGATAGAAAGCGTTCTGTGGTGACTGAATGGAACCAAAGTCACGCATAAGCTGAACAGTTGCCTTAGTAATAAAGGCGCCACCATTACCAAAGGTATCTGCATAGACAAGGTTGTGATACGAAGAATCAGGCTGGGTTAGACCTGGGAACTTATCTGCATGAGCAGCCCAGTCAAAGTTGCCACCGTCAACAATGGCACCGCCAACAGCAGAGCCGTGACCGTCCATATATTTGGTTGTTGAATGGGTCACAATATCTGCTCCCCACTCAAGAGGACGGCAGTTCACAGGTGTAGCAAATGTATTGTCAACAATCAGAGGTACGCCATGATCATGAGCTGCCTTTGCCCAACGTTCAATATCAAGAACAACCAGTGCAGGGTTTGCAACAGTCTCACCAAAGACGCACTTTGTATTTGGTCTGAATGCTGCGTTAATCTCCTCGTCAGTTGCATCTGGTGAGATAAACGTACACTCAATACCCATCTTCTTAAGAGTGATAGCAAACAGGTTAAAGGTGCCGCCATAAATGGTAGACAGGGAGATAAAATGATCTCCAGCCTCAGCAATATTAAAGACGGCAAAGAAGTTTGCGGCTTGACCAGAAGACGTCAGCATTGCAGCCGTACCGCCCTCAAGCGCACAAATCTTTGAAGCTACAGTATCAAGCGTTGGATTTTGAAGACGAGAATAGAAATAACCCGCAGCCTTGAGGTCGAACAACTCTCCAAGTTGCATCGACTCGTCATATTTGAACGTGGTTGATTGAATGATAGGCACTTGCCTAGGCTCACCGCAACCAGGCTGATAACCGCCCTGTACGCAGCGAGTCTCGATGCTCTCAGACATAGCATCCTCCCTCATAATCATCATCCACGCCGCGCAAACGTCTCTGCGCTCCAAACGTGGACTATGTGATTACCTTAGGATACTAGTCTCTCTACCTTCAATCACACGCTCAATCAAAACTTTTTCATGTTCTGAAACAATTGCGAGGTCTGAGGTAACATCTCTGAAGTCCATAGAATCTTTCCACTCTTTGACCAGAGAAATATTACGCTGAGCTGTGCAAATAGTGCTGAGCTCAGAGTCAATGTCTTGCATAATCTGGGTGTAATTTGCGCGTTTCTCGCCCAGCATATCACTGAGGTGGAAAAGAATGTGCTCAACTTCACGAACTTCTCGCCTTGCATGGTGCACCTCAGAGAAGCTAGTCATATCCAGACCAAAGAGGCGCGCATCAATAGTCTCCAGCATGTAATCAAAGCGGCTGCTAATGTCTTCAAACGAGAGGCCATCTTTTAGTACTGCATCTGACCATGCAGGCTCAAAGAGCTCATCCAGCGCACAGCGCAGACTGCGACGGACAGCCTTCTTGCGCAGTCCCTCGCAAATGCGATCGCGCTCAGACTCGCGAGCTGCTTCTACAGCGCTAACCAGCTTAGAGCCCTGAGAAAGCTCTCCAGACTCCATCAAATCTGCAACGGTATCAGAGAAGCCGTCAATCTCACGAAGACGCGTAGTTGCACCAAGCATCAGCCTATAAACAGGCTCAGCAATCTCAACTGCTTCCTCATTAAGAAGGGGCGAGAAAAACTTGGTAAGCAGCTGGGTTCCTCTAAGAGCAAACCTAAATGCTGCGATAACTGCAGGGTCTTCTGGATGAGCACGGAACTCCGTGTATGCGTCTTCCAGATTGGTTGCTGCATGAGCACATGCCTCATCCAGGGCATCAAGCGTCTCCCAAGGCTGAGTAGAAGGACCACTGACCAGCCAAAGAAGCTTACCGTGAGGCTCTCGAACGTCTCCAAGCTGCTTCCAGACGCACTCGTGTTGATGACCAAGTGAACCACGTACGTCAATAGCGCACACGGCGCCCTTTGTCAGCGGAAGTTCAAATCCCAGCAGAGTCTCTGCAACATAACCCAAAAATGGGGCGTGACCAACAAGAATAAGCGTTTCTGCATCAGCGTGCTCAAGCTCTGCCTGAAGTGCAGGAAGATCTTGATCGTAAAGGGAGTCATGAATCTCCAGACCTTCTGCATCCAGAGCCTCTGCCACAATCTCTGCGGTCTCAAGTGCGCGAAGAGCGGGACTTGTCCAAATCTCAGCCTCTTCCCCCTCTGGTCCCAACAGTCCAAAAATATGAGGATAATTGGCAGATAAAGCCCTCTGACCAGCACGTGTGAGCTCTCGACTCATGTCTTCAGAGCCACGTTCAGATACACCATGTCTAACAAGAACCAAAGTCTTTACCATGTTTACCTCCGCTGGTCATCTGCAGAAAACTGCTTCTTATAGCGTAATAGGACGCCCGCGCAATTTTGCACGGACGTCCTATTTTTACTGCCAACGGGCAAATATATCGGTATATGGCGAGAAAAACTTTTTATCTCGCATCTCTGCTATGCAGTTTTTGCATAACGGCTATGCATAATCTGCACGCAAAAATCCAACTTGAAAGACTTGGTAACTGTGGCGGTTAAGTTAGTGCTCTATCCACGCGTCCCTATTCCACCTGTGACCTGCAATCTTAGAAGTCAGCGTTGCCAACGGTACGAGGGTGAGGAATAACGTCGCGGATGTTATCCACACCGGTGAGGTACATAACAAGGCGCTCAAAGCCAAGACCAAAGCCAGAGTGTGTGCAAGAGCCGTAACGGCGAAGATCCAAATAATACTTGTAATCGTCGGGGTTCATGCCAAGCTCAACAATGCGCTTCTCCAGAAGCTCAAGACGGTCTTCTCGCTGTGAGCCACCAATAATCTCGCCGATGCCTGGAACAAGGCAGTCAGCTGCGGCAACAGTCTTGCTGTCATCGTTAAGGCGCATGTAGAAGGCTTTGATTTCTGCTGGATAATCAGTAACAAAGATTGGCTTTCCAAAGTGCTGCTCGGTGAGGTAGCGCTCGTGCTCAGTCTGAAGGTCAATGCCCCACTCAACAGGGTATTCAAACTTCTGACCAGCCTTTACTGCCTCCTGCAGAATCTCAATTGCCTCGGTGTAAGAAACACGAGAGAACTGGGAAGTTGCAACGTGGTTCAGGCGCTCAAGCAGACCCTTATCCACAAACTTGTTAAGCATCTCAAGTTCATCTGGGCAGTACTCAAGAACATACGCAATAACGTAGCGCAGCATCTCTTCTGCAACATCCATGTCCTGTGCAAGATCACAGAAAGCCATCTCTGGCTCAATCATCCAGAACTCTGCAGCGTGGCGGCGTGTGTTGGAGTTCTCTGCGCGGAACGTTGGGCCAAAGGTGTACACGTCACCAAAGGCCATAGCAAAGTTCTCTGCCTGAAGCTGACCAGAAACGGTGAGGTGAGAAGACTGACCAAAGAAGTCCTTTGAGTAGTCAACATCGCCCTTCTCGGTACGTGGAACGTTGTTCAAATCAAGTGTAGTGACGCGGAACATCTCGCCTGCACCCTCAGCATCGGATGCAGTGATGATAGGCGTGTTCACGTAGACGAAGCCACGGTCCTGGAAGAACTGATGGATAGCAAAAGCAGCCACAGAACGGATGCGGAAGACTGCACGGAACATGTTAGTGCGAGGACGAAGGTGTTGCTGCGTACGAAGGTACTCAAGAGACTGGCGCTTCTTCTGCATTGGATAGTCAGGGCTGGATGGGCCCTCAATCACAATGGTCTGCGCCTGCAGCTCAATAGGCTGTGGACGATCAGGAGTAAGCTCAAGGACACCCTGAATAATCAGAGCAGCGCCAACGCCACAGGAAGCAACCTCCTCGTAATTGCCAAGGTTCTCACGATTCATAACAACCTGTAGGTCTTTGAAGCAGCTACCGTCATTAAGTGTGACGAAGCCAAAATTCTTCATATCCCTTACTGAACGTACCCAGCCGGCCACGGTAACTTTTTGGCCACCAAGTTGCTCTGCATCTGCGTACAATGCAGAAATCGTGATGCGCTCCACGGGCATACCCTCCTTGTAACTCACTCTGCAGGCTTTTCCTGCGCTCTGCAGGACTATCCTGCGAGACGAACAAATATCTATTTAGAATACCGCATAACCTCATGGCAGGCGCTCACTTTTATATATCTGGCGGTAATTACGCTAATCTCACACAGCCAAGCCGGCACGCCATAAAACACCGCGCCCTAAAACACATATCTGCAATTCGGCTAAACTAGTGCAGTAGAACTTGCCTACAAAGTGCTGCCACCTCAAAAGGCCTGCTAAAGGAGAAGCCATGGAAGACTACAAGCGCGAATTTATTGAGTTTATGGTCCAGAGCAACGTACTTAAATTTGGTGATTTTACGCTTAAGAGTGGTCGCAAATCTCCTTTCTTCATGAATGCAGGCGCCTATGTCACTGGCGAGCAGCTCCACAAGCTGGGTCTTTATTATGCTCGCGCTATTCACGACAACTTTGGCCTGGATTTTGACGTAGTCTTTGGTCCTGCATACAAGGGCATCCCCCTTTCCGTTATCACTGCAATGGGCATCAATGAGCTCTACGGTAAGCAGGTTCAGTACTGCTCCAACAGAAAAGAAGCAAAAGATCACGGCGCCGACGCCGGCATGCTTTTAGGAGCAGAGCTCAAAGACGGCCAGAGAGTAGTTATGGTTGAAGACGTCACCACTTCTGGCAAGTCTATTGAAGAGACCTATCCTCTGATTACCTCTATTGCAAATATCGAGGTAGTTGGTCTGATTGTCTCGCTCAACCGTATGGAGGTTGGCAAGGGCGGAAAGGTTGCAGCTCTTCAGGAAGTCTCTGAGCGCTGGGGCATGCCAACCGCAGCCATTGTCTCCATGGATGAGGTTACCGAGGCCCTCTACAACAACGAGGTTGACGGCAAAGTTATTATCGACGACACCTTGAAGAGCGCCATTGACGTCTACTACCAGCAGTATGGCGTTAAATAAGGCGAGAAAAACCTCTGCGTAGAAACCTGACTTATGACTCTGACTCAACTTAAATACGTTCTTGCAATTGCTAAGGCAGGCACTATTAACGCCGCAGCTAAACAGCTCTTTATCTCGCAACCTACCTTAAGTAGCGCAGTCAAAGAGCTTGAAGCCGAGCTGGGAATCTCCCTTTTTAACAGGACCAGCAAGGGTGTTGAGCCTACCGCAGATGGCGAGGAGTTTTTGAGTTATGCCAGGCAAGTTGTCATGCAGACTGACCTCATCGAAGAGCGCTATCTGGGCACTGCCCCCGCTAAGCAGCGCTTTTGTGTTTCTTGCCAGCACTATTCCTTTGCCGTTGAGGCCTTTGTCAACCTGATTAAAGAGCATGGCGGTTCAAAGTACGATTTCCGTATTAGAGAGACGCAAACCTACGAGATTATTGAAGACGTCTCCAAACTGAGAAGTGAGGTAGGCGTTCTCTACCTCAACTCGTTCAACGAGCGCGTTATTAGAAAAACGCTGCAGGACCAGGGCCTGGTTTTCTCGCCATTGTTTAAATGCAAGCCAAGCGTTTTTGTAGGAAAAGACAATCCGCTGGCAAAACGTCCATCGGTAACGCTCAACGATCTTGCTCCCTACCCTCGCCTTTCGTACGAGCAGGGCGAGCACAACGCGTTCTATTTCTCCGAGGAGCTTCTGGCAACGCTTGATCGCGATAAGGACATCATGGTCCGAGACCGCGCTACCATCTTCAACCTGATTATTGGTCTGAACGGCTACACCATCAGCACCGGTCTTATTAACGAGGAGCTCAACGGACCAAATATTGTTGCAGTTCCTCTGGCTGTTGATGACTACATGGAAGTTGGTTACGTTACCCACGACGAGAAGAGCCTCTCGCCCTTTGGCGAGCTCTACATTGACGCGCTCAAGCGCTGCTGCCAAGCAGTTACGTGGGTGTAAGGTTTTACAAATAAGTAAGTTGTTTTAAGCGTTCTTTATGCTTTATTAACTAAATTGAAAGCTGTTCAGCTGCGACGATTCTTTTTAATAAATAACGGTCATTGAATATGTTATTTATTAACCGATAAAAAGATACCGTTCACAGTAAAAGACGTAACAATGATGCCTATAGGAATAGAATTAAGGTAAGAGAGTCGGCAACTACTCCTCTACAGCAATAGGCTAAAGACCGAAGAAAAACATAGTAAAGAATACACGGACTCTCGACTCATGAAATGGATTTTTAAGGTCGTCTGGGGTTTATTATGTTTTCTCATGATTCTAGAAACTTAAGCTTAAAAACACATAAGCTCCCCCAACAGGCTCGTTCTTTGGCAGTAGTGATTGCTTGTGTCATCATTGCTGGGCTACTTTATTTTTATAATCTTGCCCAAAAACAGGCGCAGCAAGAACTTTTTGCGCAGCAAGTTGCACAAAGGCAAAACGAAGCCTCGGAAACTTATAAAATTGGCGATGTTGTACAACTAACTGGACTTGATCAAGAATAAGGTAATCCAGTTGAGACTTCTTTTGGGGCTGATCTACCATGGGTTGGCACAATTGAGGTAACGGTAACAGACGTAATCCTTTGTCATTCTATAGACGAAGCAGGTTTTACCTCTGGAGCACTTAACGATTCATTAACACCAGAAAATGCAGATAGCTTGTATCTAGTCTATACGCTTCATTTTAAAAACATAGACGCCGTTCAAAAACACACCCCAAATGGTCCGGACTATATATTACTTACTAGTTACTCAATTAATGCTGAGGGGCATAATATTTTCATGTCCCAAATTACACCTGAAAATGCCCAAATTGACAATTCGGAAGTGGAAAAAGAAAAAGGATATTTTTGGATTAATGCAGGGGATGAATGTGACGTCAAACTTGCTTTTGCGCTATCTCCAGAAGAACTGAGAGATGTTACTTCTATTCATCTGGCAAATATGGGAGGAATTTATTCAAACGCAAAGTTAGTTGATATACAGTCTGCATTAAAAAGTGATAAGTAGGTGTTTGCTATGAATTCATTGTTCAAGTCTGAATTTAAGCGACAACTTACCAATAATCCATTATTTTGGACATGTGTTGCAATTGGAATCTGTATTGCACTACTTGCCGCTTGGATTGAAATACAACTTGAATTAGGTATCTTAGAAGAGACCTATCAACAGGGAAATCATCTTTCTTATAACACTTTACTCTCTCTCGTTTCTGCTTATACCGCTTGGATCCCAACACGAATCGGAGATTTTTACAGTGGACTGTACTATCTCTTATGGCCGCTCTTAGCAACCATTCCAACTGCTTGGATTCTAAGCAACGATTCAAAAGAAGGGGTGCTTGAACAGCAATGTCTTAGAATTAGAAAAGCTAGTGTTATCAGGATAAAACTATATGTAAGCTTTGTTTCTGGAGGTATTTGCTCTGCCCTACCTCTTGTCCTTAATTTTTTAGCTGTAATTTGTTTCTTACCGTTATCTATACCAAAAATTTACGATGAGATATATACCGCTGTCCCAATGAACTCTTTATTCTCAGGACTTTTTTATAGCTCTCCTCTTGCTTATGTCATTGTTTTATCCATATTAGCCTTCATGATTGGTGGGCTGTTTTCCTGCACTGTTTGTCTTTTTGCCAGTTTAACTAAGACCACATTTCAAGCAATTTTTATTTCTTATTTCCTACTTCACCTGTTAGCATTCTTAGGCTCGCAATTTTCAGCAATCCTTTCCTCTGCTCAATTAAGAGAAGTAGGGCAAAATGCATTCATTAAGTTGAATTTCTTTCAATTAATAAGTTCTGAATATGCTCCAACAAAACTTGGATTTTATTGCTTCTGTTTTGTTTTGCTATTACTAGCAATCTTCATTTCTTACAAAAAGACTTGTAGGGGTGATCTGCTATGAAACATCAAGTTTCAAGGAACTTCACTCAGCTTTTTGATATGCATAAAAATCTTCTAGCAGCACTTTTTGTGATGTTGTTATCTTGTACAGCGTTTATTTCTTCTTTTGCACAATTCAGCTTAATTACACAAGGAGGATATTCATTTTCTTTAGGTGATTTGATTATCGCAACATTCTTCGGTTCTGCCCACACGCTCTACGTAGAGTGGACCGCGCTTTATATCTCTTTTCTTCTCATAATCATTATTTCTAGCTCAGACACAAATGAACATTTTTCTCTTCAACGTATGATGAGATTTGAGAAGAAAACTAGATTTTGGATTTATAGCTATATGAATTTAATCGTATCTTCTCTCTTTTTGATTACCGTCTATATAATGACATACGTTATCTTACTTATTTGTACAGGTAATAGCCCTAATATTGCTACGCTAAATGTGGATATCTTCATTTTCCATACCGTTCAAACAAGTACAGAATTTTCACTCACAGCCCCAGAAGTATTAGCCCTTCTCGGCATTTATTATCTTGGTCTCTTATTCTTTTCCTTTATTTACAAAGTAATGAAACTCTATACTCACAATTCACTAGCTGTATTACTAAGCGTAGCACTACTAGTTTTAGGAGAGTTTTTTCCTGAACTTCCATTCCCCTCTACATTAATGACTTTTTCAAGACTTCTTCCTTTTAATCCAGAAGGATATAGCCTTGTGTATGCAACTTTATATTTTCTCGTTGGAATCATTTTCTTAAACATTTTTGGTCTCATCGGAACTAAAAATGCAGAGTTTGGCGGTGAGTAAACATGTCGTACATTTCAGTTGAGCATCTAACAAAAGAAATCGGAAACGATACTGTTCTCAAGGATGTCACATTATCCCTGGAAAAGAGAAAGATAATTGGTCTCGAAGGCCAAAACGGCTCTGGTAAAACAATGCTAATGCGAGCGGTCTGTGGTCTTATTAAACCTACCCAAGGATACGTTTCTATTGAAAACAAAAAACTCTGGGATGATATAGATTTCCCACCAAGTGTTGGTCTGCTCCTAGAAAAACCGGCACTTCTCAGCTCATATAGCGGTCGTAAGAACCTAGAGATTCTCTCGTCAATAAAACAAATTGCATCTGATCAAGATATTGATGCTGCAATTGAAAAAGTGGGACTTGATCCTAAAGACAAAAGACCTGTCAGAAAGTACTCCCTTGGCATGAAGCAACGCTTAGGAATTGTCATGGCATTTTTTGAGCAGCCAGATTTAATTATTCTTGACGAGCCAACAAACGCTCTTGATGAAGACGGTGTCCATATGCTCACTGAGCTCATTGTTGAACAAAGAGATAGAGGCGCAACACTTCTCATCTCAAGTCATGATGCTGAATTCTTAGAGATTGTCTGTGATGTAATTTACAAAATGAAGCTCGGTAAAATTGTCGAGAAAATCGACGTGCAAAGACGTGCATCATGAAACTAAAAAGCAAACTACCATTATTCGCAATTGCCATAAGCATTGTACTGGTTTGTGCTCTTAGCTACAGAGTTTGGTGGGTGAATACCCATGCACTGACTATCCCTGAAGAAATTTATCAAATGGGAGAATGGGTCCCTCTTGACGGAAATTTTCATTATTCGTCTTCTGAGAATACAAAGGGATATTCAATACGAATAACTGAAATTGCCCTAACCACATATGACGGTTACCTGGAAAAACATGGTATTACGCCACAACATCCCAATGCTCATGGCAATCAAACAAGTGTGATTGATGTAACTATAGAAATTAAAAATGATAGAGAAGAGACTGAGCCTGTAGGAGGAATAGATTTTTTCGGCACGGTTTTAATTCCACAAGCCAACAACACTTATTACATTTGCGATTTAGGAAATGAAAATTCCCTTTGGCCGCTTGCCCAGCCAAATATAACCACTTCGCGAATTGCCATCAAACCGCACACTTCATATGTTCTTCATGTGCCTTATGTAGTAAATCTCACAGGGGAAGAAATCTATAGAACTCCGATTACTGATACGACGTTTGATTTGCTTGTTTCTCGCCTGCCTGTAGAAAAACGAATTCGAGTCTCTTTGTAGCAACTCTTAGCGCTCCAGCTACAGGTTTCATCACTCCCACTACAGATTGTGCCACCGCTCCCACTACGGATGAATGGATTGTTAGCTGCCTCTCAACTTGCGCTAAAATAATACCTTACGTTTTTGAAGCGCAATGGGAGGCATCATGGGTCTTAAGTATGAAACCGCACGATATGAGGCATCATACGGAGCAATTTCACAACTTCCTTCTCCAGAGACTCCAGAGGTAGCCTTTGTAGGCCGCTCAAACGTGGGTAAGTCTTCCCTCTTAAATAAACTAATTGGTAGAAAACAACTCGCACGAGTTTCAAGCGTTCCAGGTAAAACCGCTAATATCAACTTCTTTGACGTTGATGGCGTCAAATTTGTAGACTTGCCTGGATATGGATTTGCACGAGTTTCTCGCCAAGAAAAGCAACGCTGGGCAGACCTCATTGGCGGCTATTTTGAGCAAGAACGCAGCTTTAACCTGGTCATTAGCCTTGTTGACATCAGACACGAAGCTCAAAAGCTTGACCTACAGATGATTAGCTTTCTTCAAGAGGCTGAGCTGCCCTTTGTAGTTGCGTTTACCAAGGCAGATAAAATTGCACGCGGCAAGCAAAATCAAGCCGCGGCCGCCCTGCGCAAGGCATTCCACATCACCCCTGAACAGGCCATTATTACCTCATCCGAGACTGGCTTGGGCATTGACGAGTTGCGCCGCCGCATCGAAGACGCAACTATCTAGGAGCATCATGGATCCAATCCACCAGCAAGAGCAAGAGCACCTCTCCCACGTATACCAAAAGCTTGTTGAGATTCGTGAGGATTTGGACACAACGCTCAACACCACGCAAAAAGATGCAGCTAGAGACCTTCGTCAGATGAGTGAAGAAATCCGCCCGGACTTTGGCGGAGCGGACGAAACCATCGAGACCCTTGCGGCCATTGAGACGCTCAACAGCGTTATTGATACGTACAACCAGTACCACGATTTTACTGTCGAGAAACTCGGTCGAGTCGAAATCCTGTTGAGGCAGCCTTACTTTGCCAAGGTCACGCTCAAGATGCGACCTGGACGTCCTTCTCGCGATGTGTACATTGGCGCAGCGGGCATCACCGACAAAGACCGCACGCCGCTTATTGTTGATTGGCGCAGCCCCGTTGCCGAGACGTATTACAACCAAGAGATGGGAACTACGTCGTACCAGGTAGACGGCAAGAAAAGAACAGTTGAACTGGAACTTCGCCGACAGTTTGACATCACGCGCGACAAGCTGAACCTCTACTTTGACACAACGGTTGCCATTGAAGACTCTCTGCTGCTTGCCGCTCTGAAACGTCAGCACACCGAAAAGCTGCAGGCCATCACCGCAACTATCCAGCGCGAACAAAACGTTGTTGTCAGGCACGAGGATGTGCCCGTTCTACTGGTCAACGGCCTTGCAGGCTCGGGCAAAACGTCCGTTTTACTGCAGCGTATTGCGTACCTTCTGTACCAGCAGCGCACCACACTTACCGCAGATCAGGTGTACCTGTTCACTCCTAACGAGATGTTTGGTCGCTACATCAACACCGTTTTGCCTAGCATGGGCGAGCACAATCCGCAGGTATTTACTTGGGATTCTTTCCTCAAGGCGTTGGGCCTAGCCGACCACGCATCGGGCGCCCATAACAACCCCGATTCTCTGAAGAAACTTGAAGAGCAGCTTGCCGTACTTGAGCTCTATGAAGACGACTTCAAGGCCATTTCTGTTGAGGGAACCACGCTTATTAAGCCAGCTCAGGTGGCTAGTTCTGTGGCAAAGTTCTCGCAATTCCCTGTGGGACCGCGCCTCATTGCACTTGCCAAAGACGAGCTCCACACCCGTCTGGAGCGCAGACTTGGCCAGATGGCTCACAACGACGAAATCCAAGAAGAGATGCTCTCCCTTGACGTTGAGCAGCAGCTTGAGGTCTTTGGTCGCACCATCAGCCCTTCCGACGAGGAAGAAGTTCTGGCGCGCACCCGCGAGTTCCTCAACTGGCGTTTTGCCTCTGCGCACGAGGTCATCGAGTCCGCTTCCTGGCTCCGCATCGACCGCATTGGCATGCGCATGCTCAGCACCTCCGCGCTCAGCGGTGCCGAATGCGTTTACCTGCGACTTCTTATCACAGGAGCTGGCGAGAAAAACGTCAAGTTTGTCATGATCGACGAGGTGCAAGACTATACCGAGACGCAGCTTATGGTACTTGGAAAGTACTTCTCGCGCGCGCACTTCCTGCTTTTGGGTGACTCTAACCAGGCAATTTGGGAAGACACCGCAACGTTTGAGCAGATTGAGAAAATCTTTACCGCAACACATGGCGAGGACGCAGTTTCTACCTGCAAGCTTCTGACCAGCTATCGTTCTTCTCCCGAGATTACCGCACTGTTTACCTCGCTTTTGAGCGAAGAAGAGCGTGGCCAGACAAGCTCCGTTCAACGCGGCGGCAAAAAACCTGAGTTCTTTGAGGTGGTCGCTGAAGACAAAGATACTGAGCGCGCCGAGTACCTGCAAACGATGAAGTCCCTTGTTGAGCAGGCGCAGGCATTTGACGGGCTGACCGCCATTGTGTGCACCGAGAAGTCTCGTGTTCGCTGGCTTGCCAAGCAGCTGGAGGGGTCTGCGGTCAAGGTGCTCACCAGCCACGATTCCCTCCCTGCGAAGGGCGTTGTTCTTCTCGACCTTGCGCTTGCAAAGGGCCTTGAGTTTGATCAGGTCATTGTTGCCGACGCACAAGAAGAAGTGTATAAAGCAGACGGAATTTCTCGCCGTAGGCTCTACACCGCGCTGTCACGTGCGATGCATCATGTGATGGTGGTCTCTCAGGGAAAGATGACTCCGCTGCTCAGCAAATTGCTTTAAAAAAAGCAATTTCTACCTGCGATTTTTTGGAAATTTACTGATTGAAGACGGCTAGTTCGGGTAAATGCTAGTTATCGATAACATTTACCGTTGGAGGTTAGTATGTCCGAAGAATTGATTCCTGGTGTCATGAAGAACATCGACGCAAAGACTGTAGTAACCCTTAAAGACCAGGTTGCATGCCTTCCTGGCCAGGTCATCAGCAAGACCCTTGCACAAAACGATGCTGTCAGTGTCACCCTCTTTGGCTTTGGAGCAGGCGAAGAGATTGCAAGCCATCGTGCAGGTGGCGACGCATTTGTCACCATTCTTGAGGGTCGCGCAAACATCACCATCGATGAAGACGTCTACAACCTTGAAACTGGTCAATCCATTGTGATGCCACTTGGCCATCCACATGCACTTCAGGCTCCAGAAGAGTTCAAGATGCTGCTAGTTGTTGTGTATCCACAGAAATAATTTATATATTTACCTAACAATTCCGCAGAATTCTGCATAATTCTACAGGTATTTTCTATTTGACCAGGTGGACAGCGTGTCTGCCTGGTCAAATACTATCTCTGCCTGGTCAAATACTATCTCCGCCCGGTCTAATACTCTGTGTAATTACAATACACACCTCATAACAGAATGGGTATACTAGTTATGTCTGTGCAATCGGCAAAATGTTAAACCTAAAGAAAGGTGAGCTATGAGCCAGATTTTTGATGTTCACGCACGTGAGGTCCTCGATTCCCGTGGCAATCCAACCGTTGAGGTTGAGGTTGTTCTTGATGACGGTTCCTTTGGTCGTGCAATCGTTCCTTCCGGTGCTTCCACTGGTGAGTTCGAGGCTGTAGAGCTTCGCGACGGCGACAAGAGCCGTTACCTGGGCAAGGGCGTTCTAAAGGCAGTTGAACACGTCAACACTGAGATCCGTGACCTCGTTATTGGTTGGGACGCAGAGGATCAGCGCGGCCTTGACCTCGCTATGATCAAGCTTGACGGCACTCCAAACAAGGGTCGCCTTGGCGCAAACGCTATTCTCGGCGTTTCTCTTGCTGTTGCTCACGCTGCAGCTGCTTCTGCTGAGCTTCCACTTTACGCTTACCTCGGTGGCGCAAACGCTCACACTCTTCCTGTTCCTATGATGAACGTCCTCAACGGTGGCGTCCACGCTGACAACAACGTTGACTTCCAGGAGTTCATGATTATGCCTGTTGGTGCTCCTGACTTCACCACCGCTCTTCGCTGGTGCGCACAGGTTTACCACACCCTCAAGGACACTCTGAAGTCCCAGGGCCTCAACACCGGTGTTGGTGACGAGGGCGGCTTTGCTCCAGACCTTAAGTCCAACGAGGAGCCACTTGAGCTTCTCTCCGAGGCTGTTCAGGCTGCTGGCTTTGAGCTTGGCAAGGACTTCCGCTTTGCTATGGACCCAGCTTCTTCTGAGTTCTACAACAAGGAGACCGGCAAGTATGACCTCAAGGGCGAGGGTCGCTCCCTTACCTCCGAGGAAATGGTTGCTTACTACGAGGAAATGGTTGAGAAGTTCCCAATCGTCTCCATCGAGGACGGCCTTGCAGAGGAGGACTGGGACGGTTGGAAGATCCTTACCCAGCGTCTGGGCAAGAAGATCCAGCTCGTCGGCGACGACCTCTTTGTTACCAACACTCAGCGCCTGAAGAAGGGCATTGAGGTTCACGCTGGTAACTCCATCCTCATCAAGGTCAACCAGATTGGTACCCTGACCGAGTCCCTCGAGGCTATCGAGATGGCTAAGCGCGCAGGTTACACCGCAGTTGTCTCCCACCGTTCCGGCGAGACCGAGGACACCACCATTGCTGACCTTGTTGTTGCAACCAACGCTGGTCAGATCAAGACTGGTGCACCTGCTCGTACCGAGCGTGTTGCTAAGTACAACCAGCTTCTCCGCATCGAGGACGACCTCGCTGAGGGTGCTGAGTACCTGGGCATGGACGCTTTCTACAACCTTCGCTAAACCCGCAGGTTGTGGGCTAGACGGCGTGCGTCCGGCCCGACCGAGCTGCAACGTCGTTTAGGCTGCTAGAAGCTACGAAGCCGCATCTCATTTGAGGTGCGGCTTTTTTGTGCGCGTGCGGCGGGTGTGGCGGGCACGAGCAGCGGTCAGGCGTCAGGTGCGAGCGTGGCATGGGACAGGGAACGGCGGCGAGACCTGCGGGTTTCTCGCCGCGTGCGATGCCTTAGCGGGCGTATGAGTTCCGTAAGCACATCCGTGTCTAGTTCGAAACGCCCGAACACACCTATGTCAGATAATCTGCTGAAAATGCGTATACATTTCGCTCAAAACGCTTGTCTCATGCAGAATATCGTCATTAGATGTGTTTTTGATTCTTGATTTTGCAGATTATCTGACATAGATGTGCTTGCTTAACCCTGAAATTTAGGGTAATTAAATCTTTGATATATCTTCATTCATAATTATGTATATCAGATAGAAATTATGCATAATAGTGAATTGAGCGTACGTGATTAAATTCAAATTCTATAACCAAAGCTGCTCCACGATGTATTTGGGCTATTGAGTCTGGTTTTATCTGCAGTTTTTTGAGGATGTTCCGTCAGTCGATATAACGGCACCGCAGCATCCCACCGCGGTTATACTTGATATGTCAACTCTCAAGAATCCGAGGCGCTATGAACACCACATCAGAGCATGTAATACGCACAATCCTGGTTGGACAGTCGGGCGGGCCGACTGCAGCCATCAATGCATCGCTTGCGGGTGTTATTCGCGCAGCTCACGCCCAGGGCCTCCGAGTGCTCGGGATGCGCAACGGAATCCAGGGATTTCTTGAGGGCGGCGTCGTTGATCTGGTGGAAGCACTTGAACTTACAGCGTCTGAATCCGGATCGTCCAACCACGCATCCACAAATCCTGGCGAGAAGAACCTCCAGCTCCTAAGAAAAACGCCTTCGAGCTGGTTGGGCAGCTGCCGCTGTAAGCTGCCGGAACTTGGGACGGAACTTGCTGCCATCTCAGAACCCGCAGCAACCTCCCCTATCTACCAGCAGATTGAAGCGCAGCTCAAGAAATACCAGGTGGACGCTGTACTTTACATCGGCGGCAACGATTCCATGGACACCACGGACAAGTTGTCTCGCTACTTTGCCCAGGTAGAGAGTTCCGTTCGTGTTGTTGGCGTGCCAAAAACCATCGACAACGACCTCGAGGGCACCGATCACACCCCCGGTTTTGGTAGCGCGGCGCGATTCGTCGCATCCGTAACCGCCGAGCTCACCCGCGATGGAGGCGTGTACAACAGCAAAAATGTAACGTTCATCGAGGCAATGGGCCGCGATGCCGGCTGGCTCACGGCCGCTGGTGCACTGGCGCAAAATATTTGCGGAACTGCTCCGGATTTTGTGCTCCTGCCAGAGATTCCTCTTGATGAGCATGCATTACTTTCCGCCATTGAACAGCGACTTCGCGAGAAAAACAACGTGATTGTAGTCGTCAGCGAGGGTGTCCATCACGCAGATGGTAGTTTCCTTTTTGATGCAAAGTCTGTCGCAATTGACACGTTTGGCCACCTTGCAGCGCAGTCTGGAACAGCGACATACTTATCGCAGCTGGCTAAGAATCAGCTGGGCGTAAAGTCTCGCGGTGTTGAGCTCAATACGCTGCAGCGCTGTGCCTCGCACGCTGCGAGTAAGGTTGACTTGGACGAAGCAGAAGCGCTCGGCGCCGCGGGAGTTGAAGCCGTTCTCCAAGGTAAAACGGGCGTTATGGTTGGCGTTCACCGAATTTCGGATGACCCATACGTTACGGAGATTCGTACCACCCCTGTCGCCGACGTTGCAAACAAGGTAAAGCTTGTACCTCGAGAAATGATCTCCGAGGACGGCTTCAACGTTACCGAAGATGCCCTGACATACCTGCGTCCTCTTGTCGCGGGCATGGAGGAGCTGATTTCCGCTGACGGACTCCCTCGTTTTCTTGCGGAGTTATCGTAGGGATTCGTTGCGGACGCGACAGTGCCGTGTGGACGCGTGCGACCCGTTGCGGACGCGACAGTGCCGCGCGGACGCGTGCGACCCGTTGCGGACGCGACAGTGCCGTGTGGACGCGTGCAATCCGTGGCGGACGCGACGACGCCGTGCGGACGCGACGCTTCGTCGGACGCGCGTGACGCGCAGCTCGCTACTCTCCGAGGAACCTTACCTCTGGGTGGAGTTCGACATCAAACTGGCGCTTGACCTCTGCCTGAACATGCTCGATAACTGCATGAACCTCGGCAGCGGTAGCGTTGTCGTAGTTGACCACAAAGCCAGCATGCTTATCGGAAACACCGGCACCGCCAAAGCGATAGCCCTTAAGACCAGCATCGGTAACAAGCTTGCCTACAAAGTGGCCCTCAGGACGCTTGAAGGTTGAACCAGCGGAAGGCAGCTCAAGTGGCTGCTTTTCCTCGCGAGCGCGCGTGAACTCTTCCATCTTTTCGCGGATCTTCTCGCCATCTGCACGATGAAGATTGAACGTAGCGGAAAGCACAATCATGCCCTCATCAGCGATCCTGCTGTGGCGATATCCCAGGTCAAGCTCGGATACGTCCAGCGTAGCAAAGGAGCCGTCGGCGAGAAGAACGCGGACGGATTTGAGCACGTCAGCGATGCAGCCGTCGTAAGCGCCTGCGTTCATGAAGCATGCGCCGCCCACAGAACCTGGGATGCCGCACGCAAACTCGAGTCCAGAAAGGTCCAGCTCACAGGCCATCTCGGAAGCCTCTTTAAGGCCAACGCCGGCCTGGCAGGTCATCTCGGTGTCGTCGATGCTTACGCCGGTGAGTCCGTCAGCGACGGCAATGATGACGCCGCGATATCCTGCATCAGAAACAAGCAGGTCAGAGCCGTAGCCGAGAATAAAATAAGGAGCTTCTGCATCTTTAACCGCAAGGAGAATCTCTTTGACCTCATCGGGATCATCAGGGATGACATAGAGATCCGCAGGTCCACCCACTTTAAAAGTGGTGTGCTCGCTCATTGGCTCGTCTACCAGGACGTTCTCTTCTCCAACAATCGAGCAAAGCTTTCCGGCCAGGCTTTGTAAGTCATAGCCACTTTCAGACATGTAACACGCTCCTTAGTAAGTTACTTTTTATAGTTTATCGCAAGCGAGAAAAACGTGGCGTTGGGGCGAGAAAATCACGGCGTTGGGCCGAGAAAATCATGATTCTGGAACGATAAAACAATTTCTTTTGCAATTCTGTCAAAAAAATGTCCATCCCATTTTACGTGTTATCAGCTGTTAACTCTGCTATAGTACGTATCGATATGTTTCAGAAATGGTTGCAATTACCTACTGGTGGTAAGGTGGCCGAGCTTTAGGGTTTGTAACAACCCAGCTCAATAAGCCATCAAGTCCGCGACCCGCAAAAAAGGCGGTTAACCTGGTTAAAGTCCAGGACCAACGGTACAGTCCGGATGTCAGAAACGGAGACTTTTATGGCTTCATCCCACTCAACCCATGCAACAACCGCATCTTCTAACGGCTGGTCTACCAAGAGAATCGCTATTCTCGCCATGCTTTGTGCAGCTGCTGCAATCAGCACCATGGTGCTTCAGTTCCCGCTCATCCCAGGCGTGACGTTTTTGAAGTACGATCCATCGGGCGTCTTTGCCCTGCTCGCAGGCGTAGCTTTTGGCCCTGCCGCGGGCGCGATTGTTTCGGTGCTTCCCTACCTTCTACACCTCACCACGGAGTCCGGAATTTACGGCACTATCATGGCAATTCTGGCAACGCTTAGCTACGTTTTGCCTGTCTCGCTGATTGTGTATAACCGTTCCGAGAATATCAAGCAGCTGGTAATTGCCCTCATTGTGGGCAGCGTTATCAGTGTTGTTGCCTGCATTCTGGGTAACCTCGTAGTTACGCCAATCTACACCGGCATGAGCGTAGAAGCAGTAAGCGGACTAATTGTTCCAGCACTTCTCCCCTTTAACGTGGTGAAGGTTGCTATTAACAACATCATCTTTGTTGTTATCATGCGCTCAGCTACCTCACTCTTTGAGAGCATCAAAGACGGTGAGTAATCTGGGCAACAATTCCCCTGATTTATACACGTCTGAAAGCACCGCACAAACTCAGGACCTGCCTGTAGCTGCGACGCTTTTGGACGTGACCTTTGTGCACGCAAAAGGCGTGGTTGCCTTAGATCACGTCTCGTTCTCTATTCCTGCAGGTAAACGTACCTGTATTGTTGGCGCAAACGGTTCGGGCAAGTCTACCGTTGCCTCAATTCTCTCTGGCCTTACCGCCCCTGACGAGGGAACCGTTACCTTTCTGGGAACCACCGTTGTCAATGACGGCCAGGTTGACTTTGAAGCGTATAAGACCATTCGTCCGCAGCTTGGCCTGGTCTTTCAGAATCCTGAGGATCAGATTATTTGCAGCGTTGTTGCAGACGATATTGCCTTTGGTCTGGAGAACCTCCAAGTACCTAGCAATCAGATAACACCGCTGGTAGAAGAACAGATTACCCTTGGGACTCTCACCGAGTTTGCGTCCGAAAATCCACAGATGCTCTCGGGCGGCCAACAGCAACGCGTGGCCATCTCGGGCGCTCTGGTCATGAAGCCGCAAATTCTGATTCTTGACGAACCTTCCGCAGCTCTTGACGTTGTTCATAGAAATAACGTTATGGGGCTTGTCGAGAAACTCCGTGCAGCTGGAAAAACTATCGTTCATGTGACGCATTTCATGGACGAAGTGGTTTCCGCTGACCACGTTATTGCCTTAGACGACGGCCGCGTTGCGTTTGAGGGAACACCCGAAGCCCTCTTTAAGCAGCACGAACTGGTTGAATGCCTGCATCTTGAAGAGCCGTTTGCCTATCAGGTGGCGCATGCGCTCAACAACCGCGGAGTTGCCGTGTGCAAATCTCCTTCAGCTCAGCGCGTGCTTGACGAGCTGACGGGGCTTCTCGCCACAGGATCGCGAGGCGAGAAAGGCGGCGTGGCTGAAAGCTGCGAAGCGATGGCCGCGGGTTGTGACAGTATGGCTACAGCCGACAGCATGTCCGAGCCAGCAGCGGTTTCTGTGCGCGACGTGACGTTCTCGTACCAGAAAACCGTGCTCAAAAACATCTCGGTTGACGTGCAAAAAGGCTCGCATGTTGCCGTGATTGGCTCAACTGGTTCCGGCAAGTCTACCCTGGCGCGCTTGATTTGCGCACTTGATACGCCTGACGCCGGCAGCCTCTGTGTAACTGGTTTGGATACTCGACAGAAACAAAATCGCAGAATGCTTCATGGCATTGTTGGCTACGTCATGCAGCGGCCAGAGCGCCAGCTTTTTGCACAAACGGTTGCAGAAGACGTTGCATTTGGCCCTACTAACCTGGGCCTTTCTGCCTGCGACGTCATAAGTGCTGTGGATGCTGCTCTGGAGCTTGTGGGACTTTCCCACAAGGCAGATGCATCCCCTTTTGAACTTTCTGGTGGTCAGCAGAGACTTTGTGCACTTGCAGGCGTTATTGCTATGCATCCAAAGGTGCTTGTGCTCGATGAGCCTACCAGCGGACTTGATCCCTACTATTGCTCTAAGCTCAGAAAAATTATTAACGCCGTTCTTGAGGACGGCTGTACCGTCATTGAGCTCACACACTCGATGGAGGATGCGGCAGAAACTGACCAGATTATCGTGCTTCATGAGGGTGACCTGGTTTTCTCAGGCTCGCCGCAACAAACATTTACTCATTTCTCAGAGGCAGAATTCCAGGAACTTGGACTGGGCATTCCTCATGCGCTTGTTTGGGCGCAACGTCTATCCCGCGCTACGGGAATCAACCTGGGAGAGCCTTTAACTCTGTCTGAGCTGGTAGACGCGGTGGTTGCTGCGTTGCTGACCAACTCTGGCGACGCGCGAACCAACGCCATACAGACTGATAACGCTAGACACGCCGACAACCTCTCGCAAGGAGGTTGCTATGGCGCTTAAGATTTCTGTGGGCCAGTACTATCACGGGGACTCGCTCATCCATAGGCTTAATCCCAATGTTAAATGCCTGGCTGCACTCCTTCTGATGCTTGCAACCTTTTTTATCCGCAACGCGCCACAGCTTGCACTGCTGGTAGTAGGCGTGCTCTGCCTGCTGGCACTCGCAAAAATCCCTGTCAAACAGGTGCTTGTGTCAATCATCCCACTTGCCTGGTTGCTCATCTTTCTCTCGCTCTTCAATCTGTTGCTGACGCGAGAAGGAACTGTGCTTGTCTCCTGGTCAATCTTTACCATCACCGATGTGGGAGCATGGAGTGCTTTCCTCTACCCCGTACGCATTTTAGCTGCAATTTTAATGGGCGCACTACTCTTGCTTACCACAACTCAAACGGATCTAGGCAATGCCTTTGAAGCAGCATGCTCTCCACTTTCTAAGATTGGTCTTCCTGGCAAAGAAATTGCCATGATCTTCTCGCTTATGCTGCGCTTTATTCCAACACTTGCGGGCGACGCCGTGTCTATTTCCGAGGCCCAAACCGCTCGTGCAGGAGACGTTGCTTCAGGTTCGCTGCCTAAAAGACTTCGCGCAACCTTCTCCATTGTGGTGGCGCTTTTGGCAAGCTCGCTCAGACACGCCAACAACCTTTCCAAGGCACTTGATGCTCGACACTATGTAGCAGGGGCTTCTCGCACTCGTTGGCATCAGCCAACCTTTGGCGCTCACGAGGCAATTGCCTTGGGCGTCACAGTTTGTTTTATCGCGCTTATCTTTGTGCTGGCGTAAAACTTTTAACTAAATAATCTGTATTTTTAACGCTCTGTTACAACCCATTTTTCTTTTCTCGACAACCGCCAATTTGGCCACCTAAGTAACGTACAATAAAGCCAGTAAAAGCGTAAAAGGCTTGCATTGAAAGGTGGCCCCATGGTCCTGCGCGTCTACGTCCAAAGAAAATCTGGTTTCGAGGGCGAGGCAAAAGCCCTGCTCAAAGAAGTGAAAGACCTTCTTGGTATTACCGAGTTACAACGCATTGACCTGCTCAACCGCTACGATGTCGAGGGAATTTCAGAGGAACTTTTTGAGTCCTGTATCCCCACCGTTTTTTCAGAGCCACAGTCCGATCTTGCCAGCCGTACCATGCCAGAGTTTTCTTCTGAAGGTGCGGCTGTTCATACGTTTGCTGTTGAGTTTTTGCCTGGCCAGTTTGACCAGCGCGCAGACTCTGCAGCTGAGTGTGTGCAGCTCATCAGTCAGGGAGAGCGTCCACTCGTTCGCTCTGCTCGCCTCTACGTGCTGACCGGAAACCTCACAGAGGCAGACGTTGCCGCCATCAAGAACTACCTCATCAACCCCGTTGAGGCTCGCGAGGCTTCCCTTGAGCTGCCCGAGACTCTCAAGATTTCCATTCCAGAGCCTGCTGATGTAGAGGTTCTTGAGGGCTTTAAGGCTCTTGACCAGGACGGTCTCAAGGAGTTCATTGTTTCTCATGGCCTTGCCATGGACCTGGCTGACCTCACCTTCTGCCAGCAGTACTTCACCACAGAGCAGCGCGATCCTACCATCACCGAGATTCGCGTCATTGATACCTACTGGTCTGATCACTGCCGCCACACCACCTTTAACACCGGAATTACCGGTGTACAGATTGACGATGACCTGGTAAAGGCTGCATTTGAGAAGTACCTCTCTATGCGCAAAGAGCTTGGGCGAGAAGACCGCGCCGTGTCTCTCTGGGATATGGCAACTATTGGTGCAAAGTACCTTCGCGAGAAGGGCGTCCTCACCAATCTTGATGAGTCAGAAGAGATTAATGCCTGTACCGTAAAGGTAAAGGTAGACGTTGACGGCAACGACGAAGACTGGCTCTTCCTCTTCAAGAACGAGACTCACAACCACCCAACCGAGATTGAGCCTTTTGGTGGCGCAGCTACCTGTATCGGCGGCGCGATCCGCGATCCCCTTTCTGGCCGTAGCTACGTCTACCAGGCAATGCGCGTCACCGGCGCCGCAGATCCAACTGTTCCGGTTTCTCAGACCCTTCCTGGAAAGCTTCCCCAGCGCACCATCGTTCGCACGGCGGCTGCAGGTTATTCCAGCTACGGCAATCAAATTGGCCTTGCTACGGGCCAAGTTTCTGAGCTCTACCACCCAGGCTACGTTGCAAAACGCATGGAGATTGGTGCTGTTGTAGGCGCCACTCCTCAAAGCCACGTCCGCCGCGAGCGTCCGGAAGATGGCGATATCATCGTCCTTCTCGGCGGCCGCACTGGTCGTGATGGCATTGGTGGCGCAACTGGTTCTTCCAAGGCCCACGACGCTGGCTCCATTGAGCGCGACGGAGCCGAGGTCCAGAAGGGCAACGCCCCTGTTGAGCGCAAGCTTCAGCGCCTCTTCCGCCGTGAAGACGCTTGCAAGCTCATTAAGCGCTGCAACGACTTTGGTGCCGGCGGTGTCTCTGTTGCTATTGGCGAGCTTGCCGACGGCCTTGACGTCAACCTGGATGCTG
>ERZ773046.437-NODE-437-length-27044-cov-9.332135_pt1 | contig 27044 bp, 19 predicted proteins | sample MGYA00580634_ERZ773046 | MGnify/ENA primary metagenome ERZ773046 (study PRJEB29015, sample SAMEA2738127) | human oral metagenome | biome: human oral; feature: human-associated habitat; material: saliva | place: China | collected 2159 ... | reverse complement strand
TGTCGACGCCGGTGAAGAGCATCGCGTGGTTCATCGCGGACTCGCCGGTGTTGACACGCTGTTCCTTGGAGGTGGAGAAGTCCACGCCGAACAGGTTGTCGAAGTCGTAGAGACCCTCGACGAACAGGCCGGAGGCACGATCAGACTGCTGGCTGCAGTCGGCGCCGAACCAGACGGCGCGGCCCGAGGCGAGGATGGAAGCCGTGATCTGACGGATCTGCTCGACGGGGGTGTTCACGTACAGGATCGGGCGACCGCCGACGACATTGCCCATGTGGTCGACAGTCAGGGTGTGGCCCTTGGGGTGCTCAGCGCGCGGGTCGTCGACGAGGCACACGTACTGGGTGAGGTCCACGTCCACGTAGCGGGAGTAGAACTCACGCGGGGTAAGGACGCCGTCACGGTGGAACTCGCCCGAATCGTCACGCCACTCCCACTCGAAGGAGGCCGGGGGTTCGCCCAGGCAGATAACGAGGATGCGCCACACGTCGGCCAGCGCGGCTTCCTTGACCTCGTTGATCTCTTCCTCGGAGGCTCCGTCTGCGACGAGGGCACGAAGCTCCAGGGCGGTGCGGCGCAGGACGACCTTCAGGCGGTTGTTCATCGGGGCGGTGTGGCCCGAGGATTCGGTCTCGGGCATCGCGGTCTTGGGGACGAGGCCGTGCTTGAGGTACAGGGACACTGCCATGTCCCACTGGCCGCCGTCGGAGAGAACGTCGCCGAGGAGGAACTGCAGGAGTCGGCCGTCGAGTTCTTCAGTCTTGGCGGTGGCGATGATGTCGGTCAGGAAGAAGTTGGCGCGCTCGAACTTGTCCCAGAAGAGGACGTAGTTCTGTGAGAACTCGAAGTCCTTGAGGCCCAGATGCGTGCGGGTTGTCGAGCGCAGGAGGTTCAGGGAGGAGAAGAGCCAGCAGCGGCCGGACTTCTTTTGGGAGGTGACCTTCCAGTCGTCCACCTTGTGGGAGACGACGGTGGGGGTGGCGACGACCTTCGCGCGGTCGAAGGCGACGGATTCGACGCCGGCGTGGGAAACGGCGTTGCGCGCCACCGTGCGGGCGCTGTCCGAGTATGCCTGAAGGCGGTCAATCAGCTCGTCGGTGATCTCGTGAGCCATAAGTCTGGGCATCCTTTCTATCGAGAGTCATTCTCTATAAGGATACGCCTGGCACGTGATGCGAACGACTCGACTCCGTTTAGAATGAGTGTGTTTCATGTTCAGTGAACGCACAGGAGCATTCATGGTTACGGTAGGCGCATCGGGGCGCGAAGTGGTTCTGAGGGCCGGAGACTATCGGGCGCGGATTGTCACGGTCGGCGCGGGCCTGGCCGGCTTGACGTATCGGAGGCACGAGCTCATCGTCCCTCACAGCGTGGACGAGTGTCCCCCCGCTTACCTGGGCAAGGTGCTCATGCCCTGGCCGAATCGCGTCGCCGGAGGCACCTATTCGTGGGAGGGAGTCTCCTACGACCTGCCCGTCGACGAGCACGCTTTCGGCACGTCCCTGCACGGTTTTGTGGCCTTCCAAGAGTGGGAAATCGCCGAGGCCGACGCCTCCTCGGTGCTCCTACGCACTCTCATCCCAGCGCGCTACTCCTACCCGTGGACGCTCGTTGCGTCCGCGTGCTACAGCCTGGATCCGGAGCGCGGCCTCGCCGTCGAACTGTCGGCGACGAACATCGGCGAGGGCACCGCCCCCTACGGCGTCGGATTCCATCCCTACCTGGCTGTCGACGGTGTGCAGGTGGACGATCTGGAGCTTGAGAATCCCGCGTCGATTATCTACGAGGCCGACGCCTCCATGATCCCGGTCGCCCCCCACGACGTCGCGTCCTTCGGCCTGGACTTCCGTTCCCCCACCCTCATCGGTACCTCCCTACTGGACCATGCGTTCGGGGGGCTGCCGGAGGGCACCTGGACCGTCACGCTGCGCGACCCCGCCTCCGGCGTGGGCGTATCGCTGTCCTCAGATGCTCCCTGGCTGCAGGTCTACTCGGCGGACAACATCGACCGCGTGGGCGTGGCCGTCGAACCGATGAGCTGCCCGCCCAACGCCTTCAACTCGGGCACGGACGTGATCGCCCTGAACGCGGGCGAGACCCACACGCTGAGCGCGCGGATCGCCGTGACGCTGGCCAGTAACTGACAAACGCGTGATACAGTAACTACGCAGTTACAGTTACGAGGAGGTAACAACAATGTCACAGGAGCATAAGTTCTTAATCTCGATGACGGTTCTCGATCACCTCGGACGCCAACTCTATCGCAATTTCATCACAGTGATTGGTGAAGCCATTTCGAACGCATGGGATGCTGACGCAAGGAATGTTTGGATCGAACTAGACCGTTCTACTCAAACGCTGTCAATCCTCGACGACGGACACGGAATGTCCTCTAAGGACCTCGACGATAAGTTTCTCAAGATAGGATACACAAAACGAGGTCGCGAGGGAACAGAGCGACACAGCGCAACAGGGCGTCCATACATCGGCGCTAAAGGAATCGGGAAACTAGCATTACTATCCTGCGCAGACACAATTTCCATTGCTTCAAAAACAACATCCACAGGGCCCACCGGATGCCTAATTAGCAACATTGAACTAGACCAAGCTATTACGAATGATCTAACAACTGAAGAAGTTATACTCAACGACGCAATCCCTCAAGCTTACAAACTACTTGACACACTGCCAAGTAATAGCGGAACCGCACTGATCCTTAATGGCATGAGAACCGCCAATTCGGGTGATGAATTTCTACGATCTTCAATTGCTCAGGGCTTCCGATTTTCATTGATCGATCCAGAATTTCACATCTACTACAACAAAGTAGAAGTCACAGTACAGGATCTAGGAAAGCTGATCTCTAAAACACAGTTTGCCTGGCTATTTCCTGGAACAAAGGACGATTTTACAGATCAGTTAGATCACGCTATTGAAAGATGTCGGAATACAGTGCCAGAAAAGGAGTATACGATACCGATCACTGTATTGAATACTAATAGCGCAGGAGCAGAAAACGATCCAGCAGTTGATGATATTCAAATTACTGGATTTATAGCATCCACAAATAAGCCACGAGATCTACACATTTACGGAAGCGACGAGCGCGCCACTCTTGACCTATTTGTCAATGGACGCATCAGGGAACGAAACATCCTCCAGCACATTCCATCATCAAGAGTGCCTGAACAATACATCTATGGCCAGATTCATGTAAACGGTCTCGATCGCGCCGGTACCGACCCCTTTACATCAGCTCGTGAACAGGTGATAGCGAATGACCCCATTTATCGAGCTGTCCTTGCTGAACTTAAGTTAATCCTCAAGAACATATACGACCACTGGGACATCATGCGTATACAACTCAAAGAGGAAGGTGACCCAACGACTAAGAATGCATCAAAGGATACCCGCGCGGCCGACCAGCTCGCCAAAGCAACCATGAAACAGATTCGCGACAAGTTTCCAGTTATGGAACGAGAATACTGGGACAAAACACTAAATGAACTCGTTGATCGCGCATCACTCAATTCAAGATTTTATACACGCGCTTTTTTCGCAGAAAACCTGCTGCGACACATACTCATCGACGCCGGTTATCAGCACAGATCTGACTATCCAACTCACATTCAGCAACTTTTATACGAGGATTCGAACCCAACAACACCAAATTCGAATATGACCACTGGCCATTCCTCAAACGTTCAACAACGCAAAGGTTCAATTTGGAAGAATATTGTACAGAAAACCCGCACCAAGGAAGCTAAGCAAGGATATAGCGGTCGAACTAGTATACGTCACACGATAAGTGATTTGGACTACCTACTTCTTAGCGATCTTCTAAGATTTGCTGACAAGACCAATAGCAATGGTCTTTCATTCAGAGCTGTCGCACCCGAATCCACTCGCAATATCGAAAAAATACTTTGTCTGCGCAACATCATCATGCACTGCTGCACCCTAACTAAGTATGGACGCCAAGAATTTATGCGCCTATATGATCATCTGATTGAAGAAATGATTGAGTTCGCAACAAGTGAATAATCCTTCAGCACTTTTTACATAGCTTGAGCACATCAGCCTATCAGCATTGGAATACTTTACCTACTAATTGTCCGAAGACTGGAGGAACAGCATTCCCAATGAGACGACCGACATTTTCTAGGGTTATCTTCTCGTCCGGTCCAGTGAAGATAAAGTCCTTCGGGAACCCCTGAAGGATCGCGGCTTCGCGCAGAGTGAGGCCGCGATCCTGGGTGGGATGAGTAAAGCGTCCCGCACCAGTGTTATATGGCTGCGTCGTGATCGTTGGCGATGGCTCGTCCGCCCGCATGCGGCCGTAGAACGACCCAAAGCTCGCATTGACATCACGAATTTGACACGGCAACCGCAATTCAATCGGCCAATCCTGCCATGTCCCTCCCTGCCGTGAATGCTGTGCCCGCTTCAGGTTCATCGGGGACAGACGGCGTGCATAGTGCAGCGGATCTCGGGGATCATGCTCTCCTGAGGCCAAACGCGGAAGATCTCCGATAGCACTGTCAACCGTGACATACTCGTCCGGTGCGTGTGTGGGTGTCGGCAGCTTCGGTTCAGCTGCCAGTGCGCCTACGAGAACTAGACGACGGCGTTTCTGAGGCAGACCGAAGTCGGGCCCATATAGGATCCCGTAGTCAACTGAGTACCCTTCTGTCTCAAGAGTCTGTACGAAACGCTTGAACATGGCGTCACGCGCAAGAAGAGGAACATTTTCCATCGTCACGTAGTCGGGACTTGTCCCGCAGACGAGGCGCCCGAATTCATCAAGTAGACGCCAGTTCTTGTGCTGAGACGGATCTTTGCCCCGCCGTTGACTGGAAAATGGTTGACACGGCGCGCATCCGGCAAGAAGACGAAGTGCACCTTGCCCCCACAGCTCATTCAGCATCTCAGCAGTCACGTCAACCACCGACGCTTCGATGAACTGAGCGTTCAGGTTGTGCTCGTAGGGATACTTGCAGCGATGCTCAAGATCGATGCCTGCAACTACCTCAATTCCTGCCTGTTGCAAACCAAGAGAGAGACCGCCTGTTCCACAGAACAAATCGATCGCACGAATGTTCGACACGGCGTGCCCCTCTTCTGGTCACAAGCAACACAACGACAGCATTATCCTACCGTGATACACCATTAGTTGAACGCAGCAGACAAGGCCTCAAATGTCTAGAGACGTATCACTCTCACCAGCTCCTAGTAAGCTCCCGCGGCAGCGCGAATCAGCGTCAGGGCAACTGCGCCGGCCGTGGAGGAACGCAGGACATTGGCCCCCAGGCCGACTATTCGAGCTCCGGCGTCCACCAGCTGAGCGGTCTCCTCCGGACCGATTCCTCCCTCGGGGCCGACAATCAGGGCGACGCGCGCGGGCAGGGACCCATCCGTAGCATCTCCCTGCACCCGTGCAAGGGCAGCTCCCAGGGACTGCGTGGCCTCCTCGTGACAGACGAAGGCCACCCCGGCCTCGTCCGTGAGGGCGCGCACCCAGGATGCCAGCTCCCGGCTGTCTGCCACCGCGTCAACGACGGGCACGTACGCGCGGCGAGACTGCTTAGCGGCCGCCCGCGCGACGCCCTCCCATTTGGCACGGCCCTTCTCGGCTTTCGGTCCCTTCCACTGGACGATTGCGCGCTGCGAGGCCCACGGGATGACCCGATCAATACCGATCTCGGTGCAGATTTCCACGGCGGCCTCGTCGCGCCCGCCCTTGGCAAGGGCCTGGACGAGGATGATCTCTGGGAGCGGAGCGTCTTCCTGAACAATCTCACGCACCACGAGGGACAACGAAGACTTGTCGGCACCCGCGACCTCGCAGATCAGTCGCAGCCCGCGCCCGTCGACGACGTCCACCCACTCCCCTGCACCGATGCGGCGCACGGAAGCGGCGTGACGACCCTCGCTACCTCCGAGCATCGCGCGCTCCCCCACCGCCAGCGACGAGGGAACGCAGGAGAGGTCCTCAGCGAGAAAAACGGGCCGTGTCATCGCGCATCAGCCCATAAAAGTGTCGCGCAGCTTGTCGAAGAACGTCGGCTGCTGGCGGTAGGGTTCCACGCGGACCTCACCGCGCACCTTCGCAAGTTTTTCCAGCAGTTCGCGCGACTGATCGTCAAGCTTCTTGGGGATTTCGATGTCCACATGCACGTGCATGGCACCACGGCCCGAGCGCTGCAGGTGGCCGACTCCCAGACCCTCCAAGACGATATCGTCGTTGGGCTGCGTCCCCGGGTCGATCGTAACGTTCTTCTTCCCATCCAGGGTGTCGAGCTCGAACTCGGTACCCAGGGCGGCAGTCGTCATCGGGATCGTGATCCACGTGTGCAGGTCGTCTCCGCGGCGATCAAACACGGGGTGCTTCTTTTCGCGGATGGACAGGTACAGGTCTCCGTTGGGGCCGCCGCCCGTACCGACCTCAGCCTCGCCGCTCACGCGGATCTGGGTACCCTCGCTGGCACCGGCCGGAATGTTGATGCTCAGAGTGCGGCGCGTCGGAACACGACCCGCGCCGTTGCACTCGGCGCAGGGACTGGGGATCGTCGTGCCGAAACCCTGACACGTGGGACAGGGGGCCTGGGTCTGCATGCGGCCAAACAGGGAGTTCTGGATCTGCGTGACGAAGCCGGATCCCTGGCACATCGTGCAGGTCTCGGGAGAAGTACCCGGCTGGCACATCGAGCCGTGGCAGGTGTCGCACAGAACGTGCGTCTTGAAGGACACTTCCTTTGCTGCACCGAACGCTGCGTCCTCGAGGGTGATGTCCACACTCACCTGCTGGTCCTTGCCTCGGCGCACGCGCGAGGCCGGACCGCGTGAGGAGGCACCGAATCCGCTGGCGAACACAGCCTCGAAGATGTCAGAGAAACCGGTGAAGGGCGCGCCCGCGCCAGCTCCACCACCGCGCAGGGCGTCGGGGCCGCCGATGTCGTACATCTGGCGCTTCTCAGGGTCCGAGAGCGTTTCGTAAGCGACCGACAGCTCCTTGAAGGCTTCCTCCGAGTCCGCACCCGCGTAGTCCGGATGGAGCTTACGCGCGAGCTTGCGGTACGCCTTCTTGATCTCGTCCTGGCTGGCGTCTCGGGAGACGCCGAGAACCTCGTAATAGTCTCTCACGCTTCCTGTTCCTTCCCGCGGGGGCGCTTATTCGTCGTCTGATCGGTCATGGATTGCATGGTCAGTTGGTATTCTCCTGGGCCAGGTACCTGGACAGGTAGGCGGCGACGGCTCGCACGGAACTCATGGTGCGCGCGTAGTCCATCCGCATGGGACCGACGATTCCCAGGTGCGCACTTCCTCCGTTCTCATCCGCCCCGGCACGGTAGGTTCCCGTGACCACGGCGGCCTCAGCCAGGGCATCATGGGGGTTTTCCGCGCCGATGCTCACGTGCAGGTCTTCGCCGGGGTCGGCCTCGGAAAAGAGACGCATGAGGACAACCTGTTCTTCGAGGGCGTCCAGGACGGGGGCAATATCGCGGAAGTCCAGTGCTCCGCGCGCCAGGTTGGCGGCGCCAGCAACGACGATCTTCGCCTCACTGGCTCCGGAGAGGACGTCGGTGAGTGCCGCGCCAACCGCATCAACCGCGCCGCGCAGCTCAGGCCGACACGAGGCCGTGGCCGCCTCCGCGCACGAGCGCACAGTTTGTGAGGTGGCGGCTTCACAGTGAACCCGCAGGTGGTCGCGCACCTGGACGACCTGGGCATCGTCAAGGGGGGTATCGAGAGTGAGGGTCCGCTCCCCCACCTCTCCATCGGTCGTGATCGCGACGACGAGGACGCGGCCTGGCGCGATGCCGAGAACCTCGAGGTGCTTAAGGATGCGCACGCGCGAACCCGGGTATTGCACGAGGGCCACCTGATGAGTGACCTGCGCGAGCAGTCGAACGGAGCGTTCCACGACGTCGTCGATGTCGACGGACTCGGAGAGAAACGTTTCCAGGGCCTGGCGTTCCGGGGCACTCATGGGCTTGAGCTGGGCGAGGCGATCAACGAAAACGCGGTAGCCGCGGTCGGTCGGGACTCGGCCCGCGGACGTGTGCGGCTGATAGATGAGCCCAGCTTCCTCCAGGACCGCCATGTCGTTGCGGATCGTCGCGGATGAGACACCCAGGCCTCCCGCAGCGATGGCTTTTGAGCCGACAGGTTCGCGAGTGGCCACGTACTGGGTGACGATGGCTCGCAGGACGTCAAGCCTGCGATTTTGCGCGCTATTGCGTGCCATCTCACTCCCTTCGCCCTGGCACTCTCTTTTTCTGAGTGCCAATGCTACTCCCCGCGCCCAAGCCGAGGCGACCCGTGCGCTGCCGGATATGTGCGCTCATTGCGAACCTCACGGCCACGGCCCGCCTCACTGCGCCCAGGGCACCGTCACGAAGTCGATGAGTTCTTCGACGCGCCCCAGCAGCGCGGGTTCTAGGTCGCGATACGTGCGCACGGTGGAGAGGATTCTCTTCCAGCCCATGGCGATGTCACGCTGGTCGGCGTGCGGCCAACCGAGGGCGTCAAGGGTCCCATGCTTGATATCGATACCACGTGGAACGTCAGGCCAGCGCTCAAGGCCGACGCGAGCGGGTTTCACTGCCTGCCAGATGTCGACGAAGGGGTGTCCGAGGACGAGAACCGCGCCCGGCCACCTGCGAGAGACGGCCTCGGCGATACGCGATTCCTTCGAGCCTGGAACCATGTGGTCAACGAGGATGCCCGCGCGCGCTGTGTCCGTGGGGCCGAAGACCTCCAGGACTGCCTCGAGGTTGTCGACGCCCTCGAGGAGCTGGACCGCAATGCCTGCCTCTGCCAGGTCCTCTCCCCACACATGCTGCACGAGTTCGGCATCATGGCGTCCCTCCACCCAGATACGCGAACGCTTGGCAACCTTGGGGCCGCTCGATGCAGGGGCGAACGAACCGGAGTTCGTGATACGCCGCCCCGTCGCACTGACCTGCACAGTCGACGAGGCCTTGGCGGCCTTGGGTCGTGGAGGCAGCGCCTCGATGGGACGCCCCTCCAGCCAAAAGCCGGGACCCAGTGGGAATGACCGACGTACTCCGCGCCGATCCTCGAGTTCGACGAGGTGAACACCGCCGGACTTTTCAACGCGCGTGACAGCTCCCACCCAGCCGGAGGACACGTCCTCAAGGACCATGCCGATCTCGACGTGTACGGCCACCGAACGCGGGCGACGGGCACCGGGACCGTCTCGATGCGGGTCGTGGGCGAAGATATCACGCCCGTAGGGATCTGCTGTGCTCACCCGGGATACTCTAAGCGGCCTCAGCCGAACGCCTGGAGCGCCACGCGGACAAACAGTGCCACCAGCGCAGCCAGAATCCAAGAGGAGATCGAGCCAATCAGGAACTCCTCAGCCTTTTCACCCGTGGAATCCTGCGAGATCTCAGGGAATCGGATGACGCCCTTAGCCGCGACGACCGCGCCGATAGCGACGTCCGCACCGGCACCCACCAAGACGATGACGAGCAGGCGTTCAAGGGGACCAATCCAGCGTCCTCCGCGCAAGGCAGGCCCCTCTTCTTCAGCTATTGCCACGTCAGCATCACCATCCGACGGTGAACTGGAGGTCGACGAGGCTTCCTCATCCCCAGCTTGAGGATCGTCACCCTGTGGATCTGCCGCCTTGCTTTCCCCGCCAGATTGCTCTGCGTCGGCGGGCAAGGGAGGAAGGACGGGAGCGTTAATCCACCCTGGGACAGGGTCCGTCGATCGCCCTCGGGCGCACATGAGGATCGCGGTGATGAGATGGTTAGCAGGCCCCATCGCCATAAAAGTAATGGCAATGATGAGGTCAAGCGGCCGCACATCGAGCAAGGACAACGCAGGGTATTCCCCAGGTTCTACGGTTAGGAGAGCCACGAAGCCGATGGTGGCCAGCGCCCACCGCGTGAGCACGCCGCGAGCGGACCCGTCCACCAGGTCCCATCCGAACCAGACGAAGGCGAGCACAGTACCCGTCACGTTCGCAACCGTACTCACCCCGAGAACGAGCCATGAATAGAGCACGACCCCGATGATGAGCGTTACAAACAGCACGAGGCGACGCGACCACCGCCTCGGATCGGACGTCAGTAGGACTGTCAGCTCCGCGGCAGCGATGCCAAGAAGAAGAGTTTCATGCACGAGTGGCCTCCGCAATGAGGAGAGAGGACTGGATGAGCCCCGCCCCCGTGCCCCGCGCGAAGTCTGAAATGGCCTGTTGCGAGAGCTTTTCGACGCGCGCAATCTCCACCTGCGTCTTACCGAGCAGGAGCGAGGCGGTGATACGACGGTGGCGAGCAGAGAGTTTGAGGATCGCATGGTCACGCAGGCTCAGCAGCGCATTGACCACGGTCTGGCAGCTTGACGACACGTAGGTTTCCACGGAGGCATGAGCTACAAACCACGTGCGGATAAAGGGGTTGGAGGAATCCTGGACATCGTGCGCGCGATTGATAGCCGCACGCGCAGCCCACCACGCCGACCCGTCCTGGAGGGATGTTCCTTCACCCGCACGGGGACGCGCCGGTGCCTGACGATGGACTCCGGACGAGAACTCTTCGATACGACCCGCACCAATGCCAAAACGTAACTGAAGCTGAGGAGGCAGCAGAAGCTGAGCACGCAACGTTAAGAGCAAGGCGTCTTCAAGGGAGTAGGCGACAGCCTGAAATTCGTCGCCCACCGTCGGGTAAGGGGCTTCCAGGAGACCAAGCCCCTCAGCAGCCCTCTCAAGAGCAGCTTCAAAGATTCTCTGAGCCTCTGCACGATTGGTCAACGTACGAGAGCCCACGATGTCAGCAATGACAGCGTATCGCAGAGTCACAGTCCCACACTTTTCCTTGTATACTGCTCTCTACAAGTCCCATTACGGAGACGTCTTGTAGACAGCTCGGTTTCACATGACAACTCTAGGGGACCATACTTCAACCACGATGTCAACATTATTGCGACATAATCGGAGCTTGTCACACCCTATACAAGCACAAACTGACAAATGGTGGGTATTGGTTGACACATTTCATCTTGTATTGCACTAGGTACAAGTCAGTTAATTATTTGTCTGAACAATATTGAATGTTTACCATAAACATTAAAATCCGCATCATTGCAGCTCATCAGGATCAATATCCCATCAATTCGCGCGTCACATAGTCAGCCAACAACCGTCCACGTAGCGTCAAAACCGCACGCCCACCCAGCGCCGCGACACCGTCGATCAGTCCATCCGCGATGAGCGCGGCGACGCGACCACTCGCGCACTCGTCGACGACGCTCCCAGACACGGCCTCGTCACCCCGACCAACCCCCGCAAGTCCCTCAAGCGCCACGCCTTCGGACGTACGCAACCCCAGCATGACACGTTCGAGTTCGCGCTCCTGCGCACCCAGGACCTCCCCCGCTGCCGCGGGCGAGCCACCCGCGCGCAGGCGTCCGGCATACGCTCCCGGGTTCTTGACGTTCCACCAGCGCGCACGCCCCACGTGAGAATGGGCACCCGGCCCAAAACCCCACCAGTCCCAGTCACGCCAGTACGCCAGGTTGTGCGCGGAGGCGTGTTCAAAGTGGGTCGACGAGCATCCCGATAATCGGTCAGCCTCGGTCGCGCGCGCGAAGTTGGAGATCTCGTACCAGGCGTATCCGGCCTCGGAAAGAAGCGCGTCCGCCAGCTCGTACTTGGCGGCCTCATCGTCAGGGTCTGGCGTGGGCAGCTCGCCGCGCGCGACCTGCGCGCCCATCTTCGTCCCCTCCTCGACGACGAGAGCGTAGGCGCTAATGTGATCGGATTCGTAGGACAGGGCGGCACGCAAGGACGTTTCCCAGTCCGCAAGGCTCTCACCGGGCGTCCCATAGATGAGATCGACAGACGTCGACAGGCCCGCGTCCTTCGCCCACTGAACAACGAGGGGCACACGCTCGGGCGTGTGAGTACGGTCCAAGGTCGCCAGGATCGCCGGCACGGCGGACTGCATGCCAAAGGACACCCGCGTGAAACCAGCGCCAGCCAATGCGTGCAGATCCTCGCGCGTCACGGTGTCTGGGTTAGCTTCGAGCGTCACCTCAGCGCCGGGTGCAATCCCGATGCGCTCACGCAGGCCCGCCAGAATGTCGATCAGCTCGGTCGCATCCAGCATCGTCGGTGTACCACCACCGAAAAACACCGTCTGCGCGCGGCGCGCAGGCAGGCCGGCCTCCTCCATGACACGCACCGCCAGATCCGCCTCAGCCAGGACAGACGGCGCATAGTCGCCTATCTGCGCGCCCGGCCCGAAACCCACCGTGTACGTATTGAAATCACAGTACCCGCAGCGCACGCGACAAAAAGGCACGTGCACGTACAGGGACAACGGGCGACCACAATCAGCCTCGACGAGGCCGGGGTCAAGCGCTCCGTCAGCTGGCCACCGCGTTCCGTCGGGCTGGGCGGGACTCATGAATGTCCGTCAACCACGAGGGCGGCGAACGCCGACGATGTCATGAGCGTGGCGGCCCGCATCGATGCCTCGCGTCTCAAAGTGCGTGACGACGCGGCCTTCGAAACGCGGCGCAAATCCGCCACGCTCCGGCTGCGGATCCTCCGGGTCCGGACGCTCGCCCACATGCGGGTTCTCAAATAGTTCGCAGGCCTCAATGACGTCGCGCATCTGCCAGGCATAGTCATCCCAGTCGGTGGCCAGACGCCACACTCCGCCATCGCGCAGGAGACGTCCGATCTCGAGCGCGAAGTTGTCGGAGACCAGGCGACGCTTGCGGTGCCGGGCCTTGCGCCACGGGTCCGGGAAGAAGGTCCAGACCTCGTCGAGGGACGCATCCCCAAGCATGATCGGAAGCGCCTGGGCAGCGTCGGCCTCGATGACGCGGATGTTGTCCACGTCGGCCTCGACAGCCTTAGAGATCAGTTTCGCGATGCCGGGAACCCACACCTCGAGGGCCAGGAAGTTGCGCTCGGGGTGGGCGGCGGCCGCCGCGACGATCTGCTCGCCCGTGCCTGAGCCAATCTCAAGCGTCACGGGAGTGCTGCGTCCAAACAGCTCCGCCAGATCGAGCGCAAAGTCCTGCGCGACCGTCGTGTATCCGACGCCGCGACGCGGCTCGACCACGTAGCGGTGCGCATGCGCCTCCCACGTGCGCGCCAGGTTCGACGGCAGCTCGCGAGTACGCCGCGTGAAAGACTTCGTGCGGCTCATGAACACCGTGCCCTCTGGAGCCTCGCCCGGACGTCGGCCCGCGGCCTGCTCACCTCGAGCGCGGGCCTCCACGGCCTCGTTCACCTGATTCGCGCTCACTTCTTACCCGTCGGAACGTCGGAGGTCAGGGCAGCAATGAAGGCCTCCTGCGGCACGTCGACGCGGCCGATGGACTTCATGCGCTTCTTACCTTCCTTCTGCTTCTCGAGCAGCTTGCGCTTACGGCTAATGTCGCCGCCGTAGCACTTGGCCAGCATGTCCTTACGCAGGGCCTTGATGGTCTCGCGAGCGATGACGCGCGCGCCGACCGCGGCCTGGACCGGAATCTCAAACTGCTGGCGGGGAATGAGTTCCTTCAGGCGCTTCGTCATACGCTGGCCGTAGTTGTAGGCGCCGTCGCGGTGCACGATCGCGCTGAACGCGTCCACGCGGTCACCGTTAAGCAGGATGTCGACCTTGACGAGGTCAGCACTCTGCTCGCCGCTCTCCTGATAATCCAAGGAAGCATAACCGCGCGTGCGAGACTTGAGCTGGTCGAAGAAGTCAAAGACGATCTCGGCCAGGGGCAGCTGGTAGTGCAGCTCGACACGATCCTCGCTCAGGTAATCCATCCCCCGCATCGAGCCACGCCGATCCTGGCACAACTCCATGATCGTGCCCGTGAACTCCGTGGGAGTCAGGATCGTCGCGTTAACGACAGGCTCGCGCACCTCGGCGATCTTGCCCTCGGGGAACTCACTCGGGTTGTCGACGCGCACCTCGGTGCCGTCTTCGGTGATGACGCGGTAGACGACGTTCGGGGCGGTCGCGATGAGGTCCAGGTTGAACTCGCGCTCAAGTCGCTCTCGGATGATCTCCAGGTGCAGCAACCCCAGGAAGCCGCAGCGGAATCCAAAGCCCAGAGCCGCCGAGGACTCCGGCTCGAAAGTAAGCGCCGCGTCGTTGAGCTGAAGGCGTTCCAGCGCGTCACGCAGATCCGGGAAGTCCGAGCCATCGACCGGGTAGATGCCGGAAAAGACCATCGGGTTCGGGTCACGGTATCCGGCGAGGGCCTCGGTCGCGCCGCGCACCTGGCTGGTAACGGTGTCGCCAACGCGGGACTGACGCACATCCTTCACACCCGTGATCAGATAGCCCACCTCACCGGCACCAATGCCCTCTTCAGGCTTCGGTTCGGGTGAGATGACGCCCAGTTCAAGAAGCTCGTGGGTGGCACCCGTCGACATCATGCGCACGCGCTGACGGGTCGAAAGCACGCCGTCGACGACACGCACGTAGGTGACGACCCCACGGTACGTGTCATACACGGAGTCGAAGATCATCGCGCGCGTCGGGGCATCGGGATCACCCTCGGGAGCGGGGATTACCTCGACAATACGGTCGAGAAGTGCTTCGACGCCCTCACCGGTCTTGCCGGACACCTTGAGTACCTCATCCTCATCGCAGCCGATGAGCTGAGCAACCTCATGCGCATACTTCTCGGGCTGGGCACCCGGCAAGTCGATCTTGTTCAGGACCGGGATAATCGCCAGGTCATTCTCGAGAGCCAGGTACAGGTTCGCGAGCGTCTGAGCCTCGATGCCCTGCGCGGCGTCGATGAGCAAGACCGCGCCCTCGCATGCCGCCAGGGAACGGGACACCTCGTAGGTGAAGTCCACGTGCCCGGGCGTGTCAATCATGTTGAGCGCGTATGGGGTGTCCTTGTACGCCCACGGCATGCGCACGGCCTGACTCTTGATCGTGATGCCACGCTCGCGCTCGATGTCCATGCGATCCAGGTACTGGTCGCGCATCTCGCGAGCCTCAACGACGCCGGTCAGCTGGAGCATGCGGTCCGCGAGCGTCGACTTCCCATGATCGATGTGGGCGATGATGCAGAAGTTACGGATCTGCGCCTGCGGGGTGTGGGACGGGCGGATCTGCGCCTGCTGCGCGGGCGTGGGGATGGGCACGTGTACCTCCGTGAAGTCGTTAACCTCTTTATCGTCCCATTGTCGCAGGCCTTTGTGCCAGTTCAGGGGCAGGAAGTCGCGCACACTCGCCCAGGCTCACACCCACGTCCGCGCGCTACTGGAAGTCCTGCGGGCTGATGCCGGCCTCGGCGAGCAGCTCCACGGCCTCGGTCATGTCGCACTCATCCCAGTCGTCGGGGTGATCAGCCTTGAGCTTGCGGGCAATCGACATCGCGGTGTCGTCGTCTCCGCGCAAGATCGCCAGGGTAAGGAGGATCGTGCGAATGCGCGCCGTGAACTCGTCTCGGTCCCCGAGGTAGCGTCGACAGTCCTCAGCCAGGACAGTCCACAGGCCTTCTCCCGCGACGCGGTCCCCGCCCATCCAGGTGTTGCGCGCAATTTCGTTGCGCAGACGCAGAACTCGCCAGTCGCCTCGGTCGGCGACATGCAGGAGGGCCTGAAGGTTGCGCTCGTACAGACGGATCGCCTCCTCGTACTGACGGTCAGCAGATAGCACTTCGGCGAGGTTGTCGCGCACCGTCAGCACCGTCATGTCCTCCTCGTCGCACAGGGGCTCCATGTCTGTCAGCAGCTCCCGGTAGACGCGCGCGGCACGAGACCACTTACCCGTATTCTTCCAAGGCATGGCCGAGTTATTACGGATCGCGAAGGCGAGCTGGGGGTCCAGGGACGGGTTGTTTCTGACATCGGCCACCAGGGCGGAGAACTTGCGGGCCGACATGTCCGCGTCTCCGAGGATGGCGAGCCAGTAGGCCTCTGAGTTGCGCAGCATGAGGATGAGCGGGTGATCGCGCTCCAAGTAGCTGGTTCCCAGGTGGACCGCGCCTGCTGCGAGCACGCGGCACTTCCCGTAGTCGCCGAGGGCCGCGTGCCAGTCAATGCAGAGCTTCGCGGCTTCAAGCCTCAGTTCGATCGAGGCTTCTTCGTTATCGTAGGCGTCACGTGCATACTCGAGCGCCTGGTCGAGTCTGCCGGACGTGGCACTACGAAGAGCCGCACTCAGGGATGCTCGGGCCTCCATGTCGGGGGTGGAAGCACAAGACGAGCTCGGGCATCCAAAGGAATTGAGGGGGACAGACATTCCGTGAATCGTTTCGGTCGACATCGTTGTCACCTATCTTTCAGTGAGGAGTTATTCCGCGAACACATCCAGAGTGACACCCACCTACGCTTACTGTCACGTCCGACAATAAACCCTGTGCATAACTCGCATCCCTCGGATGCTCTGTGGATAACCACTGTTCGACCCCTCTCCCGTATGCTGGTGCCATGAATTCATTCCTCACCGGCATCGTGCGCGCACTCCTCGGCTTCCTCACCAACACGGGTTCGTCGAACACCGAGTCCACGAGCCAGGACGCAGCGCCCGCTCATCCAGAGCCGCGTCACAACAACCGCCAGGAGAAGCATTCAACGTCGCACGCTCCCACACCCACTCCCCGACCCCAGCAGCCCCAGCCACGCGGGAACGCCCACCGCTATGAGGACCCGGCTACCTCGAACCGCCCCCACACCTCAATCCGCGAGGCCAGCATCGCCGACGCACTGGCCCACGCCTCGTACCAGCCGATCATGGACGGCGACGCCGACCCGGGCGAGGTCGTGTGGACGTGGGTGCCCTACCAGGAGGACGCTTCCGTGGGCAAAGACCGCCCCGCTGTCGTCATCGGCGCACAGGGTGAGGGCGTCTACCTCCTACAGCTGACCAGCAAGGACCACACGCGCGAAGCCGCGCAGGAGGCCGCCGCGGGGCGCTACTGGTTCGACATCGGAACGGGTGCGTGGGATTCGAAGGGACGCCCCTCCGAGGTTCGCCTCGACCGCGCGCTGTGGGTCAAGGCCACCGACGTACGTCGCGAAGGTTCGATTCTTCCCGAGGTGACGTGGCGTCGCATCGTCGACGCTCTCGAGGAGCATTACCGCACGCACGGCGAGTGACACACCACCCGGACAGCAAGCCGACCCCGCCGAAGAATGCGCGACCACTCGCCAGAGCACTCACGACCTTGACGTGACCGACCTTACGAGGCCTCGGCCCATCTCGGGGCGCGACGGCAAGCAACACTGCTGGTATGCTTGGTCGTTGGACTCCCGGCCTGGTCGGGCAGGGGGTCTGGTTAGGACCGTTTGCGGGTGTCCCCACGCCTAAGTCCCGGTCTTGACACAGCCCTCACCGACCCTGTCAGACATACATCAAGGAGAAATCCGACTGTGGCAAACATTAAGTCCCAGAAGAAGCGCATCCTGACCAACGAGAAGCGCCGCGTTCGCAACCAGTCCGTGAAGTCCGAGCTGAAGACCCTGGTGCGTCACACCCGCGAGGCCGTTGAGGCCGGCGACAAGGAGAAGGCTCTCGCCGCGCTGCGCGTTGCTTCGCGCAAGCTGGACGTCGCCGTCTCCAAGGGCGTCATCCACAAGAACCAGGCCGCGAACCGCAAGTCCAAGCTTGCTCGTCGCGTCGCCTCGATCGCTGACTGATCGCGAACAATAGTTCGACGTGAAGCGGGTCGCCCTTCGGGGCGGCCCGCTTTCGTATACCCACTCCCCCATAACCAGGGCGCGGGTACGCACGACAAAGCCCCAGCCTCGTGAATGTGAACGAGGCCGGGGCCGGGTGCGCGAAGCGACGACCGTTAGTCGAGTTCGAAGGCTCCCGTGTAAAGCTGGTAGTACACACCCTTCTGAGCGATCAGATCGTCGTGGCTGCCGCGCTCGATGATGCGGCCGTGGTCCAGAACCATGATCGCGTCCGAGTTGCGCACCGTCGAGAGGCGGTGGGCGATGACGAAGACCGTGCGCCCCTCCATGAGGTTGTCCATGCCCTGCTGCACGTGGGCTTCGGTACGCGTATCAATTGAGGAGGTCGCCTCATCCAAGATCATCGCGGGTGGGTCGGCCACGGCCGCGCGGGCAATCGACAGGAGCTGAGCCTGTCCCTGAGACAGATTCGATCCGTTACCGGTCAGCATCGTGTCGTAGCCGTCGGGCAGACGGCGAATGAACGAATCAGCGTTAGCCAGCTTCGCGGCCTCGATGCATTCCTCGTCCGTCGCGTCCAGGCGGCCGTAGCGGATGTTCTCCATGACCGTGCCTGTGAAGAGCTTAACGTCCTGCAGGACGACGCCCAGAGAGCGACGCAGGTCCGACTTGCGGATCTTGTTGATGTTGATGCCGTCATAGCGGATCTTGCCGTCGGCAATATCGTAGAAGCGGTTGATCAGGTTCGTGATCGTCGTCTTGCCCGCTCCCGTGGCACCCACGAAGGCGATCTTCTGGCCGGGCTTGGCCCACAGGGAGATGTCGTGCAGGACGTCCTTCTTACCGTCGTAGGAGAAGTCCACGCCCTCCATGACGAGTTCGCCGCGCAGGCGCGTGTAGGTGACCGTGCCGTCCGCCTTGTGGGGGTGACGCCACGCCCAGATGCCCGTGCGTTCCTCGGTGGGTTCGACCGAGCCGTCGGGCAGTTCTCGGGCGCGCACGAGGGTCACGTAGCCGTGATCCTCCTCAGGTGCCTGGTCGATGAGCGCGAACACGCGGCCTGCGCCCGCCATGCCGAGGGCGATCATGGGGACCTGCATCGACATCTGTCCGATGGTCTGAGAGAAGTTGCGGACCATACCCAGGAAGGACACGACGATGCCGACAGTGATGACATCGATGCCAAAGAAGTGGATATTCGGCGTCTGTTCCAGGATCATGACGCCGCCGACGATAGCGACCACGACGTACATGATGTTGCCGATGTTGCCCAGGGCAGGCATGAGGACGTTGCCGTAGATGTTCGCCTTCTGTGAGGAGTCGAAGAGTTTCTGGTTGTACTCGACGAACTCGTCCTTGGCGTCCTGCTCATGGTTGAAGACCTGGACGACCTTCTGGCCGTCCATCATCTCTTCAATGAAGCCTTCTTCGTCCGCCAGTGCAGCCTGCTGGGCCTTCATGAAGCGGCCCGAGAGTCCGCCGAGCTTGCCAGTCAGGAACGCCATGAGGCCGCCCACGACGAGGACGACGAGGAAGAGCCACACGGAGTAGTAGAGCATCGTGCCGATCAGCACGATGATCGTCAGGCCCGACTGGATGAGAGTCGGGATCGACTGGCCGATGAGCTGACGGATCGCATCCGTGTCGTTCGTGTAGGTCGACATGATCGCGCCGTGCGGGTGCGTATCGAAGAAACGCAGGGGCAGGCGCTCCATCGAGTCGAACATGTCGTCTCGCATGTGCTTGAGCGTCCCCTGCGTCACAATCGCCATGGCGCGGGTGTAGATGAAATTGCCTATGACACCGGCGCTGAAGATGATTCCCATCGTGACGACGAGGCGCACCAGTGTTCCTCGCACGGCGTCGAAACCGCTCTCGAGGCCCGGGGTCACGACGTTGTCAACGATCTGCTGCATGAAGATCGAGCCGACGGCCGAGGCCACGGCGGCCAGGATGATGCACACGACCGTCAGGGTGATGCGCACTGGGTAGTGGTGGAACACGTAGCGCATCAGGCGACCGAAGGGACGCTCGATTCCCTCGAGCTTCTCCGAGTCCTCCACGCGGGCGTTAACCGAACGTGCCATGTCAGGCCACCTCGCTTTCGCTCGCGGCGTTCTGGGAGTCGTAGATCTCGCGGTATTCGCCGCCCGCTGCCATCAGTTCCTCGTGGGTACCACGTTCCTTGATGCGTCCGTCGTCCAGGACGATGATCTGGTCCGCATGCTCGACGGAGGACAGGCGCTGGGCAATGATGATCGTCGTCGTGCCCGGGATCTCGGTCTCGAAAGCGCCTCGGATCAGTGTGTCGGTCCTGGTGTCCACCGCGGAGGTCGAGTCGTCCAGGATGAGAATCTTAGGGTTCTTCAGGAGCGCGCGGGCGATGCACAGGCGCTGCTTCTGGCCGCCTGACACGTTGGTGCCGCCACGGGAGATCACGTAGTCGTAGCCGCCGGGCAGCTGCTGGATGAACTCGTCGGCCTGCGCGAGCTTGCACGCATGCTCAATCTGTTCGTCGGTGGCCTCGGGGTTACCCCAGCGCATGTTGTCCTTGATGGTGCCGGAGAAGAGGACGTTCTTCTGCAGGACGACGGAGACGGCGTCGCGCAGCGAGGTCAGGTCGTAGTCACGCACGTCGCGCCCGCCGACCTTCACGGAGCCTTCGGAGACGTCGTAGAGGCGGCAGATCAGCTGGATGAGCGAGGTCTTGGCTGAGCCGGTGCCGCCCACGATGCCGAGTGTCGAGCCGGATTCGATGCGCAGGTCAATATCGGACAGCGCGTATTCTTCGGCGGTGGCCGAGTACTTGAAGGACACGTTCTCGAAGACGACGGAACCATCCGCAACGTTGGTCGCACCGTTCTCGGGTGAGGTCAACGATGGCTCGTGGTTAAGGACCTCGGCGATACGGTGCGCGGACTCGGCCGCCATCGTCGTCATGACGAAGATGAAGGCGAGCATCAGCATATGTGTCAGGATCTGGATGCCGTAGGTGATGAGAGCGGTCAGGCCGCCCTTTGTCAGCTCGGTTGCCCCCGAGTTGATAATGATCGAAGCGCCCACGTAGTCGACGGCCACGATCGCGGCGAAGATGAAGAACATCATGACGGGGCTGTTGAGCGCGATGAGTTTCTCAGCGTTGGTGAAGTCCTTGCGCACGTCGGCTGAAGCCGAGCGGAACTTTGTGGTCTCGTGTTCCTCGGTGACGAAGGACTTCACAACGCGGATAGCGGCGACGTTTTCCTGCACGGAGTTGTTCAAGGCGTCGTACTTCTTGAAGATACGGCGGAAAATCGGGAAGGCGATGAGCACGATAGCCGCCAGGATGATGGCAAGCACCGGCACCATTCCCAGGAAGATGAGCGCCATCTGGACGTTGATGCGCCACGCCATGACGATGGAGAAGATGATCATGAGCGGCACGCGTACAGCGATACGGATCATCATTCCGAATGCATTTTGCACGTTCGTGACGTCGGTCGTCATGCGTGTGACCAGCGAGGAGGTGGAGAAACGGTCGATGTCCGCGAACGAGAAATCCTGCACTTTAAAGAACAGATCCTGACGCAGGTTCTTCGCCAGTCCCACCGAGGCGGTCGCTGCGAAGCGCGCGGAGAGAATGCCACAGGCCAGCGAGGCGAAGGCCAGTCCGGTAAGGATCAGTCCCAGGCGCATGACGGGACTCAGGGACACGCCGTCGAGCGCATCCACCAGCGAGACCATGGTCAGCGGGATCAGACATTCGAGAATCACCTCCCCGATGATGAACAGCGGGGTCAGGATCGCGGGAGCCTTAAACTCCCGCAGTCGCCCCATCAACGTTCGAATAGTTTTCATGAATCTCCTCAGTTCCGTCGTTCTTCTTCTCGGTGACGAGGCCGTGGCGCTTTCTCAGCGTCCGTGCAGCCTGCAGATAGTGATGATTGCTTTTTCGATGGCACGCTGCGGGTCACGCGACGCGCCCTTCGTTTCGGCGTCGGCAGTGGCGATCGCGCCGAAGGCCCCGGCCAGCGAGGCGTCGGACCAGCCGCGCAGCTCACGCCGGGCACGGTCGACCTGCCAGGGGGCCATTTTGAGGGCAGACGCAGAGCCACCGATAGATACCTTCGCCATGGCGCGGAACTTCATGGCCAGCGCGGCGACGAGCACCTGCGGGGCAATGCCTGTCGCAAAGGCGTGGCGCGTAAGAGTGAGGGCCTTGGCGGAGTTTCCGGCGACAGCCGCGTCGGCGACGTCGTAGCCGGTGGCCTCGACGCGTCCGGCCTGGTAGCGGCGCACGTCCTCGAGGGTGATGCGTCCGCTCACGTCGGAGAGCAGCTGGGCGAGGGCACCGGCCATGGCACGCGGGTCATTACCGAGCGCGTCCACAAGGGCCTGCTGTGCTTCGGTGTCCATCTGTCGGTGCGCGGCTCGCACGTCGGAAGCGATGAGTGCCAGCTTATCGCGGTCGTTTTTGAGTGGATCGGCCGGGATCACGGGCCATTTCGCCTTAGTGATCACGTCGATGACCTTCTTGCCGCGAGCATTGCCGCCGGGGTGGGCCAGGAACATCCACACGTCGGGGGCGGGGGCTGCCGCGTAGGCGATCAGGTCGTTCGCGAGGGCGTCACTCATCGTTTCCAGGTCGCGGATGATGACCATGCGGGACTCGCCGAACAGGGAAGGCGAGGCGATGACGTCGATCTGTCCTGCCTGGTAGGTGGCGGCGTTGATGTCGGTGCGCTCCAGGTTCGGGTCAGCCTCGTATGCCAGGGCGCGCAGCCGGTCGAGGGCACGGTCGACGAGAAGGCCCTCGGGTCCCTTGATCAACACGATGGGGGCCAGCGTAATGGGGGCGGGTGCCGCCGAGCGTGATCCGCGTGCTGCCACGTCTTCCTGCCTTTCGACGCGATGGTAACTCCCTAAGTCTGCCACCGCGGGCGCTCATCTGCGTCCGCCTTTGCCCTGGGCGGACATGAGTCGTGGCAGGTGTCACCGCCTGTGGCCAAGGTTTGCACAGAGGGGTTCTCCGGGGAGCTGGCACCGATGAGGGAACATGCACTCTCGTGGCATCGGTATTCCACGCAATCGTCACGGGTCCGCGCGAGGATCCCAGGCCTCGTCCGTGAGGGAAACGACCCAGCGCCGCCACACGCACCACAGTGCGAACCCGCATCCCGCGCACGCGTATAGAGAGAGGATGGTCCGCGCTCCCCCTGGCACCTGTGTCCCCGATCCTGGCATCCCCTCGAAGAACCGTGCGGAGAATGCGATCCACCCGGTCGCCCAGGAGGCCACTCGCGCGCAGAATTCGGCGACCCCGGGGCTGATGGGCGCGAGGAGGGCTCCCGTCAGGCCCGCGAGCGTGGCCACGGGCACCGCAGGCTCGGCGGCGACGTTGGCGGCGATCCCCCACACGGGCACGGATCCCGACAGGGACACGACGAGTGGCGCGGTGGCGAACTCGGCCAGGGCGGGCACGCACACCATTTCGGTCAGCCGACGCAGGACCCGACCGATGCGCGTGTCTCCCCGGATACGCCGTTTCGTGCTCCTGGCGATGGCAGCCGCGGGTCCGACGACAGCCAGGGCCGCCAGCGCGGAGAGCGCGAACCCGTAGGATCGGGAAGCCCACGGGTCGATGAGGAGGGTCCCGATGACGACGGCACCGAGAGCTGCGACGGCCTGCCCTTCGCGTCCGAGGATCAAGCCAAGAGCCGCGACCGACGCGACGCACACGGAGCGCACGACGGAGGCCTCCGGTCCGACGAGCACAACGATGGTCCCCAGCACCACGAGTGTCGCGCCGACGCGCAGGGGCACGCGCGCAGGCAGGATCAGGGTCAGGGCCGCCAGGATGATAACGATGTGGGAGCCGGACACAGCCGTCAGGTGCGTGAGAGAGGTGGCTTTCATGGCGTCGGACAGGTCGGAGGGCACCAGGCGGTCGTCACCGATCGCCATGCCGGGAACGAGGCCTCGCGCGTCTCTGGCCAGATGTTCGCACGCACGCGCGAAGGCCCGGTGTGTGTCCCGTCTCCAGACGTCCAGGCCGCCGGGACGCTCTGCGAGAATCGAGGTCCGGGCTCGGATCGAGCCGACGGACGGAGCGGCGGCCGCGAAGGAGGCATCGAGACTACCAGAGATCTCGTAGACGTCGCCGCGCGCTGCATCCTCCCACCCCGGGGCACTCACCAGGGCGGTAGCATCTGAGGCCAGCCACCGCTCCCCCACTCTCACCGCGAGGATCCTCACACGCGCTCGACGCTTCGTCGAAAAACCGGACGAGGCCGGGGCCGGGTCACGCTCGAGCCGGACCCGCGCGTGGATCGGCCCGGAGTCCATTCGCGCGGGGTCATCACGGTAGGCGCGTCCCGCAGCGGAGGCGACCGCGAGCGCGCACGCGGTGGCTGCGAGGATGAGGGCGGCTGCTAGGCGGAGGGATCTCGGTGGGGTGAGGGCGTGGCGTGGTGGGCGTGTGTGCCTGTGGGACCAGGCGTAGGAGGTGGCGGTGATGGCGGCAGCGAGCGCGCATGTGGCGATGAGAGGGTGGGGTGCGGGGTGGGTGGTGGCCCACCAGGTTGTGGCCCAGGTGGCGGTGGCTGGGGTGAGGAGGCGCAGGTCGATCATGCGTGGGGCGCTTTGGTGCGTGGTGTGGGGTGCGCGCGGAGTGGTGTCGGGTGGTGGGGTCGTGGATGTTGCTGTGTGTGGCCCCTGCGGGGTGGGGGTGCGCGTGTTTCCTCCGGTGTTTGTTGTCTCGTTTTGTCCGTTCATGGGCAGACGCCTGGTCGTATTTTTTCGATGAGGGAGGGGCCTATGCCGGGGACGTCGCCGAGGGCGTCGACGGTGGCGATGTGGGGGTGGGTTGCACGGTAGTTGATGATGCGTTCGGCGAGGGCTGGGCCGATGCCGGGCAGGGTTTGTAGGTCGGTGGCGGTGGCGGTGTCGAGGCGAACGCAGGCGGGGTGGGTGGCGTCGCCGTTTGCCGTGGGGGCCGGTGGTGTTTCTCCGATTCGGGAGATGCGTATGTGTTCGCCGTCTGTGAGGGGGCGGGCTAGGTTGATGGTGTCGAGGTCGGCGTCTTCTAGGGCGCCTCCTGCGGCGGTGATGGCGTCGGTGACTCGGGAGGAGGCGGGCAGGGTGAGGACGCCGGGGGTGGCGACGGCTCCGGAGACGTAGACGATGACTTGGCCTGCGGGTCCGGGAGGACCGGGCGAGGCGTGGGAGGCGGGGCGGCTGGGCGCGTTTCCTTCCGGTGCCGTCTCTGGGTCCTGGCGTGTGGTTTCTTCGGCCTGGCGTTCGGCTGATTGCTCGGCGGCTTGTTCACTCGCGTGTGCTTCGTCTGCGGTCCGGGCGTTTCTCCACACGCCGATGCCTGCGAGGGCGACGAGGACGATGAGGAGTGCGGCGACGGTCGTCCCGCCGGGTAGCAGGCGCGCGTAGGTGGGTTCGGGCGGGTCATCGTCGTCGCTGACCGCTGAGTCGTATACGGCTTTCGTCAGGGCTGCCATCCTGCGGTGTGCGATCCATCGTGGAGGGTTCATGTGTCGACGCTAAGCCCAGCGCCTTGCCTGTGTCGCGCCGCCTGCTTTCGCCTGTGGATGGGCGCGACACGGAGCAACCCCCTGTGGATATGCGCGACACGAGCACCGCGCCTGTGGACGGAGCCACACGCGCTCTCCCCTGTTATCGCGCGCATGGGATTGTCATCCCAAGGGATACTGTGTCGGTAACGTCGACAGACAGTGGCGCACCGCGCCCACAGCCGAAAGACCACACCATGAGCGAGAACATCGAAGATCTCAAGGCGCGCCTCGCCGAAGCTGAAGCCGCCGCGAAGGCGGCTGAGGCCGAGGCAGCCCGCGCGAAGGCAGAGGCGCTGCGTCTCCAGCTCGAGGCAGCGGGTGCCGCCGCGGATGCCCCTGCCGCCACCGCGGGTGCTGAAACAGCTGAGGCCGAGGTGGCCCGCGCAGCGGCCGACGCTTTGCGTTCCCAGGTCGAAGCAGCCGAAACCACCCCCGAAGCGCCAGCATCCGTGGGTGAGGCGGCCCAGGCCTCGTCCGAGGTATCCGGCGGCCTCTCCGCGTTCGCCTCAGGGATCAAGGTCGCCTACTCCTGGGACGTCCCCGCGGTCACCATCGGCACCCTCATCGAGGACGGAACGCGCGTGCCCGGCGTGAGCGCCGCGATGCCGGTTCCCATGTTTAACCGTCACCTGCTGGTTGCCGGTGCGACGGGCACGGGCAAAACCCGCACGCTTCAGCTCCTCGCCGAGGGGCTGTCCGCGAACGGCTCCTCCGTGCTCCTGTGCGACGTTAAGGGTGACCTGACGGGCCTGGCCGAGGCCGGTGCCAGCTCGGAGAAGCTCCTGTCCCGCACCGCGGCTAACGGCCAGGCGTGGGCCCCCTCGTCCTTCCCGATTGAGCTGCTGAGCCTGGGCGGGGCAGATTCGCAGTTCCCGGGCGTGCCCGTGCGCGCCGAGGTCTCTGACTTCGGCCCGATCCTGCTGGCTCGCGCGCTGTCCCTGAACACGACGCAAGAGCAGGCCCTGCAGCTGATTTTCGCGTGGGCGGACGGCCAAGGACTCGAACTCGTGGATCTGCCGGACCTGCGCGCTGTCATCTCCTTCCTGACCTCGGACGAGGGCAAGGAAGAGCTGGCGACGATCGGCGGCGTCTCCAAGGCCACCGCCGGTGTCATCCTGCGCGCCCTGACCGCGCTCGAGTCCCAGGGCGGCGGCCAGTTCTTCGGCGCCCCCGGCTTCGACACGGCCGACCTCATGCGCATGGATTCGACCGGCCGCGGCATCATCTCCCTGCTGGGCGTCGGCGATATCTCCTCGCGCCCGGCCCTGGTCAGCGCCGTCATCATGTACCTGCTGGCCAACCTGTTCACGACACTGCCCGAGGTCGGCGACGCGCCGCGCCCCAAGCTCGTGTTCTTCTTCGACGAGGCCCACCTGCTGTTCGCGGACGCCACCAAGGAGTTCGAGCGTCAGGTCGTCCAAACCGTGCGCCTGATCCGCTCCAAGGGCGTGGGCGTCGTCTTCGTGACCCAGACGCCCAAGGACATCCCCTCCGACGTGCTCGCCCAGCTCGGTTCACGCGTCCAGCACGGCCTGCGCGCCTCGACACCCGATGACTTCAAGAAGCTCAAGGCGACCGTTCAGACCTTCCCGAAGACGTCCCTGGAGCTCGACGAGGTCCTGACCACCCTGGGCACCGGCGAGGCCGTCGTGACCGTCCTGGACCCGAAGGGTAACCCCACCCCGGTCACGCCCGTCGGCATCTGGGCACCCGCATCCGTCATGGGTCCCGCCTCCGCCGACACGATCGCGCGCATCAACCAGTCGAGCGCCATCATGGGCCGCTACCGCGACGCCGTGAACCCGGACTCGGCCGAGGAGAAGCTC
>ERZ773046.430-NODE-430-length-27508-cov-3.351218_pt1 | contig 27508 bp, 33 predicted proteins | sample MGYA00580634_ERZ773046 | MGnify/ENA primary metagenome ERZ773046 (study PRJEB29015, sample SAMEA2738127) | human oral metagenome | biome: human oral; feature: human-associated habitat; material: saliva | place: China | collected 2159 ... | reverse complement strand
CAGTTTTAGAACCGTCTTTTTCGCCATAGCTTCAAAATTCTCTTTCCAAACTCCGAAGCCGCGCTTAAATGTCTGACTGTATTTTTGAGCGTGCTGTTCAAGCTCTTCATTGGTCATGAACTCAGCTTTGCGAAAACCATTCAGTAAAATGAAGTAAGCCATATAGCCGATCACTTTACCTTCTTTTTCTACTTGAAAATTAAACTTCGGCTCGCCAGTAAAGCTATCCACGCCAGCGAATTCGTTTTCATAAACCGCTCGCGTTCCTAAACTCTGGAACTGTCCAGTTTTCATTGCTAGCTGCACAAATCCGCGCCAGCCCATTTGGAATTGTGCTTCCATTTTGCCTTTGTTCGAGTAAGGCACGATGTAGGCGAATCCTAGGTTTTGGTTGATCGGAAGGTCTAGCGTTGCTGCCGTTAAACAAGCGTTGTAGGTTGTCATTGGATTACACTCAGCGATTTTCTTATCGCTGTTTGCTAGCGCCAAAACACTTGTCAGAAACTGTCTGCCTTTTTCGCCGAGCGTACGTTCAGCCGACTTCATAATCGCGTCAGACTTCACTAGTTGCTGTAAAGTCAGTGGCGCGTTATCTGTTTTTTGAACTGTTGACTCTGTCACCATTAGCTCCAATCTCCAAGAACGAGGATATCGTCCATCGTTTGGTTTAAGTTAAAGTTTAATTTGTCTCTGTCGGTTTCACCTTCTCGCTTGTCGAAATCTTTTATCGCACCCACGACCTTTTCGAGTTTTTGAAATCCGCTATCGATGAATTCTGGCGATGCCACAGCCACGCCGACTCTATAAGGAGCGACGGTTTCTGCTACAACCCAGTAAAATTCTTTACTCTCAATTTTAGCGATTAATGAATAAACAGCTGCTTGTAGATCGTAATCGTTGCGACCGCTCGTCCATTTGAAGTCATCGAATTGAGCAGTAGTCTTTAAGTCAACTCCGTATTTTACTTCATCGCCAATTACGCCGAGAGAATCAGCGTAGCCAACCCAATCCTTTTTCTCAATTTTCGCTTTAAGCTTGACTTCGTGATGCGTATTCTCGCCGAGTAGCAATTTACTTGCTAGCGGGTGGCTTTTAATCCGTTCAGCGATTATGCAGATTGTTTCGAATTCGGATTCGTCGATAATCGGCAGAACTTGCGCGTCGCGCCATTCCCTCGCCTCTTTCGAGCGGTAATCTGAGTATTGCTTAACTACGAATTCCTGTTTGCCACCAAGCAAATGAGCGTGAACTAGTGTTCCTAAATCTAAGGCCTTACTCGTAGGCTTTTCGATAACACCAAGCTTCAGAGCCACAGCGTAATCGATTCCTTTTCGATAAATATTCTTCGCCATTGAGTAGCTAAAATGGTTGATGTTATCCATTATTTAACCTCTCTTTTCTCTAAATTGTCAGAGGCCTGCCGACCCTCAAGGTTGTCGGTGTCGCGAGCACCCAGCGGGTTTTCACCGCCAGCTTCTAGTTATGAGCGCTCGCAGTCGTTCATAACCTCTTCGCCTTTACCCAGCGTTCGGCAAAACACTGACAATTTAGTTAACATTTATATTCAGGCCAAATTGTTAAGCTACAATGCTCTATTTTCGATTATTTTGTCTACGAAGTTATCTGTAGGATAGATAGCCTCATTTGACAAAATAAAAGACCAACGAAATGCTGGTCTTAATTAAAAAAAGACTCGCATTTCTGCGAATCTACGTATTTATGGAGCCACGATCGGGACTTGAACCCGAGACCTACGCCTTACCATGGCGTCGCTCTACCAACTGAGCTATCGCGGCATCTGATTTATTAATTAATATGCCCGAGTCAGCGTAAAACGTCCACAGTAAGCGTTCTGGCTTACCACGGTAGCGCTCATCCACTTAATAATTACAGTAAATGATTTCTACCTTTGTAGATTTCGTAAGGTTAGAGGTTTCAATGTACACATTGCGAAGGCTCTGTGCACATCGCAATCATATGTTCCTATATTAGCAAACAAGAGCTATTTTGTCAATAGCTTAAGCGCAATTAAATAAAGATTTTATGGATTTATAAATTAAGCGGCAGCTCCTATCTTTAATCCGTCATAAACACTAATCATTCCGCTATCTAAAGCGTGCAGATAAATTTCAGTCGTAGTAGAATTCGAATGTCGTAATAATCTCTGCGCCTGCGATATTGACGCTCCGCGCTTCTGAATGTCTGTAGCGAAGCTATGCCTCAGAGCGTGTAGATAGAACCCGTCAATTCCTACTTTTTCGAATTCTCGACGCATTTTATATCTAAGCTCATCGACACTATACGGTCGTCCATCATCATAAGCTGGAGATATCCACAGATAATCTGTAATTCCTTTGAAGGCGATCCACTCGTCCATCCACTTTTTCGTACGAGGCGTCATAAAGACTGTGCCAGCCTTATTCCCTTTTCCAATTATATTAATTTCTCGACCATTTATATTTTTAAGCCGTAAATTTCTTAATTCTGTAGCACGCAACCCAGAATCGAACGCTAGAGATATCAATAGTCGTGACATAGGTTCAGCGCTCTCAATGACTTTCTCGACTTGATCACGTGTGAACCAATTTCGACGCGGAGGTTTCTCTTTCGCTGGCTCAATAAGTCTAATTTTTACAGATATGTCATAATCCATATCTCTCAAATATTTCAAAAACGCTACTATGTGATTAAGTCTGCTATTAATAGTTCTTCCTGAGACTACATTTCCAGTAGCCGCTCCAGACGACTGCATTGCCATCCATCTATTAATATCTCTATTCGTTAATTTCTGCATATCGTCAACAATTTCTAGTTCCGCGAATTTATTAAGCACTCTAACTTTCGTATCCATTGTCTGCTCTGTAAACTGACGAGCTCGACAATAATTCAAGTACTCTTCAATCTGCTCATAAATAGGTTTATTCATTTGTAAAACTCCACTCTTCAAATAGTTCTATATAGAATTTCTTTATAATCATATTTTTGAAAAATATTGTATATAGAACGTAAAATTAGTAATTAATTGTCATATTTAGCGCGGAGGTGCTCGAGTTGCTCGGAAAACAATAAAAATACGGTCAAATGACCGCTCCAATTATGCAAAACTCCAAAAAACTCGCATATATTTAGAATTATTGCATAATAATTGAGTGCGAGCAAACGCAAACAAGCCGCTTCACAAGCGACAGTACGTAAAAATGACATTAACTTACGTCAAAAGATTATATTGACGTTTCATCTCTGTTAATTTATGCAGATTCACAGCATTTGTAGGCGATTCTAGCTGTTCGTTCATTTGTTGCGCGTGACGTTCTTTAGCTAACTTAGCTTTAGCTTGAGCTATTAATTTACGCAACCAATCCACAGTCTTTGACAAATTTTTTCTGGACCAAATGAACGCGAAGTACTTGCGTGGATCGCGTTTTTTCTTCGCTAATTTAACAGAAAACTCAAACTCTTTTTCGTAATTAATTTGTCGATTTCGAAACATCGGCAGATATTTATCATCAGAAATAAGCTTTGTCGCTTTGCCTAATTTTTTCTGCATTTTTTCAATACGTCGCTCATCAATTGTAATGTTCACCCCTGTAAAAATTACCCTCTGAGCTATTTCAAAACAAAAATAGCCCCTTAAACTAAATATAGTTTTGAGGCTATTTTGATCTATCCTACGTTAGTAGTTTATTCCCTGCTCTAATTTTTGTCAATAGCTAAGACGGTTCAATCCTACCACAGAAATTATCGTCAATTGCTAGAGGTGATTATTCTACTAACGAGGTAGATACTGGACAGAAATGGATAAACGGCAAGACTATTTTTCAAAAAACTTTCGTGATGGGTGGACTTGGTGTAGCTACTACTATCAAAAAGCCGCACAACATTTCTAATTTAGATATGGTGATTAGAATTCAAGGTATTGCCAAAGAGAACTCGATTGGGGCGACTATCAACCTACCACACGCGGCTGATCAACAGCCATATACAGTGACAGTTTACGCTGATAACACAAACGTAAATATTCAAACATATGCTGATCAGAGTGGATATGTTCAGTCTTATGTGACTCTATGGTACACGAAGAAGTAACTAGACGGTACCTACAGCAATCCAACTAATGCCATGGTTAGCACCACCGAAAATACCTGAAGTTGAGGCTGTAATAGTTGTGCCTGTCTGATTAAACGATCCACACTCAATATTTGTACCAGCGCCGATTTTTTGGTCGAAACTTGCTGGAGATGTTGGAGTATTTCGCGTATATCCGATTAAAGTTGGAATAACTGCGTATACTTCCTTAAACTTCTTAGGAAACGTAACCTGTACAGACTGTTGTTTTCCGCCATTTCCATAAAATGACACCCAGCCAGATTGAATAACTAGCGAACCAGAGACAGTCTGTGCTGAGTTGTTAGCGCTGAATGACAGCATATCAGCAGTCTTAAGTTTCTGTGGTAGGATTGTTTTATGATAAAATAATATATAGAAATGCGAGCAAGCACGCGAGGGTTTTTGAGGTGCTTTATCTCGCATGTTTGTTCGTATTTTTTAAGTTGTCTGTGTTATAATAAAGTTAATAGATTGCGATCACTTCACGTGGTCGTTTTTTTATGGGAAAAAATTATGAACGAAAAACCTGAAGTATCAGCAAAAGAGTTTGGAGCCTTGTGGGCAAACGTTGAGCATATTAAAGAAAGCGTCGATAGGCACACAACTACTCTGGAGCGAATTGAAAATATAGCTCGTGCAAATGTTACTCAAGCTCAATTAAAAACATACGTCGCAGAGCACGAGAAAGAATCTGAAGAAAAATACGTCAAACGCACTGAAATTGAAGGCGTGATGAATTTCTGGAGCCTGGTAACAAGCAACTTAGCGAAATTATTCGCAATCGCACTTGTGGGCTTGGCGATTTATGCGACAAACAACCTTATCCAGCAAAATAAAGCCGTTACGGAATTACAAGAAGAAGTTCAACAAACTCAAGTAAGGAGGAAATAATATGATAGAAAAAGCACTAGCTTGGTTCTACGCACGTAAAGGTCGGGTTTCTTATTCAATGGAGAATCGGAATGGTCCAGATTCATACGACTGCTCAAGCTCTGTATATCACGCTCTAAAAGAAGCAGGTCTTTTACCTGCTAGTTACTGGATTGGCAATACAGACACACTATTCGACGCTCTGGAAAAGAATGGTTGGGTACGACTACCCGAGGACGCTAACGGCGAAGCAGACACACAACGCGGAGATATTTTCATCTGGGGTATTCGTGGCAATTCAGGTGGCGCGTTGGGTCATACAGGAATGTTTGTCGACGCAGATAACGTCATCAACTGTCGTTATCAAGCAGGTATTGTAATAGACAATCACGATTGGCTCTGGAGCGCATCTGGTTATCCACCATATGCATTTTACAGGTATGTAGGTAAACCAAAAGAAGCTAAGCGTGTGGCACTTCCAGAAGTCTATTACGCGGATGAAGTAGCAACTGTATTCGATTTACGACAGATCAGATGTAACCGACTAATTGATGAGTTCGACTGGGAAGACAACGGTGTACCTGTTTCTGTAGCGGTAAAGACAGATAAAGACGGCTACCTACTGGACGGAGAGATAAATACGGGTGATTACTACCGAATTGTCGGCTCAACAGAAATATTAGACGAAACTACCGAAAACAATAAACGCTACCTACAATTGAAGATGGCAGATGACGGTATTTGGGTATTGGCGGAGCGAGTACGTGAACTAGCGAATGGAGATGCAGGCACACCACGCCCAGAAAAACGTCCTGCAGTAGTTACACCTACTGTAAAGATCGAAGCTAAAGACCAACCAAAAGTTGCACCTGTAGCGCCACAGCCAACCAACGAAGACGTGATGAGGTCTATCGGAAAATTAAGCCAAGATATTGCTAAGAATAAAAGTTTATTAGAGAAAATTATCGATTTTCTGATGAGTATTTTTAAGTTTAAGAAATAAGGAGGAAATATGAAATCACTAGAAGCATTAAAGAATATCAACTATAAAGACGTGGCTATTCGCGCTGCGTGGACATTCTTACAGACGTTTATCGCGACATTTTTATTAGCGGGCGTAAACTTAGTCAATCTACTATTCGCTGCAAGCTGGCACGAATTGTATGCTTTGATAATGGCTACTTCACTGTCTGCAATCGCGGCTGGATTATCTGCGGCTAAGACTATTATCTTAGACTTGGTGCGTCAGATGAAAGAAGCTGTTGAATAATTCAGAGAGCTCTGCAATCCTATAAAAAACTACTACTTTTGATCGAGGGTAGTTTTTTATTGAGTAATTCGGAAATCCCGAACAACTGATATAATAAGATTACGAGCTAAGCTGTTTGATTGTCAGGTCGGGCAGCTTTTTTTGTTTGGTAAAATAAAATTAAACTATTAAAAATGTATATTTTGTCTAAGAAAATAGAAAAACCGCTCTAATCTTGCGGTCTGACCTTAGATTTTATGAATTGAGACACTCTGCGGCTACAAACTACGCCGTTTATTATGCGCTCCATATCGTCGTCGTTGAGGCTATTGTCCATCATTATCAGGTTGCCATTTTCAAAATACTCTGGATTTATGCGACATGTTTTGACCGAGTTGCAGTCTATAAGGGTCTTTTCTGGAAAGAAAGAATATTTGCCCGCTTCGAGTACTACAGTAGTGTTCTCTGGGTCGAGGTTTGGGTGGTACTTGTTGTAGAAATCAAGCCGCTTATCTACCTGAGATGTTCCATTTACTAAGATGAGAGCTTCGTCTGTGTTTGGATCGTAATTGAGGACTATGAACACATGGTATTTACTACTTGGAAATGGTTCGTCGCCTCGCATCCGAAACAGCGTACCTTGACGTAGTGATGCATGAAACGAAGCTGATTGAATGTCTGACGGTATTTTTATCATCTACAGTGTACCGAGGGCGGCTAGCGCGTTTTTATCGTCAATATAAAGCTCGCGGGTTGCTGCTAGCTGATCGGCATCCTGATTAAAAAACTCGTCACCGTGTTCTGGGTTATCAAAAAACTTGATAGGGTCAATATCCCTACGACCACGACCACCGCCGCGACCGAAGAAGTCTTCAAACTGTGCCCATTCAGGATATAGGTGGCTAACGTTATTGGCAATATCGAAAGCTTCTCTATCCCCAAAGGTATCCCATGCCCACTTCAAAGCTTCCTTGTCTGTTTCTGATAGGTGATCTTCCTCTCTACTGGCAGCCGTAGCCATGGTATCTTTCTCATCAGCGGAGAGATAATAGCCAATATATTCCATGTCTTCTTCATCGAGTGCGAAGTCATTCTTAACCTGGGCTATATCAAGAGCGAGAGATGAAACAGGCCCGAACTTCATAGCGACATAGTTACTATCAGACACCAAACGCCCATAGTGTCGCATATGATAGCGATCAGCTGCCCATAACAGCTTAATTAGCTTAGTGCGGTTCATTTTCCCATTATCATCAAAGGACAACAGATATCGTAGTATCTGTGTCATTTTTACAATATCGCTGCTTCGAGATGATATATTCATATCGTATATTCTATCATAGTTTTGTCATTTTGGCAATCCTACGCCCCTTTCTATAGACTATACAGCCTACATATAGTTTACCACAAGCGTATTGAGGGGTGCAACCAGTTATGGTCTTAGAAGTAGTTCGAATGGTTGACTACAGACAGTGTAGCTATCACTAAAAACTGCTTAATTTTATAAAAAAGTTCATAAAATGCACGCAAAATGCTTGCATTATGAATGCAACTTTGCTATAATTAAGACAGTCAAGCGAGGCACATTAACAATCAGAGGACATAACGATGAAACAAATTACAATCAAAGCCTTTATTGGAAGCAATAACAAGACTAAAGAACTTGAGGTCGACAAGATAATATCAACCGTAAACGCTAATCACGAAGCTTTCACTCTTGACTATCCAGTCATTGGATACTGGAGAGGTGAGGCAGAGGAAACAGCAGTACTCTATTTATCAGACGAACGTCAAAAGGTGATGAACACGCTCAACGAATTAAAAGAGGTGTTAGACCAGGAAGCGATCGCCTACCAAATAGAGAATGATTTACAACTAATATAAAACTTAACGCCTCGCTTGGTGCTAGGGTCCTCTAACAAGAAAGGAAATGCTATGCCAATAGTAAATCGAATTGTAAAAAAGAATGGCAAGATTATCAAATCTAAGGTTGAGATACCTGCACCAGTTTATAATGTACGAATTAAGCAGGAAGTGTATGAACGGCTTGTGGTTCTTGCTGCTGAAAACGGTCGTAGCGTAACTGGTGAGATAAACTGGAGGCTTGAACAATCTCTTAAAAAGTAGTACTATGGCTGGGCGATTGTTGTAATTTGCAGTCGTCGTTATGTGAAGACACCTCATTTTCGAGGTGTCTTTTTTTGACCGCTAATTCTACTGCTCGCCAATCGCAATCCAGTTCACATAATATGTTCCTAAAAGTTGAGCGCCGTCAAATCGTCGACATCTAGCAGTAAATGAGGTGTTCGTTACATTTACAGCGCTAAAGGCGCAGCCACCCCAAGAAGCATTTGGTTTATCCGTCCAGCCGTCGCCAGGCAGACCATAGCCACCATAACTACAAACTACAGTAGGAAGTGTTTTGAACTGTTTTGGAAAATTGATTTGAATAGTAGCTTCGAGAGTGCTCGATGGAGCGTTGAGCATCGCTACGCCGTGTTGGGTAATCGAGCTAGATGATTTGCTGGAGTTATTTCTTTTTGATTGGACAAAATCAGACCACGACAAATTTCGCGGTAGGATTGAACCGTCTTTAATGTTCTTTGATTCTATAGTACCATCTGAAATTAAATTAGCGTTATTGATTCTACCGTTTGGTAAAGTCATCATTTTTCGCGAGTCGGTGATGTCATTACTGCTAATCGCTGTTGCTCCAGCGCGCTTTTTGACCCTAGCTAATATAATAAATGGATTTGACGCGCCAATCGCCGCCTGAATTGCAGAATTTGTCGGATCGGCTGGATTTGACGCCGCAGCTCCAGAAATAGCTTTTAGCTTAAATACGTCGTTAGTGTTATCCGTTACAGATCGGTCCCCTGCTACATTTCTGTCTACATAAGCGACGATAACCGCGTTTATAGGATTTGATGGAGATGCCGCTCCGACGTTAACCGTCTCTGTTCCGATAACATTTATATTATAAGATGGATCGCGCCCAACAAGCGCAGTGCCTGCGTTGACTGTGACATTCATTCCACTTCCAGCCACTACATCTAATCCATCTGCCACTTCTCCGCTTAAAGCATCGCGCATAAGTTGTGTTAGTGCCGCAGGACTGTGCATTCCGCCGCCGTAATTGAAAACTCGCCTTGTCATAATTCTACCTTTCCGCGCCGCCAGAAGGGCTGAATAAGAAAAAATTGCCACCGAGCGGTCGCAATTTTATTACTATAATTATATCACATTAAGTGAACCTCTACCTGTCGCTATGACGAAAAACTTAATCCTGACCACCTCATTTCCAAAATACTCAACTCGCACTGTGAATTTCTGATTTTTTGGGTCTGAGACGAATTGACCGATAGTGTTTATCGATAGTTGAGCGTTTGGCGCGCCAACAATTTCGTATTTTGCGTGGACGGACAATCCAGCTACATTTTTATCTGAGTGAAATATCACGTTAAACTCTTTTCCTTGCAATCCATTCGGCATCGTCGGTAGCTGTTGTGAGTAATCCCAATTAGAATTTGTCGATATTTTAAATACTTTAACGGCGTCAGCTCCGACAATTTGACGCTCTTTTTTTTCACGCTGACATCTCTCTAGCTGTTTTAATTCGTATAAAATGTCAGGTTCTGATTCAAGCCTATTTACTGCCACGGCGTCCACTCCTCAAAACTAATATCGCACATATCGTTAGCGATAATCTGAAACTTTAAGTTTATCGGCTGACCCATTGTGCCAAAAATTGGAACAAACCATTTCATCACGTTGTTTTGAGACGGCGACAGAGGTATTCCTATGACTGAATAAACTGCATTAAGCGCGCTTGATTGAATCGCTAGTCTGCCTACTAAATTTCCGCTATTTTTTGACCTAGCAGTAACTATAGCCACAGTCCAACCCTCGCCATTAGCGACCTGCCCTGGTCTGTTTGGAGCGACAGACATATCCCACTGAGAATTAGAAGCTGATAGCTTCATTTTGATTTGATCACCGCCGATAATTTGACGCGTTTTTTCGTCGTTCATTTCTCTTTTAATGCTGGCGATTTCGTCTATAATATCTCCAACGTTAATTCTGCTTCTACTCATACGAGACCACCTTGATTTTAGTTTTTCCGCGGTCAGTACTGCGCACTCGAAACCTCATTTTTAAGTATTCTCCAGAGCCACTGCCGACACCATAGTTGACGTTAGTTTCGTATTTATAAATTAACTTTTTTGCACTGTAATCGGTCTTGTCTATCAAATATTCAGCGGATAAGATGTTTGTAAAGCTACTATCTCTATTTGTGAATACTAGCCCTAAAGATGGCGAATAAAACGGCTCCCATCGCTGATTTCCTAGCATAATATCTAGAAATGGATAAACGACTGGCGAGTTTTGATTGGCTGGCTCGAATATTGTTGTTATGGCTAGGAGTCTCATATTCAGCGGTCCGCCAGTGTTAGTTAATAGCACTTTGTCGGTCGTAGTTGACGAGCCTCTGCGCACGAATTCAAAAGTATCCCAATTTTCGCTGTTTGGGGATTGATATGTGCGAACACCAGACGTAACGCTAGTAGGTTGTGATATTAGCTTTGAATCCGCGTGGTTGGCTCTGATTCTAGATAGAACGCCGACTATATTCTGCTCTTCTAATTCCGTCAATCTGTTCATATTTACTCTTGCTGTGAGATGATGTTATCTACGTTTAAATTATCGAATGTCAGCTTTACTTCTTCCGCGTCATTTTCGTCAACCGTTACCTCAATTTTTTCGATTCTGTAAAATCCGTGAATATGCTCAAACATAATGTAGCCATTCATTTCAGCGTAAATCGTATCACCTAAACCAACGTCATTTAAGTCTAGAATACTGTCAGACAGAGTAAAACTCGGTAGCTCGCGAACGTCTTTCAACATTTCCAAAATTCCATTCGTATTTTCTTGAAGTGTCGATTCTCTCTCAACTGAGCTAAATGTAACGACTTTTTCGCGACGATATAACGCCTGTCGTGAGAATGGGTCTGTAGCCGTGGCGACAATAGCATCATCGCCATTTCCACTGCCAATTCCTATTATATAATTAGCTAAACTATCCACTGAGCGCTCAAATCCAAATCCTGCAACGTTTTTTGGATAAACTAGTCTAATATCTGGTCGATAATTACCCATCGCGTCAAAAGTATTGAACTTTTTGTCAGGCGTGAACTGAAAATCTGGTCCATCGATAACATTACTCAGTCGCACCAGAAAATCCTTCACATTAGCCCTAGTCTGATTACGCTGACGAGGGCTTTTTCCTACGGACGTAAATTCGCCACGACGTATGCCAAAATCTCCGTCTTGTTTATTCTGATATTGATTAATAACACCCCAAGCGATATCTCCTTGACTGGTATTGCTGTAAGCCGCGTCAACATACGCGTCTTTGAAGTAATTGAGATATCCAGTGAAGCTTAGCTCAATGTCTACTGAGGGGTCGTTTGGCGAAAAATCGATTTTAATAAGGTGTGCGCCAATTCTGTCCTTGCCATTTCTAACAATTCGTATGTCTGTTGTGCCTGCGTCCATAAAATCATACGGTCGCATTCCTGTTTTTTTGACATATTCTTCATACCTGGCTAAATCCATTCGAAAACTGACAGTCTCAGCCGCATTTCTCTGCTCTGTCCACTTCAAACCTTGAGCCAGATGACGAATATCGCCTAAACATTTTCCATTTTTGCTGTAAACCTCAATTTTGTAATCTGCCATTTCTAAATACCTATGAACCCACTTCTAAATCTCAATTCTGCTTCAGTTCGCTCATCTTGAATATCCGTTTGTAGCTCGATTCGGTTGTCCCCAGCAATTAGTCCCCAAAAATTCGAGCCAGCCGTCTGCAGATCGTAAATGTTCATTCCATCGAGTAATATCGTCTTGTTTTTCATATCAATCTCTAATTTGCCACCGTCTTTGACTGTTGCAGTAATCTCCATCGATTGATTTGTCGTTCGGTTGATAATTTTCGGATTGGTCGCTTTGGTGCTAATAATGATATTCGGCAGTATCGTTTCATTGCCTGAATTATTTACTGTCGCTGGTTGCTCATCTGGGCTAATGTAAAGCGGAAATTCGAATGGTATGATAAAACCACCCTGTCGAGTCTTTCGTATTGTCGCTAGAAGTTCGCCGTCGCTGTTGTCGTATAGCAGCGGATCATCGGCTTTTAAGTTTATTTTCCACTCAACCAAATTCAGTACTTTATTAATCGGCATCTCTACGCCAATCAGCACTACCTCTGTTGAATAAACGTGTCCAGCAGGCGTGATAATGCGAAGAGTTCCTTTATTTCTGACTATTTTAGCTAAGATAGTCGAAAATTCTCGTCGTCTGTCCTCGACTTCTGCCACCGTTCTGCCAAAAATTCGCCCACTGAATGAGATAAAGCGAGGTTCGTATAGTTGCTTTGTGGTCCAGCCACCATTTGCTCCTAAATTCGTACCTTGAGATGTTCTAATAGCAGGTAACCCAGCTAGACCTTCAATCGGCTCGTTGAGATGCATGCCTATCATCTGGTCGTTTATCTGAAAATCGTTCAAAAATACTTGCCACATTTTATCCTCCTACGCCTGGCTTAATAAATACCCCAAATCACTCGCTACCATTTGAGCATCGACCTTGTCGCGAACATTATACGTGTTATTAACTACGATGTGCTTCGTCAATCCTCCAACATCGCCATTTGTGCGCTTATTAATTTGAGCGACTAAGCTTGCCATTTTGCTTTCTGGAACAACCCACTCATTTTGTCCGCCATCACCAGCGTAAATTATCGATCCACCGTTTGTTGGTGGCACAATACCACCTGTAGCGAGTCGAGGAATATGTAGTTGTGAGATATTGCCTATGTGTACACCTGGAATTTTATTGATTAATCCAATAGCGCCATTTATCGTATTGATAAATCCGTTCGCCATTCGCTCAACCATGCCAAGCGCACCATTTACAGCACCTTTAACCGCTCCACCTACTGAATTGCCGACGAAACTACCTATTTTTCCGAACATTCCAGCGACAGTATTCCAAACGCCGCCGAAAAATCCAGGCATTCTGCTAAACACTCCAACGATAGCGTTCCAGGCTCCCTGAAATACGCCGCTAAACCAACCTGCTGCACCGCCAAAAACTCCAACAATGCCGTTCCAAAGACCTCCAAACCATTGACCTATTGAAGTAATCGTTGACGATAGAACACCTACAAATCCATTCCATATGTCCTGGCCGACTTGCGTTTGCGTGAAGAACCAAACTAGCCCAGCTGTAACCGCAGCTAGAGCTACAGCTACTATCGCTAGCGGGTTGGCGTTTAGTGCTGCATTAAATAACCATTGAACGCCAGTCGCTACTTGCGTAGCTACCGTCCAAGCCTTAGAAGCCGCACTGGCCAGAGACACGGCTGTATTGTAGGTAATTACCGCGCCAGCAAATATTCCGACAGCCACAGCTATTACAGTAAACACAGTGCTGTTGTCTTTTACGAAATTTATCAATCCAGCAATCGAACCAAGCATCTTCTCAATTCCAGAACCAAAGCCACTCACTGCTCCTGTTATATTTCCGCCACCAATAGCACCAATGATCTTACTCACGCCACGAACGACAGCCGTTTTCATATTTTCTATAGAGGTCTGAATTCCGCCAGTAGAATTTTTGGCTTGGTCTTTGAAATTCTGGAATCCGTCAACACCTTCAGTGTTCAATTTTGTGATCGTGTCCATGAATTCGTCCATTGACACAATTCCAGTTCGCATTGACGTGCCGAGCGCGGTTGTCATGTCGCCAGTGCCATTTTTGACAGCCTCTAATTGCTCGACAAGCTCTTTTCCTGTCGAAGACATCGGATTGTTCTTCGCGTATTCGCGAGCTTTTTCTAGATACTTGTCGATAGCTGCGCCGTTTTGGAAGAACGCCTTTGAAATCTGTTTCAACTGGGCTGGCATAGCGCTTTGTAATGAGCGCCATTCAATCATGTCAGGTCTACCTTTAGCATATGCCTGCGAAATCTGCTCGATCGCTGTAGCCTGAATGTCCATCGGTGCGCCACCTGCCAAAATAGCGTTGTTTAGAGCCAAGAACATGTCTGTAGATTTGCCAACATCGCCATTTTTTGAGGTTAATCGCTGTACAGACATTGCCGCACTGTCTAGTGATGTAGGTAATCCCTTCAGCTCGTCAGACATTCGAGCAATTGCCTTTTTCGAGGCGTCAGCGGAAATTCCAAGGTTGCTCATTACCTTAGGAAAATTGTTCAAAATGTCCACACGACGAATAGCTCCATCAACAGAGCTACTGATCATATCAAAAGACTTATGAATTCCAGCCGAAATCAAATTACCAGCGGCAACTGTAACCGCGCCACTGATGCCGTTAAACGCATTTTTCGTCTTATCACTAGAGTTGCTCGATTTGTTCGTAAAGTTATCAACAGCAAGCCCAGCTTTTGATAAAGCTGAGACTAATTGTGAGCTATTTCCTTTAATTACTAGTGTTAGTTCGTTGCTTGCCATTGTCAGTTACGTCCTTTTGATAATTTGTCGTAAGACTCGCTTTCTATTTTGTTTTCAACTGCTCTTTTCGCCATAATTGCTTCTATAAGCCATTCAGGTGTGTCCAGGTATTCTTCGTAAGTCCAGCTGTAGTCTTTTAGAATCCCTGCGATGACAATCGGCTCTGGAGCTGCTGTTTTTGTTCGATAAGCACGCTCATAATCTTGTGCGAGCGCGGTTATTCTTTTGGGCTTGCTTGCGGATCAAGGACTTCTTGTAGTTGTTCAGATATTAAGTTAAAATCTTCGCCGCTTGTTGAATCCATTAGCGCTTCATACGCAGCATCCGAACCGTCAGCGTCTTTATATCTGATAAGAACAGCCTTTATGCCTAATTCAATAGCTAGATCGACATCGTCTTTTGCTTTCGCAAATTCTTTACGTGTACGGTTAGTAATCGCCGTTTTCAAAATTGCCTCGCCTCCGCTAGGTAGTTGAATAGTTTTCGTATCTTCCACTGAAGTAACCTCCTTGTATTAAAGCGATCGTTTTGTGGCAAAAGAAAAATTGCGACCGAAGCGATCGCAATTTATTACTTGTATTATACCAAATTAACTCTATAATTCATAATATGAAGTCTACAATATCGCCAATTGATAAAAAGAATGTTAATTTTGAGTTGGAAGAATTATTTCCTGCTTGGTTTTACATTATAGCTATTATATTTTTCATATGTCGGCTACCGAGCGGTCTTATGGATGCTATATCGAGCACTTTTATGATTTCGAGCGTTTTACTACTAGGAAATGTCGCTTTTAAGTGGAAAAAGCTGAATAATACTTCTCGTATTGTGGCTTTGTGTGTAGTTTTTTGTGCTTTTTGTGTTGGCGGTGCGCTATCGAATAACAATCACGTGGCTGAACAGCAAAAATCTAATACTCAAACAACACAGCCAGAGCAAGCTCAAAAACAACCAGAAAAACAGCCAGAGGCTCCAAAGTTTAATCCAGCATTAGCCCAAGACGCGAATTTTCAGCAAGGTGAAAAAGATACTGTAACAGAGGTAATAGATGGCGATACGATTCGCACGTCGAACCACGCAAAAATTCGTCTAGTTGGACTTGATACACCTGAAACTAAGCACCCGCGCAAGCCCGTTCAGTGTTTTGGCAGAGAAGCCTCTCAAAAAATGAATGATTTAGTCGCTGGTAAAACGGTTTATTTAGTCGCAGATCCTACTCAGAGCAGTAAAGATAAATATGGACGGGATTTGTTCTATATTTACCTCGAAGACGGCACAAACGTAGCTTATACGATGATTCGTGAAGGCTACGGTCATGAATACACATATAATTCTAATCCTCACAAATGGCAAGCGCAGTTCCAAGAAGCTCAGAGAATAGCTATACAAGAAAATAAGGGCTTGTGGGCGGCAAATACATGTGGCGGCAACACCGAAAAGCCAGCAGATCAACAAGCGCAACCTGCTCCAGCTCAAAATCAGTCTGCTGATGGTGTAACGTTTAGCAGTTGTCGAGAAGCTCGCGCTGCTGGATATAGCAATATGCGTCGTGGCGAACCTGGATATTCGCCAGATTTAGACAGAGACGGCGACGGAGTTGCTTGCGAAAGTCGTAGAAGATAGAAAAAGCCCGCGTATTGCGGGCTCTTATTTATATTTGAGGCTAATAAGTGTACTTATTAACCAATTTTGCAGTAAATGACTTACTGAAGTCTGCTGTATTAAGCAACATAACAGCGTCAATCTTCTCAGTAGCGATATCGCTCACGCCGTAGCTTGGCTCATAGCCGCTAAATGCAGCAACTGCAATGTCGAATGTTAAGCTTGTATTGGTTTTCGATCCAGCTTTACTCTTGTCGTCTACAAATGACAGACGTAGAGCTTTACGCTCGTCATTGTAGCTCATAGCTCGATAAGTGCTGTCGCGGTATAGCTTTTCAATAGAAACTGAAACTTCAAACTCGCCGTTTAGAATCTCGCCGTAAGTGTCCTTAGAGTCCATTGTCTGCTGTGGCTGCAAGTTCTTGCTGATAGTCAACGTCAAGCTCTTAATATCCTTAGCCTCAGGTGCTGCGTCAAGACCAGCCAAATTGTCGGCAATCTTGAATGATGCGTGTTTTGGCAAAAATTCAGTATCGTCGATAGTGTAAGTGATATTGTCGCTAGCTGTAACACTCTTGTGAGACTTAAACGCTACTTCAACTTTTGGAAAATCATCAGGCGTCCACGTAAATGTCACTGTATCAGCCATTGCATACGCGAATCGAGCAGATAGATTCGGCTCTTTAATCGCCATCGTTGCTGAGATGTGGTTGTTGTCATCTCGCAGTGTAAATGCGTGTTCTTTCGCCGTAGTGTCGCCCTGTACAGCTGTAGTCGTTGGTTTCTGTCCAAATGCTAGCGCGAGCCAATAGTACAGACCCTTAACCCACAATTTTGTCGAAATCGAGCCATCACCTTCAACCAAAACGTCGGTTTTGCCGTTGTTTTTAATGATCGTGCCGAGCGCCGACTCGTTCATCTTGCTTGTTGGCGAATCCTTAAAACTAATATCTAGATGTGGCGCTCCGTAAGTTGGTGCTACCGCTGTGCCTTTGGCGTTTGGATCTTCTAGTCCAATACCAACAGCAACTTTTCGTCCGCTAAATGTAGCCATTTGCTTTCTCCTTTTATTATTTACCTAGGTAAACAAAAGCGTGCTCAAAGAAAAATTGCGATCTTCGAGACCGCAATTTGTTAATTTAATTATACCACATTAGGATAATAAATCTGGTCGGAATTGCGCGTGCTTAACCTTAAATCTTACGATAGCCTCAGCTGTGAACAATCCTTTGTCGCGTGGAGTAGCGTCAAATTCTACAGTTGTCTCTTCTCCCGCGTCAATCCACACACGATCGCCTGGATCTTGATTAGCTCTTAGCGCGCCAATAATGCTACCTTTTCGTAATGTCATGTCATCGTGCCTGGCTGCTACTAGTTCTACTAATTCGAGATGGCTGCGGGCATCTGTTCCCTGATTAAAATCTTTAGTCATATCCACAACCACACACAAAACGATCGCCATATTGCTCTCAATTTCGCCACCCGCTGAATCGTGCACTTCGTAGTCATTATCAAAACTAATAAACGCCATCGGTCGCGTCAGTTGGCTCTTATTTATAACAACAGGGTCGCCATAACCATATCGACCATGTAAAATTTCTGGTCCATCTTTTTCTAGGATATCTCTTATCTGTTTTAGTATCGGGTCTACGTATTTTGCCATTGCCTTCTCCTTCTAATCAAAAATATTACGTTGGAATATACGAGCTATCTCTTTAGCTTGTTGCTCTTCAATCGCCATCATCACGCGGCGCGGCATATATTTACGCGGTTGACGTGACTGATGATATTTGAAATATGAGCGCGAGTTGGATATTTCAGCTTGCTTTGATGATATTCTGCTACGAAATCCTCGACGCATTGCACCAGTTTTTTCGAGTATTTGCCACGGATATGCCTTTTTTCGCTTTTTCCACTTACCCCAAACACCACCCCGCGAACCAAAGTTCTGATCAATGACATTTGTCATATATTCAGCAGACTCTCTTAGCGACGTCTGCATGTTTTTAGCTTTACGTCCGCGCAAATCCAATTCGCGCATGACTTCGTCGCGTCCTTCAACTGAAAATGTGATTTGCAAGCTCACGACTAATCCTCGCGTTCATAACATCGATCGCCGTGAATTCGACTTGCGCCTGAAAACCTTCCGAACAAGTCGCCGTCGCAATATGCAGAGATAGAGTCTAATCCAATAGTAGAATCGCTGCTACTTTCGCCACAAACGCCTCCAGATTTCATGAATTCCTGCAGATCTTCTTTAACGGTTTCTAATCGCTTGTAGCCATCTTTACTCGTGCCTTCAATGTCCTGGTTGTAACCATATTCTCGAATTAAAAGTCTAGCGGCGGCGTAATTCATACACAATTCTGCAACTTTTCCAGGGATAGGCTTGCCCTCTTCTCTGTTGTATGGTGCGCATGGATCAACCGCGGACATATTCTTATTAATCCACTCCATGGCTGCCAATCGAGCTTTTTCGACAACTCTCAGAGGCACTGAAGCGTATGAATAATCTATAGTAACGACAGAATCGGCTTTCGGTGCTTTTTCTAGCTCAATCACGCCAAAAGCAGGATCAACCTTTACAGCTTTGACTGGAGTTCCGTCAACGAAAACGACAAAATCGTCAACTGTAACCGCATCGTCAAAATTGCGATCTGTAATCGGCTTGCGATCAGTAGTAAACACTTTATTTACACCATCAACTGCGCCGTTCAGACCAACGCCATTTTCAACGTGATGAAGTCCAGCTTCTTCGAGTATATCTTGTAATGTCGTGTAGTATATCATCGCAACTCCCTTTTATTTTCTTAGTATTCAGACTAAGGCGGACGATAAACTCCTCCGCCTCAAGACTAACGACTAAACGCCTTTCAAGCTTACAATAAACTGTGCTGCTTGATAAGCTGCGTCGTAACGACCGCGCAAGCCCCAGCTAAAGATGTCAGTCTCGAATGCTTTGTCGCTGTTCAAGTCAGTCTTAGCAACAGGCTCGCCAACCTTCACACGCTCAGCAATCGTTATTGGGCACATACCTTCCTTAGCTGCAACTAGGAATGTAGCCTTGCCAGCGATACGTGGATCAACAATCAATTCAACACGCTTGTAGTTAGGGTTGCTCTGACCGTTATCTAATCGTTCGCGGAGCAAGATTTTCTCAGCTTCCTCACGGTTCTCCAAGCCAACAATTAAGTGAGTTGGGATTGGGTTGATCAAATCACCGTCAGCATCTTTCATACCAACCAAAGCATCGTAAGCCTTGCTAAACGTTCCAGCACTGAATGCTCCAGGGATCAAGTTACCACGATCAGCGTGGAAGAACGGCTTGCCGTCGCTCAAGTTAGCAGTAAAGCCAACAGGAAGTGCAGCTACAGCCAACGCGCCGTAGTGACGACCACTCTTAGTAGTCATTACGCGAGTTTGGTTTGGAATCTGACCGAGGTCGTCATCTTCAATCTTTTCGCGCTCAACATCCAGAGTTGACTCCCATTTTCGAGGAGCGATTGTGTAAACTGTGTTGTCAGCTACACCGTGCTTGCGCTCTGACTTGAATTCGCGCATTCCTGGAACGCTGTTCAAAGTAACGATGTTGCTTACAGCGCCTGTAACTGGCGTAACGTCGTAAAGAATGCCAGCCAATGGGTCTTTATATTCTTTTTTCGTAGTCTTGTATACTGTTTTGACTACAGTATCAAGATTCTGTAAAACTTGCTTCAAGTTCATCTCATCTTCCTTTCTTAGCTCAAGCGAACGCCTACAGTTTTGTTATCAATTACTTCAACAATCTGTCCGATTGCAGGAGCGGTAGCGCTGACGGTTGTCGTAACCTTGTCAGGTGTAGCAACAGCAACAGCTTTACCTAAGTCAGTAGCTGCTACCGAGTCGATTGCTAACTGGAACACACCTGTTCGATAAACACGCACCTCATTCTTAACTAAGCTGCTAGTGCCTTCCATTGCAACGCCTAGAAATGGTTTTGCGCCTGCTTCTGCTGCTTTAGCATTGCCTGCAGCGTCAACAGTAACTAATTGTCCGCGATTGATCACATTGGTGCCAAATGGTGCTGAGATCAAATCGCCGTCTTGTCGTAGAAAAGTCATTATTGATTCTCCTTCTTTACTTCTTTATAGTCTTCTTCGTTTAAGCCATAGCGCTCGATGGTTTTCTTATCCTCGTCGCCAAGCTCAACTTCTTCGCCGCCACCGTTGTCATCGTTTTCTGCTCCTTTTTCGTCAGTCAAATTCAGCGTTGGACTTGACTCGATAAACTCGCTTAATAACGTATCAACAGTCTTGGTTTCATCATCGGATAGGTGGATTTCTTGGCCAGCAACTTCACTCAATGCCATAAATGCCTCTTTCTGAGCTGGCACCACCTTGCCATCACTCAGTAACTTATCAAACTTAGCCTCAGCCGCTTTTTTCGCTAGAGCAGCTTCTTTTTCTGCAATTGCTGCTTCACGATCAGCCAAAGCTTTTTCTCGATCAGCAAATTCATTCTTATCTTCTTTTTTCTCTTCCGCTTCTTCTGCTTCAGGTGCCTCAGCGTCAGCAATTTGCTGCTTTACAGCCTCTGCTTGGTCTTCTGGCACTTCAATTTCAGCACCAGCGGCGATTGTTTCAACCTTCTCTTCGCCGTCTTCTTGGAATTTAACCTGAACGTCAAATTCGCGGTCGTTCTTAACTTTTGCCTTCATAGTCTCTTCCTCCTTTTCGTAATCTTGACTATCGCTAAACAATATTGCTGACGTTTCGTCAGCAAGCGGCATAAACTGCTGCATTCCTTTTATGTAAGGATCGACAACTAATCCGATGTGCTTCAACAGTGGACCGACACGCTGTCCAGTTCTTTTATCGAGATAATTGTCTTCAAAGCCCATTGAAACGTCAGGAATATTGTGATTTTCGATATTTTTGGCAGTTTCTTCGTCGCGGATTTCAATGACCGCGTCAATTCCTTCATCTGTAAGCTCCATATCTACCATTTCGCCCTTGTTTAGCGCTGCCAGCTCAGCCGCACTTTTTGGATGTCCCAATGGAACAGCCACAACGCCATATTTTCCGCTATCGAAATTTTCTTTAAGACGTTTGCCAAAAATCTTGTCTAAAATCATCTTTCGTGATGAGTTGTTAGGGTCAACATATTCGCCAAATCGACAAATCTGTTTTTTGAACCTCTTAAAGTTACTACTAGTGTTATCTGCTAGCTCAACGTTCACATCTCGATTGATAAATACATACATACTTTTTCTCCTGTCTGAACCGCGATCGCATGTAAGAAAAGTGTGAGTTCTACAAATATCAACCTGTAACAGTGTCAAAAATGTTTATGTTGCAAAAGTCTAGTGGTTACTTTGGCGGGTGAAGCCTTGATCTTCAAAAGAAAATTGCGATCACATACGATCGCAATTCATTACCGACATTATAGCACAAAAACGATATTAGCAACAACTATTTATTGACTTTTTATAGCGGTCGTGGTAATATCTATATAGAAGTAGGTAGCGCCACCCGTATTGGATGGGAAAGCGGACCTACTTCTTTTTTATGATGACAAACTTCTTCCCCTTAAAAACAACCAGATTATCGATAGCAGCATTATTTTTAGGTATCGAAATATGACGCTTTGCGCTAGCCGCAGCCTCCTCGAGAGATATATTTTTAGATGTAATATCTATGAATATGTTGCGCTTTCTCTTGTCTGTAGCCTTAAATATCGCATTCGGTATTGTCATAGGTCTTAAACTATCAACAACAATGCTTTTCAATTCGTATTGAGTGTCGTTAGATATAAAATCGTTCGACGGCTTATCTTTTAGGTTCGGCAAGCGCTTTAATTTTAGTTGATCTTTCCATCTATTATAAAAGTCTATTTCGGCAGGTGTCATATATTCTGCGCTTCGTGGATCTAAGCGAGCTGCCTCAATTGCCGCTTTTTTACTCACTCCATCGGGTAAACCAATAGCCGCTTTGCTTTGGAATTGAGCAGCCTCTATTCGATTCATTGTTTTTTCGTCAATCCCAGTTATTTTTGGCAACTTATATTCCTTATTTAACGCCGATATTCTCGTCCAGATACACCTACAGTTGATATGCTTTGGCGGTCGCTGAAACATCGTTTTACGCTCATTAGCAGATATTACTTTGCCGTCTAACTCTGCGCAAATTGGACAAGTGTTTTTTTCCATCAGTGCCGACCACTGATAAACCGCGGTGTCGTCATCTTCGTCAAATGAAGCGAAACTGTCATCGCGTCCGTCGTTCATACCTTGAGAAATGATAGTGCCTTTCGTTCCAAGCACAGCCTGCGCTACCCACGCGCCAGCCGATATTTTAATAGCTTCTAGTACGGCGCTTTTTTGAGCCGCACTTTGATAAGCAGGTGTTGTCGGTTCGATTTCTTCTGTATCTTCATCAGATTCATCCGCAAGATTAATTGGTTGCTTCAATAACTCTCCAGTAATAATGTTATTCACATCTTCATTCTGCATATCGACGATGAAGTCTACGTACTGTCTTTCGTGGAGTTTGCGTTCTTCTTTTAGGGCTGGCGCTGGCAATTTTTGCTCATCCGCCGCAGATAATTTTCCGTAATTGTAAGCCGTGCGGTAATACTTTGCGATTAATGACATGTAGCTTGTTGGCAGCGAAAATGGTTCGTCAAGTGTAATGTTATCAATCGCTTTGTTTAGCTCTTCAGTGGCAGCCACAGCGAAATTGTCTTCCTGTTCTTTCATCCAATCCTGAATAGTATCGAACTTGACTCGTTTTTCGGCGTCTGTTAAATCTCGATCGATTGTAATGTGTTCGTGAGGTTCAGGAGGAGCGACTTCGCTAATCTTGTCATTTTCGTCTAGAAATTTGTCGGCGTTGCCGCCATTGCCTCCGTCTTTGTCATTGTCGCTGTCATCATCGTCTACTTTTTCGTCTTTCGGTTCTTCTTGACGACGTTTTTTAATCGCGTCTAGGTCAATTCCTAAACGAGTCGCTGTCGATTCCTCGATTCCAGTAGCGATGTCATCTGATATTCTGTCTTTTTGAACGAGTAACTTGAATGCCTCAAACACTGCCGAAATAATAGATTCGTCAGGTGTGTCAAAGTGGAATTCTGGATAGTGTCGCTCCGCAAAGTTCAAGTCGATAAGATCAGCGATGAGATATTGATTAATATGAGATTCAAGCAGTCGCATAACACCAGTAATTGCGGTCTGTAGCAAGTCTTTCTGATTAGTACTTAGGCTATATGAGCCTACGTTGCTTGCGGAACCTTGAGTCGCCGTTAGAATAACGCTAGCGTGGAATGCTCGCGCCATTTCTGAGTTCTGTCGCTCGATCGATTGATGTGGATCGCGCCCTTCTGTGTTAAGCACATCCAATTCGTAACCGTACGGAATAGACGCTACAGAGTTGTGTTTTCCTAATCTGCCAAGCACCTCCAGCGCTTTATTTCGCGCTTTCTTCAATTGCTCAGACACCACGCCGTCAACAGTTCGCTTCAAAACTTTCGGCTTTATAGCATCAGCCTGCAAAGCCACGCTGTCCAAATATTCAAGTCGACGTTTTTTGTCATATCGAGGATACAGCGACTTAAAAGCACTACGACCATAAAGATAATTGCGATTTTTGCCGTAAGTAAAGAGAAAACACTTGTAAGCCGGGATTGTTACTTCTTGAAAAGCGCCAGTTGCGTCTGTCGTTCGTTGTTTAGCCCCACCAAAGCCACCAACTTCATCTCTAATTAGCGTTAATGTAGTACTGTCGCGATGAGCGAGCCTCTTCAGCACGAGTTTGCCATCTCTTAATTCATAGACTTTTTCGAATAAAGCGAATCCTTCATAAATTGCGATTAACGACTGATCAATAAACAGGTTCATCGGTGTCTGAATGCCTCCTTTGTGAGGTGGCTCTAGTAGATTTCGGCGAACAAACTCAGCTTGTGCTTCGTCTGCATCTTCGCTATCAGCGTCAATATGATATGTCGCCGCTAAAATACTCATAGTAAAGATGTTGTATAGCGCTTCAACTGTTGTGTCGCTATCGAGCATCCTTCGATAGTCTTTAATACTGATTTCATCAGTACGAGATTCTTCTCTGTCAAAGCTCTCAAAAACAATATCTCCAGCAAATCCAATTTCGCTAGTCAGGTTTTTTGGTGTTTCGTCTTTCTTGAATAGTGCCACTCTTTCGCTCCTCGAAATAAAGCAGTTACTTCACCAAAAAAGAAAAATGCGGCTAAGTAACCGCAATTTATAACTTAGATTATATCACGAAATCCGATTCTGACCAATCATCATCTTTTGACGCATACGAACCACTTTCGTCAAATCCTTCTTCACCTTGATTTAACCCATCGACGAGCAACATTCGAATCGCATATACAATCGCGTCAACCATGTCGTCGTGTGTTCCTTTTGGAAATTCTATTAGCTGTTCTCTCAGCGCCTGTCCGTTTTGAATATCTTTGACTAGGAACACTTTTCCAGCTTCGAAAAATCTGCTGACAGCTAGCAGTCGTCGTACCTTGTCTTTGTCTGGCTTTAATCCAATAACTGGCAATCCTGCTAATAAGTCGCGAAATACCAGTCCTAATGCACCCTGCTCAATTCCGACAACTTGAGGTTGATACGTTTCGTAAAGATTTTGAATAGTTTCGGCTGTTATGCTTGGTGATGTTCGCTGATTTCTAATTGCTCTCACGTAAACATTGCCATCAGCTCCTAAGTCAGCAACAATCATAGCTGTCGGGTCAGCAGTCTGTCTTTCGCTTGCGGCTGGATCAACTGTCAACACTCTAGCTTGACGAGAATACTCGTCTGGTGCTTGGCTAGGTTCACACTCTTTAATCCAATCAGGCTTGACTATCGCGTCCTCTTCGCTAAATGGCTTGTGTTGATACTCCTGAGCAAAAGCAATGCTTCCGACAAACTCTTGATCGTTCGGGTTGTCGCGCATAGATTTTAGCTTTTCGAGGCTGCGGTGCTCTGGCCACAAAGCGTGCTCAGTTCCATCTTCGTCAGTTGTGATTGCGTAGAATACTCGTGTCTGCCAACTTTTGAAAATATCTTGCTGTTTCATAACCTTGTTAACAAGGCTATCGAAATGAAGAATCGTACCGATGACAACAGCACGTCCACCTCTAGCTAATGCTGGAATAGCTGCTTTGGTGAACCAATGATACAGCTTCTGGCGTTGTTCGGCGCTCTTGATGTTCTCGTCGTTCTCGATATCGTCAAATATCATTAGCGTCGGTCGTGTATGCCGATGTCGAATACCACGAATTTTCATGCCAGAGCCTTTAGCTGCATACTTTATGCCGTTGCTCAAAACAAATTCGCCGTCTTGCCAGTCATCGCCCTTCATATTCCCGAATAACCATTTAATTTTCGGATTATTCTCGAATTCATCTTTAAGCGCATTGATGAACTCTGCTGCCTGTGTGTATGTGTCGCTGATTATCACTATGAATTCTTCTTGTTCAAAACAACCAGCCCACAGAGGGTATGTCATGTCTACTGTTGTCGACTTCGCGTGTCCACGTGGCGCAATAACGCCTATGCGTCGATTATTCTTATCACTGATTAAGTCTAATATCTCTTTATGAAACGGTGGTGTTTCTAGTGGAAAATACGGACGTGCGATAAACCAGCCAAACAGGTGGATATTCTCCCGACGCTTGAATATCTCCAGCAGATAACGCCGCAACTTGTCGCGGTCAGTGTTCCAGTATTTTTCGCATAGTCGTACAATATCTTCCCTGGCGAGATTATTCAAAGATGGCTGCTCGGAGTTCTTCGTCATCAATATTACCCTCCTCCTTCGCTTTTTTCAGTTTTAAGTCGCGCTCATCTCGCCAACCACAAACATTCTTCATAGTAAAGATGGCGAAACTTGCTGGAGCGGCACCACTTAAAGCCACATCAACAATAAACTCTCGTTGTAAATCTTTGGCAGTTTCGTAGGCTTCCGCAAATTCTGGATGAAGATCGCACCAGTCTCTCAAAGTGTTGCGATGTACACCAATTTTTCGTGCAAATCCTTCAAGCCACGGCATTCGCTGAGGCATTCTTCTAGCTATCAGCTTATCACCGTCGGCTGACGAGACGGTTTCGTCTTCTGTGATTTTTGTAGGGTCGATTGAAAAATAGTCAATTAACTGTTGACAATATTCTGGCTTATATTTTGTTGGTTGCCCTCCCTTATTAAGAGCGCGCTTTTTCACTGTTTTCTTAGTTGTCATGATATTTCTCCAAACAAAAAGCGGACCTTTCGATCCGCAATTCTATGATTATTATAGCATAACTCGCTACATGAGTTTTTAGGTGCATACTTACTTACGCTTAACACTATTAATCTCAACTTCAACGCGAGGCGCTTGTCTATCTATTCCGCCGAAAATAACAGTAACTTTACTTACAACTCTACAGCAATCATCGTCGATAAACTCAGCGTCAACTAGTAAATCCAATACACTACTAGTCATATTATCGAGATCATGTCGTCGATTGTCGCTATTGTAAAACGTTAATTCTATTTCCACTTGCTTATCACGGAAGATGCCCCTGTCTTTATTCAGCCTGAAGCACAAATCCATCATAGCTTGATTGTGCCATTCATTGAACTTCTCGCTACTCGCGATAAACATTTTCCCTGTTCGAGAATTTTTCAAAATCCGTTTATTATTCTTCTTACTCGGAACCTGACTCGCGATATCGAATTTAACCTTTGTCATCATTTCTCCTCCAGCAGCTCGTCCAGTGCTTTGTCATATTCTTTGAAGCTTCGCTTGTAGTCATCGATAATTCGCTTTACGATATCGTCTTTGTATTCGACTTTGACTAGTTCATTCTCTTTGTCGCTTTCGTTCAATCGTACAAAAATGTCGTAGCTTTCTCTCGTTCTAAGCCTTTCCCAATACAATATTCTTTCTTTTGTATAGTCAACTGACCTTACTAAGTGTTCAATAAGCTCTCTCTTGCGATTATTCATCTTTATCATCCTTACGTTTGTCGAATACAATAAACATACTCCAGTCATTACTGTTGAATAACTCTTCAACGGTCTCTTCGTATAGCAACTCTTGAGGATAACAATTGTCGCCCCCTTCGTATTCGCAATCGGCGAGAATAGATATGTCGTCACTTTTAT
>ERZ773046.428-NODE-428-length-27598-cov-19.939368_pt1 | contig 27598 bp, 30 predicted proteins | sample MGYA00580634_ERZ773046 | MGnify/ENA primary metagenome ERZ773046 (study PRJEB29015, sample SAMEA2738127) | human oral metagenome | biome: human oral; feature: human-associated habitat; material: saliva | place: China | collected 2159 ... | reverse complement strand
CCAGCACAAACACCAAAAATCACGACGACGAAATAACCAGAGACCAAAAAACAAACCCCAGGCACCCCAGGGGATACCCCGGGGTGGGCCCGAATCCCACCGCTACGCGTCATGGGAAATCTGGTTGCGTGCAAGTTTGAGAAGTGAAGTTGGCCCCGCGGGACCTGTTTTTGGCTCCACGGGGCGCTGTGGGTGCTGTTCAGGCAACCTGCTTCATCCACTCTTGGTACTCGTCGAGCGTCTTGGGTCCCTTTTTGGTGTTGCAGGCGCGGTGGGCGAAGTCGATGTTGTCGAGGTTGTGGGTGCCTCCTCGTGAGATGGGGGTGAGGTGTTCGAGAGTGAACGACATGGGGTGGGGTGCGCTGAGGGTGTCGTCGATCCGCATGCCGCAGAGACAGCAGGTCTTGTTGCTTGCTTCCCATTTTGCGTTGATGAGCTCTTGTGTAGCGTTGCCTTCGAGTTCGGCTTTTGCTCTGCGTACCCTGAAGGCGGCTACCTTGTCGGGATTGTTCACGGCCCACTGCTTCATTCTCATGCGGTGGCGCTCTTTGTTGGCTGGGTCTTCTAGCCATCTGCGCATTCGCGCGGTCTCTGATGTGCGGTTTGCTTGGCGGTAGGCTTTAGCTTGGGCTTTCGCTTGGTCGGGGTGTTGCTCTCGCCAGCGGTATGTGCGCTGCTTGTGTAGTTCGGGGTCTTCTCGTTTGCGTCGCTCGGCGTTCTTTTCTGGGTTTTCTGCTCGCCATTTGCGCATGAATTCTCTGTCGGCTTTGCGTTTGGCTTCTTTTCTGCATTCGGGTGAGCAGTATTTTGCGTTGGCGCTTTTGGGCGTGAATGTGCTTCCGCAGATGTGGCATGTTGTGGAGAGGGGCGCCATGTCATGCTGCCTTCTGGTTTGCGGCCCAGGCGATGGTGTCGCGTCGGCTGACGCGGAAGGTGGGTGGTACGTCGTAGCGGTTCCAGTAGATGTGGCCTTTGCGGGCGGCGTTGTGGATGAGCTTGTAGTCGATGCCTGTGATGGCTTCGGCTTGGCGGAGGGTGATCATGTCTGGGTGGAGGGTGTAGACGGGTTCGGCGGCCATTAGATGTTCCTTTCTGTGTGCTGTTTCCAGGCTCGGTAGATGCCGAGGTGTCCTTGGAGGGGGGCGACTCCGTTGCCGAGGAGGCGGCGTTTTGCTGCGTCGCTGATGTCTTGGTTGGTGATGTAGCCGGTGGGGAGCCCCATGAGGTGTTCCATGACGAGGAGTGTTCCTTCGCCGCACATTTGGTAGAGGCTGCGTCCGTGGCCGTTGCCGTTGTTGTGCTTGGTTTTCTGTGCGTGGAGCCAGGTTTCCCATTCTTGTGCTGTGCGCCCCCAACCCATGTCTACGACGGTGGGTGTTGGGAATGTGGGGCTGGTTGGCGTGTAGGTGGGCTCGTTTGCTGTGGTGCGTTCTGGGCGGCCGAGTTTGTGGGCGTAGATGAATACGCGGTCGCGGCGGTGGGGGAGTCCTGCCTCGTGGGCTTTGGCTCGCGCCCAGCTGGTGGTGTATCCGGCGTCCCAGAACTCTTGGTTGATGGCGTTGGCGTACTTTTCGGCTTGTGGGACGTTTTCTACGATGACTTCGGTGGGCTGTACGGCTCGGACGACGTTCATGCAACTGTAGAAGAGGCTGCTACGGGTTCCGTTGAGCCCGGCTTGCTTGCCTGCGCGTGAGAGGTCCTGGCAGGGGAATCCGAAGGTGATGGTGTCGCTCTTGTAGTTGAGGAGTTCTGTGTCGTTGACGTCGTTGTGGATGGAGGCTGTTGGGTGGTGGTGTGTGAGTACTTGGCGTGCAGGCTTGTAGTTGTCGCATACTGCGTCGATGTTTTGCGGGCCGAATGCGGCTTGGAGGGCGAGGTCGAGGCCGCCGTAGCCTGAGCAGAGACTGAGTATGCTCATGTGTGATATCCTTTCGGTGTTAGAACAAGACAATTTCGTTCCTGTTCTTGTTCCTTCTGTGAGTGGCCCCCGAGGTGGAATCTTGGGGGCTTCTCGTTGTGCTGATGCGCCCACTATAGACATGGCTGGACGGGGATGTCAAGCCCTTGGGGTCCAGCCGAGGTGGTTGAGGCGGCTGTAGTCGCCTTCGCGTTCGAGGAGGACATGGCCGGTGCGGCCTTCCCGGTTTTTGGCGACGTGGATGTCGGCGCGGGTCCAGTCGGTGACCCCTCCTTCGTGGGGGCAGGAGAGGAGGAGGACGACGTTGGCGTCCTGTTCGATGTTGCCGGACTCCCTGAGGTGGCTGAGCTGGAGTTCGCCGCCGGGGGTCTGCTCTGCCTGGCGGCCGAGTTGGGCGATAGCGAAGACTGGGATTTGTAGGTCCTTGGCGAGGTTCTTGAGGCTGCGCGTGTATTCGCCGATGAGTTCCCAGCGGGCCCTGCGGTCGCCGGGGGCTGCGTTGATGAGGCCGATGTAGTCGATGAAGGCGGCGGTGAGGCCGTGTTGGCGGTGGAGGAGGCGTGTGGTGGCTACGAAGTCTCCGATGGTGAGGTTTGCTCGGTCGTCGAAGTGGATGGGGAGCTGCCTGAGGTGGGGGGCTGCTGCGGTCATGCGGGCTTGTTCGTCGGGTGTGGGGTGGCGGCGGCGGGTTACGGCGTCGCCGGGGACGTTGGCGATGTTGGCCATGATGCGTGACCAGAGTTCGCGGCCTGCCATTTCGAGTGACGCGAAGTAGACGTGGCCGGTGTCTGCGAGGTTGGTGGCAGCCTGGAGGGCGATCATGGTGTTGTGGGTGGGGGCCATGCTGGTGCCGGCGAGGTACATGTGGTCGTGGTTGTCTACCTGGATGCAGCGTACGGGGACGCTGTTGGTTGGGGTGCAGTCGACGATGAGGCGGTGCAGGTTGCGGCGCTTTTCTGGTACTCGGTCGCGTTTGCGGGGGAGGGTGAGGTGGCCGCGCGTGAATGTGCCCGTGATGGTATAGGCGGTTGAGTGCGCCTCGTCACGGCCCTTGACTGCCTTGGTGGACATGGTTGGGCGGATGCCGAGAGTGCGGGCGAGTTCGAGGACTCCGTGGGCGAGCTGCTCGTCTACTGTGCAGTACTGGACTGTCCCGTTCTTGCTTACGTATCCGTCGCTGTCGAGGAGCCCCTGGAGGAGTTGGGTGCGCTGCTCGATGCTGGAGCGGAGGTACAGGTTGGGGATGTGCTTATTCTTTAGGAGGTTGAGGTTTCGGAGGTCTGTCTTGGTGCTCCCAGTGCGCGACCCGACGGGGGTCTTTGAGAAGGTGATGCGGAGGCGGCTGTGGTCCTCATGGGTGGTGTAGTGGTATCCGGCTTCGTTGATGCGGTTGATGATGTGGTGGGCATCCTCTTTCCAGCTAGTGATCTGGTTGGCCGTGCTGGTTCCGTCGCCGAGCCAGTATCCGAGGAGGTAGGGGTCGATGGGGAGGTCCTGCTTGGGGAGCTGGAGGGGTTTCACGTCCGGGAGGGTGTGGTTGGCTCGACCATCCTTGGTGCGGACGGTTTCAGCGATCTGCTTGGTGGTGACTACTGAGGGGTAGTGCTGACGCTGCCTCCTGGCATGGGGGGACGTGTGGGCGTACTTCTTCTCTGCGCAGGCGGCCTTGCGTGAAGCCCTCGTTTCTGTGATCCACCTGTGGTCGGCGTCCGCGACGATGGTCTCACCGTCGTTGAAGGTGACGTTGTAGCAGGTGTGGTCGTGCATGACGTCGGTTGCGAAGGTGACGGTGGTGGGCTTGCCGTCGAGTCCGAGAACCTTGTCTCCGACCTTGATGTCGCCCATGGTGGTCCATCCGGTGGGGGTGGGGATTGGGGTGTCAAGAGCTAAGGCTTTCCCGACTCCCGGCCGTGCTGCGATGACGTAGAGGCCGCCTGGTTTCCATCCTCCGATGATTTGGTTGAGGTCGGGCCAGGGGGTGGGAGTGAAGGGTGTTGCTTTGGTGGTGAAGTCGGTGATTTGGGTGAGGCAGGTGTCGTTGTTGACGAGGGTGGTGCTGCCGGTGCTGACTTGGTTGAGGAGTTCCCTGATGGATGCTTCTGCGTCGCTGGGGTCTCCGCCGGCTTCGATGATTTGGAGGCCGCGGGTGCAGGCGTCGTGGAGGTGGCGGCGGGCGGTGTCGTCGATGAGCTTGTTTGCGTGTACGCCTGCGAGGTTGATGTGGCCTCCGTGGACGCCGTTCATGGTGTCGAGGAGGTAGTCGGGGGTGACGTGGGCTGTGGTGATGGAGGGGAGTTTGTCGAGGAGGAGGTCGGGGGTGAGTCCTTGGCCGGGGTTCTTCTGCTTGTAGTCTTCGATGAGCTGCCAGATGGCGGCGTTGCGGGTGTCTGCGAAGTGGTGGGGGTGGATGTTGTCGAGGTCGATGAGGGCGTTGCGGTCGCCGCTGAGGGCGATGCCGATGATGGTGGTTTCGGTGTTCATGTGTTGTGTGGGGTGTTGGTGGGGGCCCGCTGGTGTTGCGGGCCCCCGGGGTGGTTATGGTACGTCGTAGGTGCTGGATAGTGGGGCCATGTCGATGGTTACCGTAACACGATTGCCGTCTCCGCGCTCGCCGATTTTGATCTTCGGTACTAGCGGATCATTTGGATGATCAGCCGTTACCTTAGGGAGGTAGGAGATGATCCTTTGGATGGCTGCATTCTGATTCACACTGAGTTCGGCTCCCATGAATACGTTTCGCAGGAAAGAGAGTTCTCCGATGGGGACTGCCGTGCAGGGGCGATAGGCGGTGATTTCCTCGTCTTCCTGCCCTTCCCAGATGTACTGTCCGGCTAATGGGCCGCCAAGGAGGTAGTAGCCGTATTCTGGGTTATGTACGTCAACTAGTGTGGCGGTTGCGTCGCTGATGTCGGCGTCTCCGTATGTGCCTTTGTCGATGCGGATGAGGGGTTCTGTGGGGCGGTTCATGGTGTCAGCTTTCTGTGATGTGGTTGTGGGCGATGATGGCGCAGGTGGCTTCGTATGCGAGGTTGATGAATGCTCGTTCGCGTTCCGCGTTTAGATCTGCTTCGTTCTGGGGTGAGAGCATGTTGGGCCACCACTCCATTAGGTGCCCTGTTGAGATTTGGAGGGATTGGATTCTGTCGACAGGGAGTGTGTCTTGGTCTAGCGTGTTGAGTGGCCGCAGGGGGAGGCTCCAGAACCAGAGTGCACCGTCGATGGTGATGAGTTCGATTGTGTCTTCGGTGGTGTGGCCGAGGTTTTCGAGCTCGGTGATGCAGATGTTGACGATGATCGTGGCGTTGTGCTTGACGCTGTCTGCCGTGATGATTTTGGTGGCCGGGCCGGCCTGTTTGGGGTCGGATGCGATCTCCCAGCAGAGGTCACTTACGCTGCTTGTGAGGGCGATGAGTTTACCTGTGGGGTTGTCGTTGGTGTAGCTGGCTGGTGGCCCTGCCTTGCGGGCTTCGCGCAGTATGCTGATGAAGGCGTCGATGCGATTAGTGGGGCCCATGGCGTGTTCCTTTCGGTTGTGCTGATGACTGGAGTGTAGACAGGGGTGGACAGGGTTGTCAAGCCCTGCCATAGAAGCGGTCGGCCCGACTGGGCCGATGGGGCGCGCCAGAAGCACCCCATCGGCGACCTCAGTAGCACTTAGGGCACCATTCAGCCTCGCCCGACCTGGCGGTACAGGTATGCCTGCACCTCAGGCCATCCGGGGTTGCCAGGGAGGGGCATGGATGGCTTCCAGAAGTTGATGATGCCGTTGGGGTCGATGCCGTAGTCGATGCAGGCGTACCAGAAGTCTTCCTTGGTGACCGCCTTGCCGGTGGCAGGGTTGACTGCTGGTGCGGCCTGGCCGGAGCTGGGTGTGTCAAGCTCATCCTCCCACCTGCCCTTACGGAGCCACGAGGCGGGGTTAGGGATGTACCGGCGCTCGGTGTTTGCGGCTTTCCAGTTGGCGTTGTGGCGCCGGAGGCCGTCGAGGAGGTCCTGAGGTTTGGCGCCCTGTTTGATGGCGGCCCTGTATGCCTTCTGGGCGTCGATCTTGCCAACCTTCTTGGGGTACTGCTTCCACCAGTCATCAAAGCCGTCTGTGGGCTTCTCGGCAGGCTTCTTGTTCGCCTTTGATGTGGGCGTCGGGGCGGGTGTTGGGTCTTCGGTCTCGATGGAGAGCTGGTCGCCGTCGGCGGTGGCGGCCTCCTGCTCGGGGGCAGGGATTTCGGCTGCGTGTCGCTTCGCCCAGGCTGCCGGGTGTACCCGCTCGGCGGCGGCTGCGGCTTGCTGCTCGGCAGTCATACGCTCTTCCGGCCTCTGGGAGTCGCCGTCGCGACAGGTCATCCAGTCGGGCTTGTAAGCGTCGGACTGGTCGGCGGTCCACACATAGTAGTTCCGGCTGAGCTTCCCGTCGTCCTTGCGGAAGCGGATGATCTGGATGATGCCTCGCTCTTGCAGGGTGGCGATTGCCCTGCTCACGGTGCGCTTGTTGACTTCGGCGTCTTCGGCGAGTTCAGTGAGTTCCGGGAAGGTCACTGGGCGCCCACCCCAGCCGGGGACCTTGGAGTTCATGCGGGCCGCCAGGATGAGGGCGACCACCTTTTCGGTGGAGGTGATGCCTCGGAGGGCGGCGGCTTGTGCTTCGTAGATGACGGTTGACATTGTGTGTTATACTCTCATTGTGTTCTCTAGAGGGGGCCGGTTGTGTGTGCCGGCCCCCTCGTCTTGTGTTATCTGGCGACGATGGGCTCCAGTGAGCCTTCTGGGGCTCCCATGCGCTTTTCTACCTCAAAGCATCGCTTGCGCGCTACTGCCCTTGTGGTGAGGTGGAGGTACTGGATCTGCTCCACTACTCGGTCGGTGTAGTAGTTGTCGGCTTCCTTGGGGTGGTGGTTGAGGCAGGCGATGATGAGGGTGTCGAGCTTCTGGGATACGGTCGGGTGGATGGCTTTGAAGGTGATGGTCCTCTTGCTACCGCGGCCGTTGATTGCGATGAGCCCCTCGTCTTGCAGGCGCTTCATGCGTCGCCACGCGAGCTCATCTAGGGATTCAGTGTGGGGGATTGTGGGCTCCCCACTCATGGGTGTGGCGAACGTGATTGTCTCGTCAATGGCTGCCCTGTAGAGGTTGGATGCGAGTTCTGTGTACTGGAGTGCACATCCGGCTCGCGCAGTAGGGGGGAGGATGTACTGCTCGCGCCCCTGGGCCCACCAGCCTCCGTATGCGGAGTGTAGAACAGCGTCTTGCAGGCGGAAGAGTCGAAGGGCAACGTTGTCGGGAAGGGTGTCTGGCGTGGGGGTGTGAGTTCTCATGGCCTACATCCTACGCCTCCTCCTTGATGTGCGCAACCTGCGATCTATGGTGTTTTGCTACCCATCTTCCAGGGGACACTGGCGTCACAAACCAGAGGACACTGGCGTCACAAACCAGAGGACACTGGCGTCCCCACAATAACCCCTTAACTAGAAACCCTTAAGAGAACTCTTAATCGCGCATGCGCGCGCGTGTGCGACCTTCGCTTCGCTCCGACCGTCGGACCGTTGGTCCTTGGTCGTCGCCTCGACCTTCGGTCCAGCTGGGCCACGAGGGCAAGGACGAGGAGATGGTTCGCTGGCTAGTCACGTACCTGGCTCTAGTTGATCCTTGGTTGTCTGGTCGAGTTGGAGCGTTCAGAGACACCTTCGTCGTCCTTGCCCTTCCTTGCTGTACCGAGACGGAACCTAACCTTGAAGACTTCCTTGCTCTAGTGCCAAGCAGTGGGTTGGGTTGTGGTTACGTTGGGTTGATCGTCTCTAGTTGGTCAACACTCACCAGAGAGAACTGCGCCGCGGCAACGAGGGCGCGGGCGGCCCGGGAAGGCCATCAGGAGGCTCGTGGGTGGCCTAACGGGGGCGGGTGTGCGTGCTGACCTGGATGGGGTGCCGAAAGGCGCTCAGATTGGTTCCTGCGGCCTCGGGTGCTTCTTGGGGTGCGAACTGTCCAGAGATTGCGGCGGGTTGCCGTCGACTAGTCGTTGGCTGTAGGATGGTCGTGCTGATAGAGGCCCGCCGGATGGGTCGGAGTGAAGTTTCCTTTCCTTCTCCGTATGCCCGGCGGGCCTCGCCTTTGCCTACAGGCCTCCGCCGTGGTAGACTGTGCTGGTCAGCCAACGAAAGGACGACCATGACCAGCCCCGACACCGGCCGCCAGTTCCCGAAGTGCACGCACTGCGGAGAGCCCTACCGGCCCCCGCGCACCACGGCGAAGGAGTACCCAGGCACCAAGCCCTACGGCGGGCGAGGAACCTGCAACCCCTGTTACCGGGAGTTGCTGCGAGGTCACACTCCTAAGGCGCTCATTGACTGGACGGTCGACCACAAGTGCTCCTCATGTGGCCAGAAGATGCGCCCCCCACGGAGCTCCGTAAAGGACTGGCCGGGTACGCGCCTCTACTCAGGGCAGGGGGAGTGCTCGGCATGCGCCAAGGAGGCGCGACAGGCGTATCCGACAGTCAGGGAGCTGGCCGAGATGGGCCACCCATGCATTGAGCCCTGTCCCCTCCCGTCCTCTAAGCGATCCAACATCTGGTGAAAGGAGCACCCATGCTGTACCTGCTCGTCTATGGTGACAAGTCGGCCCCGGAGGTTGACGTCATCCTCTGCGACAATCATCCCGAGCGCACGAACGACGGCACCCTCATCTTCCGCAACGAGGGCCAGAAGGACATGTACATCTACCCAGGCGACTACCTGTCTATCCAGCACGCCTACTTTGGTGGGAAGGAAGCTAAGCCGTCGTTCCTGTTTGATATTCGTGAGGGCTCCCCCTCGAATGAGGGCGTTTCCATGACCTATCCGGGTGATGTGCGATGAGCGCCGTGGAGAGGATTGCGTCGGTGCACGAGAAGGTGGCGCTGGCTGCCATGGACTGCGCCGCCGATGAGCTGCGCGATTCCCTGAATGATGCTGACCAGTGTGGCGCTTGGGATGTTCCGACCTATAGGCGTGACGCGGAGCAGGATGAGGCGGTTATCCGCGTTCAGGAGGCTCAGGAGGCCCTGGAGGAGCAGTTGGAGATGTTCGTGGGAGACCGGTATGGTTTCGACTCTTGTGTCTCGCTGGAGGTGATGTGATGGGTGGCGACGGTTTTGCCTCAGCAGTGGACAGGCTCCGTGTGGCGCTTGGGGATCTCGAGGAGACGTGGGTGACCTTGCAGAAATGCGAGGACTTGGCTTACGGTGATCCCTTCATTGATGAGGCATGGAATGAGTGTGTGGCGGCCCGTATCGTCGCCGAGAATGCGTTCACTGACCTCGCCCGGGAACTGACTGGCCTCTACGTCTTCGCCCGTATCACGAATGTGCACGTAGATGGCGTGGAGTAGGCAGTCCAGGCGCCGTAAGGAGCTCCCTAAGGACTGGGAGAAGATCAGGCGCACGGTCCTCAAAAGGGACGGCGGCCTATGTGTGTTCTGTGGCGCTAGGGCGAATCAGGTGGACCATATCTTCCCTGACGGCCCCCATGTGCCGGATAACCTGAGGAGTCTCTGCCAGCACTGCCATATGGCTAGAACACAGCAGCAGTCCGTCGAGGCAAGAAAGCGCCGCTACAATGGTCGCAATAAGACTCGAGGCCCAAGACCGAAGAGTAAACACCCCGGATACTTGTAGGAGAGACGACGATGGGAGTTAAGGGGCCGATCCCTAAGCGCAGCACCGAAGGGCACCGCACCACCCAGGCGAGGAAGCTCGACGGAGGCGTGGAGCCCGTGAACGTGGTCGCCGAGCAGGTCAAGCCCCCGAAGCCTGACCCAGACTGGCATCCGATTGCGAAGAAGCTGTGGAAGGCCGTGGAGCGATCCACGTTCACCCGCTACTACGAGCCGTCGGACTGGATCGTGCTCTTCTCGGCGTGTGACGACCTGTCGAACTACAAGATGCAGGACCGCAGGTCTCCCACGATGCTGGCGGCCGTGAATACGATGCTCACCTCCCTGCTGCTCACTGAGGGCGACCGTAGGCGTGTGCAGATCGAGATTAACCGCGTGGACGAGTCTGAGGCTGAGTCTGCGGGCGTGGTGGCCTTGCAGGCTTGGGCGAAGGCGCGGGCGGCGAAGTGACCGAGACGCTCCCCGCACCCCGGGAGCGAACCGACACGCTCCCCCTTCAGCTGCCTGAGCGCACGCTCGGGTACCATGCCGCGTCCTGGATGGTTGACAACCTTGTCCAGCCTAACGGGCCGCGCGCTGGCCAGCCGTTCATACCTACGGACCGACAGATCGAGTTCCTTGCTCACTTCTACGCTCTGACCCATAAGGGCTCCTTTGTGTACAGACAGGGAATTAGAAGGTTAAGCAAGGGGAGCGGGAAGTCGCCGTTCGCGGCCGCCCTGTGCCTGTTTGAGCTTCTCGGCCCATGCCGCTTCGATGGCTTCGACCGTCATGAGCCGTTTGGGGTGCGCGCGAAGCCTATGAGCATGCCTCTCGTGCAGATCGTAGCTACATCGGAAAGCCAAACCGCCAATACTATCCGCATGGTCAGGGCGTTCTGTCAGAAGAAGGGTCCCTTAGCTCGGAAGTATGACCTCGAGGTGGCGAAGACGTTCATTGAGACGCCGGGCGGGGGGAAGCTTCAGCAGATGACGTCCTCTGCGCACTCCATGGAGGGTGGTGAGGTGTCCTTCGTTGTGGGGGATGAGCTTGAGCACTGGCTGCCCGCGCAGGGCGGGCCTGCCATGCTGGAGACGATTCAGCAGAACGCGGCGAAGATGGGTGGCCGGTTCATGGGTACCTGCAACGCGTGGGTGCCTGGAGAGCAGTCGTCGGCTGAGGCGATCTTTGAGGCGTGGTGCGATCAGGAGGATGGTCTCACGCGCGGTAAGACGAAGATCCTCTACGATGCGCGTATCGCGCCCCCGAACACGGTTTTAACGGACGAGCCGGAGGAGGGGCAGGTTGGGCTCACGGAGGCCCTGGAGTACGTGTATGAGGACTGCCCGTGGGTGAATCTGGAGTCGATCAAGGAGCAGATTTGGTCCCCCGAGTACCCTGAGTCGCGCTCCATTCGCTTCTTCCTGAATCGGCCCAACGCGGCTGAGGCGTCCTGGATCACCCTGGAGGAGTGGACGCAGCTGCGTAAGCCTGACCGGAAGGTGGAGCCGGGGGAGCGGATCGTCATGTTCTTCGACGGCTCCAAGTCCAACGACCACACCGCCCTCGTGGGTTGCTGCATGGAGGATGGGCACATCTTCAAGATCGGACACTGGAAGCCGGAGAAGCCCCTCGGTGTGGTGAACGTAGCTGCCGTGGATGCTGGGGTGCGGAAGGCGTTCGACACCTACAACGTGGTCGCGTTCTGGGCCGACGTGCGCGAGTGGGAGTCGTTCACGCGCACGGCGTGGCCGGAGGACTTCGGTGACCGACTGATCGTGCCCGCGGTGCGTGGTGGCATGTCCGCATCCCCGATCGCCTGGGATATGCGCTCTCACGCATACCAGTTCGCAGAGGCGGCTGAGACGGCGTTCACGGAGATTCAGCAGCAGACGTTCACTCATGATGGGGACTCTGCGCTGGGTGAGCATGTGTCGAACTGCCGCGTGAACGAGTTCAAGGGGCGCTGGTCGGTGAAGAAGGAGTCTCCGAAGTCGTCTAAGAAGATCGACCTGGCTGTGTGCATGATCGGCGCTAGAATGCTGTATAGGCATGTGAAGAACTCGAAGGAGTGGGCGGACCTTACTGCTCCTCGGGGTGAGTGGAAGGTGTTCATGTGAGCTTCCAGAAGATGATCTCTAAGTTCGCGTCTGGCGCCTATCGTCCCATCACCTATGAGGGCTACTACGAGGGGAGGCGGCGCCTCGATGCGGTGGGCATCAGCCTTCCGGCGAAGGCGCGTGTCCTGGAGATTCAGGCCCCGTTCGCCAAGATGGCCGTGGATGTGCTCACGGAGATTCTGATCCCCGACGGGTACCGCGTCGCAGACGATGACAAGCGGGGCGTGGTTGACCTGTTGCGGAAGACGTGGCAGGCGAACGACATGGATTCCCAGTTCAACCTTGCTGCCGCCGAGGCTATTAGCGCCGGTGCCGCATATTGGGTGATTGCCCCACCGGATGACGAGCATGAGTTCGCCTCGATCCGCGCAGTGGATGCGAAGCATGCTCGCGTGCGCATCAACTTCCGTGGCGAGGTCGTGGAGGGTGTTGTCCTCTATCGCCGTGACGATGGGAATGTGGGGGCTACCTACTACACGCCCGATGGCGTGGAGTTCTACGTGAAGGGCAGGTACGACTGGAAGAGCGTCGGCCAGGGCCGCCAGGACCAGTGGGGGGCATCCATCGTCCCCATGTTCAACAGGGCGCGCCTGTCCGACAAGTATGGGCGCTCTGACCTGCGTGAGCTCACCTCAGTCATTGACGCTGCCTCCCGCACGCTCACGAACCTGCAGGTGGCTCAGGAAGTTGCGTCATCCCCGCTGCGTGCGGTCGTTGGTGACGGTGCTTCCGCCATGATCGACCAGTATCCCGAGAAGATGCAGGCGTACATGGGGAACCTGATCGCCATCCCCAGTGGCGGTGACGTGAAGCAGCTTACCGGCATGGCGCTGGACCCGTTCATCAACACGTACCGCTCCTACGCTCTCCAGCTGTCCGCCATGACCGGTATCCCCCCGTCGATGATGGGTGTCTCCTCGGACAACAACCCGACGTCGGCCGAGGCGCTGCGCGTGGCGAAGGACCGCCTCATCGCTCGAGCGGAAAACAAGCAGCGCCAGTTCAGCGACGCCCTCGAGCGTGTCGGCCGTATCGTGGCCCAGGCGAACGGCATGTCCCTGGATGGGCTTGAGGCCCTGGAGGTGACGTGGCGCGACGCCGCCGCCCCCTCCACCTCCGCGCAGATGGCGAACGCCCTCCAGGCACACAGCCAGGGCATCATCGGGGATGAGACGGCCCGAGAGTTCCTGCACCTCACCCCCGAGCAGCTGCGGCGTGAGAAGGCCCGCGGGGACAAGATGGACGCCGACGCTGGCCTGGATATGCCCGAGTCTCCCGAGGCCCCGGAGGACTCCGAGGAGGCCCCTGAGAGTGAGTGAGGCCCTGTTCTACAGCATCCTCCGCAGTATCGTCATGCTGTTTAGGCGCCGGGCTGAGGATGCGCTCAAGGCGTTCGAGGGTCTTCCTGAGCCGCCACCTGTGGAGCATGTGGGCGACCTACTGACTCCGCTCATGTGGCAGGCCAGGAAGCAGGCGTGGGCGGCCGCCGCCCTGTTCCTGCGCGGCCAGGCCCGTAAGGCTGGGGTGCCTGAGTCTTGGGTGCCTCCACAGCCTGGGTACTCGCCGAAGACGATCGCCCGCACCATCCGCGGCACTCAGGGGGCATTGAAGTCACCCGAGGGGATGAGGCGCCTGGAGCGCTCCCTGGAGGGGCATGTGCTGGCCGCTGCGCGCCGAACCGTCGCCGACGCGGTGGATACCGCACCGTCCTCCATTGAGCTCATTGAGGGCGCCCTGGATGACCTGGCGAAGGACCTTGAGGGGTTCTCCGAGAGCACCCAGAAGGCGATCATTGAGGACGTAGAGAAGGTCGAGTCCCGCCGTCGCCCGCGCATGACGCTGGATGAGGCGTTCGAGAAGGTCGCCGACCGCGTGGAGGAGGCTGTTCGCACCCTTGACGAGGAGGAGCTCGTTAAGGGGCGCCACCGCAGCATGAAGGTGTTCTCCGATGTGCCGGACAAGTATCGACGCAATTCACGTGGCGAGCTCATCGCTAGACCTTTCGCTTTCGCGCGCGTAACTCACCCGAACAAGAATGGGCCCTGCGGCTTCTGCGCCATGCTCGCATCCCGCGGGCCGGTGTACAAGACGTCGGAGTCTGCCGGCCTTAGGGTGGACCGATTTCACGATCACGATTTCTGCACGATTGTTCCCGTTTTTACCTCCAAGCACTGGGAGGGGAAAGACCAGCAGATCGCATTCGAACGAACGTACAATGAGGTTGTGCGCGACCAAGACCTCCATGGTGTGGATGCCCGCCGCGCAATGGACAAGTACTTCCGGGAGAAGCTGAAGGAGCGCAAATGAGCGACACCCCCGCACCTGAGCCCTCCGTCGTTGAAGAGACTGACGGACCTATCTCAACCACTGACTACCCCATCGAGCACACCGAGGAGACCCCCGTTGAGAGTCCTGAGGCGGACGAGAAGACTCCTGCGGAGGAGGCGCCGAAGGATGATGCGGAAGCTCCTGCGGATGTGGTGAGTGAGCTGCGCGCCCAGCTGGCCGCACTCACCGAGAAGCTGGAGGCGAAGGAGGCTGCTGAGCGTGCCGCCGCCGAGCTCTCCGAGAAGGAGGGTCTGCTCTCCAAGGCCAACATTCCGGCCCGCTTCGCTTCATTCCTCACCGGAGACAAAGACTCGTGGCAGGAGCAGGTAGACGCCCTCGCCACGCTGCGCGAGCAGGCAGACGCCGCGCCCGCGCCGTCAGTCCCCCGCGATCCTGCGGTGGATGCAGACCTTGAGACCGAGGATGACGGCCTGAGCGAGGCGCTCGGGTTCTTCGGCCTCGCAGACCAGTAAGGAGGGCATATGCCTGCACCCGCGTACAACCCCGACAACGAAGCCAAGATCGAGACAGTATCCAAGATTCTCGGCGCTAACGCCGGGAATGAGGCCGCGTTTCCCAAGACCGTCGTAAAGGGCATCTGGGACAACGCCATGAAGGGCTCCGTCGTCCAGAGCCTCGCCGGCAGCGTCCCGGTCTCCATTAACGGCACCGCCATTCCGATCCCGGTCGGCCAGCCCACCGCCGGAATCGTCCAGGAGGGTGGCCTGAAGCCGGTCGCTACCCTGTCCAGCAAGGTCAAGACCGTCACCCCGGTCAAGGCCGCCGTGATGATCCTCTACTCGGAGGAGACCGCTAAGGCTGACCCGCTCGGCGAGTACTCTCGTATCCAGCGCGCCCTCGGTGAGGCCATTGCTCGCGCCATCGACACTGCCGTCATCCACGGCATCGACGCGAACACCGGCACCGCCATCACTGGCAAGGAGGCTCTGACCTCCACCACGAAGGTGCAGGAGCTCGACCTGGCTTCGACCGCTACCGGCTACTTCACCAAGCAGCTGTCCGCCGCCTACGACAAGGTTGTGCTGGATGACGCTGACGAGGCCGAGTTCGGTTTCGACCACTTCCTCCTGGCCCCGAAGTTCCGCTCGAACCTGGTGAACGCCCTGGATGCTCAGGGTCGCCCGCTCTACCAGCAGGCTCCCGACATCACCGCGAAGTTCGGTACCGTCCTGGGTGTCCCGGCCACCTACTCTCGTGCCGTCTCCGGCTACGAGAAGGCCAAGGTTCCGGCCGCGAAGCTCCTCGGTATCGGCGGCGACTTCAAGGACGCCCTGCGTCTCGGCTTCGTTGAGACCATCACCTACCGTAAGGCGACCGAGCGCGCCGGTGGTGTTGACCTCTTCGACCGCAACATGGGCGCGATCCTCGCTGAGGCCCAGTTCGGCTGGGTCCTGCGTGACCCGCGCGCGTTCGTGAAGATCACCAGCAAGTGACCCGGGTGGTGGCCGCTGGTTTCGACTGGCGGCCACCCCGTGGCCTGGATTCCTGAGGAGGTGGAGAAGTGACGGTAGCAACACTGGATGATGTTCAGGGGTCGCTTATGCGGTACCTGGAGGATGACGAGAAGGTCTGGGTGCAGGCTCTTCTAGATAGGGCTGAGGCCCTGATTCTGTCGCGCATGCCTGACGCTGTGAACCGGTGTCGCGTGGACTACAGCTTCTCCATCATCATGCGGATGGTGGAGGCTGAGTCGGTCTCCCGTGTCCTCAGGGCTCCTGGCGGCGGCCTCTACAAGTATGAGACTGAGGGCACGTACACCTACTCGGTGAATCAGGCTGTCGCGTCCGGCATTCTGGAGATCACTGACCGCGACTGGCGAGCCCTGCAGTCTGGCACGTCCGGCTGGGGTGTGGCTGGCGCTGAGATGGACGGATATGCGCGGCGCACGCGCCTCCTGGGCGCCCTGGAGGGGCCTCTGACGGTGGACCCGACATATCTGCGCGGCCCTTCGGCCCTAGACTTCGCTGGGGATCACCCCGTGTATGACGAGGATGAGGTGGCGCTGTGGTAGGGTTCCGGCCCCGTCGTGGGCGCTACCTTGAGAATGGCCCCCACGTGGTGGAGGTGACTCTCGCTGTCGTCAAGGAGGGGCGCACCGGTCGCCGGTTTGAGCGAGGTGAGACCTTCGTGATCGACAAGGTGCTGGTGCAGCCGTCAGCCGGTAACGCCCTGAAGGCCACGGAGAACCGCGTCATCCGGGGTGACCTCACGGATGAGACCACCTTGAAGGTGTTCGGCACTGGCAGGAAGTGGCCGGGCGGGCCGCACTCGTGGGTGAAGATCATCAAGGGCCCCGAGTCCCTGGTTGGGAAGACGTTCCAGCAGGCTGGCGAGCCCCTCACCTATGACGCCTCCCCGATGACTCGCCACTGGTCAGTGCGCTGCGACACTCTCGGAACGGAGTCGAAGTGATCCAGGTGTACGACAACGAGCACACGCACGAGGACATTGCCGCAGTTGTGGCCCGTCAGCCTGAGTTCGCTGCGGCCGCCGCGAAGGTGTTCGCCGAGGTTGAGGCAGCTGCAGCAGCACACATTCAGTCCGGCGAGTATGTTGCGTCATTCAGCCTAGAGCAGGGGAAGGTGGACTGGTCCATCTCCCCGTCCACGGACCATGATGCGGCCATGGAGTTCGGCCACTACGTGTATCAGGATGCGCAGGGGCGCCGATCGGGGCGCGAGGGCGCTAGGTATAGGACCTGGGTTCCGGGTTTCAATGTCATGCGTGGCGTCGTACACGCGAACGGGGGGTTCTAATGGCATTCGTCGCTCCCCTCCCGTTCATCTACCGGTACGTTCAGGATGCCGCCGCCGCTGGCGCCGCTGAGTGGCCGATTCTCTCCCGGATCGTGTGGCGCACGCACGGTGACGTGGATGACCCAATGAATGAGCTCGTGTGCCGCGTCCAGATGACCATCTCCCGCATTCACCCGTCTGGGCCGACGTTCGCTGCAACCCAGATCAGGGCTCGCCTGTACATGACTGGCCCGGACGGGGATGAGGTGTCCGACGCGAGCGACGCGCTCGTGCAGGCCATCGAGAAAGCTTGGAGGTCAGGAATGGAGACCTCCGAAGGGTGGGCCACTTACCTCGAGTGGACCCAGCTGCCCACGCCGGAAACCGACATGGGCTCAACCGCCGACTACATCAACATGGTTTCGTCCCTTCAGGTGACGGCCAGGAAGGGAGCCTGATGGCTAACCTCGGAAACAGCAAGATTCAGATCGCGGGCCGTGGGCACGTCTACTACGCCGTGAACGACACTGAGGCGCCCAACCTTGACGGGTACGTCTTCGGTGACGGCACCACCCTGGAGGCTAATGGGTGGACCTGGCTTGGTGACACCTCCTCGGAGAACCTTATCGAGTTCGACTCCGATGGTGGCGACACCTCCACGAAGCGCACCTGGGACCGTCAGGGCGTCCGCTCCACGCGTGAGGATGTCACCAACAAGGTCACCATTAACGCCGTCAACCTCGGTGAGGATGTCATGAAGGTGGCGTTCCCCGGCTCCACCTACGACGCTGCGAAGCGGGCCTGGGACATTGAGCTCGACGCTTCCAGTGAGCGCGCCATCCTCGTTGTCGTCGAGGACGGCCGCATCGTCTCCGGCTACCTGTTCCGGCGCGTCTCCCTCGCAGGAAACATGCCATCCCTGTCTCTGGACAACTTCACCGAGGTCAAGATCGCAGGCACCCTGCTCTCACCCAACTCCGGTAAGAAGCGCGTTCAGATGCTTGAGCCGCGCGTCGTTACCGGCGTTGGTACTGCGAAGCCGACCATTGCCACCCTGACTCCCGACTCCGGCGCGGTCGGGGCGAAGGTCGTCATCGCCGGAGCCAACTTCGATGGCGTCCGGGAGGTGAAGTTCGGCGACAAGGTGGCCTCCTTCGAGAAGGACTCCGCCACGCAGATCACCACCTACGTTCCTCGCGGCCTGAACACTGGCGCTACGAACGTGGTCGTCACGAACAACGTTGCCGCCTCCGACGGCAAGCAGTTCACCGTCAACTGACGAGCGATATACTAGGGGCGCCGCCATGTAGGGGTGTGTGGCGGCGCCCCTTCAAACACCCCAAACACCCCATTGGAAGGAAACGCTATGGCCACGAAGAAGGTCGACAAGCTTCCCGAATTCTCGTCCCTTAAGGGGCACGAGCTCTTCGTTTCTCCGCACGCACTGCGCCCGTCGAAGCGGATGCGGCTCACGTCCTCCCTGGAGCCCATCATGGGAGAGGGCGCCGAGTCGGTGAACCTGCTGGCCGTGCTGGCTGACGTCATGGAGGCTCTCGAGGCTGGAGGCTTCATCACCGACCTTGAGGCGTGGGACAAGTTCTATGAGGATGCCGACCTTGAGGATGTCGTCAACCTCGTCATGGCCTACGCGGGGGAAGCCGCAGGCGCCAAGAACTAGATGACTTCTTCGAGAGACACCCGGAGGCGGCTGCGGACTTCTGGGCGCTGTACCGGGTCGACGTCCACGGCGATTACCGGGTGTCTCTCGTAAGTCAGCTTCTTGAGCGCCTACCACATGAGCCCTGGAGCCTATATAGGGCGAACGAACTAGGTGGAGACCAGTGGTTCGGGTACTCGCAGGACTCGGAGAGATTGAATGAGGCCCTGGATAGGTTGGCGCTGCTGATTAAGGCGTCCGCCACCAATAAGGCGTCACTGAAGGACTCGGAGATGATGCCGAGGCCCATGAGGGGTAATTCAGGGTCGGTGGTATCATCGAGTGACACGGCTGGGGTTTCTGCCCTGTTTGCTGCTCTGGGGTGAGGAAGGTTAGGGATGGCCGGTAAGGGGACAGTTGGTAAGCTTTCCGTCAAGGTTGTCCCTGACCTTTCTGGCTTCGCTAAGAAGCTTCGCCGCGACCTGAAGCAAATCCAGAAGCAGGTCAAGGACCTTGACATCACCTTCAATGCGGAGGTGAAGCTCGACAAGGAGTCCCTCAAGAAGGCCCGCGAGGAGGCCGCGAAGTCTGACGTCCGCTTCAAGGCTGAGGTGGACCTTAAGTCGGGCCAGCTGGAGGCTCTTCGGAAGAAGATTCAGCAGATCAAGTCCGAGGTGAAGGTTAACGCGAACCTCTCGGAGGAGCAGAAGAAGAAGCTTGAGGAGAGGCTCGACAATATCCGCACGGCGGTCACCCTTTCGACGCGCCCTGGAGACCTTGCAAAGTTGAAGCGGGACGTTGAGCGTGCCGCCGGTGATGTCAAGGCTGGCCTGACGGTGAACGAGAGGTCGTTCCGCCAGTTCCAGGCCCGCCTGAACAAGCTGAAGGCTGACGTGTCTGTCGGCGTGAAGCTTGATTCTGGCGCCACGGCGGAACTGCGGAAGCGTATTGAGGCCCTCAAGGCTGACGTGGAGGTGCACGCGAAGCTCTCCGAGGAGCAGAAGAAGAAGATCAAGCACGAGCTCAGCAAGCTCGACGGCAAGGCCACCGTGAATGCCGACCTGGATGACGGGAAGGCCCGGTTCGACCTTAAGCGCCTGACCCACCCCCGGTGGGTGGACATTCATGTGCGCCTGGCTAAGACGTCTCTCGCCCGCGTGGCGGCCCAGCTGAAGGCCCTCGCTGGCGGGAACGTGTTCGAGTCCATTGGGCGCAACCTGAATGACTTCCTCCGCAACCTTGATACGGCATCCGTGAAGCTCGGTACTGTCGCCACTCTCGTGGGTGGCGCCGTTTCCGCGATCGGCAGTGGTTTGGGTGTCCTGGCGTCCCTGAGCGTGGGGATCGCCAAGTCGACACCCGCACTGCTGGCACTGCCGGGCATCTTTGGTGCTACCGCCGCTGGCGCCGGGGTGCTCATCGCCGCCCTCAAGGACACGAAGACTGTGCTCGAGGACCTTGGTCCGTCGTTCGAGAACCTCCAGAAGCAGATCTCTGGCGCCTACTGGGAGCAGGCTGCGCAGCCGATCCGCGACTTCGCTAACGTCGCTCTGCAGGAGCTGTCTCCCGCACTCCAGTCGATCGCCTCGAACCTGGGGTCCATGACTGCGGCCATCGCCGGCGCGGCGGGCGGGCACATTGCTGGCTTCCAGCAGTCGCTGACCTACTTGTCTCAGGCCCTATCGCTGGGGTCTACGGGGGCCGCCTCGTTCACGAACGGACTGCTCACGATGGGTGAGGTGGGGGCGAAGTTCCTCCCCAGCATCGCCTTGTGGGCCAACAACCTGGCGGCCTCGTTCGAGCAGTGGGCATCTAAGGCTGCGGCGTCCGGGAAGATGGAGGAGTCCATTCGTGCGGCCGCGAAGGCGTTCGGCACGCTCAAGGACATCACCGTCGACCTTGGCGGCATCATCGGTGGCCTGTTCACGGCGATGGCGAACGGGTCGGCCCCGATCGACTCCATCGCGGAGGCCCTGGATCGCGCCAACAAGGCCGTGAATGGTCCCCTGTTCCAGGACACCCTGAGTAGCCTGTTCTCGTCGATGGCTACCGCTGCCGGTTTGGCGTTCCAGGGCGTGGGGCGCCTGGGTGAGACGTTCGTGTCGCTCGAGCCGACCCTGGCGAAGATCCTCCCGATGCTCGGGGAGACCTTGCAGACGGCTCTGACGGGTATCGCCACGGCCCTGGAGAACCCGGCGTTCCAGGAGGGGCTCGTTAACTTCTTCAACGGCCTCCTGACGGCGGTTCAGGCTCTCGCCCCCGCGATGCCTGCGCTGGGTGAGGCGTTCGGGGCTATCGCCACGGTCGCGGGGACGCTCCTTGCGGCTATCGCTCCCCTGGTGGCTCAGCTGGTTGAGGGTCTGGCCCCGATCTTCCAGCAGTTGGTTCCGATCCTGACTCCCGTCATTGAGCAGTTGTCTGCTGCTCTCCTTCCGGTGATTCAGGCCCTGGTCCCAGTGATCGCGGAGATCATTGCCCAGTTGGCCCCGATCATTGCGGAGTACCTGCCGCAGATTCTGCCTCCGCTCTCGAGCTTGATCGTAATGCTGGCGCAGGCGCTGGTGCCCGCCATTCAGTTGGTGGGGAAGATTCTTCAGTGGCTTATGCCGGTGGCGATGGTGATCTGGAATACTCTCGTATCCGTAACCACGGGCGCTATTCAGACCATTAAGGGTATCCTTCAGACTGTGATGGCGCTCATTAAGGGCGACTGGTCTGGGGCCTGGGATGGCATCAAGACCATAGGTGAGGGCGTGTGGAATATTCTCAAAGGCTCAATGCGTATCTTCGGTGACAACATAGCGAACATCGCGTCGAACGCATTCACTAACATGTGGAACATCATTAAGGGTATCTGGAATTCCATCACCTCCACCATTTCCGGTGCTATCAGTAGCGCGCGCAACCTCATTAGCGATGGATGGTCGTTCATCAAGAACGCCACCGCTTCGATGTGGAGTGGTATCGTGAGCACGGTCGTCAGTTGGGTCAGTAACCTGATGAACACGGTCAGCAATATCCCAAACAACATTAAGAACCTGTTCTCTAATGCGGGGTCTTGGTTGTGGAATGCGGGTCAGAGCATCATTCAGGGCTTCATTGACGGCATCTCCTCTATGTTCAGCTCCGTCCAGAACAAGCTGTCCTCGCTGACGTCCTATCTTCCTTCGTGGAAGGGGCCCGCCCCGGTTGATAAGGTTATCCTGAGGGATGCTGGACGACTCGTCATGCAGGGTTTCATTGACGGCCTCGAGTCTCAGTATGATGCGGTTAGGGACTCCCTGGAGGGATTTACGGACGATCTGGCTAACGACATCTCCCCGGACATCGCAGCCCATGTTGCGCCGGCATTCGAGAAGGCTAAGCCGTCCCGAGACGCGCTGAACACTCTCTCGTCCGTTACGGCAGGAAGTAAGGCGCCCACTGGCGGGACCGTCAATATCACCAACTACTACCCGCAGGCGCAGAGCGACTCCAAGACCCGAGATGATGTCGCTGACGGCATTCGCCTCGCGTCGAGCATCTAGGATGGTGTCATGAGCAGTGAGTACTCCCTGAATGGGGTTGACCTGGATCGGCCGGGGAAGTGGCGTGTCATGCAGGGTACGCTCCTCCCTGCGGTCCCGGCGCCGCGCCTTACGAGCACGGAGGTGCCGTTCCGTAGCGGCATCCTTGATGGCGCTGGCTTGAAGGTGGATACCTTCAAGGTGACGGTTGCGTTCATGGTTGAGGGCGCGGATCGGGCGGACTTGGATCGCAACTTCCAGGCGCTCATGGCCGTTTTGAGGGCCTCAAACAAGCTGGCCACCCTCCAGCACCATCCTGTGGGCGTTAGCCCCAGGGAGGCGCTCGTGCGGCTCGTGAGCGTATCTCAGCCGACCTGGAGGTACGGGGAGTGGGCCATCGACACCACGGTCGTGTTCGAGGCCGTGGAGGGTGTCTGGCGGGATGCCACAACTATCGAGACCCAGCTGGATGACCTGAGTCGGCTCGCTGGCGGTGCAGCACCCATCCCGGATGCGATCTTGAAGCTCAAGCCGACAGCCAACGTGGTCACCATTAAGGATGTCACCTCAGGCACTAGCCTCACATGGAGGGGTGTCATGGAGTCCGACCAAAGACTCCTTGTCGACGTCGGCAAGTACTCCGCCTGGAGGCAGGTCAGTGAACACTGGTACCCGCTCCAGGGGGCGTTCAATGCGTCCGCAGAAATCAGCATGTCCCCCGAAGGGCTGCAGCTCACCCCCAACCATGAAGGTAAGATCGTCCTCCAGGTAACCGGCACGACGGGGGCCATTCAGGCGAGGAGGGCTTACTGATGCGCCGCGACTACTTCCCCGGGATGCAGCTGCGCGCTGTCGCCTACGAGGTGCAGGGCGCCCGGATCGGCGTCGTCCCTGACGTCCTGGAGATGACGGTCACCACCCCCAGGGGGAAGACACCCACCCTGTCCATGACCTACGCGCCGGGACCGAACGCCATCCGTGGTAGCGTCCTCGAGCGCGAGGTCGAGGTGGCGGTAGAGGCCACCTTCAACGGGAATGACTGGGAGGAGCTCCCCGACGCGAGGTTCATCACGCAGAAGACCGAGCACAACCTCGTCTCCGACGGCACTGACTCCCGCAAGGTTGAGGCCATTCACGTCAGCGACTACCTGAAGGAGGCGCTGGTTTGGTCGGTCCCCATCGAAGCGAAGGACAAGGAAGGCAAGTTCAAGTTCCTGTCCCGGAACGCCGGGACGATCATCGGGACGGTCTGGCAGAACGCCGTCAAACGCGGCTGGGGTGCCGGCCTCACCTTGGACGCTTCCACGACGAAGGACTCCGCAAATCAGGACTGGGCGAAGATCGTCACCCTCTACTTCGACCCCACGATCAGCCTCCTCCAGATCGTGGACTCCCTGCGCAACCTCGGCATGATCGACACGGTGTGGCAGGGCCGCACCCTGAAGCTCTACAACGCCGACACTACACAGGCCCGGGACCTCACCGCCTCGAAGCGGTGGCCCCTCGCAACCACGCTCACCGGCGCCCCCGAGGCGGCGACCTGGGCCGACATGTGCACCGACGTCCTCGTGAAGGGCGAGGGTGGCCGCACGTGGCTCATCCACAACGACCTTGCCCCTAAGGGGATGCGTCGCGTCGAGAAGGTCGTGGAGGCCGGTGGCGTGGAGCTGGAGGCCACTGCCCGCATGGTCGCCGAGGCCACCCTCAAGTCCGGCGCACACGTCAGCGAGGAGATCAAGCGCGAGTGGGCTGCCACCGACGTGCACCTCCTCCCGTGGGCGGACTACCGGCTCGGCGACTGGATCATGGTAGAGCGCGCCGAGGGCATGGAGCGCCTCCAGGTCGCCCAGATCAGCGTCACCCAGAAGAACGGAATGGTCGTCGGCCACACGACTTTCGGGACCGTGCTCGACAGCCTCCTGGGGCGCCTAACGAAGCGCACCAAGGGCATCGTTGGGCTCGCCTCCACCTCAGGTAACGGCGTCCGCCCCCAGCCCCCCGTCTCCAAGTACTGGCCTCTCCCCCCGCAGGGGCTTGTCGCCGACAGCAGCGCCGTCATCGGCCCCGAAGGGTGGCCGCAAGCCGTGGTCCGCCTCTCGTGGGCTGCGGTCGACAGCGACACCCTGGGAGGGAAGGTGGAGGTCACCGGCTACGAGGTGTCATGGCAGAACGTCAAGCTCTCTGCGGAGCGATCCGGGTCCATGGTTGTTGGCGCAACCGGCACCCCGTCTGCGGCTGTCGCCCCCCTGGACGTGGGCGTGGAGTACCGGTTCTGGGTGAGGGCGCAAACCCAGGATGGCGTTGGCGCCTGGTCTCCCCCCGTGCGTATCGTCACAGCCACGGACGCCACCCCCCCGCCAGTCCCCAGTCGCCCCGAGCTCTCCCAGACTCTCGGAGTCCTCAAGGTCAGCTGGGACTACCTGGGGGCCAGCAGGGAGACGATGCCCGCAGACTTCGCGGGGGTGGAGGTCAGCGTGCAGTTACCGGGGGCTGCGGCATGGCCGGTGGCCACCATGCCTGCCCCGATGCAGAGCATCTCCCTCGCCGGGTACGAGATGAAGAAGTACGAGGTGTGCCTCCGCTCCTTCGACCGTTCCGGAAACAAATCGGCGTGGAGTGGCATCCGAACCATCACCCTGGAGCAGGAGATCGACGCTGCTGCTATCTCCAAGCAGGTGGAGAACCGAATCAAGGGCAGTGATGCGTTGCAGCAGGCGGCCCGCGAGGGCACCCTCAAGGAGATGAACCGCCTCACCTTTGCGATGACCCAGGTAGCCTCCAGCCTCGTATCGTCAGGCCCCGTACCGCCAGACAATGGCACAATAGGGGCAAGCATGTGGATTGCCCCCGACGGACGTATCTTCGTCCTCAGAGCAGAAGGAGACCAGTGATGCAGGAGTACGTGGCCACTAAGCAGTGGAGAGACGGCTTCGGTGCTAACGAGACCCGGATTACCGCCGCCGACCTCACCCGCATTGAGGACGGGATCTCATCTGCCACCCGTGGCGTAACCAACCTTGAGACCAAGGTTGAGGGCATGCCAGCCGAGATCCTAAAGCAGGTGCAGAGCATCGCTCAGGGAATCCGCACCACCCTCGAGAAGGCGATCCCCGTCGGTACTATCGTCACGTATGGCGCCGAGCGCGACCCCGAGGGGTGGATGCGCTGCGACGGCAGGATACTGGACCGGAACACCTACGGGAAGCTCTTCGCCACCATCGGCACCACCTACGGCTTCACCTCGAGCAGCAACTTCCGCATCCCAGACATCCGCGGCCGCAAGGTCGTCGGCTCGAGCGAGGGCTCCCAGTACCCCATCGGCTCCAAGGGTGGGCGCGAGGGCGTCAACCTCACGATCAACCAGATGCCGGCCCACACCCACGAGATCGCAGAGGTGGGCGACGCGGGTGCACGCTTCCAGTCCAGGAAGGCAGCCCAGGACATCGGTATCGGCACGGCCGGCTACACATACCTCACCTCCACGGGCAATAACCGGAGCGACCGGTCCCCCATCGCCGCCGAGGTTGGGCGTGGTGACACCGTGGACATCCGAGACCCGTACTTCGGTCTCCCCTACATCATCAAGGTCCTGTGATGGCGGGGCCCGAGAATCTCGCCGCAGCCCCCGCAGAGGCTCGCGGTGGCCAGTACGTAACCGTTCCAGGGTTCGCCGCACCCGGGCAGTCGTTGCCCACCAACTCCAGGACCGCCCCAGACTCGACGGTCGTCTACAGCCCCAAGGGGTGGCGCTGGGAGGAAGCCGGTGACTCCTACTCCAAGACCGTCTCCAAGCTCACGGCCGCGACCATGGAGTCAGCGGTGCGCCGCATCCGCACATCCATGGGCGAGGTGTCCTACATTCGAGGCACCTCCGACACGATGCCGCCCTTCGTTGGGCAATCAGTCGGAGACACCTGCCGAGTGCAGGATGCGCAGACCCTCGACATCGTGGCTGAGTGGCGCTGGGATGGCGCTAGGTGGGAGCGAATGAAGGTCACCAGCGAGCAGATCAGCAACCTCGACGTGGGGAAGCTGACCGCAGGCGCCGCGAACATCGCCGAGGTGACCGCACGGAAGATCGCCTCCGACGTCGGCCGTTTCCTCGAGATCACCACCGACCAGCTCACCGTCACCGGTAACGCCTCCTTCGTGAACGCGACCGCACACCACGTGTGGTCCGAGATCATCACCGCAGGTGAGGGCGAGTTCGAGCGGATCAAGGCCGGGATGCTGGCCGCCAACTCGGTCACCGCCTCCAACATCCAGGGTGGAGCCATCGACGGCCAGGTCATCACCGGCGCCACGATCCAGACGGATCGCGGGAACAATCGCGGAATCAAGATCGACTCCTCAGGAATCCGAGCCTACACGGGGCGATCAGGGAGCACCACCTTTGAGGTGGATGCCGACACTGGGCGTGTGAAGGTGCTTGGCGAGGTGGGCATCCAGGACACCTGGTCGATTGCGAAATTCATTGACATCGTTGAGCAGCAGTCAGGCAACGACGTCGGCCAGCGCGGCGACCGTTGGGGCGTCGGGCTCTACATGAATTCGAAGACGTTCCCATATAAATACCCGGCCCTCATTACCTACAAGGAGGACCCGACAAACTCGGGGGGAATCCTCTATCTCCAGGCCCCGTCCTACTATGACGGCGCCACCCCCAACATGCGACTATCCGGGTCCGGGTTGGCCGCATATTCGGGGAAGACTGGCACCTGGCAGATGAACCTCAGCAGGTCAGGGTTCGGCGCCGGAGCGTCCGGCAAGGGGAACCTTGCGATCAATGACTACAGTGCAACCATTACTGTCGGAGGCTACAACCCCCACCTGTACATCCAGGGCGGCCAGTTCTGGCTGAGATCTACGGTGGACACCTTTCGTGGAGTGTGGTCGAACGGGACTTCGACCGTTCTCGGATGGACGAAGAATCAGCAGCTCTATGTTGACGGTAGTGGTGTTCATTCAGTCGGAGGCAAGAATTTCTCCATGCGCGTACCTGGGGAGTGGCAGAAGCGCCACATGATGCTCCGGCACGCCTCTACCGAGTCACCGCACGACGGGATCGAGTACTGGGAGAACGTAGAGCTCGACGCGACTGGCCACGCCACGTGGGTGCTGCCGGATTACGTTCCCAAGATCGCATCCCCGACGGCTCCGTGGATCGTCCTAACGTCCTCGTCAGCCTCGGCCAAGCTCGTCCGCACCGGGTATGGTGTCGACGCGCTCCCGTGGTCCGTTGAGGTTGTAGGCAAGCCAGGGGAGGTTGTCTCCGTCCTCGTCAAGGGCGCTCGCCAGATCGACGAATGGGATGACAAGACCGACCACGTTGCGCTCCGTGACCGCTCTAAGGAGTCCGTGTGGGAGATTCCGCCAGCACTCGGACCGGACGACGGCGCCAGCCAGGAATTCGTGGCCTACGATAGTAGAGGTGGGTACGGGCCATCGCCCACACCACCACCAACCCCGCCTACAGAAGGCACTAAGGAGGAGTAGTGACACCCCAGACCCAACAGGTGGACGCCATCGCCGTGATCGACGCCCTGACGGCCGAGATTGCAGCACTGACGCGTCGAGCAGTGATCGCCGAGCAGCAGGCCGCCACCCTGGAGGCCAAACTCGGCACCCTGAAAGAGAAGGAGAGTAAATGAGTGTAGGGAGTGTTGCGGCGCGTATCGCTCGTCGCATCT
>ERZ773046.426-NODE-426-length-27690-cov-13.696978_pt1 | contig 27690 bp, 47 predicted proteins | sample MGYA00580634_ERZ773046 | MGnify/ENA primary metagenome ERZ773046 (study PRJEB29015, sample SAMEA2738127) | human oral metagenome | biome: human oral; feature: human-associated habitat; material: saliva | place: China | collected 2159 ... | reverse complement strand
ACTACTTTCTGTAACACCTTTACTATCGCTCCCAAAACGTGGTTTCACAAAATATGTCATGCCATCTTTAACATTATCAAGAGAACGGTGTCTTGAGGCAAGAATACCTTTACTTAGAAGGAATCTATTCATTTGCAATTTATCATCAGCAAGGGAATATACATCAAAGTCTTCTGCTGTAGTTTTAACACCTTTCTTTCGAATAGTATCAACAAGTAGTTTGCTTGCTGTTCTAAGCAAAACAATGTCATCTTCAGAAACGAAATCAAGACTATCCGTTTCGTCGACAACGGCAAGCTTAATGTTGTCTCGCCCCAAAGCTTCACGATAGAACTTAAACACATTACTTGTGCCGTAGTTATCCATCTCGTCTTTACTTACTATTGACCAAATCATTGCCTTCCTTGATTTCTGTTAAACGTTCACTTGCAAGCTCTAATAACTTTGCAAAACTTATACTTGGGGATTTTATGTCGTATTGCTTGCCTATCTCTGTTTGCAGTTTCAAAAGTAATCTCTCGTTTTCTTTTTCATTTGCGAGAATAAGAGCGTCACTCTTGCTTGCCTGCTCACGAATATCACCAAACAGTTCATCTAAATTCTCAAACGAATCTGGGTACAGAACAACAGTAAAAACAAAATTCTCTTTCAAAGCAAAAACACTTATGCCATCTGTACTTACTGGAGGTATCTCGTCTACGTTGACATGAGCAAACTGTTTGAAATCTACAGACTGAATCTGCTCAAACAGTTTCTTTAATATACTCGTATTATCATGCCCATGAAGCGAGTTATGAGATAGTTGTATCGCTATTATCTCATCTTTACTCAGCTCACTTTCCAAGCAATACAATATACCGATAGTTTTGTAATGTAGTTTCTTGCAAGCACGTAACCTATGATGCCCACTTATCATTACAAATCGCCCATTCTCTTTTTTGTAACATGATGGTACACTACTTAATCCTGACTTACCAATATTGTCACACAACTGAGCAAAATCTTCGCCAGTCATTTCGTTTGCGTTCATATCAGCCTCGTCTATAAGATTAATATCAACCTTTTCGTATTTCCACCTATTTTCCGTTTCCATTATTCAATAGTTTTTGGTATCTATCAATTACTTCCTTGTTATTTGCATACTTTCCAAGGATTCCCTCATAAGCAAGGTATGACGAAGTGCAATGGTCTTTTACTTTCGTATATACACCTCTATATTTCATGCTAACAGGCTTGTGAGTATAAGTACAAGAAATAACCTTTTCTACGAGTTTATGCATCCTTCTGCTTAGTTCTCGTTGTACAGAATACTCTTGTATGCAGAACAATATCAACTTACTTAATCTTGGGATTGCATTGTTAGTGCAAAAATCTGTCAACTGGAATAAGTCATATCCCTTGTGTTGCGGTAACGTGAACCCGAAACCTCCAAGAGTATATTTGTCATACATGACAACAAAGGCATAAGTACACTTGCTTACCATATCAACTTTATTGATATATTTTTTCTGCAAGCATAATAAATAATCTGGACTTACCCTTACGACTTTCAGATTATTATGATTTTTTATTTCTAAGTCATCTGGGGGAACTATCTCATTAACCTCGATATGATTACCTTTATATGAGGTGTTAGTTTCACTTGTTCTACTCGACTTATTACAGTAGAGAAATCTACCAGCAGACCACCTATCTCCGCCCGAACTGTTAAACATTGCCAACTTATGCATATTGCTTAAAAATGGGCTGTTGCTGATGAAATAAAAGTATGTTTCCTCTGGCAGACTTTCCACTAAGTTGTAATACTCGTTACGAGAAACAGAAAAATCAACATCTAAATCACTATTCTCTTGTATAAGCTTAAATGTACGTTTTTGTTTCTTATCCTTGCCATAGTTAAAGAAAATGACCTTTTTGCAGTTAATTGCATCTTGCAATGTTCCTACGTGATATTCGCAGGTCGTTAGCATTTTAAGTAACCTTTCGTTAGCTTTCTCCGTTTTTTCGATAGATTCCTTTGCCTTAATTCTCAGAGCTTTGAAGATTGCATCATTTCTCGCGCTTTTGCTCATAAAGAACTTTTGCAAACTTGCCGCATATAGGGCAAGGGCAAGCTGTCTTTTTGTTGTTTTATCATTGTAATCTTCAAGCCAGCCAAGTCTGTTTCTATAAGTCAGAGCCACCTTGCCATTGGCTATCAAATATAGTAAATGGCAATACGGATCTTGACAATATATTGAAATATTCAGCTTCTCAAAGAAAAATAACTCATAGTAATACATAAAGCCGTTAACAATACATATATCTTTATGCCCATTCTTTTTCACAGCCTCATACAATGCCGAAGCCTGCTTGGAATTATAGGGTAATGATTTTGACTGGAACGTCTCAATATTACTATAAGGGTTGCCTTGGTAAATAAGAGGTACAAGTTCTTCTGGTACGTCATATTTAAGCTTTGTTGCCAACTTAAACTCATCGTATGATGATATTTTAGTGAAATCCTGTAAATCATGATTTACAGCATAATAAAACATTCTATACACTGAGAAGATGCAATTCAATGCTGAATAGAAATCATCTGTACCATGGAATGCTCTAAACTCTATCGTCTTAGTCTTGAAAAGAGCAGATATGTTAACTGCATGACGAATAAAACCTTTCTTTGATTGATTAGTGAATAGCTCTCGTATATCATTAAAAGTCTGAGCATTGAGTACTCCTTGATAATACTTGTCAGTTGGCGGAGGCATCAAAATGGAAACCATTTCATCCCATTTCGATATCTTTGCATATCTTTTAAAGTATGGATAACAAATATAAAAAAACAAGAACACTTTTCTCAATTGCTCTACTGACAAATCCCCTGCATATATATGTACGTGAGTGTAAACAGTCCATTTAATTTTACCACCAGCTTTCGCCATTGATTCATAAACGCTGCGTAATCCATGCAAATCCTTTAGACTACAAATGTTTAAAGGAGGGGTGTTTACCTCTCCTCCAAACTTCTTGTTTGACGATCCATCTGTATTAACAATTTCTTCGTCCTTGCTCCACGAATACCCCTCTGGTAAAACTACCTTTGACCTATCAAGATTGCACATTTCAATCTCAACACCAAAGGTTCGTGTCTTTATGTCGTTTAATTCCTCTTGCATCTTAGATATTTTAAATGTTCTATATAGCGGTAAGCACCGAGCTTTTCTAATGTGCGTCCTTTTCCTCTGAAATCCTCTCCTAAAGCTGCGCTTGCTATATTTATAAGAGCGGTAGTTATGGGGGACATAATATCTAATCTCAGTGCAATATCCTCCAATAGTACAAGTCCCTGCGATACGTCTTCTGTAATATATCGTGAGTGGATAGACGTTGGGCTTATCGCTCTATCAGATGATTCTGAATACTTGAAAAAGCTCTCTAAAGGGTCTTTACCAAGAAAGCCTCCAGCTTCGTATATATTTATCATTCTTCCACCGAGAGCATCAAGGATAAACATCTTCTCCTTGTCCAATTGCTTCATAATGCTCAATGTAGCCTTATTCTTACGAGAGTAGGTCTCACGGTACATACAGAAGTTACCATCACTAAACTCTATGCGAGGAATACTCATTATAGCACCTACAGTGTGAAGTACCATATTAGGATTAAGCAAAGCCGACTCGATAACAGTATAGTCGTCAGAGAAACCTCTATAAAGCGATTGCAGTTTCTCCATACATTCCTTTTTTCTTGTTTCATTGAATACCGATAAAGGACTTCGTGTAAGTCGGCAACCAACCCTAAATACAACTTCATTTGTCTTATCCTCCAATTCTACACGCCCCTCCAAATATGGTCCTGTTGTTTCTGCAATCATTGGCAGTTCCAGACAATACTTCGAGAAATAGAATGAGGACATATAGCTGCATACTACAACAACAACTTGATTGCTATTCAGGTGCTGGGTGATTCTTTTAATTAAATTTTCATGGTATGTGCTTTGTATAGTAATAAATATAACCTCCGCATCAGCAATCTTGCTAAGGTCTCTTGAAACGCTATTGATTTTCGTTTCCGTATAAATGTCTTTCTCTTTAAGAAAAGCACGATTGTTGTTTCTTAAAAGCCTGTCGTATGTTTCTGACTTTCTTTCTGATGTTTTAATGAGCGAAACCTTATGCTCATTAATTGATAAATCAGTAGCTATTGCTACCCCTACGTTTCCCGTCCCTATTACTGATACATTCATAAGTTATGTATTGCTTAATACACATTTGAGCGGAGAGTAGGATTTGCACCTACGACTTCAACCTTGGAAAGGATGCACTCTAACTAACTGAGCTATCTCCGCATTATTGAGCGCAAAGATGGAATCGAATCACCGTCTTTGTCTTGGGAAGACAACGCTCTGCCATTGAGCTATTTGCGCAAGCATCGTCTGTCCGAACGTCAAGCGTCTTTCCGCTTTGTCATTATGTGGTTAAAAGAGTGAACCTTGTACATAATCTGGCTCTTTCTTTGGAGTATATCCATACTCCGATATTTCTATACCAAGCTTTTCTTTTATCCAGTCCGCCAATATGTGTCTATGACAGAAATCCTCTGGCTTTTCGTAACAACAAAGAGCAACGTCTTGTCCTCCACTTGCCTGCTCTACTGTTTTTAAGAACTGCTGCATATCTTGCCGAGAAAGGACTTCCGACCTATATCGTCGTGTATATTCTTCTTGCGTTTGCCCATTTGCAAAAAGAATACTTTTCGTTGGGGCGACCTGCTTCAAAGAGATTCCATTGAACCAGCGTGGCGGATAAAGTGATATTCCTATAACCTTAATTCCTGCCTGTTGCAATTTCTTGCTATTACCGAAGTATGATGTGTATATTCTCATATTCTTGTAATTATTTGTAAAGATAATAATATTATTTGAAATTCAAATAAATTTAGTTGAAAAATCTTGTTATTTAACTATATTTTAACAATTATCAGTGCGCTGTTTCAGAATATCAAAGGCTTCATTTACCGATTCTGCAACATTTCTGACTCTATCATAAGTATTCTCATAAATTGTTGAGCGGATTGCTTCACAGAACATCTTTACTTTTAGTTCGAGTTCTTTTTCTTTATCCATATCAATTTGTCTTAAAGTTATAAATAGGTTTGACAACCTCCACAATATCAGCAGTAGGCTTTATTGCTTTCATAATTTCCTCAATTGGCTTGTAAACCTGTGGAGCTTCGTCTATTGTTGCATCATTTACAGAGGTTGTGTAGATACCATTCATTGCATCCTTATACTCGTTCATAGAGATTATTTCTTTTGCTTTGCTTCTGCTCATCAGTCTTCCTGCACCATGTGGAGCGGAATAATTCCAGTCTTCGTTACCTTTGCCTATACAAATCAGAGAGCCGTCACGCATATTAATAGGGACTATAAAACGTTCGCCTTTCTGTGCACTCACAGCACCTTTGCGGAGTATCATGTTCTTGGTGTCGATATAGTTATGGATTGTCTCAAATGTATCGACTATGTGCCAACTCATATATTCTGTTATCAATTCTGCTATTGCCTTTCTGTTAAGAGAAGCGAATTGCTGAACTATCTCCATATCATTGATATAGTCCTCAAAGTCTTGCCCTTCTACATAGGCAAGTTCCTTACTGACTTTTGACTTCTGCAATTTTCTTAATTCAGTATTTATATCTTTTTCACGACCTTGCGCCTTCAATCTATCTATCATTTCTTTCTTTTTGTCAGTCAAACTATTCAACTTTTCGTATGCAAGATCCTGATAATAGTTACATACTCCAACACCAAGATTGCGACTTCCAGAGTGTATAACAAGATATAACCTACCGTCTTCGCTCCTATCTACCTCAATGAAGTGATTACCACCACCAAGTGACCCGATAGAACGTAAAGCTCTTTGTAAGTCAACATGTTTTGTGCATCTTAAACCGATGAAACCATAGAAGCCCTTTAGTGGCTCTTCGTGAACATTGAAACCAGACGGGATAAACTTGCGTATAACATTATCCAACTTTTCAAGGTCAATCTCTTTCTCTTGAAGCTCGACAACCAACATTCCGCAACCGATATCCACGCCAACAAGATTTGGAGTAACTTTGTCAGTGATAATCATTGTCGTGCCGATAGTACAACCTTTCCCTGCATGCGAGTCTGGCATAATGCGAATTTTGGCATTCTGATACGGCTCAAAGTTGGCTAACATCTTGATTTGGTCGTATGCTTCCTGCTCAAATGTTTCGGCAAATACTTTTACTTCATTGCCGATGGAGTTCTTTATAATCTTCATTGTCTTTAAATTTTACTTGTCTGTTTTACAGTATTCGATGTGGAACGTTGTCCACAAAAGGGTTACCCCTTCCAATCGGCACTGACCGTCTATAATCGTTTTTTCTTTGAAATACGCTTGTAGTTTCTCTATTACAGACGGACGAGTATGTTCTCTCTTGTCGATAAAGAAATCTCCCTTATCAGCAAAACTTCTTCCCTCTTCTCGGTCTTCCCACGAGGTTGTGTTAAATACTTTTTGCAAGTCTGATATTGCTTGTTCTTTTGTTATATCCATACTATTCTTCTATTTTCAAAGTGTTGGTAAGAAAGTCGCTGATGTAATCATTGAATCTCTTCACGGAAGCAAGACTACTATCCCAGTTATTGCAAACTAAATTGTCCACTCGCTTTACCATTTCATTTATCAACTCACAATACGCTTTCAAATTCTCAAAGCGTTCTTCGTCAACGGAAGTATCTCCTATAGGCTCTATTCTGCCAACTAACTTATTTACTATGTCTATTAGCTCCATATCTATCAACTATTCAAATACTCTTGATAACTAACAACTCTCACATTATTTCTGTGGAGTTTGCTTGCGACTTTCCGCATGTCTTCTTTGCTCCCCTTGTATGCAAGGGAGAAATCGTGTGTCCACCAATATTCCTTAGACTTTCTTCTATCTACGAGCATTAGTGTCGTGTCGTCCTTTCGGCTGTCTTGGATAACAATAAATAAGTCTTTGGTCCCTTTCTTTTGTTTCTCCCTATTTAGCCTGTCTTTTCTTTCTATTTTTCTCTTCCTCCTTTTGCGCCTTTTTCTTTGCCGTGTGTAGTAATCATCATCTAAACCAGCAAGGGTTGCTAAGGTGTTTGCTCTTTTATATTCAGCTTCGGCTACGTATTCGCTAAGAGCCATTCCAGCTTCATCATCAAGATACATCTCTTCCATGCGGTCGGCTTCAGATTCAAAATCATATAAATCACTCATATCTATTTTCTTTTAGGTTTATTTTTACGTTTCATATTGCGCTTATTTGCATATGGCGTTGAGCCACTCCTATTCTTTCCTTTTCTAACTGGAATAAGCTCCAGACCTCCTACTTTAGGGCGATTATGAAAAGGGTAAGCAAATTCCGTTGGTTTCATTGATTATACTACTTTGTTAAATTTCCTAATTACATTCATATTCTCATTTACCAAGTTCACTATTTTATCGTGGTACTTGGAATTTTGGTTGCACACACCACGAGATTGTACTAACTCATAGCGTTTCAAATTAACCTCTATTGTTTCCGCACGCTCTCCGTTTACCTTTGCGGTTAGCAGTAGGCTATCCAAACGTTTGTAATACCCAGCAGCAAATACGCAGTGGTGCATTGCTTCGCCCTCCTGCATAATAGCATTAACTGTTGACAGAGCTTGGATTACAATAGTCCCATCTGTAAGTTTGAGCCCCATAAAGCATTTGCGAGCGACCTCATATTGTTTGACAGCTTTCTTATCTTCAATCAGTTTATTCCTATCTCTAATTTTCCTTTGTTTTTCCTCATATTTATTATACCAATCTAATGCTTTGTCGTGTCCTTTTTTCAAATCAATAGGACAAACGAACTTTGGGTTTCGTATATCCTTATGCGCTCTTAAAAGCAAACCTATCATATCTAACCACATTCTGCCGTCAGTGACTTTATAGCCGTGTCTCAATGCAATCTTTATAGCTGCCACCTTATCTGCGTAATTGTAATCTCTGCTCCAATTATAAGCCAATGCTTGAAGTAAAGAGAACTGCCCGCACTTCCAAAGTGTCTCAAACATATTGTTCTTCAACAATCCCTCTATTACATCACGAGGTTGCATATTATGAAAACTCCTTTTTAAGCCATTTCTCTTTAAGATAGGAAGCATAGAAGTAACTTTTGATGCAGAAATAGACAACATTTGCGTATAATCTCTGTAAGGCAAAGGGGCTTGCTTTAATGATAAGTCGCTATCAATTATCCAACTATCTATTCTGCCACTCATGCAAAAGCTGCTCATTGCTTCTACCTCCATATGGCCGTCAGTATAAAACCACAAACGCACTGGTTCTATTATATCATAGAGTTGCCTTTGTTTCCGTATCTGAAAGAAACGGCAAACCTGCCAATCCTTTACTCGAGAGGATACGACAAAGTATCGGTACATAGTCTTCTTGTAGGTACGCTCCTTTTCCGTGTAGGAATGAGTAATACCCCATTCCTTTTGTTTATCAGTGATAGGGCGGAGTGTGGCACTTAACGCCACAACCTCCCTTTGTATCTTATTTCTTGGTTTCATAGGTCAAAAGAGTGATTGTTCTACAACTTTTTGTTCAGTTTTCTTCTTAGGCTTCAAACTCTCACGTTGCTTGGTAAGTTGTTCAGTATAGAAGTCATTGCGAGCCTTGTCTTTCAGCTCTTGTTTCTCTTTTTCTGTCAGCTCTACGGTGTGATTAACGACAACTTTGCAGTTAATCCTCTTACCAGCATCTAAGTTATCTTCATCATAGTAGTGAACAGCCATTCCGAAAATTTCATTATCCTCAAAGCCATTACAACCGCTTCGTTGTACCTCATTCAGAATGTATGTGATACATTCATCAATACTTTTGTTTGGCTTTGCGTATGACTTTGCAAATAACTCATCTGTCTTAGCACGTACATCCAAGTATTCTTGAATAGTACGCTTAAAATTGTCAGTTGCTTTCATAACTATTCTCTGTATGCATCGTAAATTTCTATTTTGAAGTCATATTCGAAATAAATAATTTCTTCAATAATTATATCACCATACTTTTTGAATAGGCTTATAATATCATTAAGACTTTCAATTTCTACTTCCCAAACGCTTTCCTCTCTTTCACAATCTCTAACTATATATCCATTTTCCTCCCTATGATTAGTTCCTGAAGATATAAACTCATTATACCAAAACTTTGTCTTAGCCTCTTCCATAGAAGATACATTTCTTCTGTCCTGATAATGCAATGTTCTATTTACAAGTACAGCTTCGTCAATTGGTTTTTCTTCACATCCCCAATTACTTGTTCTTTCTACTATTACTTTCATACCACTTTGATTGAATAGTCCCAAAAATCATTATCTCCTAATACGATTTCTGCATTATCGTACATATCAAACACTTTTATTTTAGCTTCTGTTTCGTTAGATGCTTTTACCTTAACCTTTCTCTGTAAGGTTTCAGTCACCAATACTTCAAATTCTTCCATTGCTCTTATCTTAAATGTTATTGAGGTTTCTTCTCATTTCTTCTGCCTGTGCTGCAATATTGTATAACTTTGACATTCTTGCATCAGTATCATCAATATCGAAATCTGACGTTCTTGGCAAAAGCTTAACGAATTCAACTAAAGCTATATGCCAAGGAGCGTCGGCTTTAATATACTCATCTTTCTTTACCAAGTATCTGCCTTTGCCGATAGAACTGATAGAAGCGAAGCTATCCTTTCCGATATTTACTTTTACAGAAAATTCGACTTTTTCTTTGCTTCGCTGATAGTGGTAATCTGAAATCTGATGGAGCAGGCGTAGACGCATCCAAATACTTTCAATCATCGGTTCTATTTCATTGAAAGTGAAAGACCACATATGCTGGCAAGCTGCGCATTTAACGAGGACCTTCAATTCATTTGGCTCATTCTTTAAACCTTTTAGATACAAGGTGTCTTGGTGTCCGTTGTAGCCCATAGAGATTACAGCACCCTCTGTGTTCTGCTTGAATTGCTCCATTGGAAAACCATGGGGGCAACGAATATTTACAAGAAGCCCCATCTTCGGTTCTTTCAGTTGGATTGTGCCTGTCTGCTGCAGGCTTGCAATATCGTCATCGCCAAACTTGCTTGTATCAATCATTAATTTCCAAGGAATATAGCCATCTTCTCGCAGAAGCGAATAATTATAATCACCTGGCAAAGTTCCATCTTCGTCTGGAGTAGGGATTCTCCAATAGAAATTATCCGTATCATACGGATACACAACTTCATTTCTTTGCTCATAGCGGCAATTGAACATTTCCTCGCAAGTACCAATCTTAAATTCCTTGCCGTCTATTTTTCTTTTTGCATATTCTCCCATAGCTGTATGTTTATTTGTTTGCTAATTCCGTTTCCTTAATTCTATTTTTGACATATTTCAAAATATCCTGTAATGCTCGCATCTGACCCGTTAAAGCATAGTATCTATCTTCTACTTTTTTCAATTCTTCAAGGTCTTTAGCAAAATAGACTCCAGTACAAAGAGAATCAATGCGGTTGTTCAATTCTCGTATTTTATACTTGATTGCAGGAATGTTTGGGAAGAATTTACCGCTTTTCAGTTTATCAAATAACGGCTTATAAACTGATTGGTAAGCTTCTTCGTTTCTCTGATTGTATTTCATTGCTCCTTGATTTAACCAAACACCACTTCTCCAAGTAAAACACATTGCATTAGATTACTCGCAGTGTAATAATCACTATCTCCATTCACGAGGTCTGCATAATCTTGCGGACATTCCTCGACAAACTTTTCGAAGCCTTTTTTCATTTCTTCCAAAGAAAAAGTTATTCGTAATGGATTTTCGTCGTCATATACGAAAGCCGCCAATTTTCCGCCACCAAGAAGAACGTCAGCCCACTTTTCTTCACGTGTTTCGCTCTCGTCCTTGACCAAGTGGTTGAGTGTTTTTGGCCGTTTAATTTCAAGCCAATCACTCCCATACGTTGCAGTAGAAAATATTTCCACCAAGTTCTCTTTATTTAACTTGTACTTCATAATTCTTGTAATTTAACCGTCTATCCCAACATCTTTGAATATCTTGCGCTTGCCATTAGGAAGCGTCTTTTCCATCGCTTCGGAGTAAACCCGAGAAGTAAAGCAAGGTAAACACCCCCTACTACTATCAGAGGTAAGCTGTCACTTATTAAACACACTACAAATGGAGATAATAATAAACTCCCTGTTATAAAAATTCCGACTCTTTTCATTGCTCTTACTTTTAAATAAATTCATATATTGGCTTAAGACCATTTACAACACGCTTTGCATCAGCAATACTGGTAAACTCTTTCTCAAAATCATTATCAATGATTACAGATTCTTGTCCAAAACCATCAACTAATTTTGTAAGAATATGATTCTTGTAAGAAATCTCTTGAACTTTTTCTGACTTTTTCATTGCTCTTTTGTTTTAATTGTTATTATTATTTTGATAGTGTAAAGGTAGTCATTTTATTTGAATTGACCAAATATAACTACCTAAAAATCAAATAGTTACATAATATTTAACTTTAAATCCTCTACCATTTCTATGCAACATTCAAACAGGTCTCCATAACATTCATATTTGTTCTCTTCGTCTTCCATGCGGTTGCTGTACCAGACACCATATTTATCAATGGTCAGATGGTAGATGACATTAAATTTTTCATCCCTAACCTCATCTGGCAGAAGCCTAATCAACGCTCCGAGCGACCAAGCTGGGCAATCAGCTTGCAAATTATCTCCGTTATCGCACACCTCTGGAAATGACGAACCTAAAGGATAAAACATATCAGCGGTATCTGCCGAAACACCTAACTCTTGGAGCTTCTTGCTCTGTTCTCTTGTTGTTGCTATCTGCGCCATAATCTATTTTCCTGTTAATTCCAACACTTTCTCCTTAAACTCTTCTTCTGATTCACAGAAGTAATAATCCTCCGCATCGTCGTCTGTGTCATAGACAACTCCGTCTCGGTAAAATATAACGACATCTTTTCCCTCATGTGGCATACCTTCCCGAATGTGATATGGCGCAATCAACCCATTATACCTATCACATTCTGGGTAATCTACAGGAAGTAAACCAATGCCTTTCAGCCAACCCCTTAGTTCCGCAGTATTACTATTTATATATGCTTTCATAACACTATCCTCCATACATTACCAATTCGTACTTATCAAAGTCGAAGTTCTTGTAAATAGAGATAAAATTAAATATCTCGTATTCGTAGGTCGAACTTCCCGACACAAGCATTTTGTCTGTGTCTGTTTCTTCTTTGAAATTAAGCTCCATAGACAACGGAACTCCTTTCCACGAATAATGCCACCGTCTATTTTTTGTGTTGATATAGTCTTTCATGCGGATTAAACTCTCCTCGTCGCCTCCGAGCATGGTTTCCAAATAGGATATAAACCTCTTCCTGATTTCCACAATCCATTGAAACAACTGCTCCTTTGATACCGTGCCGAGTATGGTATCTTCGTTCTCGTCTATTTGTGTGAAAAGCCTATTGTTTTCGTTCGGTACCTCGTTGAATATATCAGTACAAGTGTCATGCTTAACACATTCGCTCACCTTCTCATACTCATCGTAATAACGTTCATAGTCGTTACCATCCTTAAACGAGTTTCTTAACCTAAACCCTTTCGGTACTCTTTTAAAACTTATTCTAAATCCCATATCTTAATCCTTTAATAATAAATCATACAAAGCCATATCAGAACATCCTCTTTCCTCTACTTCAAAGTGGGCGTCTGTATATTCTTCGTAAGTGTATTCACCGCCTTTCCAACCATAAAAAGTTTCTGACAGTGCCCTATCTATCATTCTAAGACTATCCTCTTTACTTCCGTTCTTTGATGGGGTGAAAGCAACATCATCATAACAACCTCGCCACGAGAATACATCAACTAAATAGAACTTTGGATTTTCTGCGTTCTCAAAATATTTCTTCAAATCTGCTATTATCATAATTCTATTCCTCCTCAACATTTAATTCAACTTGTTCCCAACCATTGCAAGCAGAGAGCAACCTTTGCAGTTCTCTTCCTTTGCCAGAATTGATAGCAGTGTTTTTGATGTCCTCCTCTACGTATAATTTCAACTTATCGATAAGCTCTAAAACTGTGTACTCTTGGCTGGAATATTCTCTAGTCCAATCGGTATCAGAAGTATCAGCAGAAAGACATTTGCCAAACTCATCATCCCAATCTTCCTCTGACACATAGTCTGTAGTAGAGAGCGTAATACTCCTTGTGATTGTTTCTGTTACCTTACAATCACGTTCTATCTCTGAATTTTCTACTTGGTTCCAAGGCGCAGAGGAATTGTCTGCACTTAATGGATAATCATAGTTATTATACATTTTCAAAATCTCCTTTCTTTCTTAAATCTTTCATTGCTCTTGTAATTAATTTTATGATGTAAAGTTAATAATAAATATATGATTATCAGCATCTTAAGGCGTTTATTATTCTTTTACTTCACAATTTATAACTTTTACGTCCGTTGAGTAAATTTTTGCGTTTCTGCGCTTTTATGTATATCTCTTGCTCACGATCAATTCGGTATCTCCAATTCAATGCACCTAACAAAACAGAACGATACAATGATTTTCTTCTTCGGTTGTTAGATACTCATTATCTCTAACTAAATAATTAACAAATCCAAAATCTAACATATTAACAATTTTATGTGAATAAACTTCTACGAATATATCTCAATACTTTTGTTTCTGCATCTTTACAGAAATTCCTATTCACTTCAAATCCGTATGCCTTTCTTTCGAGATTAGCAGCAGCTAACAAGGTCGTTCCACTGCCTGCACAAGGGTCTATAACGACATCTCCTTTATCGGTGAATATCTCGATTAACCTTTCGAGTAGTGGTACACTCTTCTGTGTAGGGTGTACTCTTAGCGTACTTGTATCTCGTGGATATTCCATGCAGTTGAAAATCATCTGTCCGTCATTGTTGAATTTCGGCAATTTATCACGATAAAGAAGTAGTCCATATTCGCAATTACCTACAATCTTCATATTCGCCTTTAATACCTGTGGGGAATAGTTCTTGCGAAAGACCAAAGGAATGTAGTGCATAAGTCCATATTTCTTGCCTAATTCAATAAATTGGAATTGTTGTTCATATTCGCAAAACAATATCATACAAGGTGCTTTCCCTGCTTCTTTTGGCTCTTTTATCAGCATTTTTGAACAGAAGTGCATAAATTCGGCAGGTCTAAATTCATTCTCCGAAGAAAAGAATTTCTTACCAGCTTTCTCACTTTCTCCATTCTTATTATTGCCACCTTCGTACCAAGTAGGGTTGCTCGCATAAGCGTTATTGCCGAGATTGTAAGGAACATCTGTAAGTATTAGTTGCGCCTTTGGTATCTGATACGATTTATAGTTTTGGAAGCTATCGTTGTAAATCTTTATATCTTTCATTGTCTTTTCTTTTTTTCGATTATACCATTGCGCAACAGCGCTATTCTCATATTCTTTACTGGAGGCAATTTCTAAAATCACATCGCTAACTGATTTAACTTCACTCATCAGAATGGCATATTATCATCAACCTGCGGCTTGTTATCCAACTCATAGAATTGAGTAAATCTACCGTCAAAACCAACAAGTGAAGTTCCTACACCAACACCACGCCCTTTTGCAAGTATCAACTTTGCCGTACCGTGAGTGTCTTGGTCGCTGAAATCCCCATCATATCTGATATTGCTATTTGGATAAGCCTCTGGTCTGTCAATCAAAACAATATTATCGGCACTTTCCTCAATCTGTCCTGAACCACGCAACTGATTGATACTCGGATGGTCTTTTCCTCGTGCCAACTGGGAAAGCAGTATAACGGCAATCCCACACTCCTTTGCGATATTCTTGGCTGAACGAGCCATATATGCCAAACTTGCTTCTACGCTGTTCCCGACTTGTGCATAAATCTGCAAGTAGTCTATCACGGCTAATTTGATTCCTTTCGTTCTTACCAGTGTCCGGATAGAACTTATCGTGCTGTCAAACGAAACAGTTGCTCTTTCATCAATATAAATCGGCAACCCTTTTGTTTCTCCAATAGCCCTATCGAATTGCTGTAACTGAAACTCTTCAAGTTTACAGTTCACTATCACGCTTGATGATATTCCTGCCTTGCCACTGATAGCCCGTGCAGCCAATTCCGACTTTCCCATTTCGAGGGAGTAATAAGCCGTTGGCTCTCCCTCATCTGCAACTTTTGTAGCTATATTCATTGCTAAAGAGGATTTTCCAACTCCAGTGAATGCTGCTATTATTGTCAGCGTGGTAGGTCTAAGGAGGAAATAATCATCAAACAGCTTAAATCCTGTTGTTAGACTTTTCTTCTTCCCTTGAGCATTGTCATTTACTATTTCTTTTAATTCCTCGATTGACTCGTCAAAGGAATATATACCACTATCAGCAGTATCTCTCTGTACATCACCAAGAGAGTTCATTGCATTATTAACAACTTCATCTAAATTCTCCATCGGATCAAGAACCTTTTGGGAAGCTAATTGAAGCTGCACCCACAGCTCTCTCTTTTTCCACATATTACGCAATCGGAGGACATCTTGCTCAAGTGTGTCTACGCTAACAAACTGAACAATCTCTAAGAAACATGTCTCGTCTAAGGAATAAACAAGCTCATGTGTTTTTGCATAATCCAATAGAACTTTAATATCTGAGACTTTATTCTCTGCAATAACTCCAGCGATACATTGGTAGATTGATTGATTTTTTTCTTGATAAAACATTTCTGTGGTGAGAATGTCGCTATATTCGTTGAATTTCTCATTATAGCGCATCAACGTAGCGAGTACAGCAATCTCCGTTTCATCACTATGTGGTTGGACCTGCTGCTCCCCGATAATCTTAATTTTTTCTTTTGATTTCATTGCTCTTTTATGTCTTTTATCTTAAAATTCGATTTTTGCCACTTTTTAACCCCGTAGTAGCTTTATTTCTTGTTTTTGATGTAACTATACTATTATATATATTTTAGCGCATTAGACGGCTTTATTTTGCTCTCTACGTTCAACAATGACCATTTCCAAGAATTTACCAACATAATCATAAAATCTCACATCCGTGTATCTGTATCGCTTACCGTCAATTTGTCTTGCGAGCCAAACTCTCTCGTTGTAATCAACTTTCTTTGCGAGGAAATAGTAATCTCCAGCCAATTCTACCATATACCCAGCAAGAGGAAGCAATTCCTTATCAAAGCTGTAAAGATGATAGGGGGTAATTACCTTATCGTTTGCCTTTCTGTAATCACAAATGGCTGAATAAATCTTTGCATTCCTTTCGTCTGCGAACATATCAGTTGTGATGCAATACCTACAATCAGCAAACCAATCAGTATCAAACGTATTCAACAAAGTGCCGATGATGATATTCTCAATTTCCTGTCTCCGTGTCATTTCCTAAAGCTTTCTCCAGTGAATAAAACTGGTCTGGTTAGATAACGAAGTCTATCAAGTGTACGTTCTCCGTACTTCTCGCATATCTCGTCAAGAGTGAGGTTGGTTGTTAAAAGCAATAGCTGCTGTCTTTTCTCTGCAAGACTGATAACTTCTTCAAAAACATTGTGAGTCTCACCATAAATTTTACCAACGTCTTCTACTCCGAAGTCGTCTATGAGTATTGCGCAATCGCATTCTCTCAAAAGCTGTCGTTTGTCGTTTATTTCATATCCGTCAAACTTAATCAAGTTCTTACGAAGATAGTATCTGAAGATGTTAGGCATAATCTTTTCGCAGATAAGCGACTTACCACGTCCACATTTACCATAACACAAAAGCCCCTTATGCTTGTTGTCAGAGAGCCATTCTACAATCTCTTCGTACTCTGGAGCCCATTCTGCATCTTCGCCAACGAAGTGTTTTAGACCTCGCTCCATAAGTCCCTTTGCATCTTCGAGATTGATGTTGAAGATTTCTTTCTTCTCAACATCAGCAAATAGTGATTTATCTGTAATTACTTCCATTGCTTTATTTTCTGATTAAGATATTTTTCGTCTGTATTATTACGGAGGAACATGCCAATTTGCCCTTTCTGTTTCCTTGCTTGCGCAACTAATTCATTGTATTTCGAGCTTATGTTAGGAACAGATAAGTTTGCCAGTATCCAATTATCTGTTATCTTATCAAGAAATACTTGTAGAGCATCTATCAAGTCTTTACCTGAAGTTGTCAACCCTCTATGCTCTCGTGAAAACTTCAACTGATTAAGCAAACATTTCATTTGAGCACCATCTGCTGCTTTCCAGTAATATTTTTCACCTGTCTTTTTCTCAAAGTATGCTTCAAAGATATTTCGCCCTTGAGTTACGATTGTTGGCTCTTTCTTAGACTTAGTTTTCGTTTTTTCTTTTTTCTCTTCTTCCAAGTCCAAAGCGCTTGCGCTTAACCCTCCGTTAGGAGAAATATTCTGATATTGGTAATCTAATATACTGGTATTATTATTGCCTTCCAAATTTGGAGGGGTTACCCTTTCATTTTTGGAGGGGTAACCTTCCAAATTTGGAGGGGTGTCGTCATTTTTGGAGGGGTAGACACTGCGCCAATATTTAGAAAACGATTTCCCAAGACGATATAGCGAAATTCTATTCTTGATAGATATTTCATCATCGCACTTTTCAATTAATCCTACACGTACAAGATTGGAAATATGTCTCCTTATGCTGCTATCAGAGTTGCCAGATAACATAGGTAATTCTTCTCTAATCTTAGAAAATGATATCCAAAAATAATCTTTTCCATGAATAACGTGCTTAGATAAAGCCCCTTCTAAAATAAAGTTTTTCATAAAACTGAAAACCGCCATATCGTCAAATGACAAATCCCAGCCATTTTCAATAACACTTCTCTGGTTTATGTTAATCGTATATTGCATAATATACTCCTAAAAATATCAACACCCTTAACTTTCAGTCCTAATGTCGCAAACGGACTTACTTGTTAAGGGGTTGATTGTATATGTTCTTTTCATTTGGTTGCGACTCCAATAATAAAAATTTCTGTTATTCGCTTGTAAAGGTAGTAATTAATTCTATATTAATCTAAGATTAAACTAATTAATTTCTTTTGGCTAACATTTTTTCAGATATTGACCCTTATACCCTTTAGCGAACTAAGCCGTTTTACTTCTGCGGTGTAGTGTTTTATCATTACTTCAAGCTCAAAATCTGACCAGTGCTTCGCCTGATGCGCCTTTGCTGAAAGCAACTCAAACCGCTGCATACCAATCTTGCGTATTAAATTAGCTTGATAGGCTATTAAATGGTCGCTCGAAAATCTGTTACAACCTTTACATTCGGCATGACAATCATCTTCGTCAAAGCGAACAGACATATTTTTTCGACTAAAGAAATGACCGCAATCTGCCTGCTCAAACGACTTTATCTTCCCACAGGAGATACACTGGAAGTAACCATTTGGCATAGCATCACGCAAACGGATATATGCAGAAAAAATCTTGTCAAGTTTCTTAATAAGATTGGGTTTACTACGTATAGATTTCTTTCTATGTGTTTTTTCTTCGCTGTGAGCGTCCTTTGTCTTCCTTTTGAAGTAGTATTTGTTCATCATCGAAATATCGTCTTAAATCGCTTATTTTCGCCTAATTCTATTTCACTCATTTTACTCTCGAAAATAACCTCGCATCCGATTGCAGTTGCGACCATAAACTCAGTGTAGCATCCTTGCGAATGATTCCATTTATCCATCATGAAGATACAATCGCAATTAGTGAGTAACTGAATATCTCTCTTCATGTGTTGAGCTGTTGTTGCATTCAAAGGCAACCCATTTTCCATAGGGTTGACAACTTCGTAGCCTGCTGCCTCAAGCATTAATTGCGCAGCTTTGAAAGCCTTTTTTCTCTCATCCAAATCCTTACCACTTATAGGACCAGACAGATAACACCTATTCTTTTTCTTCATTTCTTTTCCTTTTTAGCATTTCAATTTCATCTTTCAAATAGAACATAGCTTTCTCCATATCTTCTATTTGTTTATCTCTATTGTTCATACCTTTTTCGTGCTTTAATCCAGCACGCCAAATGTATTTAATTACATTACCGATATTGAAATCATAATGACGAACAATGTCTATGCACTCAATACCGCTTGGGTGTTGATTATAGTGTGTCGGATGATTTACGCTACTTTCCTGTTGAGCCATATCCGCCTGTCCCCCTTTCTGTTTTAGATAATTCTTCGACTTCTTGCGCATCATCTGTGGATAGGTAGTAGCGTATGCGTCTTCTGATTTCTTAAATTCATAGCCTCCGTAAGTTGTAAATTTGTCTTTAACATCTTCCCAACTTGTTGCTATCCACAAATTCCGAGAGTATATATCAATATTAAAATCTTGAATCATTCACGTATATTCTGTGCTTTAAGTTCGTTATAATGTTTCTCACTCACAAGGAACACGCCCCTGCCGTTAAAACGTAGTGCATAGTATTTCGCTTTGCCGATATGATATCGTATGTTAATCGCATCATCATAAAATCGAACATAATCAAAGATACTACAAATCGTCATTGAACAGTCATACATTCTACACTCGGCACGACCGCCCCACTGCTCAAAGAAGTTATATACATCAAGCTCGTCTGGAAGTTGAAGCCTTTTAGCTGTTTCATACATATCACGTTCTATCTTTTGTGTAAAATGCGTAAAGCCACGCAACATATCCAATATATCACTCATTTTAAAATATTCTATTAGTTAAAATTTTTCCATTACTTTTCACGCACCAATGTTGAGAATTAGGCTTCTCAACATCTATTTTCAAATCTGAAACCTTTCCGAAACGTTTATAGTTGCCAGCTAAATCTATAACCCAAGCATCTTTATCTTTGAAAGGTCTGATACATCTACCAACTGCTTGATAATACCACGCAAGCGATTTGGTAGGACGTGCCAAAATAACCGTATCTAATGCAGGAAAATCGAAACCAACAACCAAAACTCCAACGTTTGCAACAACCTTTATCTTCCCACTTTTGAAATCATTAAGAAGTTTCTCTCGTTCAACCTTTGGAGTTGCGCCTGTAACAATAGCAGCGGAAACTCCTTTTATCTTTAACTTCTCAACAAGGTTCTCTGCTTCTTCAACAAAGCGAGTAAAAACTAACACTCCTTTACGTGGAATGCCATTTTTGGGTTTCAGAACTCGTAATGTAGTAGTTGTGAGTTTATCAAAAAAGCCGCTTCTTTCGTATTCAAGTTTCAAAGACTTCTCATCATAATCAGCACCTGTCGAATTACTTATAACGTTCTCGATATTGATTGCAGTTAAATCGTAATACTTTAAGTTTGCCAAATACCCTTTTGCAAGTAAATCTGATGTTTGACAAACGTATAATACCTCGCTAAAAATTCGTGGTCGTGTACGAGTGAGAAATTTCAGCATAGAGCCATTCATATACGAACTAAGACGATATGGTGTTGCTGTTAATCCTACGACCTGCCTATCTTGTGAATTGATGAATTTCTCATACATTCCACCTCTGCTATTAACAACATGAGCCTCATCTATAAGCACATACTTGAAATGTTTGAAATCATTCATATGGTTCATCACGCTCCCAATGGTTGCAAAGGTGATTCTATTGATATCCTTGCAACCGACAGAAGCAGAATAGCAAGCACAATCAAGTATTCCATAACTCTGTAGTTTTTCAAAGTTCTGCTTCAGGATTTCAGCACTTGGTTGCAGAACAACTAAAGGGGCGTTTAGACGAGAAGCAATATCAGCAATAATGAGAGACTTTCCTGACCCGGTAGGGCAAATCAATATTCCATTTCTTTTTGTCTTAGTGCTAAAAGCCAATATTGCAGCATCACTTGCTTTTTTCTGATAACATCTTAGCTGATATTTCATAATCCTCTTTCCAATAGCATTTATATCCCTTAAATTTGCGCTTACCTATAGGTCTTCCTGAATTACAACAACCAGACACGGTATGTCTGTTAAAGCCATCTTCTTCAACTTCTTTTAAAGACAGATATATCTTAACAGCTCCATCTGTGGAAATAATAACAACAGGTTTTCTACAAGCATCTTGCATTTCTTTCTGATGCTGAATACATCTCTTACTCGTTTTTTGAATGTGAGAAATATTCCTACGAACCATATCAAAATTCATATTCTCCTTTGTCGTACACCATCTTAAATTTTCGGCTTTATTGTCCAATCTGTCTCCATTTATATGGTCTACAACAGGGTTGCCATGTAAATTTTCGACAAACGCTTCTGCAACTAATCTGTGGACAAGAAGCCTTTTGCAGTGACAATCTTTTGATAATCCAACAGTAAGATAACCATGTCTGCCATAAGAGAGAGTCATTAGACTTCCTTTGCAAAAGGTAGGAGAGCCTTTTTTACCTTTTCTATATCTATCCACAGACCGTATTTCCCCAAGACTACTAACCTGATATAATCCCTCATATCCAACTATATCTTTCCAAACACTTTTCATACTTCATTGCTCTTAGTGTGTTAAAGTGGTGCGGAATTTCACCGCACCGATTGTAGTTAACTATTCATCTTCATCGCCAAATGGCAAATCATCATCATTATCCTGCTCTCCACTTTCGTTCATAGCAGGCTTTTCTACCTCTGGGAATTCAATCCCGAAAAGTTCTTTCATAGCTTCTCGGTTTACATCCTCCTGTGACCAAAGACCACCACGATCCCAATTTGGTATCTTCTGTGTTTTAACGAGCTTCATTTCTCCATCTACCCATGAATAGAATAAGAAATAGCCATTGAGCGCAATACGAACTGTTTCCGTTGAAGACAACTTGATATCGGTCGTTCCCTCTTTTACTCTTGCTGCCAAATCAGCAATTTCAAGTAAAATAGAGTTGTATGCTTCCTCAGCATTCTTCTTCATTGCCTTGATAGCTTCAAGTGTTTCTTGCAACTCCTGCTTGCGCTTTGGAACATCGTTCTCTTCTTTCAGACAATACTCCTCACGTATCATTGCAATTTCGTGAGCATCATACTGACGAGTTGCCAATTCTCCCTCTGGGAACAAACAATTGAACTTCTCACGAAAAACTTTCAACACTTCTTTTGAAGACTTGGCACCCTTGCAAAGCACCATTACATCCTTGAACTCTTCTTTTACTTTGTCATCAAGCACGAAATCTATCTTGCTTGGACGATAATCTTTAATGTCTGCTAACATTGTTGTAAAATTAAATTGTTATAAAAAATCTTTGTTTTGTTCTATTATCTGTTGAGCATAAAACAATGCTTCGCTCTCGTGTGCATCAGGTAGATACAAACCACATTCTGATGCAGACCAGTTACGAAATCTCTCAATGGCTGTTGTCATTTCAGCCTTGTCTAAATCACGACTGCTTCTGATGTAGGTTACCTCTTGCCCACGTTTATTAGTCTTTTTCGCTTCAAAAAGGTCTCTGTTACATTTCTTCTTGAAAAAGTCATATTTAACTTGCTCCAAAGTGAAACCGAACTCTGACCCGAAATAACCTAACAAGCAATGCAGATAGCTATTCTGCGCAAGCGAACGTGTAGTATGCTTATTCTTCAACTCGACATACGACTGCTTCTGTTTTGCAGCCTTGCAGGCTTCGTCAAACTTCTGCACATCATACTCGTTCTTCAAATTATACAGAGTCATCTTGTTTCAAAAAGTAATTAGCGAAATGAACAGGCCTACCTGTGATGCGACTGACAGACCTTATTGTTTCTGTAATAATATTATATCCATCATTACGCAAATCTGATATACGTGCACCCAACCTATAACATCCATACTCTCGTAAAGCTGTAAGAGGCTCTATACTACCAAACTTTTTCAAGTGGTCGAGTATAACTTTCTTTTGGGATAACTTTTCTTCCATATCTTAGAAAGGTAAATCATCTTCGTTTTGAGAAGCTACATTGCCTTGCTGGCTTTGGCTCTGTTCATTTGTGCTATTTTGCACTCCTTGCGAAGTAGCAGGCTGGCTATTACTTGGTTGCTGATAGTTTCCGTTTTGTCGTTGGTAAGGAGCAATATCATATCCTACAACTGACGTGAAGTAATCTTTCTTGCCATCTTTCTCGAAAGACCTACCATTAAGAGCGAAAGAAATTGTAACCATGTCACCAGCCTTGAAACTGTCTAACTTTGGAATGTTTCGCATTACAAAGTCAAAGGCTGGATAGTTCTCAAACTTTTGCCCTGTCATAGGGTCATAGTGTGATGCATCAAGCACAATACGCCTCTTTGTAAAAACACCATTATTCTTTGTAGGAATATCAACAGCATTCTCTATCAAAAGAATTTTTCCGCTTATTTGATTTGCCATATTATTCTTCGTTGAAAATCTTTTTATTTGTTATCAAATTCCTATTATCTTCAAGGAACTCACAAAATCGCTCGCAAATTTCTTTCAGTAATACTTTGCTTTGCTCGTGGTTATACTGGTAAACCTCAGGGTATTGCACTCCTGTAATGAGAGGTGTTCGACTTGTACCACCTTTCAAGGCGTATGCAGTGAACTCAAAAGAGTTAATCTCAGTACACATTCCACTTTCAATGAGTGTGTATGGATATGCGTGTCTTTGCCAGTACTTAGCATACTTACCAAATTCATATCGAGAAGTGGTCTTTAAGTCATAGACCTTATTTTCTCGTAACTCGTCTATGTATCCGTATAGTTCAACTTCGCCAAACTTAGTATCAATAGTAGCTGATGTAAACACTTGACTTAAAGAGCCTTTGAAATACTCTGCAACAGATAAACAGAAAGGTATGTCAAACATAAATTCGAAACAATCACAAGCTGCATATATAAACGTTGAAACAGCTTTCTTACATAGATCTTCACAGTGAGGTAAATCATGCTCTGGGATTATTGAAATTATCCCATCCAACTTATCAGCAATGCGGATATGGTTCCTCTTCCGTGCATTAAACAAATCTGTCCCACTTGTTATAGTTTTGATAATAACGTTATCATTCTCACTTCTCCTGTTATGGATAAGACAATCGATAACCTCGTTGAAAGCCGTGCCTTTCGATGCAGCTTCTGACGGCTCATGTGGAACTCGGTTAATAGCATCTAACAACTCTTGCTTTAGAAGAGCGTCCACTTCTTCTTGTGAGAAGTGGAGCGTATCTTCTAATTCAGAGTAATTCTTATGCCATTTACCTTCTTCGTCTTGATAGAAGTAATCCTCTGCTTGAGTGTCCAAATATGTTTGAAATCGGTCAAGCAGAGTAGCATAAAATCTGTACTTAGGCATACATCTTACTCTTTTTGTCAAACTTCAAACCCAGTTTTTCGCACTTTGCTTTGACGAGCAAACCAATCTTAAGTTTGCTATCCCAAATTTGCTTTGTTTCTGCAAAGGACTTACAGAAATCATTGGCAGTGCTCGCATCAACAATGGCTTCAACTTCTTCCTTAGCAGACTCAATCAGTTCGTCATATTCCTTACGAATTTCTCTCTCGTTCTTTAAGTAGCCGTGGTAGCTATCAAAGATATTAGTAAGGAAACTGTTCTCTCCTGTAACAGATCCTTGTTCGTTAATGATTGTAGGAATTTCCATTGCATTTGGAAGATTACAAGTGTTCTTGGTGTATGCTTTTTCGCTCACACCCCAATAGACATAACGCTTCTCTCCGTAGGCTTGCATATATCCTACCAAATCTAACTCCTTGATAAGGTCGCCAACAGAACTACCACCCATTTCCGGACGGACAATCTTTTGCTCTCCATCTTTGTCCTCTCGTTCGTGAGCGATAAAAACAAGATTCTTACCCATCATGCTCACCTGCTTCAAGAAGTTGATAAACATATTCTTTCTTGCTCCAAATCCTTGAAGTGAAAGACTGCCATCACGCTTTGCCATCTTTGGCTCATTCTTAATGATGTAAGCTGACATAAAGTCGAGAGCCTTGCCTGCTGTATCAATAACGATTGTTTTATACTCAGACAAATCTTCGTTGAGAGCAGCAATAACATCGTCCCATTTTTCTACTTGCAGTGTTGGTACTTGAAAAGCTCCATTTACACGTTGTACACCGCCATCAAAATCCAATAAAACTGGACTTGGTGCTGATAGACCTAATGTGGATTTTCCCATACCAGGTGCCCCATAGATAAGCACCTTAATTGTGGAGTTAATAGCCAACTCCGAAGGCTTCTTAAATAAACTCATTGCTCTTAGTGTGTTTAATTAAACAAATTATTATTATTCGCATACTGAATAAATTCAGACTTTTCATGTATTCCCAATTTCAAGTACACAGATTTGATATGATTCTTAACAGTGTAAGGCGATATGTAAAGTTGCTCTGCAATCTCCTCCTTACTAATGCCTTTGTAAACAAGTTTCATTACTCGTAATTCTTGTTCAGATAATTTGGAGTTGAACTTAGGGGAACATATAACTCCCTCGTGTTTACATTCTCCTCTTAAAGGACAATCAACTTTTTCAAAGTGATATCTACCACTTGTATCAATATCAGATGATGTACAATCCAATTTCCCAAAATTACATTTGCAAAATCTTCTTACCATCAAATACTGATAATAAGGGACATTTGCGCTACTTCTTGAATATTCCTTAGAGAGTGCTTTATAAGCAGCAGGGTAACATTCTCTAATTTGTCCCAAAATAGAACCTATAAGTCCAGTGTTAGACTCGTTTACAATTTGATTTTTACCATCTTCGGATTTACACCAAAGTTCTCCGTCGAATATATAGAATTCTACTTCGCCCATAACTCTTCTGCTGGTATTCCTGTAAGCTCTACAAGTACACTAATGTGTTTGTCGTTAGCTGGTTTCATTCCATAGAATATCCAATTTCTAACAGTAGTGGAAGAAACACCAGTCTTTGCAACAATCGAATTTACAAAATTTGTTTTAGGGCATTCTGCATCAGGTAACCCTTCATAGTAGCCCCGTAGGGTCATTTTTTCTTTGTTTTTCTCCATACTATTGTTTATTTCAAATACTTTTTATATTTTTGCATTGTTGTTATTTATATTGTAATGCAAAGGTAATAAATATATTTAGATTAATCTAAGATTAAACTAAATATATATACCAACTTAACATTAATTAAGAAATGAACGAAGTACAGGATAGGTTAAACAAATTTATTGCATACGTTGGATTAAGCGTATCGCAATTTGAACAGACTACAGGCTTGGGAAATGGCTTTGTATCTAACACAAATGCAAGAATGCGCAATAGTTCAAAAAAGCTCATCTTGGCAAGATTTCCAGAACTTGATATTGATTGGCTTATGAGGGGAAAGGGAGAAATGATTAAGCCTAATACAAACATTATAAATTCATCTGGTAACAATTCGGCAAATGCTATAAATGGGAACGCTACAATAATATCAACTTCACAAAAAAGGTACAAAGAACAGATTTCAAAAGAGAACGATGGAATAGTATCTGAAACAAATGAAATCTTAAATAATATACATATAGGTGATTTGTTCAAAGAAGCAACTTCTGCTATTATAAACAACGATGATAGTATGAGAGAGTATCCTATCGGAGCAATAATTATTCTGAAGAGATTAACAGATGATAACAACATCATCTGGGGAAACAATTACTATATAGAAACGTGTGACTATAAAATAATAAGGCGTGTACAAAAAAACAATGACAAGCAGATAACAGCTTATAGTTCTAACGAAAAAACAAATCAGGATGGCACATTAATACACTCTCCTATAATAATTCCTAAAAAATCAATTATTAGCATAAGCTCAGTGCTTGGATATATAAAAAAAGAAGAAAACAATAACATAGTTTTATGAAACAGATAAAATCATCAGGTAAGCAATCAGCTAATTCAGTAAATGGTAGTAGCACACAAATAACAGGGCATAGCACTACTGTAAACAATTATTCTATGAATGAAAACCTTGAAGATTTTTATAAATCAAGTCATATAAAAGCAATAGATATAATAAAAAAGTCAAAGGTTAGTAATTAGTAAGTTACAACATCAAATTGATAGAATGCAGGACCAAATTGACTCTACGCAAGAGATAAAAAACAAACTTGTAGTATTGTTAATGAAACTTTTGGGGGAAAAATGATATGCGGCTAAATTCACCTGAAGCAACAGAGATAAACAAAAGATTCTTCTTAGTAATAGATTACCTTGTAAAGAAAAAAATAATACGAGGGCTTAATACATTTACAAAGATGCATAATATAAATTACTGGAATCTTTGTACTGTAAAAAATGAGCCAGAACGTAGAGTTCTAAAGGTTGAATATATAGCATACCTTGCGAAAGACTTCAACATATCGCTAGAATATATACTATTTGGCGATACCCCTATGCGAAAAGAATAAGATAAAAACCTACATAACATACTTGTTCTATTCAAAGCAGAAATAATATAGCTATTCTCCATTGAGAATGAGTTTCGAGACCCGGACACCGTGATGTGTTTCGGGTCTTACGTTTTTATGTATCTACTTCGTATAAACGCAAAAAGCCCCACTATCCATCACGGACGGTGGGGCTTACTACATAATTATGAATTGAAAAGAGTTTTTATATATCTGTCCAATATCTGTCCAAGAAT
>ERZ773046.425-NODE-425-length-27733-cov-38.468675_pt1 | contig 27733 bp, 21 predicted proteins | sample MGYA00580634_ERZ773046 | MGnify/ENA primary metagenome ERZ773046 (study PRJEB29015, sample SAMEA2738127) | human oral metagenome | biome: human oral; feature: human-associated habitat; material: saliva | place: China | collected 2159 ... | reverse complement strand
ACCCCGAAACCCTGCGTGCGCTCGAACAGATGAACTCGACCCTCACCCAGCAGAATGTTGCCGACCGTGAACGCGCCGAGCAGCTCTCCGGCGCTATCGTCTCGGTCTCCGCTGCCCGCGCCCTCGGCATTCTCCCCGAAGATAAGGCGGCAGATAATGCCACAACCGAGCCCCGCCCCGGCGAGCTACCCGCCGTCGACTACGGCATTAAGCTCGGCGGGCTGCCGCAGGTGGCACCCGGTGTGAGCATCTGGGTGGATGGTCAGCTGATGCCGGTCGTCGGCCTTTTCGACCCCGGCAATAGCGGCTACGAATTCAGGAATACGGTCATTGTCTCGCCGGGCACACTTCAGCGCACCGGACGCGGCCAGGTGACCTACATCGCCGAAACCGAACGGGGCTACGGCAAGGCGGTCGCCAAGGCCATTCCGCTGACCCTCAAGCCCGCTGAACCCAGCCAGATCAACGTGGAAACCCCCTCCGACCTGCAGAGCCTGCGCGCGTCTATCGCCTCGGATCTGGGTCTGTACGTGGGTGTGCTCTCCGGTATTCTGCTGGTGCTCGCCTCCCTCTCGGCGGCAACCGCCATGTATCTGTCCGTGCAATCGCGCACCGCAGAGATTGCGCTGCGCCGCGCCATCGGATCGAGTAAATGGCTGATTGCCCGTATCTTCCTCATGGAAGGCGTCATGCTCGGCGTGCTCGGCGGCTCCATCGGCGCCTGCTCCGGCATGATTGCGACCATCATTCTTTCGCTCGTGCAGGGCTGGCAGGCGGTTCTCTCACCCGGATTCGTGGTGCTCGGCGTGGGCGTTGGCGCCCTTACCGGTCTGGTGTCTTCGGCGTACCCGGCGTGGGTAGCGTCCCGCAAGAGCCCCGCCGACGCGATGCGCGGCTAGAACTAGCGCTGGGTGAGGACCAGCCAATTAGCTGAAACCTGACTGGTCAAATAGGTATTAGATAGCCCAAGCCTTAAACTAATGGGAGGTAAAAACAGCAGAAGACTAAGGACAACACGTGAGTCGAACGCACACACCGCGTCATGCTGACAAACATCAGAATACCGAGGCGCCAGGGGTGACCGAAGGAAAGCGCAACGACCGCGCTGACCGTCGCCCACCTCTGGGCCCTGACGCCCGTAAAACCCTCAGCACGTTCGGTGTCATCACCGCCGTGCACACCCTCGCGACGGTGCTTTTCAGCGCCGCCCTGGCTGTGATTATTGCCCGCGCGGCACACGCCGGTTTCGCCGCTGTTGCTGCCGAGCACGCGCGTCTCAAAGAGACCAGCGCCCCGGACGTGTACCGCGCCTACATTGAGTTCTCGGGCTCCGCGCAGGCGCAGCTGGAGGCGCACGGCGGCTGGTTGCTCGGCCTCGGCGGCATCTTCGGTGACGCAGATACCATCACCCCCGGCCTGCTTGCGGTCGCCGTCATTGCGCTGCTCGTCCGCTCGGGTACCGATTACCTGCTGGCTGTGAGCGCGCAGCGTGCCGCCTCCGGGGCGAAATCTCAGATTCGTTCCTCGCTGCTCAAGCGTGTGCTTGCCACCGGTGGCGCAGACACCCCTGAGGGTACCGGCGCGACCGCTGTGTTGCTTTCTCGCGGCCTGAACGCCCTGGATGACTACTACACCAAGACCCTGACCGCGTTCGTTTCCACTGCGGTTGTGCCGTTCATCCTCTGGGTCGTTGTGGCGTCCCTGGACTGGATGAGCGCCATGGTGCTTGCCTGCACCTTGCCGCTCATTCCGGTGTTCATGATCCTGATTGGTAAGAACACTCGCGACGAAACCGCAGAAGCTCAGGCTGAACTGCACCGCCTCTCCGACCATATTCTGGAGCTGGTGCGCGGCCTGCCCGTCATTATCGGTCTGGGCCGTGAACGTGCACAGACCCGCTCCATGAACGCCCTCGGCCAGCGTTACCGTGAACGTACTATGCAGACTTTGCGTAGCGCCTTCATGTCTTCGCTTGCGCTGGAGCTCATCACCACTATTTCGGTGGCGCTGATTGCTGTGCTGATTGGTGTGCGCCTGGTCAACGGCACCCTGGGCCTGGACACCGCAATTCTCGTGCTGCTGCTGGCCCCCGAATGCTACCAGCCGCTGCGTGATGTGGGTGCCGCCTACCACCAGTCGGAGGACGGCGTTGCCGCCCTGCGTAGCGCCCAGAAGATTATTGATGCGCCCCTGCCCACCGCCGCTGCGGACTCGAATAACCAGGATTCGTCTGTAAAGGATTCGGCAGCGCAGAAGGCTCAGCCTTCCACCATCGCTGTTGAGGACCTGTCGGTGAGCTACCCGGCGCGTCCTGCCGTGCTGACTAACCTGTCCCTGAATCTGGACCGTCGCGTTACTACTGCCCAGGGTGAGCGCGGTGCGGTTATCGGCGTGATGGGTGAGTCCGGCTGCGGTAAGTCCACCCTGCTGAACGTGTTCTCCGGTGCAGTACGCGAGGGTCTGGTGCCCACCGGCTCGGAGGAGCCCGTGCACCTGACCGGTAGCGTGACCGGTCTGGGAACCACCCTGGTTATTCCGCAGTCGCCGGTCTTCACCGCGCCGACCGTGCAGACCGAAATGGCTCTCTACGCACTCAGCGCCACCGAGGCTGAGCGTGAGCGTGCAGCCGCTCTGCTCGGTGAAGCGATGGACTCCAAGAAGCTGTCCGTCACCGATGCCGAGTCCGCGCTGCTGGTTGGCCCGCTGGCTCAGCTGGGCATGGAGAAGCTGACCGCCCTTGAGCCCGGTGCTCTCAGCGCAGGTCAGGCGCGTCGCCTCGCCGTGGCGCGCACCCTGGCTCGTGCCGAGGCTATCTACCGTGCCGGCGGTGAGCAGACCGTGCTGACCGTCCTGGTGGATGAGCCGACCGCGCACCTGGACGCCTACTCGGCATACCTGGTGACCCGCGCCCTGCACCGCCTGGCGGAACTGGGCGCAACCGTGCTGATTGTGACCCACGAGCAGGAACTCGCCGCTGGCTGCGACACCCTCGTTCGTGCCGTTCAGACCGCCCAGGGCTACACCTGGACCGCCGAGGCGAACACCGCCCGCGTTGCGGTTCCCGCGCAAGCCCCCGCGCACCTGCTCAAGGACAGGGAAGAGTACGAGGCTGAAAGCACCGCCCCGGCGGGCGCCTCCGCAGCTACCGAGGTCAAGGAAGCCGAGCCTGCCGGCCTGTTCGCAAGCCTGCGCACCCTGAAGGAACTGACCGGTATCGGTGTTCGCGCCGCAACCGGCCCGGTGATCATGGCTGCGATTACTTCCCTGATGGCTGCGGCACTGACCGCGCTGTCCGGCTGGCTGATTGTTCGCGCCGCCGAGGGCCCGGCAATGATGTACCTGATGGTCGCCATCGTGGGCGTGCGTTTCTTCGGCCTGGGCCGTGCCTGCGCCCGCTACGCTGAGCGTCTGATGACCCACTCGAAGGTCCTTGCCGCCGCTAATATTCTGCGTCTGCGCGCCTGGGTTGGCGCATGGCAGAGCGTGAGCAGCGTGCGTGCCCTGCTGCGCGGTGACGCGCTGCTCGAACGCCTCGTCGGCGGTATTGATGAGCTGCGTGACGGCGTGCCGCGCGTTATTATTCCGCCGGCTGCGCACCTGCTGGTCATGACCGCGGCGCTGATTACAACCGCGTGCATCCTGCCGCAGGCTCTGATTCCGGTTCTGCTTGCCGTGCTGGTCAGCACTTTTGTGGCTCCGTGGATTGTGCTCCGCGCCGATGCCCGTGCGGAGGCGCTGGCTCGCCGCTCCACCGCGCAGATGCTGCGCCTGGGTACCGGCATGCTCTCGGCGGCTGAGGACCTACGCGCTAACGGCGTGGCAACCACCGCTGAGAAGGCTAACGGTGCCCTGGACGCCGAGAACCTGTCCGCCCTGCAGAAGGGCTCGACCGCTCAGGGCGTGGGCCGTACCCTCGTGACCCTGAGCTGGTTCGGTGCGGCTCTGGCGAGCGCAGTCATTGCGTACCCGCTGGCTGTTGACGGCACTGTGCGTGCCCCCGAAGCGGCGATTGTGGTGCTGCTGTGCACCGGTATGCTGGAAAGCTCCCTGGGCCATGTTGAGGCGGTCCGCTCCTGGCCCGCGTTCAGCCGCCTGCTCGCGACGATTGCCCCGAGCGTGCGCAACGTATCCCTGGAGGGCGTTGTTGCCACCTCGACCCTGAAGCGTTCCGTGCCGACCGAGGCGGAGGTGGACACCCACGTTCTGCCACGCCGTGCTGAACGTCTGCGTGCCCGCGCGGAGGCCGAGATGGAGGAGCTGCTGGAGGCTGACCGTCAGCGTGCCCGCCGCTTTGACCGCCCCGAATCTGCAGCTGGCACTCAGGCGGAATCTAAGGCTGGCGCACCGCGCCCGCCGAAGCCCGGCGAACCCACCCTGGTCAGCTGCGGCACCCCGCAGGAACTCGGTGTGAAGGTTACCGAACCCGCCCTGAGTCTGCAGGACGCCGCCGCCCGCTGGCCCGGTATGGATCACCCGGTCTTCACCGACCTGAACATGAACGCCCGCGCGGGCTCCTGGACTGCGGTGACCGGTCCCTCCGGCTCCGGTAAGTCTACGGTGCTTGCGACCGTTCTGGGCTTCTTGCCGCTGGAGTCCGGCCGTGTGCTGGCTTCCGGTGAGGTCCTGGAGGGCGAGCAGCTGCGCGGCTACGCGGCGTGGTGCCCGCAGGCGGCTCACATCTTCGAGTCGACCCTTGAGGGTAACCTGCTGCTGGCTCGTGACCGTTCGGATCGCCCGAGCGAGGAAGAGCTGGTTGAGGTTCTGCGCCGTGTGGGTCTGGGCGAGTGGTTTGACGCTCTGCCTCAGGGCCTGCGCACCCCGGTGGGTGCCGGCGGTTCGTTCCTGTCGGGTGGTCAGCGTCAGCGTCTGGCGGTGGCTCGTGCCCTGCTGGTGAACTCGCCGGTGCTGCTGCTGGATGAGCCGACCGCGCACCTGGATGCTGAGTCTGCCCGCGCGCTGATGGCTGACTTGGATGCGGCGACCCGCTCCAGCTCCGTGGCTACGGTTTTGGTGTCGCACCGTCCTGAGGATATTGCCCGTTGCGATGAGGTGGTTCGTCTCTAAACGCAGCTGAGCGTAGCCATCGCGGTCGAGATTGAACGCAAGAAATTGCGAGGAATGCCCCGGTACTTCGTGAAAGTACCGGGGCATTTCTGTGTGCGCAGATAGTTCTGAGTGTTTATATCTCCGCGCGGATAGGTTCGGGTGAGGGGGTGGAGAGAGCTAGACCCAGCCGAGTATCTGCGCGCTCATCCGCAACAGCATGAGGGTCATAACGATAACGAGCACGCGGCGAATGAATCGTTCGCCCAGGTGAATTGCGGTGCGGGCACCAACCCAGCTTCCCGCCATGTTGGCGCATCCCATGGCGATTCCGAGGAGCCAGTGAATTGAGCCCAGCGGAATGAAATAGAGGAGCGCGCCGAGGTTGGTGGCAGTGTTGAGAATCTTGGCGGCTGCGGTTGCGTGGAGCATATCGTAGCCCATGGCTATCTGCAGGGCGACTAGCATCATCGCGCCGGTGCCAGCCCCGAGGATGCCGTCGTAGCCGCCCAGAATCAGACCCAGCGCAAAGCCGCATACTAGGAACGACGAGGTTGTGAGCGCGCGAGGCTGCCCGCGAGGTATGCGCGGTTGTAGCACCGAGAAGACGAGGATAGCGGCTAGAACCACCACAATGGCGGGGCGGAAAATATGTGCCGGCAGGATCGTGGCGCAGTACGCGCCGGCGGCGGAGGCGCAGAACGCCACGAACGCTACGGGGAGCAGGATTTTCCACGGGATTTTGAGCGAGCGAATATAGGTTGAGGCACTCGTCAAAGTGCCCATGGAACTGGCAACTTTATTGGTGCTCAGGGCGGCGACGGGTGAGAATCCGGGTGCCATGAGCAGTGCGGGGAGCTGGATCATGCCGCCTCCGCCCACGACAGAGTCGATGCATCCCGCACAGAAGGCAGCGAGCAGGAGCACGATAAATAACTCTGGTGTGACGGACATTAAATCAAGCACGACAAATCCTCTAGGAATAATGCGTCAATAAATGTGTGCTGTGTTACTTAAGGTACACCACATAAAAGCCGGGGGTGAAGACACACACAACGTGTCTTCACCCCCGGCTTTGTAAACAACCTGAGGTCGAAAGGCCGTGAACCGCGCGCCTAGAAGAGCTTTTCACCCTCCGGGCTAACCGCCATCGCAGCAGAAACAGCCGCATAGTTCGGGCCCACAATGCCGATGCTCTGAGTGAGCATCACACCGGAACCGTCACGAGCACCGTACTCGGTCGGCAGGGAACGAGCCACACCACCGGTGGACGCCGCCTTCGCCGGGCCCACGCCCACCCACGCCAGAGCCAGCTGGCTCTCACCGGTGAGGAAACGGTGCGCACGCACACCGCCGGTTGCGCGGCCCTTCTGCGGGTACTCGCTCAGGGCGGTGACCTTGGCGCTCGCCAGGCCGTCCTTGCCGTTGGTGACGGTCACGACCTCCGCCGCGTCACCGGGTGCGGTCACGCCCAGGGCAATCACACGGTCGCCGTCAGCAAGCTTAACGCCTGCGATACCGCCGCCGGTGCGTCCCTGCGGGCGTACCTTGGCGGCGTCGAAGGTCAGCAGCTTCGCGTCGCGAGTGACGAAGGTGAGCACCATATCATCGGTGGGGCAGGGGGCGGCGGCTACGATTTCGTCGCCGTCCTTGAGCTTCATGATGTCCCACTCGGTCTGGTTGAGCGGGTAATCCGGGTTGAGACGCTTAATCACGCCGCCCGCGGTTGCCAGTGCCAGCACCGTGTTCAGCGGTACGAGGGCGACCAGCTTCTCACCCTTGGCGAGCTGAACCAGCTCGGCGGCCTTCACCGCCGACGCCATGGAGGGGGTGCCGCCGTTCTCGTCTAGCACCGCAATGTCCATGACGGACAGGCGCACCATGCGTCCTGCGGAGGTCACGGCACCGATCTCACCGCGCGCGGTGGTCGGCACAATCGAGGTGAACACGTCGTGCTTGAAACGCTTGCCGGGATCCACGAGCGCCTCGCGGATGGGCTTGCCGGGGGTGCGTCCCATCATGCCGGAGGCGGAGAGCAGAACCCAGCAGGGATCGTCCGCGATTTCGAGGGCGAGGCCCAGGCTCTTCTTCGCCTTGGACTGCGCGGTGACCGCCTCAATGGCGACCTGCATCTCGTCCTTGGTTTTGAGCTGGGTGCGGCGGTCGGTGCCGTAGCGTTCGGCGACCTCTGCGAGCTCCTCGGAGACCAGTTCGCGCAGTGCCGCATCGGAGCCGAGGATACGCTGCAATTCCGCAATTTCCTGCTGCAGGGTGTCGCGTTCTGCCTCGAGTTCCAGGCGGGAGTACTTGGTGAGCTGGCGCAGGCGCAGCTCCAGGATATGGTTCGCCTGGGTGTCGGTCAGATCGAAGACGACCTTCAGCTTTTCGCGTGCCTGAGCGGTCTCGTCAGACTCACGGATGATCTGGATGACCTCGTCAATGTCGAGAATCGCCACGAGCAGGCCCTCGACCAGGTGCAGGCGGTCGGTGCGCTTGCCCAGGCGGAATTCGGTGCGGCGGCGGACCACGTTCAGGCGGTGGTCAATGTACACGCGCATCAGGTCGAGCAGGCCGAGGGTCTGCGGCTGACCGTCCACGAGCGCCACGTTGTTGATGCCGAAGGAATCCTCAAGCGGAGTGTGCTTGTAGAGGGCGGCGAGCACCGCCTCGGGGTTGAAGCCGTTCTTAATCTCGATGACCAGGCGCAGACCGTTGGTGCGGTCGGTCAGGTCGACCACGTCGGAGATGCCGGTGAGCTTCTTGGAGCTGACGCCGTCCTTGATCTTTTCGATGACCTTTTCGGGGCCGACCATGTACGGCAGTTCGGTGACGACGATGCCCTGCTTGCGGGGGCTGACCTGCTCGATGGAGACCTTTGCGCGGGTTTTGAAGGTGCCGCGGCCGGTTTCGTAGGCGTCACGGATTCCGCTCAAACCCACGATGGTGCCGCCGGTGGGCAGGTCGGGGCCGGGAATGAACTTCATGATGTCTTTAAGGGTCGCCTCGGGGTGGGCGATGAGGTGGCGGGTACCGGCGATGACCTCGCGCAGGTTGTGCGGCGCCATGTTGGTTGCCATGCCGACCGCAATGCCGGTGGTGCCGTTGACGAGCAGGTTCGGGAACGCGGCGGGCAGCACGGAAGGCTGCATGAACTGGTTGTCGTAGTTCGGTACGAAGTCAACCACGTCTTCTTCGAGGTCCGCGGTGAGCGCCTGCGCGGCGGGCGCCATGCGCGCTTCGGTGTATCGGGCGGCTGCCGGGCCGTCGTCGAGGGAGCCGAAGTTACCGTGACCGTCCACGAGGGGCAGACGCAGCGCGAAGGGCTGGGCGAGGCGCACCATGGCGTCATAGATGGCGGCGTCGCCGTGCGGGTGGAGCTTACCCATGACCTCGCCGGTCACACGGGCGCTCTTGACGTGGCCCTTATCGGGGCGCAGACCCATCTGCTGCATCATGTAGAGGATGCGGCGCTGCACGGGCTTGAGGCCGTCGCGGGCGTCGGGGAGGGCGCGCGAATAAATCACCGAGTAGGAGTATTCCAGGAAGCTGGTTTCCATCTCGGCGGATACGTCGATGTCGACGATATTCTCTACCACATCCACCGGGTAGTCGCTGACGGCGGATTTGGATCGGCGAGCCATATATCTCCTCGTGTCCGTGTGTTTTTGCTCCTCCTATTTTAGCGGGTGGTAGCGGATGAGACGGACTGGCTGGTCAGCATCATCTGTGGGGTGTACCAAGAACGTAGCGGAGCCTTCATCAAAGCGCAGAAGGGAACGCCAACGGGGTAACGACAAACGGACAGCAGAGATATCGCGGGGTGCGTATGACGTCATATGCGCCGTCAGAGCGTGCCTAACTAGCACAGCCCGGCTGGAACCCTCTAAGGTAGAGGGGAGTAATACCTAACCGCCTTCATCGTGTGCGCCGACCGACGTCGCCTCATGAGGGCACCGCACGAAAGAGGTACGATGTACGCCACCACCCCCGAACGCGAGCAGCTGGTCGCAGATATTAAGCATGCCGGTTTCTACCCCGACCTCGTGCTGGAAGTAGTGGATGACGCGCTGGCAGGCATGAACCCGGACGCACACTTCGTACAGCACGAAACCCACTTCTCGCGCGATGATTTTCACCGCCACATCACCGTGATGGTGCTCTGCGGCGAGCACGTCATCTTTGCGCACCTGGACGACCAGCACCTTGAGGGGGATGCGCAGGGTACCGTGGCGCACGTGAGCGTGGAGGCGGTGCACCTGAGCGCCCTGAACGCGGTCACCATCAGCTACGGTTTCAGCCAGCCGCAGGCGTACAACGCCGGTAGCACCGCACCGACCGAGATTTCCTTCCAGATTGCCTGGACCGGCTCCCTGCACGTGGAGCTGGCGCCCGCCGGTTGCCAGGATCCGCAGTGCAACGCCGACCACGGCTACACCGGTGATGCGCGCCGCGAGGACATTGCGGTACGTGTGTCTGCGACCGCTGACGGCCCGGAGTCGGTTCAGCGTGCGCAGCATTTTGCGCGTGCTCTGCACCGTGCCCGCATGTACACAACCCGCCGATAACCACCGGCATCCCGCGCCTGCCACCCAACGGCGCTCGCGATTAGCACTCGCCACACCCTGAGAGACACACCCGAGAGGAACCTATGACGGCCCCGTCCCGCACCGAACAGCCCACCCTGCACGATGTTCTGGGCGCGCCGTTGCCTCCCGCGCCCGCCTACGGCAGCAATAGCATCGCCGATGTGCTGGAGTCCGCTTCCTCTCTGGTGGCTCAGCGAAGCCTGGCGCGCCCCGCGCACGCCCTGGATTGCGACCCGGCGTTCAACTCTGTAGCCGACCCGCTGAACCTGGCCGGTCGCCTCGCGGAGCAGGATGTTGACCCGGCGTCCTTCCGTCACGCCTGCGTGGTCATGGTGGACGGCCTGGGCGAACAGCTGCTCAACAGCTATGGCGGCTACGCGCCCGCCCTGCGTAAGACCCTGAACCTGGGCCCGCTGGACGCCGCGTTCCCCACAACGACCGCCGCCTCCCTGACCTCGTTGGGCACCGGCACGGCACCCGGCGCGCACGGCATTGCCGGCTACGAGGTGCGCAACCCGGCAGGTAATGGGGGAGCGGGCTCGGTCATGAACCACCTGTCCGGCTGGGATCAGACGGTGGACCCGCACGCCTGGCAGCCGCTGCCGACCGTGCTGGAACGCCACCATACGAACCGCCGCGTGCTCACCATTTCGCTGGGTAAGTACCGCGGTACCGGCCTGACGGAGGCGGCGCTGCGCGGCGGCGACTTCGTGGATGCTGTCGGCTATAATGCCCGTGTCACCTACGCCCTGGAGGCGCTCTCCAGCCGCACCCCGACCACCGTGTACCTGTACTGGGGCGAGATTGACGCGGCGGGCCACCGCTACGGTGTGGGCAGCGACAAATGGCTGCAACAGCTGGAGGAACTGAACTCGGCGCTGAAGCGTCTGGCGGAGCGCGCCCCAGCGTGGGCGGCACTCTTCGTCACCGCCGATCACGGCATGGTGAACGTGCCCGCACACCATCGCATCGACTACTCCGGTGTGGAAGAGCTGACCCGCAATATCGCCATGACCGCCGGTGAACCGCGCGCCGTGCACCTGTACCTCGAAGACACCTCGGAGGCGGCACGTACCGCCACCGCTCAGCGTTGGGCGCAGTACTGGGGCGAGCGCGCCTGGGTGATTGACTCTCGCGAACTGATGCGTGCCGGCTACTTCGGCCCGGTCATCACGGATGCGGCGCGCGGCCGCATTGGCGACCTAATGGTGTGTGCTCGCGACGACTGGGCGCTGTACGATATGCGCCACTACCAGGAGCGTGCCCTGCACATGGTTGGTCAGCACGGTTCGCTCACGGACGCGGAACGTCTGGTGCCGTTGCGCATGCTCAAGACTTTCTAAAGTACTAGTCTTCTAAAACCCAGAGGGCATAAAAAACCGCTGGTTATTCGGGTGAATAACCAGCGGTTTTCGTATGTCTAGATGCTCTCGTCTCGATGCCCCTATCGGGCAGCGCGAGGGCGGTCGCTTACTTGCGGCTGCCGAAGATGATGTCGTCCCACGCCGGAACGCTTACACGCTGCTTCTTCGAGGAGGAGGACTTGGGCTTCTCCTCAGCAGGTTCTTCAGCAGCTTCTGCGGGTGCGGACTCTGCCGGTGCCTCAGCCGCCGATGCCTCAGCAGTCTCTGCGGCGGGTGCGTGCTCACTGTAGTCTTCCGGTGCCGGATGCGCCGCGGGGGTGTGTGCGGCGGGTGCGCCGGTCAGCGGGCCGCGAGCAGATGCAACCTCGGCGGGAGCCTCAGTAGCGGGCGCTACGGGAGCCTCAGCGGCAGGCACCTCAGCTTTCGGAGCCTCTGCCGGTGCAGTAGCTACAGGTGCAGCAGCTTCGGGCGCCTCAGCGGGCTGTGCGGACTCGCGGTGTACGAACACCTCGGGCTCTTCAACCTGCGCCGGGCGCACCGAGCGGGCGCGTTCCAGGAGCTCCTTGAGCTTACGCTCATCAGCGCTCTCAGAAGAAGTAAGGGGTGCCGGTGCAGGCTCGGGTGCCTTCGGCAGGCGGGCGGGAGGAACCTCCACGGGAGCCTTCTTAGCGGCGGCGGCAACAGCGTCCTCACTATTGCCCATCAGGAAGTACGCCGCCTCATTCGACGCGTACAGGCCCTGGTTCGCCGGGTTGTACACCCAACGTGCGGGGAAGACGACCTGCGCGGGCAGGTTCTGACGCACCGAATCCTTCAGCGCAATATCAACCTCAACGCGCCACTGGCCGTTCTCCTGCTGGCGGGTGGTCCAGTCCTGGGTTGCGTCCTCAAAACCGTAACGCTCGGAGACTTCCTCAATGCGGGCGCTCAGGGTCACGGGAATCTGTGCGGTACCCGAAGCGGAGCTGCGGCGACCAATCTTCACGCTCTGAGCGGCACGAATAATGTGGGCACGCTCAGCAACGATCGGCCACTCGTAGCGGCGCACGCGCTCCGGCTCCCAACCGGACTCTTCAGCGATTTCCTCAACGGAGGCACCCTGACGGAAACGGGTCTGAATATCGCGCGGACCGTAGGTGCCCTTAGCGCCCAGACCGCGGGCGGGCTGAATACGGCGAGCCTTGGTGATGCTCGTGCGCAGGTTTGCGTCAATCGGCAGCAAGAAGCGGGTGCCGTCAGCAGACTCAAGCACCAGATTTTCGCCGTCATCGTGAACGCCAATCAGACGCAGTTCAAGCATGAGAACCTCCATAGGTGAACCGGACGCGTTCGTGAATGTGTTGCACGGAACGCAAACTACCTACCAGGGTACCGTGAAAGCGCGGTAAATCAGTAGCGGAGGCGGGATTTTCGCCAAAAAAACATGTACTTTTCACACCGAAAAAGCTAGAATGTGACGCCTAAACAGTCCAAAGCCTACCCAGGATTAGACAAATAGGGTGCCAATGGTGAACAATACCTGGCATGCCGTCAGGGTTAATTACACACCAGCGGCACCTAGAGCACTCAATAAACCAGCGTGGCCTAGTCCAACACACAGCCACAGAACCAACGGAGCGTGAAAGTTTGGCAACTGATTACGATGCACCTCGCAAGCAGGACGAAGAGCAGAACGAAGAGTCCTACGAGGAGCTGAACGCCCGCCGTTCCGAGATGCAGTCCGGTGCGGTGGACGAAGACGAGAACAGCGCAGCAGAAAGCTTCGAGCTGCCCGGTGCTGACCTCTCCAACGAGGAGCTGAACGTTGTTGTTCTGCCCGCTCAGGACGACGAGTTCACCTGCGCATCCTGCTTCCTGGTACGCCACCGCTCGCAGATTGCACGCGAAGAGGGCGGCCTGTTCTACTGCGTCGAGTGCGAGGGCTAAAACTTTAGGGAAGGGCTAACACCCACCCGACATACACCTCATGACGGGGCGAGTGCCGAGTGCACCCGCCCCGTTGAGTATGTGAAAGCCGCGCACGCAAGAATAGCGCCGCGTCGCATCCAACGCGGCACAGCGCGTGCTGAACGCGAACACACAACGAAAACACCCCGCAGTAGAGCCTCAACACAGCGCGAGGTGATGGCACAGACACCCGCGAAAGGTTAGAGTATTGACCATGATGACCCCCGTAAACGTCCACATTAAGCTGCTCGACCCCGAGCTGCCCGCACCCGCCTACGCAAAGCCTGGCGACGCCGGCGCTGACCTGCGCTCCCGCATCGACTTCGAACTGGAACCGGGCGAACGCGCCCTCGTCCCCACCGGCGTGGCAATTGCCCTGCCCGAAGGTTACGTTGGTCTGGTGCACCCGCGCTCCGGTCTGGCAACCAAGAACGGTATCACCATTGTGAACGCACCCGGCACCGTTGATTCCGGCTACCGCGGCGAGCTGATGGTCACCCTGCTCAACACTGATAAGACCAAGTCCTTCCACGTGCAGCGCGGCGACCGCATTGCCCAGCTGATCATTCAGAAGTACGAGCACGCAACCTTTACCATTGTGGACGAACTGGAACAGACCGAACGCGGCTCCAGCGGCTTCGGCTCCAGCGGAATCCACTAGTCTGCTCTCACCGCGATTGTCGCACGAGAGAAGAGAAGAAACCCCCGCACCCTGCGTGCGGTGAAAGTAGGAATACCATGTTCGGATTTGGTAAGAAGAAGCACGCCGCCGAGGTTGAAGAGGCAAAGACCGAAGAGGCAGTCGAGGCGGCCGAAGAAACCACTGAAGCTGAGGAAATCGAGGCTGAGGGCACCGAAGCTGACGCACCCGAGGTCATCAAGTACGACCGCGTCAACGGCCCGCACGACATTGAAGAAGTCACCGCCGAAGACCTCGAAGACTACGTCGACCTGGGTGCGCTGCGCATCAAGCTGCTCGACGGCATGAACCTGCGCCTCGAAACTGATGACGCAACCGGCGCGGTAATCGCCGCAACCATCACCCGTGACGGCGCAACCCTGCAGGTGCAGGCATTCGCCGCCCCGCGCACCACCGGCATCTGGGACGACATCCGTCACGACCTGACCGAGTCCGTCGCATCCCAGGGCGGCGTTGTCGAAATCTACGCCGGCGTCTTCGGTGCCGAGATGCTGACTCGCCTGCCCGCCGTCACCCCGGACGGTCAGCCCGGCGAGCGCATCGCCCGTTTTGTGGGTGTGGACGGCCCCCGCTGGTTCCTGCGCGGCGTCATCTCCGGCGCGGCTGTGCTCGGCGACGACAAGGCTGCCGCCTCCGTAGAGGAAGTATTCCGCACCGTCGTGGTGGACCGTGGCGACGACCCGCGCCCGCCGCGTGAACTGCTGCCCATGACTCTGCCCGCCGACCTGATCGTTGCGGCTGAAGAAGAGCCTGCCGTCGAGGAAGAAACCGAGAACGAGCACAGCAAGCTGCGCCCGATGCCTCGCCGCGGCCCTGAGATCACCGAGATTGGCTAATGCCTGAATTCTCGAACTACCCGAGTGCGCTCGCGGTTCCTGAGGAGCAGATTCTTGCTCCCGGGTACCCCGAGCGCTTTCGCGTACGCCTTGCCGGACGCGTGGAGCAGGTGTGGTTGCCGACCGCCCAGGATAAGCCGATGTACCGTGCCGAGCTGGTGGTGGCTAAGTCGAAGCCTCTGCAGTGGTCGAGCCCGCTGGCGCTGATTGGTATGCCGATTGTGGAGCCGCCCGGTGAGGACTTCGAGGAGGAATCCGAGGACCCCGAGAAGCAGCACCATTTGAACACGGCGTCTTTGGCGACCGTGGCGGTGCAGGAGCCTCACGAGGTGTCTTTCCCGCCGTATGCGCCGTTCAACCCGGGGGATAGGGTGCTGCTGAAATGGCAGGGGCAGCGGATGGTGCCCGGCGTGCTTGCCGGTGCGTTGTTGCGCTGTTCCGGTGTGGTGTCGGTGAGGGCTCATCAGCCGGTGATTTATAACCCGCGCTATGAGATCGTGCCGCAATTCTTTGCTGAGAAGGGAAAACATGAGCGCTGAGCAGTCTTCGACCCAGCCCGATCCGAACGCTAACCCCGCAACTAGCCCGGCTGCTGACCCGGCGCGGGAGGAAAATCAGCTGGCGCAGAGCCTGAGCGCCTCCATGGGTGCGAATATGCGCCGCACCGCCAACGGCGATGTGGATATTCTGTACGCTATCGGCGGCTGGCGCGGCCTGGTGGAATCCTCCCTGCCCGCGGTGGCGTTCCTGGTGCTGTTCACCGTGACGAAGGAACTGAACCTGTCCCTGATTGCGGCGCTGGCTGCGGCGGGCGTGTTCACGCTGATTCGTCTGGTGCAGGGCTCTAAGCTGGTGAGTGCGCTGACCGGTCTGGTGGGCGTGGCAATTTGTGCGTTTGCCGCGTACCGTACCGGTAATGCGAGCGACTACTTTGTGGTGGGCTTCTGGACGAACGGCGTGTACATCCTGGCGTATCTGCTGTCGATGCTGGTGCGTTGGCCGCTGATGGGTCTGATTTTTGCGGTCATTCGCGGTGAGGCGCTGAGCTGGCGCCAGAACCCGGTACGCCTGCGCCAGTACATGCTGGCGACCTGGATTATTACCGTGCTGATGATGCTGCGCCTTGCCGTGCAGGTGCCCCTGTATTTTGCGAATAATGTGGAGGCGCTGGGGGCGACCCGCCTGATTATGGGTCTGCCGCTGTACGCTTTGGGTGTGTGGCTGGCGTGGCGTGTGTCGGCTCCCGAGGAGGCGCTGACGGGCGAGGAATCCGAGGCTACTGAAGCTGAAGCATCTGCCGCTACCGAAGCTGACGGTTCAGAAAGCCGCTAACCCACAACTTCATATGTAGAAGAACTTCATAGAAGTACGCGAAAGCCCCGGTACCCGTGACCGGGGCTTTCGCCTCCTCAAAAACTTAAGCATAAACGCTATGCAAACAGTGCGCGGATCTGGTCCTCACCGGCAATGGTCGTGATGAAGAACAGCTCGTCGCCGCCCTCAATCGCCACATCGGCACTGGGCGGGATTGGCGCGCCGTCACGCAGGATTGCGGTGAGCACCGTATCGACGGGCCACTGCACGTGATCCACACGGTAACCGATGACGGGGTGATCATCCGGCACGGTGTACTCGGCGAGGGTCGCGCCGCCAGCCTGCAGGGTCAGCAGGCGCACCACGTCGCCGACTTCCACGGCTTCCTCGACGAGGGCGGTCATCAGACGCGGGGTAGACACCGCAACATCCACACCCCAGGAATCGTCAAAGAGCCACTCATTACGCGGGTTGTTCACACGCGCCACGGTACGCGGCACACCAAACTCACTGCGAACCAGCAGGGAGACCATCAGGTTTGCCTTATCGTCACCGGTTGCGGCAACGACCACATCCGCCTTGTTCGGGTGCACCTGGCGCAGTACGGACAGTTCGCAGGCATCACCAATATGCCAGCGCACACCGGGCAGATCGGCGCGTTTCTTGACTTCGGGCTTGGAGTCGATGATGGTCACGTCGTGGCCGTTCATCATGAGCTCTTTAGCGATGGAGGCGCCCACGGAACCGGCACCAACAATGAGGACCTTCACTTACTTCTCACCTTTCGAGGAGTCACGATGGCGGCCGATGAGTTCGAGGGGGTCGGGCAGCTCCGGGGGAGTGTCACCGAGGTGGAATTCATGCTCGATGACGGGGCCGTCGTTGTGCTTCTGCTCGGCAGGTTTCTTCGGGGCGTGGGGGTGCTTGTGGTGGCCTGATGCAGGGGAGTAGTCCGCTTCCATTTCTTCGTCTTCAACGCGCGGCGGGCGGGAGAGAATACGGGTTACGTCCGCAACGTCGTCGGTGCGCATCATGACGTGCACGCTGTCGCCCTGCTGGTAGGCGGAATCGGGGCGGGGGAGCATGCCCTCACCAAAGCGGGTGATGTAGGCGATGCGCACCCCGGCGGCACTTTCGATGCTGGTCAGCGCGTGACCCGCCCAGCCGTCGTCGAGCGGAATTTCGGTGAGCATGAGGCGGCCCGAGGGTTCACGAAAATCACCCTTGAGCGCCTGCTCGGGCAGCAGGCGGCGTAGCACCTGGTCGGTGGACCAACGCACCGACGCCACCGTAGGAATACCCATACGCTGGAAGAACTCGGCGCGGTTCGGGTCGTACACACGCGCCACAACGTTCTTCACCTTGAACATTTCGCGTGCCACACGGGCGGCAATAATATTCGAGTTATCGCCCGAAGAGACGGCGGCAAAAGCATACGCCTCGGTAATACCGGCACGCTTGAGAGTGTCCTCATCGAAGCCAACACCGGTCACCAGACGGCCCTCAAAGCCCTTACGCAGCGGCTGGAAAGCACGTTCGTCCTGGTCAATGACGGCGACCGTATGCCCCGAAGCTTCCAGAGTGCGCGCCAACATGACGCCCACGCGCCCGGCACCCATAATGACGAAGTGAGGCATACATCCCTCCGAATGTGTTGATGTTTTGTGTCGATAAGGCGTTACCGCCTACCCCTACCAGTGTAATGGGCGGGTGAGCCTCCGCGCCGATGCTCCGTGATATTCCGCTCGCCATGCCCACTATTCGGCTGAATAAAATTGAGCTTTGAAGCCGCGACCTATAGCCTTAACAGCGTGAGGAATCGTTGGGATAAGATGCGCATCGCCCTGACCGGTCAGCCGGTCAGCACGCGAAATCTTTCGGCAGTCGCGCTGCCGAAGCGCTACGCCCTGCCTCTTTTCGGCGCGGACGGTATTTCCTCGGTCGCCTACGCCGCCGACCAGATGATTCTGACCCTTGCCGCCGCGGGTGCCTCTGCGCTCGCTTTTTCGCCCTGGATTGGTTTGGGTGTGGCGATGGTGGGTCTGCTGGTGATTGGCACCTACCGCTACAACATTAATCAGATTGCCTCCGAGGGCGATATTCAGCTGGTGCACCGCAAGCTGGGTGCGCTGCCCTCGATCGTGATGGGTGCATCCTCGCTGATGGACTACATACTGACGGTGGCGGTTTCGATGTCTTCGGCGTCCTCGTTTTTGGTGGCGCTGTACCCGCAGATTCAGGATTGGCGCACCCTCATTGCGGTGCTGCTCATTGTTGCCCTGACGCTGTTTGCGCTGCGTGGCGTGCAGCTGCTGGGCAAGATTGCGTACTGGCCGCTGTACGTTTTCTTGGCGCTGTTAGGAGCGACCCTCATTGTGGGTTGGATTCGTGCCGCGACGGGTACCCTGCCGCTGGCTGAGTCGGCGACCTACGTGATTGCCCCCGAATACCACGATCATGCCCTGGAAGGCTTGGCGCTGGTGCTGCTTCTGGCGCGTTCGTTCTCCGCCGGTGTGGTGGCGTTCTCGGGCGTTTCTACGATCTCTAATTCTGTGAAGTATTTCCGCCGCCCGAAGAAATATAATGCGGCGGTCACCATGATGCTGATGGGCCTGATTACCTCGGTCCTGCTGGTGAGCCTGCTCGGTTTTGCGGCGGCAACCCGCGTGCACATGGTGCACGATACGACCCGTTTCTTGTTCATTGACGGGCACGCGCCGGGGGAGTACTTCCACCAGAAGCCGGCGCTGTACCAGGTGGCTTTGGCGATTTATCAGGGTGTGCCGTTCTTCGCGCAGCTGCTGGTGTTTGCCACGGTGGGCGTGCTGATTATTGCCTCGCTGACTGCGTTTACCGGCTTCCCGGTGATTGCCTCGTCGCTGGCTGATTACCAGTACCTGCCGGTGTTCTTCCGCAGCATGGAATCACGCGGCCTGTATGCGAACGGTGTGCTGGCGCTGTCGGCATTCTCAATTTTCCTCACCACCGTTTTCGGCTCGGACGTGTACTCGCTGATTCAGCTGTACATCGTGGGCATGTGCCTGTCGATGGTGCTGGTTCAGCTGGCGGTGGTGCGCTACCGCATGCGCCTGCTGCGTATTACTCTCGCACAGATGCCGCGCCGCGCCCTGATTCGTGATATCGCTGTCTCTGCGGTGGGCGTGGTCGTAACCGCCGCGGTGCTGGTCATCGTCGTGGTGACGAAGTTCGCCGCCGGTGCGTGGCTCTCCCTTGGAATGATTGCCCTGATGGTTGGAGGTATGGTTGTGACTCGCCGCCACTACGATGCGGTGGATGCCGCCCTGGACATCCCCCTGAACGCCGAATCCGTTGCGGATGTGGCGGCCCTGCCTTCGCGTGTGCACGCCATCGTATACGTGGAGCGTGTGCGCCGCCCGGCGGTTCGTGCCCTCTCGTATGCGCGTGCCGGCCGCCCATCCACGATTGAGGCGCTGACGGTCAACAATGACCGGGCCGCCCTGGAGGTCGTGAAGAAGCGCTGGTACGCCCTCGGTATTCCGGTGCCGCTGTCGGTCATTGACTCGCCGTACCGTGACACGGTGGATGCTGTCGTCTCGTATATTCGCCGCCGCCGCAAGAAGTCACCGCGCGATATTTTGGTGGTCTACTTGCCGGAATTCGTGGTGGAGCACTGGTGGCAGCGTCTTCTGCACCGCCGCACGGTGCGCCGCCTCAAGCAGGCGCTTCTGCATGAGCCAGGCGTTATGACGGCAACCGTGCCCTGGGCGATGCACGAGGATGAGGTGTATGATGAGATTTTTGATCAGCGCCTGCAGGGTAAAGAAACTGCCAACGATTCGACCGCGGAGGCTGACGGTTCTACGGCGGCAGTCGCCCCGAACGTGACCCGTTCTGCCGGTGGTGGCCGCGAGCTAATCCAGAGTAACCGCCACGCGGTGTACCGCGGTCGCCTGCACGAGGCGGATGCCGTGGCGCGCGAGAAGAAGCGCTAGCCGTATCGGCTAAGCCGATTTCTGAGCCTCCGTACACCCCGTACGTAGCCTCGTACATCCCCTCGAATAGCGCCTGGACTTTGCCCTTTACGCCCTATTCGGTACCCCTAGCGGGGCGTCGGAATCGGAATAAAGATACAAACCGGTGTAAAATAGTTCACATTAAGTGATTCTTTAGGAGACAATGCTGTGACTCACACTGCTACCACGCCTGCCGCCTCTAAAAAAGTAGACGGATACAGCGTCGGGCAGACCCTCACCGTCACCTGTGAGGCACCCGCACACGGCGGCGCCTTCGTAGCGCGCACCGAACAGGGCGTCATCTTTGTGCGTCACGGCATCGTCGGCGAACAGGCTGAAGTGCGCATCACCGCAATCGGCCCCAAGCGCCGCTTCTACTTCGCGGACGTTATTTCCGTACCCGTACCCTCCCTGGCGCGCCGTGCCCACCCCTGGATTCAGGCGGATGCGCTCGCCACCGAAGAGGAACGCGCCGCAGCAACCGGCGTACCCGAACTACTCGGCGGCATGGAGTACGGCCACATCAACCTGGATGAGCAGCGACGCTACAAGACCGATATCGTCCGCACCCAAATCAACCGCCTGGGCGGCCTGCCCCTCGAATCGCCGTTGCTGACCAACCTCATGGTTGAAGAGCTGCCCCTGCGCGATAACAACGAGGGTCTGTCCTGGCGTAGCCGCGTGCGCTACAACGTGACCAAGGTCCGCGCGCACAATAGCGAAGAGCAGAACGGCGGCAAGAAGAGCCCTGCCGTCACCTGGCGCGTCGGCATGCACCCGTACCGCGCCTCCCAGCCCGTACCGGTCGTCGACTTTCCTCTCGCCGCCACCGAGTTGCGTAACCTGCAGCTTGAACAGCTGAACCTGCGCGGCGTACGCGAAGTCGAGGCGACCGTCTCCTCCCGCGGTAGGGTCCTGCTGCAGTTCATCGTCGACCCGCGCTTCTCCGTCGAGGAGGTCGCTAAGGACATCGAACAGCAGGCATCCGACGCCTGGGGTCTGCTCGCCAAGCGCAAGATTTCGCTGTTCTTTACCCCGCAGTCCACCTCCAACGGCAAGCCCAAGCGCCGCCGCCCCGGTTCCGCCCACAGCCCCTACCGCCGCGTACCCGAAGGCGACCAGCTGCTCGGCGCGGGCCTGCGCTCCGTCACCGAAGAAGTCACCTTCGGCTCCCGCCGATTCAGCTACCAGGTATCCGCCGGCGGCTTCTGGCAGATTCACCGCGCCGCCCCCTCCACCATGGTCGGAACCATGCTCACCATGCTCCGCCCGCAGGAAGGCGAATGCACCCTCGACCTATACGCTGGCGCGGGCCTGTTCACCGCCGCGCTCGCGGACGCCGTGGGCGCCACCGGCACCGTGGTCAGCATTGAGGGCTCCCCGGTGACCCATAAGGATGCGCGCTCGAACTTCGCGCCGGATGGCTGCTCCCGCACCGAGAACTCTGCGGACACCCGCATTGAGGTGATTCGCGGCGACGTGGCACGTCACCTGGTGGACTTGAAGACCGCCCTTGAGTTTGGCGAAATCCCCGCCATTGATGCGGTGGTCCTTGACCCGTCCCGTGAGGGCGCGAACCGAACCACCTTGGAACGCCTGGATGCGCTGGACCCCAAGCGTATTCTGTACGTGGCGTGCGATCCGGCATCCCTGGGTCGTGACACCGGTATTTTGCGTGAGCTGGGTTGGGATATGGTGCAGCTTCGGGCGTTTGATATGTACCCGAATACGCATCATGTGGAGACGGTTGCGCTTTTTGAGCGTGCCCCGGCGAAGCCTCGTCCGCGCCGCCGCCGCACCAAGTAGTGCGGAGAGTAGCGCGAGGCTAGTAGCCGTAACAAAGCAGCAAATAATCGCCGTGTTGGACGGGTTGGGCTGTTCACCAGCCTGCCCACTAGGGGTTATTTCAGGCCGTTTTCGCTCAACCCGGTGCGTCTTGCTCTGCGGGCGCATAAATCTGCTTTTTGGCATCGTAAACGGTAGAATCATTGAAGAACCAACGCACGGAATGAGCCGTGCCCCGACCTTGAGGAGTGTGGGTGTATGTCCGCTGAAAACGCATTGCCGCAGGAGGAGACCCCGAATAGCGCCGCCGGTGGCGCACCCACCGCCGACTACAGCATTGGCGATGGCGCCACTGCTAAGTTGCTCCCGGGTATTCAGCGCCCGGCGGACCTGCAGAACCTCAGCTACGAGCAGCTGGAGGAGCTCTCTAAGGAGATCCGCCAGTTCATCGTGACGAACGTGTCGGCGACCGGCGGTCACCTGGGCCCGAACCTGGGCGTTGTGGAGCTGACCCTCGGCATTCACCGTGTCTTCGAATCTCCCAAGGACAACATTCTTTTCGACACCGGCCACCAGTCCTATGTGCATAAGCTGGTGACTGGTCGTCACGCGTTTAAGACTCTGCGTCAGAAGGGCGGCCTGTCCGGTTACCCGGATCGTGGCGAGTCTGAGCACGACATTATTGCTTCTTCGCACGCCTCCAGCTCGATTTCGTGGGCTGACGGTATTTCTCGCGCGCACAAGCTCAACGGTGAAGATGACCGCTACACCGTGGTCCTCATTGGTGACGGCGCGCTGACCGGCGGTATGGCGTGGGAGGCTGTGAACAATATTGCTGCCGACCGCACCCGCAAGGTCGTGATTGTGGTCAACGATAACGGCCGCTCCTACGCGCCGACCATTGGCGGTTTTGCGAACCAGCTGTCTGAGCTGAAGCACGGTGTGCAGCAGCAGGTGGATCGCGTGCGCCTCGATCACCGCTACGACCACGCCCTGGATGCGGTGCGCATCGGTCTGCAGCGCGGCGGCCCCGTTGGTCAGATGGTGTACCGCGGCCTGCACGGCATGAAGGCGGGCATTAAGGACGTCGTCGTACCCAAGGGCATTTTTGAAGACCTGGGCATGAAGTACGTGGGCCCCATTGACGGCCACGACCAGCAGGCTGTGGAGAACGCACTGACCGCGGCGAAGAACTACGCCGGCCCGGTGATTGTGCACGCCATTACCGAGAAGGGCCACGGCTACGCGCCCGCCCGCGCGAATGAGGACGACCAGTTCCACGCGGTGGGCCAGATTGACCCGCTGACCGGTGAGGATGTTTCGACCAGCACCTCCGAGTCGTGGACCGGTGTCTTCGGTAGCGAAATCGCGGATATTGCGGATGAGCAGGAGAACGTCGTCGGTATTACCGGCGCGATGCTCATCCCCGTGGGTCTGCGCGAATTCCAGAAACGCCACCCCGAGCGCGTTATTGACGTAGGTATCGCTGAGCAGCACGCCGTGGCGATGAGCGCCGGCCTGGCGTACGGCGGCATGCACCCGGTGGTTGCCCTCTACGCAACCTTCCTGAACCGCGGCTTTGACCAGCTGCTCATGGACGTTGCCCTGCACAAGGCGGGCGTGACCGTGGTGCTGGACCGCTCCGGCATTACCGGCCCGGACGGCGCAAGCCACCACGGCATGTGGGATTTGGCGATGCTGCAGTTCATTCCGGGCCTGCACCTGGCGGCTCCGCGTGATGGTGCGACCCTGCGTGAAGAACTGCGTGAGGCTGTAGCTATTAACGATGCACCGACCGTGATTCGCTACCCGAAGGGCTCCGTGGGCGAGGACATTCCCGCCCTGGAGCGCCGCAGCGACGGCGTGGATGTGCTGGCACGCACCGGTGAACCCCACCCGGAGACCGGTCAGCGTGACGTGCTGTTCGTTGCCGTGGGCGCTATGGCTCGCGTGGCTCTGGAAGCCTCCAAGGTGCTTGCCGCCGAGGGCATCCAGTCCACCGTGGTTGACCCGCGCTGGGTGATGCCGGTGCCGTCTTCGGTCGTTGAGCTGGCTCGTGATCACCGCATTGTGGTGACCATTGAGGACGGCGTGCGTTCCGGTGGTGTGGGTTCGCGCATCCGCCAGGAAATGCGTGCGGCTGGCGTGGATACCGCGCTGAGCGAGCTGGGTCTTCCGGCGGAGTTCATTCCGCATGCTTCTCGCGAGCAGATTCTGGAGGAGGTCGGCCTGACCGCCGAAACCATTATCGCGGATTTGCGTGCGCAACTGGCTGGCGATAAGGTTCCGTTCGCTCGTGAAGAGGGTCAGAAGCCGCGCCACACCCGCTAAGCGGTCGTACCTGAGTGCCGCCTGAGCGCGCCTTAGTAACGGGCATCAGTAGCAGCGGGCACCATAACAGCACAAAGCCCTGCCCATCAGTCGTGATGGGCGGGACTTTGCTACGCGCAGGTCTTGCTGTATAGAGGTTTTACTGTACGTAGGTTTTGCTGTACGTAGGTTCTGAACTGCCGGTTTTAGGAGTTGCCGGTGCCGCTAACGAAAAGCTTGCCGCCCTTCACCTGCACCGGGTAGCTGGTCAGCGCCTCCTCTGCGGGACCCTGAATAACCGAACCGTCAGCTACGGCGTACTCGGAACCGTGGCAGGGACACACGATGCGGTTGGAATCCTGCACCTGCACCTGGCAGCCCTGGTGGGTGCAGACGGTGCTGAACGCCTTGTACTCACCCGCGGACGGCTGGGAGACGATAACGGTCGTGGAGCCGTGGGTCAGCTTAGCAGCCTTGCCCACGCCCACTGCGGAGGCGGAACCCACCTCAACGGTGCCTTCCGGGGCGGTGACGGCGCCGTCACCTTCGGCGCAGGAAGCGAGTAGCGCACCGGACGCGACGGCACCGGTGACGAGGGTTGCGCGGCGGGAGAAGACGCGCGCAGAAGATTCAGTCTCTGCGGTATCGACTGCGGTGTCGACGGTTGCAGATTCAGTAGCGGGGGAGGCGCATGCCTTCTGAGAGCGGCAGCATCCGTTGGGCGCGGGCATGGTGGTTCCTTTCGTGTACTCTCTCCACCCTATGCCGGTTTGGGATAAAAATCGAATGAGAGCAGGCTAAGCTTGGTTCACGTTTGCTCCCGAGACAAAATCCTGAGGCACACAAAATGCCGGTCGGGTGGTCGCATCAGCAACACACCCAACCGGCACACATCTATTGAGCGTTAGTGAAATCTACCCCAGGTGACGGGCAAAAATCGGCGCAATCACGGGGGCAACCAGACCCGTCTGCCACGGACGCGCACCGTACTCGGCGAGTGCATCCCGCAGGGTCTGCTCGTCAAAACGAGCCGGCGGCTCCCAGCAGAGGCGGCGAACATAATCGGTCGTGATCAGGTTCTGCGCCGGAATGGTCAGCTCCTCAGAGAGCTCATCAATTGCCTGACGAACCTCGGTGAACAACGCCAAGTTCTCGGGGCGCTTAGACTCCCACGCCTTCAACGGCGGCGGGGCAGTCGACGGCAAAGTGAACGGTACAGCGTTCTCACCGCGTGCCGCCGCGGCAATAGCACGCACCCAGCGCGGGCCCTCACGACGCAGACCGCGCGTCTGAAAACCGGGGATCGCCATGATGGCGGGAACGTTACGCGGCATGGTGCGTGCCGCCTCCACAATCGCAGAATCGGGCAGCAGACGCTTCGCGTCGACGTCCTTTTTACGTGCCAGCGAGTCACGCTCAACCCACAGGTTACGTAGCGCCGTCAGCTGCTTGACCGAACGCAACATCGTGCGGCCCTTCGTCTTACGCCAACGCTCCGGCTGATCCGTCGGATCCTTCACCGGGGTCTTGCACAGGTACTCGAACTCCTCCAGGGCGTACTGCAGCTTACCCTGCTGGCGGAGCAAATCCTCCAACGCGTCACGCAAATCAATGAGCACGTCAACGTCCAGCAGAGCATAGTTCAACCAGGATTCCGGCAGGGGGCGGCGCGACCAGTCTTCCTTCGAGTGCTTCTTCGCCAGCTTATAGCCGAGAAGCTCCTCAACGGTCGCACCCAGGTTCACGCGCTCCAGACCGGCAAGACGCGCACCAAGCTCCGTATCAAACAGACGGTTCGGGCGCATACCGAGCATGTCCAGGCTCGGGAAGTCCTGAATCGCGGCGTGAATAACCCACTCAGCATCCGCCAAAGCATCGTTAATAATGCGCAAATCCTTAAACGCCTCAGGGTCAATCAGGTACAACTGATCTTCACGCTTAAGCTGCACCAAAAAAGCACGCGAACCGTAGCGGATGCCCTGAGCACGCTCAGTATCAACAGCCACCGGGCCGGACGCCGCCGCCAACTGCTCAGCGGCACGACGCAGACCGCTCTCAGTGGTGATGAGAGTCGGAATCGGTGAGGAAGGGGCCTCCAGAGGAACAACGTCCGGAACTTCGATACCGTGAAGGGTCAGCTGAGGGGTGCCTGCGGCATTCTGTTCAGCTGCGGTACTCATGCACTCAATCCTTTTCCTCTGTCTGATTCGACGCGCCAGATGCCCGGGTAGGCGTACGCCCGAGCAAACACGAGCCCGGGCGGGGTGGCGTGCCCGCGAAGGCACTACGCCATTCTACCCGCCCGAGCTTAAAGCCTCGAATTTAGAGATACTCACAATAAGGGGTTCACCGGTACGCCCGCGAGGGGGCTTGCCGGGCTCTATTCGGCGGCTTCCGCCTCGTCAACCGGAGTATCACCAGGCTGTGCTTCACTAGGCTGTGCCTCACCCGCCGGGGTCAGCGTCAGACACACCGAATTAATGCAATACCGCAAATCCGTGGGAGTCGGAAAACCCTCACCCTCAAACACGTGACCCAGATGCGAATCGCAGGCGGCGCAACGCACCTCCACACGGCGCATACCGAACGTCGTATCCTCCAGGTAACGCACACGATCCTCAGCCAGCGGCGCGAAAAACGACGGCCAACCACAATGCGAATCGAACTTCTGATCGGAACGGAACAGCTCCGTACCGCAAGCACGGCAAGAATACACACCCTCCGTGTGGGTGTTCCAGTACTCGCCCGTGAACGCGCGCTCGGTGCCGCCCTCACGCAGAACAGCGTACTCTTCAGGCTTGAGCACTTCACGCCAGTTCTTGGCGATAGCACCCACGCCGGGTAGCGAATTGCCCATGATGACTCCTTCAGTTTGCTCTCATGCCCAGGCTCCTACGGCATATGTAACGCCGCGGCCGGGCGGATTATTCCCGCTGAGCGCGGACTAAGCGCGGATGTCAGCGTACTTGCCGTTGGTGAGCTTCAGCAGGTCGTCCGGGGCGAGCTCAACATCCAGGCCGCGCTTACCGCCAGAGACCATGATCGTGTCAAAAAGCTGCGCAGACTCATCGAGCAGGGTGGGGGAGGGGGTCTTCTGGCCCAGCGGGGAGATGCCTCCGACCACGTAGCCGGTGCGGCGTTCGGCGACCTTCGGGTCGCACATGGAGGCGTTCTTCCAGCCGAGGGCTGCGGCGGCCGCCTTCACGTTGAGCTTGCCAGACACGGGTACGATTGCGACCGCGAAATCCTTCTCGTGCACAATCAGCAGGGTCTTGAACACCTGCTCCTCGGAGGCGCCGAGGTTCTTCGCGGCCTCTTCACCGAAGGAGGTGACGCCCTCAACGTGCTCGTATTCGCGCATCTGGAAGGGGGTGTTCGTCTCGGTCAGCAGTGCTACGGCGGCGGTTGCTGCGCCGCTCTTCTTACCTTTAGTTTTCTTAGCCATACAACCATTTTACGGAAGTCACCATGCGCGGATACCTATGCGCTGATACCCATGCGCCGAGAAGCCACATGTGTTTCGAAAAGCCACAATAATGGTGGCTTTTCGAAACACATGTGGCTTCTCAATGGTTATGGGGTTATCTCAGTAACCCTTTTTCCTTCAGCTGCTCTTGAGAAAGCGAGCCAACGACAGTCCAAAATCCATCTGAATATTTGAGAATGTAAGCGCCGTTATCGTCCCCTTCGGCCGTATTTTTGTCTTCGGTATATGACCCGTCGGGTTCAACATACATTACGAATTCCCAAATGTGTTCCAGCATGAGAATGTATTCTTTAGTTTTTTCATCATAGATAAAACGCCAAAAATGACGTTTGTCTACGTTCTGAGGTAGCCTTTAGGCTCCCTTTT
>ERZ773046.415-NODE-415-length-28099-cov-29.325061_pt1 | contig 28099 bp, 35 predicted proteins | sample MGYA00580634_ERZ773046 | MGnify/ENA primary metagenome ERZ773046 (study PRJEB29015, sample SAMEA2738127) | human oral metagenome | biome: human oral; feature: human-associated habitat; material: saliva | place: China | collected 2159 ... | reverse complement strand
AGCCTAATCAGGGTAAGCCTAATCAGGCTGAGCCTAATCAGGGTAAGCCTAATCAGGCTGAGCCGACACTAGTAAATACTGAATATAAACAAGTACTGAAAGATAGTAAAGACGGAGATGTAGAGGGAGAGGGAGAGGGAGAGGTTCCCGAAGCATCTGAGAGCGCAAAACCCATCAACATCGGCAGCGACGATTTTCAGATTTTCGACAACTGGGAGCCTGAAGACAAAAAAGCGTTTAACGCGAAACTTCGCCGCTCACAAATTCCAAGCCTTGAGGACGAACGAATCAAAGACGCGCTGATTGAGTTTACAGGCTACTGGGGCGCAAGAGGCAATATGCAAACGCAGGCGATGTGGGAACACAAGTTTTTTCAATCGCTGTCACGCTTAAAGGCAAGAGGCGAATTGGGCGCGGTAAGACGAGACCCTGCTCACAAACGCATAGCCGTACGAACTGCTGACGGTATGCCGGTAGTTAAAAAAACATCAGGGCTTCGACCATTGGGGAAATTTTGAAAATGACTGAGCAATTTGAAATCTTGGCAAGTTTGGAAGCAGAACAGTCAGTCTTGGGCGCAATCCTGATTGACAACGATTCTGCAAACTTGCTGACAGGCTTAACGCCAAAGGATTTTTTCAGCGACAAAAACGGCCTGATTTTCAAGACGGCCATGTCGATGATTTCAGACGGCCTGCCGGTAGATGTGATTACGCTTGATGCCGAACTTGGCAAGCGTGGATTGAGCGAAGAAACAGGCGGCCTTGCCTACCTGATTGACCTGCAACAAAACACGCCATCGGCGGCGAATGTTGGCCGATATGCGCGGCTGGTGTCGGAAAGTGCGGCAGAGCGTGAATTGAGATTTGCCGCTGAACAAATCGGGAAGCTGGCAACAGAGCGAGACGGCAGAAGTATTGCCGACAGACAGGCGGAGGCAGTGGCCTTGCTGGACAAAATCAGCGACACGGCGGCAGGCAATAGCGAATCAATGAGCTATGAGGACGCACTGGAAGCAACACTGCACCACTGGGAGCGCATTTTAGAAACTGGCGGAATGCTTGGCTTCTCAACTAGTTTCAGCAATTTGGACGAAGCGACAGGCGGCCTGCAACGCGGAAATCTGACGGTAATCGGCGCAAGGCCGGGAATGGGTAAATCGGTTCTCGCTGAAAACATTGCCCGGCACTGTGCAAAAAACGGCCTGTCAGTGCGATTCCAGAGCTACGAGATGTCAGGTATGGAGATAACCCAACGCGGCGCATCTGCTGAATATGCGATTGATTACGGCAGGCTGAAAAAATACCGCATGACACAAACAGAAACAGACAATTTTGCCCTGTATATCAGCAAGGCGAGAAATTGGAAGTTTGTGATTGATACCGAGATGATCGGAATTGATGCAATTGCCGCACGATGCCGATTAGAGAAGCGCAAATCAGGGCTTGACCTGCTTGTTGTAGACCATCTGCACCTGATGCCGCGTAAAGGCGTGAACGAGGTTGCCGAGCTTGATGATATTACGGCACGTCTAAAACGCTTGGCAATGGAACTGCAAATTCATGTCTTACTGGTTGCCCAATTAAACAGGGCAACTGAAAAGCAAAGCGACAAACGCCCTAGCTTGGCAGACCTTCGAGGCAGTGGCGGTATTGAGCAAAACGCAAACTTGGTACTGATGCCATACCGTGAGGGCTACTACGATTCAGACGCACCGCAAGGAACGGCGGAATTGATTATTGCGAAGAATCGAGACGGCGAGCGTGGTGTGCTTGATTTGACGTGGGAGGGGCAATACCAAAGGTTCGGAGAGTATGAGTATTACAACTAAGCAAACCTGCTACCACTGCCTACACGCAGATTTTAAAGCCGAAGCAAACGGCACGATGGAAAAACGGCGCGAAAAGTTTGAAGAATGGCGCAACGAAAGGAAATGATAAATGAGAATTTTAGCTTTGTTTGACGACGGGAACGGCAGCGTAAAAAAGGCACTGCCTGAGTATGATGTAGTGTCGGTAGGAATTGGGAACGCCGATATTGTGATGGATTTGTCAGACCTGAAGAATATTAAAAAGCTGGTCGATATGCACAAGAAAGAACCGTTCGACTTACTGATGGCAAGCCCACCGTGTGAATCTTGGAGCTTCGCAACCGCGGGCGATAACGGAAACGCTTACCGATGCAAAGAGACGTTGAGACTTAGGACGTTTGATGACTGGAAGCGGCACCCATACACGTCAATCAAGAGACTTGTCGACAGAAACGCGCCGGAAATTCCTGAAATCTATTCAAGGTATTTAAAAGGCGGCGTAAACGGGGATTTGACAGCATTGTTTGTTTGCGAGCTTGTAAAGGCTTTAGAAATTCCGTTTGTTATCGAGAATCCGCAGTCGTCAATGCTATTTGAAAAGCTGAAGCGCGAGGGGCTGGATTTTGTAAAGAACACTGCTTGTTACGCGGCATACAGTGAAGAGTTTCCGCTCAAGCGAACCGGCTTTGCTTCCAACGTTGGAATGAACCTGAAGAAAACAAACAAGGCGAAGTTTGCGTTTAAAGACTGGAAAGGGAATAGGGGAATCGTCAGGTCGTCTATTCCATCAGATTTGATTAAAGATATTGTCAGTTATTTTTAAAAAGGGGAACGAAAATGAAAAACTGGTTAATCGAGAAATTGGGCGGCGTAAGTAAGAAAGACTATGAGGAGGTTATTCAGACCGCTGAGCGATTGAGAATCACGGTGACAGATTACAGTCAGAGGATTTCAGACGGACTGAAAGAAAAAGCCGAAATGAGAGCAGAAAAAGCTGAAATGGAAAAAGCGGCGGAAATGGTCAGTGCGAACCTGTCGGAAACAATCAGCCGTCTGAACGAAGAAAAACGCACTTCCAACGGCCTGATGGCAAAAATGACCTCGCAAACGCAGAAAATCGAAGAACTGCAAGCGGAAATTGAAGCGAAGAACGCAGAGCTTGCAAGAGTGAAATCAGAGATTATCGCAACCTTAGAAATCAAAGCCGATACGGCGCTGAAAGCAGAAATCCAACGTCTGCGCGCTGAATTGGAGCTACTGAAACGAAACAAGTTCAAGCGAGGCCGCAAATGATGGCGGTGTTTCTTATTGGGCTTGGTGCAATAGCTGCACTGATCGGAATTACTGTTTGGGTAGATATGCCGCCGGTTGATGAATTTGGACGATGCGAAAAGGAGTAGGGGAAATGGAAACCAAAAAATGCAATAAATGCGGAAAAATGAAACCGTTGCCGGAAATGACTAGACGCAGAGATGAGGAAACAGGGGAGTTTAAATACTTGTCTCTTTGCAAATCCTGCAAGGCGGAATATCAAAAAAAGTACATCCGAGAGAATCGAGATGAAATTGACCGAAAACAGCGCGAACGATTGGCGATAAAACGAAAAGAGAAACAAAAAGAGCGGGCGAAACATGAGCCATGCAAGACGGTGGCTGTTGCGCCTAAATCTAGAGTTTGCAAGTGTTGCAAACAAGAAAAGCCGATTGACAGTTTTTATCAAAAATATCCAAACCGTGATGGTGTTTGGGTGTATTACTGGACATGCAAGGCCTGTAAACGGGAGGCTTACAGAGAAAAACACGGCGTTAAGCCAGTTCCTAAGCCGCCAAAGCCAAGCGTATGGGATTTGACGTGTATGCCTAAAGGCTTGAGCGTTGAAGATACTGTCAATCTTTCAAACGAAGCGTTCCCATTGTTGAGTAACCAGTATTGGAAAGCAGGGGAAGCCCAAAAGATTTACAAACAATTCGGCATGAAATGGAGCTATTTATGAAATTCTCGGTATTTTTGATTTGTGTAGCGGTCGTAGTGTTGGCGATTGGCTTTGTCGAATGGGTCGCAAAGAAAGTACGCAACCATGACGATGACGATGATTGGGGTGGGCATTGTCAGTATTAATCCCGATTGAGCAAATATTAGAGGCGGCGGAAAGGGCAAATGTTCTTTCCCTGCCATACCCAATCAGCACGAACCGATACTGGAAAACATTTCGGAATCGGCAAGTATTAAGCAAGGAAGCGAAAGCGTACAAGCTTTGCGTTTCCCACGCGGCAGAAAGAGCAGGTTTTAGGCCGTCTGAAAAAGATGTAATCCTGTTTGTCAGCCTAGTGCCAAAGATGAACAAGGACGGCACGGCAAGCAAGGTAATACTAGACCTTGATAACTGCCTAAAAGTCGCTGTCGATGCCTTGCAAGGGGTTGTCTATCACAACGACAACCAAGTCAAATTTATTTTATCAACATATTCGAGCGAGCCAAGAGAGGACGGTGGGCTTGATATAGGAATTGCGGAGGTTTAAGAAGTGGTTAAAATTTTTTCGATTGTTTCGTCATTAATTTTTCTTCATTTTGGTTATTTTCTCGCTAAATTTTTAATCAAATTGGATTTGACTAAAAAAGTAATCATTCGGCTTGATGCCAAAAATGTAACGACAATCACGCCGATGTATTTTTTTGTTGTCGCATGGTTTGTGATTATCTATGGCGTTTTGCTTTTGTCATTCTTTCTGTTTGGGGAAAGTGCATAAATGAGCAAAACCAAAGAGGAAAAGAAGCACCTTGAGCGTGTGGCCTCTCTCGGTTGTATCGTCTGCCGTAACAGTGGGCGATACGACATACCGGCAGAGGTACACCATATCCGAAACGGTGCAGGTATAGGGCGGCGAAACAGCCATTTTGAGACGATTCCGCTATGCCCTACACATCATCGGACTGGTGGGGTAGGGATAGCCTTTCACGCCGCGCCGCAAACGTTTGAAAGCTTATACGGAACGGAAAGGGAATTGTTGGAACAGGTTAAGTATATTTTAAATGGATATTGACAGTTTGAAAGGACGTTTGAAATGAGTTGGATTTTAGCAATATTTTTGGTTGTAGTTGGGGTAGTCATTGGTGTATTGGGTTTTGTTATTTGGTTTGGCATGAATTTCAGGATACTGAAATGAACGAAGCGAAATTCACGCTGACACCGCAAAACGCGCGCGGTGTCATGCGGTCGATTTGGGATAACCTGAACGGGTGGTTTGAAAACGGTAATCTCGACATCACGATCCGCCCGCACAAATCGAAACGCAGTATCGAGCAAAACCGCCGCTTGTGGAAAATCTACGGGGAGTTAGCAGATAAAGCGTGGGTCAACGGCAGGCGGTACAGCGCGGAAACGTGGCACGAGTATTGCAAAGGGATGTTTCTAGGCTATGAGTTAAAGGCCATGCCGGACGGAACAGAAGTTAAGACACCGATAAGCACGACAACGCTAAACACGGCGGAAATGACAGACTACCAAAACCGCTTACAGGCGTGGGCGGCAGGGAATTTTGGGTTAATTTGGGAATTTTAAGGGGCAAGAATGTATCACACAGTTGAGGAAGTGCTGGAAGATGTTTACAGTATTAAAGGCGAGAGAATAGAGCCAATTAACGGCACGGCGTTAGTTTGCGCTTGGTGTGAGAGTAAGGGCGTTATGGGCGGCGGTGGGGATTTGACGCAGGCGGAAAAACATGCCCATGCTGAGATGATTATCAGCAAAATTGAGCGTGTATTGAACCGATATGAGCTTGCGGTAGTTAAGTGTAAACACAGTGCGGATTTGAGCGGAATTGTAGATATAACCGCCTATATCGAAGAGCAGAATAATGGCGTGAATCTTCTGTTATGTGACGCGATTTTATCCAACCTGTTCACGGAGCGGCCGAAGAAAACCGCCATTATGGATAAATACGACGTATCGAACGGTCATGTTTACCGACAGTTTGAGAAAGTGAGAAAGATTTTAGCGGCGATTGAGACAACCGCTTATTTGAAACTCTATGACGAGTTTAAACAATGTGGCATAATCTCATAACCCACTTTACTACACACAAGGATGAAAAATGAAGAAATTGATTTCCGCCATTGCTGTCGCCGCCTGTTTGGCTGGTTGTGCTGGTACAAATTTTAATTGGGATAACGCCCGCCAAGTAAAAGAGGGTATGAGCGAGCAGCAAGTATTGTCTCTGCTTGGTAAGCCAAACATGACGACATCTACACCAAACGGCTTGATTTATGTATGGTCTTTCGCAAATGGATTCACTGGTTCAGCGCGTTCCGTCTCTGTCGTAATGAAAGATGGTGTTGTGGTTTCCGCCCCATCTATTCCCGATAGCTATTAAACGCTTGACATAGCGGAGGAAAATGTTAGAATTATGCTATAGTTTGGAAATAGCTATATAAACCGCCTTTATAGGGCGGTTTTTGCGTTTCAAGATAGCCTGTGATTCAGGCATAGAGATAACAGAACGCGGAGCAAGTGAAACAGCGTTTGCCCGACCTGACGGTCGCCTGCCATGACAGGCTGTAAAGCGGTTCTTGCACATAGCCCCTGCCGTTATCGGTATGGGGCTATCCCTTTAGATTTTATCCATTAGCCGGTTATATTTTGCCAGTAGCTCAAGATAGGCGGATGCATATTGCGGAACGCCGATTTTGTGCCATTTGCTTACTGATGTTGGGCTTATACCTAGCCTCCTTGATAAGTCTGCTTGTGTAATTTGCGCAGAATCTAAAAGTGTTTTAAATTTTGTGTTTTGCATATTGCAATATCTAATTAAGTTATATATAATGTGTAATTATATTAATACTGATTGGAGTTTGTCAAATGGCAGCTTTAAGCGGGCTTGAAACTATTAAAGAGGTCCGGAAGCGGCAAAATAAAACACTGCTTGCATTTAGCGGTGGTAAAGATGCCGTTGCTACATATCTCGCAATTAAAGATTATTTTGATGAGGTAGTCCCATATTATTTATATCTCGTCCCTGATTTGGCATTTGTTGATGAGCAGCTTGATATGTATGAGCGTCAGTTTGGTTTTAAAATCACTAAGCTCCCTCATCCGTCATTGCATAGACTGCTTAATAATTTTGTTTTTCAGCCGCCGCAAAATTGCGCTGTAATTGAAGATGCAGGGTTGCCTGATTTTGATTACACTGATATTCAGGCTGCGATGTGCCAAATGCATGGATTGGATAAAAAAACATTAGTTGCTGATGGTGTCCGTGCTGCTGATAGCCCGATGCGCCGAATTGCGATCCAGTCGCATGGCAGTATAAGCTACAATCTGCTTAAATATCATCCTATTTGGGATTGGAAAAAGGCTGATTTGGTAGAGTGCTTTAAAAAGCACAATGTCCGGCTTGGTAGTGATTACAAGATTTTTGGGCGGTCATTTGATGGCTTGGATTTGCGGTTTTTGCTCCCGATAAAAAAACATTATCCTGATGATTATAAAAGGATACTTGAGTTTTTCCCAATGGTTGATTTAGAGATTTTTAGATGGGAGTGCGCAAATGGCAAAATCTGATTTGAAACAACAGGCGGCTGATAAAGTGGCAGCCGCTAAAAACCAAGTGGCAAAGTGGAAGCGCAAGCAAAAGCCGCTTGTGAATATGCCGGAATTGACAGGTAATCCAGAAACCGATAGTAAAAATGATTTAGATGCTGTCAAACAAGGATTCCGGGACCGCTTAAAGGCGGAAAACAAGCGGAAAGTATCAGCGACAGATAGCGAGTATTGGAGTTGCATTTGTTTCCAAACTCGCGCTCAGGCGGATGCGTTTATCGCGGCCATGAATTGGCGACAGTTTGGCGATAAATACATTGATGGGGTTAAATTAGCCGAATATCTTGGCATTGAGTTGCCGGATGAAGAGGTGGCGTTTGTTGCTGATCCGAAAGTCGATAAGACTTGGGCAGGATTTGTAGATTGATTTTTAAGCAGCCGTCCAATGGGCGGCTTTTTTGTGTCTGTAAAAAGGAGGTGTCTATGCGTGGCGTAAAAGTGCATGGTAAACCGCATATTCGCGGTAAGGCTGCTGGCGGTCGTGGCCGTAGCAATGCGTTTTCGAGCCGTTCAAGCGGTTCATAATATTAAAGCCTGATTTTATTGGGCTTTTTTTATTTATAAATTAACCCCATGCAATAAAAGGTGTTTTATGCCAGTTAAAGGTGCAGATATTTGCGGTGCAAAAACCCGTAGTGGTGGAGTGTGCCAAAGCCCTGCCATGCCTAATGGCCGTTGCCGATTGCATGGGGGGAAAAGTACAGGCGCGCCCAAAGGTCATACAAATAGCCGCAAGCCGGGCAGCCTGTATTCTGATTTTTATACAGACGAAGAAAAAGATATTGCTGCTGAAATTGAGCTTGAGAGTGTCGATGAAGAGTTGAAGCTGTGCAAGATTCGATTGCGACGCGCTATGAAGCTTGAAGAAGAGCAGAAGCAGCGGCAAGACGAAGAGCGGTTAGAGTTGGATAGATTGGTGGAGACGCCATCTGTTATTGGTGGTGTCGCAATCCAAGACGACCCTGATGTGCCCCCTGTGAAACAAAAGACTTTTGTTTATCGTGATTACGGGGAGATTATTAACCGCCTGCTTGCCCGTATTGAATCTTTAACGATGACACGTCAGAAACTGCTTAAAGGGTTGGTGGTGGATTTAAAATCATCTGATGGCAGTATGACACCAAGTCGGAATGGGATTGAGATGTCAAAAGAAGATTTGCAGGGTGCATTGGAAGAGGCGTTAAAGGTTGTTGTGAAATGACGACGTACACAGCGGAAGAGAGACAAGAAGCATTGCGCAAAGCTTCGCGGAATAGTTTGTTTTACTTTACGCTGAATATGTTTTATGCGCGGCGCGGATATGCATGGTTGTTGGCAAAACATCATAAATTGATATGTGATGCACTTGAGCGTGTTTTCAACGGCGAAACGAAACGGCTGATTATCAACATTCCGCCGCGCTACTCGAAAACGGAAATCGCGGTTGTGAACTTCATTGCGTGGGCGATGGGGCGTGTTCCCGATTGCGAGTTTATCCATGCGAGCTATTCATCAACGCTGGCGGTTAATAACTCTGTGCAGATTCGTAATCTTGTCCAGCACGAAGAGTATCGGGCGATATTCCCCGGTGTAGAGCTTGCAAGCGAGAGTAGCCATCACTGGAAGACGACAGCGGGCGGCGTGATGTACGCAACAGGTACAGGCGGCACGATTACAGGTTTCGGCGCGGGCAAGCATCGGGACGGTTTCGGAGGCGCGCTAATTTTGGACGACCTCCATAAGGCTGACGAAGCGCGAAGCGAGGTCAGACGGCAAAACGTTATCGACTGGTTTCAAAACACGCTGGAATCCCGTAAAAACAGCCCTGAAACGCCTATTGTCGTGATTATGCAAAGGCTGCACGAGAAAGACATCGCGGGTTGGCTGCTTGACGGTAGTAATGGCGAAGAGTGGGAACATTTGTGCTTACCAGCGATTCAAGATGACGGCACGGCGTTGTGGCCTGAAAAGCACGATATCGAAACATTGCGCCGTATGGAGCAAGCTGCGCCGTATGTGTTTGCCGGGCAGTATTTGCAACGCCCTGCCCCGCCTGATGGTGGTACGTTCAAACCTGACAATCTGCAATTTGTGAAAGCCCTGCCCGCTGGGAATATCCGATGGGTACGCGGATGGGACTTAGCGTCCACTGCGAACGACGGCGACTACACGGCAGGCGGTAGGCTTGGTGTTACGGAAGACGGGCGGTACATCATCGCCAACGTCGTGCGCGGTCAGTATGGCGCGGATGAGCGGGACAGAATTTTGAAAAACACGGCGCAAAAAGACGGCGTGAAAACGAAAGTATCTATCCCCCAAGACCCCGGTCAGGCCGGTAAATCGCAAACCCTGTATCTAACCCGTCAGTTGGCGGGTTTTTCTGTATCTGCAAGCCCCGAATCAGGCGACAAGGTTACGCGCGCCGAGCCATTCGCGGCACAGGTCAACATCGGTAATGTGATGGTGTTGGATGACGGCACATGGGACACAGACGCGCTGATTTCAGAGATGCGGATGTTCCCAAACGGACAGCACGACGATCAAATCGACTGTTTGAGCCGTGCATTTAGTGAACTACTGGACACCCGAACGGGCATGATTGATTACCTGCGGTCGCAGGTTGAGGCAAGCAAATGAGTAAAAAGACACCATTATCACAGGGCTTTATTGCCCGTGTCGCCGCTGGTGTCCGTTACGCCTTTACCGGCAACGCGGACGGATGGTTTGACGCAGGCGAGCCTTTAGCCCCTGTTGCACAACAGGCAGAGGGCCGGCGGTTCGATTACGAGCCATTTTACAACGTTGGGCATTCTAAGCCGCGTGAACGTGAGGCAATAGGCTTTGCACAATTACGCGCCCTTGCCGATAACTACGACGTATTGCGTTTGGTTATCGAAAAGCGCAAAGACCAAATGGAGAGTCTGAAATGGACGATCCAAAAGCGCGATGTTGAGTCAACGGCAAACAACGAATCACAGCGCAAAGACCGAAAGGTCGATGAAGCAATCGCATTTTTTCAGTCGCCTGACAAAGAACATACATGGGCAGACTGGTTACGCATCTTACTGGAAGACTTGTTCGTCATTGATGCGCCGTGTATCTATCCCCGCAAAACGCTTGGCGGAGACTTGTACGCCCTTGAAGTGATAGACGGGGCGACGATTAAGCGCGTGTTGGATAACACAGGTCGCCTACCCTTGCCGCCCGAAACGGCGTATCAGCAAATCTTGTACGGCATGGCGGCGGTCGATTACACGGCGGACGAATTGATTTACCGCTCACGCAATAATCGAAGCTACAAGGTTTACGGCTATTCCCCCGTCGAGCAAATCATCATGACCGTGAACATTGCCCTAAAACGGCAGATTCACGCGCTGGAATACTACACGGCGGGCAGCGTTCCCGATGCTTTGATCGGCGTGCCTGAAACGTGGACGATGGAAGATATTAAACGCTTCCAAGAATACTGGGATTTGTTGTTATCGGGCGAAACAGCGGAACGGCGAAAGATGCGTTTCGTGCCGGGCGAACTATCCCGAAACTTTAAAGAGACTAAGCAGCCGCCGTTGAAAGACGTTTACGATGAATGGCTGGCACGTGTCGTCTGCTTTGCGTTTAGCGTCGAGCCTACGCCGTTTGTGGCACAGGTAAACCGCAGCGTAGCAGAGACGAGCCGTGAACAATCTCTGTCCGACGGTATGAGCAGCCTGAAAAACTGGGTTAAAGCCCTGATTGATGACGTTCTTGCCCGATACATGGATATGGCGGCTTATGAATTTGTTTGGAAGGAAGAGGAATCACTTAATCCGAAAGAACAGGCAGAAATCTACGCCATCTACAAAAACGCTGGCATCTTGACCGCCGACGAAATCCGCGCCGAATTGGGTAAGGAGCCGTTACCTGAGCAAGAACAGCCTGATCCGAATAAGCAAGACGGCCAACAGCCTGAAGAACAGCCGAATCAAGAGGCTGAAAAACTGGGAAAGTCGGAAAGCCCGATGAGCGAAGACGAAGCCGCCGCGCTTATTGAGGCTTATTTGCTGACGCGCATTGACGGCTTGGCTGAACAGATTGCCGCGCTGATTGGCGGGGCGGCTGTTGACTGGCAGGCTGAAGACCTGACCGCCGAACTGAACCGAGTGGCCAAAATCATTACCGACGGTTTGGATTTTGGCGAATGGTCGGACTTGTCCGATGTGGTCGAGCCTATCATCAGACGCGCGGCGGAAGATGGGGCGGTTGCTGCCTTGTTGCATGTTATGCCTGACCCTGCCGTCGGTATGGTTACGAATATTCGCAGCCGTGCCGTCAAGTGGGCGCATGAACGCGCCGCCGAAATGGTCGGCATGAAGTGGGTGGGCGGCGAGCTTATCCAAAATCCTGCCGCCGAATGGCAAATCACAGAGGGAACGCGCGAAATGATACGCGCCCAAGTGGTCGAAGCCATGCGAAACGGCGACAGCGTGCAGGAGTTGGCGGGTCGTCTGAAAGAATCCCACGCCTTTAGCAATGCCCGCGCCCGAACCATAGCCCGAACTGAGACGGCGATGGCTGACGGCATGGGCAACCTGATAGGCTGGGAAGAAACGGGGCTTGTTGCCGGGAAGCGGTGGATAACCGCCGAAGATGACAAGGTGTCTGCGATTTGCAATACAAACGGGGATATGGGCGTGATTGGTCTGCATGAGCATTTCGCACATGGCGGTATGACGCCGCCCGCCCACCCTAATTGCAGATGCACGGTCGTCCCTGTTTTGGCAGAAGATGTGCAGAAAGTTTAATTTAACTGGTGGTAGTGATGGGTTTGCCGCTCTCTTTATGGGAGCGGCTCTTTTTTGGAGTACAGAATGGCAAAGTTATACGCAGAAATCGCCAAGATGGAAGCGCAGGACGACGGTACCGTCAAAGTTTGGGGTTATGCCTCAAGTGAGGCGGTCGATTCAGACGGCGAAACCATCGCGGCAGAAGCAATGAAAGCGGCTATTCCCGACTATATGAAGTTTGGCGCGGTGCGTGAAATGCACGGCTCAAACGCAGTGGGAACGGCTATCGAAATCAACGTCGAAGACGACGGGCGCACATTTTTTGGCGCGCACATCGTTGACCCTGTTGCGGTTACGAAAGTCAAAACAGGCGTTTACAAAGGCTTTTCAATCGGCGGCAGCGTTACTGCTCGCGATGAATTGAACAAGTCGCAAATCACGGGCTTGAAGCTGACAGAAATCAGCCTTGTTGACCGCCCTGCCAATCCTGACGCGGTGTTTACCTGCTTTAAGGCGGATAAGCCTAAAGAAGAGGAAGAAACGGCGGATAAGGATGACGAGCCAGCCGACAAAACCGATGAAACACCCGCTGACGATACCGAAAAGGCAGACGGCGAAAAGGTCGATGACAAAGAAGACGACAAAAAGGACGAAGCCGAAAAATCGGCAAGCGTCGAATTGTCCGAATCTGAAATCGCCATCCTGAAAGCGGTCTTGGCAAAGGCAGAGAAGCATGAAGGCGAGCTTAAATACGAGCCTGTCGATGTATTGGTAAGTAAATCCGACAAATCAGACGACCTTGCCAAAGCCGAATCGGTGGACGAGCTGGTAAAAGCGCAAGACGCGCTGAAGAAATCGAATGATGCCCTTGCCAAAGCACAGGCGGAAATCGAAAGCTTGAAGAAACAGGCAGCACCGCCGAAAGGTAGCACCAAAGCCATCAGCAAGGCAGAAGATAACGGCGAAGACCCGTTAAAAGGTTTCCTGCCGATTGTAAAGAATGACGGTTCGCTTGATTACGTGGCAACACTCGTCAAGGCAGCACAAACAGGCCGTCTGTAACACCGCTTACAGGCGGTTTTTTTATTTTTGGGAGCTTTAAATGAACGTGAATCAAATCACTCAAGAAACGCTTGAACTGATGAAATCGGCACAAGCAGGCGGCGAGCCGCTGAACAAAGGTTTTACTCAGCCGACCAGTTTTACCATCGGTCTGCAAACCTATGACCTTTCCGCGCCGTCGCAAAAACTCTATCCGGTATTGACCCCGTTGCGTAACCGTATCCCCCGCGTGGGCGGCGGTCGCACCATTGGTTCAAACTGGAAAGCCATCACTAATATCAACGTCGGCAATCAACGCGCGGGTATCAGTGAGGGTAAACGCGGCGGTGTTATCAACCATGAAATCGTTGAACGAAACGCCCAATTCCGCGCCATCGGCTTGGAAAACCAAGTAACCTTTGAGGCAGACTATGCCGCGCGCGGTTTCGAGGACGTGAAAGCGTTGGCGGTTGCCCAAACCCTGCAAGCAACTATGGTTGCAGAAGAAATGATTTTGCTGGGCGGTAACACCAGCCTGAAAGCAGGCGTTACCCCTACCCCAACCGCTGTCGTTTCTAACGACACTTTGGGCAAAATCAGCATTTCAAGCCTGTCCGTCGTCTGTGTGGCTTTGGGTTTGCAGGCATACTGGGACGTCGCAGGCGCAAACAACGGCGCAATCGGTCAAGGCTTGAACATCAAGACTGCCCAAGTCCCTGCCAAAATCACGCGCCAAAACGCTGACGGTACGACCGACACATTCGGTGGCGGTTCTGCCCAAAAATCTGCGGCGGCTTCCGTTTCGGGTGTTGGTACGGGCAAAAAAGTAACCGCCATGATTCCCGCTGTTCGCGGCGCGGTTGCCTACGCTTGGTACTGGGGCGCGGCTGGCTCTGAAAAACTGGGCGCGATTACCACCGCTGCCAAAGTGGAAATTTTGGGCGATGCTGAGGGTACTCAAACCGCCGCATCTTTGCCGTCTGAAGACAATTCCACTTCCGTTTTGGAATTTGACGGCCTGCTGACCCAAATCGCCCTGCCCGATTCCGGCGCGTTCTGGTCGGACAATAAAGGCAACGGCTTGACTTCAGACGGCGCGGGCGGCGTGTATGAGTTTGAAGAAGCGTTCGCGCATTTCTTCACTCGATACCGCTTGTCGCCCGATACCATCTACATCAACGCCCGCGATTTGGCTGCGTTGACTAAGCTGATTATCAGCAACGGTGGTGCGCCGCTCATTAAGTTGAAAGTGGACATCGACAACGCCGCAAGCATCCGCGCGGGCGTGGTTGTTGGTTCGTACCTGAACAAAATCACAGGCGACGAACTGAACATCGTGGTACACCCGAACTTGCCTGCCGGTACCTACCTGTTCTACTCGTCCCGTCTGCCTGGCTACGTTCAAGGTGTGGGCAATCTGCTGCAAGTGCGTACGCGCCAAGAGTATTACCAAATCGAATGGCCGCTGCGTACCCGTATGTATGAGTACGGCGTCTATGCGGACGAGTTGCTGCAAGGTATGTTCATGCCTGCGTTTGGTATGATTACCAACGCCGCCTAACCCTAACAAGGTCGTCTGAATTTTCAGGCGGCCTTTTCTTTTGGAGAATCAAAATGACAGAAATGGTTAAATTACAAGCCCCCGAAGGCTTTACCGACGTTTCCTTTGGCAGTCAAAGCTATACGGTTGGCGAAGACCGCATCGTGGAAGTCCCCGCTGAAGCCGCGCAATTTTTGTATCAGTTTGGATTCGGTAACGTTGCCTCCGAGCCTGCTGAAGAAACAACCGAGCCTGAAAAAGCCAAGCGCGGACGCAAAGCCAAGACCGAGCAAGCTGCTGAAGCGGTAGAGCCGGTTGAAGCCGAACAGCCTGCCGAAACCGAGCAAGCTGAAGCTGAAAAGGCTGAATAACGATGACCGCCCTTGTCTCTCTTGATTTATTCAAACAGCGGTTGGGCGTTACCCACGATAAGCAGGACGGATATTTCCAAACCCTGCTTAACGGGGTATCGGCGGCTGTCGAAGCCTATATCGGGCGCAAACTCGAAGCGGCGGATTACGTCGAGCGGTACAACGGCAACGGCAAAAACCGCATCGTCCTGAATCAATACCCCGTCCTATCCGTGTCGTCCGTAAAAATCAACGGGCGCATGGCGAACGACTGGGATTTTGATAACTGGCTGCTGATTCGCCATGCCTGTTTTGCGCAGGGAATCCGAAACGTTGAGGTATCGTACCGCGCGGGCTATGAAACCATACCTGCCGACATTCAGGAAGCCATCTTGATTATCGCAACGCAGCGGATGAACGAAATCGAGAACAAGGGCGTACAGTCGAAAACGCTTGCAGGCGAGACCATCTCGTTTTCAACATTCAGCGAATCGGGCGGTATACCGCCGTCGGCGTTTGCGATACTCAATGAGTACAAACGAAAGGGCGTGTGATGCTCAAGATGGAATTTATCGGCGGCGATGTTTTGGTGGCGGTCTTGCGCTCCTACGGCGACAAGGTTCAGACGGCTATCGTTCAGTCGGTCGGTCGGTCGGCGTTACGGTTGCAGCGCGAAGTCATGCAAAACCGCCTATCCGGTCAGGTGCTGAATGTACGGACGGGCAATCTGCGTCGGTCGATACACCAGCGCGTAACCAACACGGGCGGCGCGGTAATCGGCGAGGTAAACACCAACGTCCGCTACGGCAAGGCGCACGAATATGGCTTTGCAGGCACGGTAAACGTCAAGGCATCTTTGCGTCAGGTTCGTCAGGCATTTGGGCGACCGCTTAAATCGCCGCGATACGTTCAGGTTCGTGCGCATTCCCGCAATGTTCGCCTGCCTGAACGGTCGTTTTTGCGGTCGGCTTTGCGTGATATGCGTCCTGAGATTGAAGCGGATTTGAGAAATTCCGTGAAAGGGGCATTGCGATGAACCGCGAAGCGATTTATTCCGCGCTGTGGGCGAAGCTGGACGCATTGGACGGCTTAGTTACCAAGAGCCGCAAACTGCTGCACTGGAACGACGTGAAACGCTACGACCAACCCGCGTTATTCATGGCGCAGGGCGATATGCAGGCGGTAACACTAACAGGGCAGGAAACCAAGTGGATTTTGCACGTCAATGTGTATCTGTACGTCCAAACGTCAGGCGAGCCGCCCGCGCCCATCATGAATCCGCTGATTGATGCGGTGTGCAATACCGTGAACGCCGTCCACCCTATCACGGGTAAGACGGCTTTAGTGGTTGATGGCGCGGATGTCGAGTATTGCCGCGTCGAGGGTACGGTAGAAACCGACGAGGGAACGCTTGGCGATCAGGCGGTTTGCATTATCCCGATTGTGATTTGCGCCGCGTAATGCGGTTTTATTTTTGAAAGGAAATGTCATGCAGTTGACGTTTGGTAGCGGCGAAGTGTTCGCCGAAATGATTACGGATGCTTACGGCAACCGTGTACAGAACGCAACGCCCGTGCGAATCATGGGCTTGCAAGAAATGTCCGTCGATTTATCGGCGGAACTGAAAGAGTTCTTCGGTCAAAACCGTTTTGCTTTGGCTGTCGCACAAGGCAAGGTCAAAGTGTCAGGTAAATTCAAGGGCGCGTTAATCAACGGTCTCGCCCTGAATACCCTGTTCTTTGGCGCGGAATTTGCAACCGGCACAATGAAAGCACTGTGGGCGGATGTAACCGGTAAAGCGATTCCAGCAAGCGGCGCATATACCGTGCAGGCAACCGCGCCTAACGGTGGTCGCTTCGTGGAAGACGCGGGCGTTATGGGTAGCGATGGTACGGCTTACATCAAGGTCGCCAGCAATCCGACGGCGGGGCAATACATGGTGTCCGCAACAGGCTTGTACACCTTTGCTGACGCGGACAAGGGTAAGACCGTCTATCCCAGCTTTACCTATACCCAAACCATGCCGTCAGCCAAGAAAATTGAGTTGTCAAACATGGCGATGGGCAACACGCCGACCTTTAAGCTGAAATACCTGACGCAGTTCAAGGGCAAAAAAGCCCTGTTGGAACTGGAAAGCGTAACCAGCGGCAAACTGGGCTTGTTCTCGACCAAAAACGACGACTTTTCCGTCCCTGAGATTGACTTCACGGCGCAAACCGATGAAGCGGGCTTTAAAGTCGGCACGTTGTGGATCCAAGAGTAATCCGTGCAGACCGTCCGAAAGGGCGGTCTTTTTATCTGACCTGAATCAAGGAAACAAAAAATGACAGTACGAATTAAAGGCGTAACCGTTGAACTGAACGGCACGAATTACGTTATCCCACCTATCGCACTTGGCGCGCTGGAACAGTTACAAGAGCGTATCGGCGCATTTGACGGCAACGTCCAAGATACAAAACAAATCTCCACCGTTATTGATTGCGCCCATGCCGCCCTGAAGCGTAATTATCCCGATATGACGCGCGAACAGGTCGCCGATTTGATTGATATTGCCAACATGGGCGACGTGTTTGCCGCCGTGATGGACGTGTCAGGCCTGAAACGCAAAGAACAGGAAGCCGCACAAGCGGGGGAAGTTCAGGCGGCGGACTAAGTTTCGGCGCGATGATTGCCCACGTTTGTGCCTCTACCGGTTGGACGTGGGACTACGTCGCCGAAAACTTGGATTTGCCGCGCATACAGTATTTGAACGAGTATTGGCGCGAACATCCGCCCGTGCATATCTTGGTAGCGTCGTACATGGGCATCAAGCCGTCGTCGAGCGTCGTACAGAGCGAAGCGGACGAAGCCGAAGCCATCGGTATGCTAGGTGGTAACGAACTGCCTGAAGAAGAATTTAACGCCTTGCTGAAAGCGAAAGGAATCATCTAATGGGTAATGCGATTTTCCCCACGTTTCCCGGCTTAAAGTGGGGGCGGAAGAAAACGGCGGTATGGAGTACCGGGACGCAGAAATCAGCGAGCGGTCGTGAATTTCGAACCGCCTACTACACCTACCCGCAATGGCGGTTCTCCCTGTCGTTTGAGGTATTGCGGACAAAAGCGTCCGTAAACGAGTTGGAGCAACTGGCGGGATTCTTCAATGCCCGTAAAGGCAGCTTTGAAAGTTTCCTTTACGAGGATCCGACCGACAACGCCGTAACCGACCAGCCTATCGGAAATACGGTGCAGGGCGTTACGCGCTATCAGCTCGTCCGTTCTATGGGCGGATTTATTGAGCCTGTCTTGGCAGTCAAAGAACGCCCCGCCGTCAAAGTGGGTGGCGTGGCGTTGACGTATGGGCGCGATTACACCGTTACCGACAAAGGCGTCTTGGTTTTCAACACGCCGCAAACGCCGGGTCGTCCGATTACATGGACGGGCGGTTTTTATTTCCGCGTAAGGTTTACCTCTGACACGGTGGATTTTGAAAACGTTTTGGGCAGCCTGTGGGCAGCCAAAAAGATTGAGTTTACGAGCGTGAAGCTATGAAGACAGCGACAAAAGAACTGATTGACTTGCTACACGGTAGCGACGAGTTTCAGATGGCGGATTTGTACACCATCACGCTTTCGGGCGGGCAGGTGCTGCGCCATACCAGCGCGGATATGCCTGTCGTTTGGGATGGACAGACTTATGAAGCCCATAAGCTGATTATCAAGCGCGGGGCAACCCGTATCGCTGTCGGATTAGACGTGGATTCTAATACCCTGCAAATTGCGTCCGACCCTGATTACAGGCTTGAGGGCTTGCAATGGGCTGAAGCTGCTTTGGGCGGCGTATTGGACGGCGCACGGGTCAAGATTGACCGTGTGTTTTTCAAGCCAACCGCTTCAACCATCGGCAACATGGTCGAGGACGCAAACGCAGTCCTAGAGGTGTCGGGCGTGAATCGAACCGAGACCAAAACGCTGCAAGTTCGCGGCGAATTGCCTAATGAGTTTGTCTTGTCATGTGATATTGCGCTTGAAAACGCAACGTCAATCTACGGCAAACCCTATCCGCGTATCGGGGCTGAACTGTCTGTAACCTATACGGACAATTCCGTCGGCTATTTTAGCTGCTGGTACGAAGATGCGGTCAGTGGTACCAAGAAAACATTGAGTGAGCGCATTTCGGCAAAACACGAAATCCCCGCAGGCAAAACGGTCAAGGAAATACGCAGCCTAATCATGCAGGCGCGATACCAAACGTCTGATTCCATCAGGATTTCGGGCGTTGATTTGCGGTCTGCAACCGATGTGGTCGGCTCGCTTGCCGAACTTCGCCCCGTTGGTGCTGTGAATATCTTTTCGGGGCGCGTGTCGGACGTATCGGGCAGCAGGTCGTCTGTAAAGGTTGACGTCAAATCTGACATCGAGCTTTTGAACGTATCAAGCCCGCGCAACATCTATCAGGCGGGCTGCATGAGAACGCTCTATGACGAGGGCTGCAAGGTCAACCGTGAGAAATTCACAGTGGACGGCCGCGTAACGGAGAACAGCCAAACAGGAACTGTACTAAAACACAACCTGACACAGCCTGACGGGTGGTTTTCGCAGGGCGTGATTAAGTTCACGAGTGGACGAAACGCAGGCTTGAGCAGGACGGTCAAGGTGCATAGCGGCAATACGTTCGAGTTTGCCCTGCGCCTGCCCTATCCCCCGCAAGCTGGCGACGTGTTTAAGGTTTATCCGGGCTGCAACAAGCGTCAGGATACCTGTAAAAACAAATTTAACAACATCGTGCATTTTCGCGGATTCCCTTATATTCCGTCTGCTGACACGGTGGTTTAAGAGGTCGTCTGAAATGGATTTGAGAGAACAAATTGTCGAAGAAGCGCGGTCATGGCTTGGTACGCCCTATCATCATTTCGCAATGGTCAAGGGCGCGGGCGTGGATTGCGCCATGTTGCTTGCCGGTGTTTACGGCGCGGTCGGCATCGTTCCCGATGACTTCACGCCGCCCAAATATTCCCGCGACTGGCACTTGCACCGCGATACCGAGCGGTATTTAGAGGTTATCGCCAAGTTTTGCAAAGAGACGGACGCCCCAAAGCCGGGCGACATCGCCATGTGGAAATTTGGGCGCACGTTTAGCCATTCCGCTATTTTGGTGGGCGATGGCAAGATTATCCACAGCTACATCGGGCGCGGTGTGGTTTTAGATGACATCGAACAGCCCGAACTTTCAGGGCGTGATGTGAAATTTTTTACACTGGAGGCATTTAATGAACATTGAAGTATCAGCCTATGGACTTGGCGGCGGTAGTGGTGGCAGCGGCGGTGGTGGTAGCTATGACGACACGGCCATCAAACAGGACTTGGCGCGCATCAAACAGACATTGGCAGCCTTGCCGAGCAGCGCACCGTATGACGACGCTGAAATCAAAAAAGAATTGGAAGCCGTCAAAAAGCAACTTGCCAACCAACCAAAAGGCGGGGCGGCGTATGACGACACCGATTTGCGTAAACAGATTTCGGCACTTGCCGAGCAAGTCAGCAAAATAGCCGATACCCGCAAAGAGTATCAGGCTGCATACGTTGCCCGTTCGCAATTTATCTCCACGCCGTCCAATAACGAATTTATGACGGTCAAGTTTCAACGTCCGTTTAGCAGGCGGCCGTTTGTCAAAGTTACGTTGGATTTAATGACAACAACCGTGCGCCTGACTTACATCGGCAATGCGACGGAAACGGGTTTTGATATTGCAACCAACTACGCAGGCTCTCTTGAGGGTTTGTGGTACGAGGCGCATTTAGTAGATTGATATTTAGAGGTTTTATATGGGCGGTAAATCATCAACCATTACATCGGCTGAAGAGCGGATTTTATCGTTACAAGTGCAGCGGTCATCGCAGGGGCTTACCCTGCCCGTCATCTACGGCAGGACGCGCGTTGCCGGTAATCTGATTTGGTACGGCGACTTTACCACCATCGAGCATAAAACCACGACACGGCAGGGCGGTAAAGGCGGCGGCGGTGTAACGCAGGAAGACATCAAGTACACCTACGAAGCCGCCGTCATGCTTGCATTGTGCGAGGGCGAGATTAGCGGCGTCGGTCGTATTTGGCGCGATAAGGAAAAGTTCGATTCGCTGGCACAATTGCGTCTAACGCTTATGCGCGGCGGCGACGAGCAGCCGTTGTGGACGCATTTGGCGCAGGCAAAACACGCCGGGCAAGCCTTAAACTATTCCGGTACCGCCTACCTGTGCAGCCCAAACTACGAACTGACGAAATCTGCACAGATTTATCAGCATAATTTCGAGGTTATCGGGAAACTGGGCTATTCGGGCAATATCCCTGACGCAAACCCGCGCGAAATAATCCGAGATCTGCTGACGAACCAACGCTACGGCTGCGGATTCCCCGTCGACAGCATCGGCGACACCGACCGATACAGCAATTATTGCCGCGCGGTTGGTATTTTTCTAAGCCCTGCCTACACGGAGCAAGGCGAGGCACAGCGGAACATTTCCGAACTGCTGGAGCAGACCAATAGTGCAGCGGTGTTTTCGCAAGGTCGTCTGAAAATCGTCCCCTACGGCGACGGCAATTATTCGGGCAACGGCGCGGCATATGTTGCCGATAACAAAGCGTTATACGACCTGACTGATGACGATTTTATCGTCTCAGGCGCGGAAGACCCTGTAAGCGTCGAGCGCAAAACCAATGCCGACGCGTTTAACCAAGTCCAAGTCGAGTATCTCGACCGCGATAACGACTATAACGTCGCCATTGCGGAAGTAAAAGACCAAGCGAACATCGAGCAGTACGGATTGCGCCCGAAAGAAGCCGTCAAAATGCACGGTATTTGCGCCGGCAAGGTAGCGCAAAAAGTAGCACAACAACTGCTGCAACGCGCCCTGTACGTCCGCAATGAATATGAGTTTAAGCTGGGTTGGAAATACTGTCTGCTTGAGCCGATGGATATTGTAACCCTGACTGACGCAGGGCTTGGTTTGAATAAAACGCCCGTCCGAATCACGGAAATTGAAGAGGATGAAGAGGGGGTTTTATCCGTCAAGGCAGAAGACTACCCTGTCGGCGTTTACACAACGTCAGAATACCCAGCTCAGCCGTCTTTGGGCTATTCGGCAGACTACAATGTTTCGCCGGGTAACGCCCATGCGCCCGTTATTTTTGAAGCACCGTTGCAACTGACAGGCGGCGAGCCGCAAATTTGGATGGCAACCGCCGGCGGCGATATGTGGGGTGGTGCTGAAGTGTGGGTGTCAACCGACGGCGACAGCTATACCCGCGTCGGCGCAGTCAATCACAAAGCGCGTTTCGGCTCTTTGACTGCTGCTTTGCCGAATGGTGCGGTTTTCGACCGTACCAACACTCTGAGCGTGGAAATATCCGCAGGTCAAATGACAGGCGGTACGGAGCAGGACAGCCGCGATTTACTGACATTGTGCTACGTTGACGGCGAGTTTTTGGCATACGCAAACGCAGAACTTAAAGGCGTGGGTCGTTATACGCTGGGCAACCTGACGCGCGGTGCGTATGGTTCTGCTATCGACAGCCATGCGGCGGGCAGTAAGTTTGCGCGCATCGACGAAGCATTGTTCAAATATGCCGTCCCGCGTAACTGGATTGGTCGGACTGTTTGGGTCAAACTGGTTTCGTACAACGTTTTCAGTGGCGGCATTCAGGATTTGGCGTCCGTTCCTGCGTACTCTTACGCCATCAAGGGCGCGCCGCTTGGGCAAATCCAAAACCTGCGCCTGACATCATCTTGGGCGTACGGGAAAGAAGCCGTCGTCGTTTGGGACAAGCTGGACGGCGCGGATACCTACGACGTGGAAATCTACGCAGGCAACAGCCAACGCCGTTTGCGCCAAGTCAGCGGCATTGTGGACAACAGCTACACCTACACGCAAGCGGACATGAGAGCCGACGGCGGGCAGGTGCGTGATGTTGTTTTCAAGGTTCGCGGTCGTGCTGTTACCGGGAAGACGGGAAACTGGGCGCAAATCGCGGCGCAAAATCCGCAATTGCAAGCGTTGCAAGGTATTTCCGTCGACAGCGGCTTGAAACAGGTGTTTTTTACCTGCCAAAAACCTGCCGAAGAGGATTTCGCAGGGATTATCGTTTGGGTTTCCGAAAACGCAGCCGTACCGACCACAGACGCAAACAAAGTCTATGACGGCGCGGAAACGTTTGTAACCGTCGCCAAATGCAACGGCAGCCCGCTGGAGAAAGGTAAGACCTACCATTTGCGCGCGGCGGGCTATGACAGCTTTGGCAAAGACAGCCTGAAAGTCAGCAACAGCGTGTCGTTTACCGTTTACGATGTAGCGACAAGCGACCTATCGGAAAGTGATTTAAATAAATCGCTACGCGATAAAATCAACCTGATAGACAGCAACGGCACGGGCAGCGTCAACGAACGTATCAAAAACGCGAACGAGGATAGAAAGCGTGAAATTCAGACCCTTTCTGCGCGCCTTGATACCGCGCAAAAGTCGGTAAATGAGACCCAAGCAACGGTTCAGGTAGTTCAGACGACCTTAACCAAAGCAACAGGCGACATCAAATCGCTTGGCGAGCGTATCACGACAGTCCAATCAACCGCTGACGGCAATAAAGCGACGGTACAAACCCACGCCCGCAGTATCAACGGCTTGGAAGCGCAATACACTGTTAAGGTTGACGTTAACGGCAAGGTAGCGGGCTACGGCTTGGCAACCACGCCAAAAAACGGAACGCCTGAAAGCAAGTTTATTGTCAACGCCGACCGCTTCGGCATCGGCGCGCCGGGCAAAGCTGACGTTTTCCCATTTACGGTTGATACGCGTCAAAACCGTGTCGGCGTAAATGGCGAGCTGGTGGTAAACGGCAAGGCGATTGTCGATAAATTGAACGCCGGGGATATTCACGGCGATAAAATCACGGCAAACACGCTGAACGCTAACCGCCTGAAAGCCGGAAGCGTAACGGCGCGGGAAATCGGCGTTGATAAGTTGTCGGCAATATCTGCCAACATGGGGGATATTCGTGGCGGCCGCATGGATTTAGGCAATGGTCGTTTTGTCGTGGAAAATAACGGCGAGGTGTCTTTATCATCATCGAACGGGCAAGTCGGCATGAAGCTGATAAACGAACGTCTAACCGTCCATGATTCAAGGGGTTATCTGCGTGTGATAGTGGGCTATAAAGGAAAATCTTAATGGATTACGGCTTGTTTTGCTTTGATAAAGACGGGAACCCTATCGATATAAACTTGGATGCAAGTTTGATTGTCGAGGGGGTGTTATTTTTGGGTAACGCCCCAAATGGGCTAATTGCCTTAGATATGCTGTTCCCGCGCCGTAATTTTTTCAAGGGGATTTTCCTGATTCCCCAATCCCACACGGTCGGCAACTGGAATACAGAGTATTTGAGTATAACGAAACTGCAAAACGGCACATTGCAATGGGTACACTCTTTTTATCATAAACGCCTTTTCGGCGATAGGTTTATTACCCATTGCGGTGCTTTTGCGGGTAGGAGCTTGCTTTATGGCTACTTCAACTGATGACAAAGACTGGGGATTTGCTATTTATAACGAGGCGGGGGTGGATTTAGTCAATTTTGGCTTATTTACGCCGAAATATATAGGCAAGCTTCACTTATCCCTACCTGAGGGGGCTGGATGGATTAATAACCTCCGTGTAGTCTCGAATAGCGGTAAAGAGGTATCTATAAATGACGGTAGCCTAAACGTACCTTTTAATGATTTGATTGCAAAAGGCAACACCCCTGAGCGAGCCAGCGGTGCATTAATTTCGGGGTATCAATTTAACGCCCCTAATAACGGCGTCCGTATGATTCTGCCTTTATATGGGGCATCGGGGATTGGTTTACGGACAAGGGGGTTAATACCCGCCGTTATTCACGGCTGGGGAAGCGGCTACAATCAAGAAAAATTCGAGATGGCTACTTTGATGTGCAACGCTCTGAAATCAGGGTCGGATATTATGCACGCATCGCTTGAGATGAAGCATATAGACGGTCAACTATCTGCTGATGACAAGTCAAATTATGCAACAGGGTTGCCATACGCAGGCAATCTGGCGGAAAACTACAATCCCACTGGACTGCCTATTACTGCATCTTTTCGTAGTACGAGCATCGGGACAAGCGAAGTGGCAGGGTTTTCGGCGGTAAGTCTCGGATGTGGCTATATGGTTATAGATATGGCAGGTGGCACGGACTTGGAGATATTTTTCTACGAAACCGCAGGTTTGCCATACGAGTATCTTAATAAATGCTCCACTGCTATTGACTACAACCCATACGGGCTTGCAAGCTACGACTATTCGCCTCAACAAATCAATTACGTCATGCCCAAAAAAGGCAGTGTCGCCGAAGTAAATGACGGCTACAACAGGTCGGTTACGTTTTCGGATTTGGTTGTGGGTAAAGTGGATAGGTCAAGATGGTTTTTTACCAACGAGTCGCCAAATCATCGATTCATGCCCGAAACGGTACCTGCCATCATTGATACCCTGCGAAATGGGGAAAATAAGGAAAAACGCAAAAAACTAGCCCGATTTTTAGAGGGAGATGAAAATGCTCCTTTGAAATATGAGCAGTATGACAGTTCTTCTTTACCGCTTAAGCTCATGGGAGCGGTAACTCAAAACGGCGGGACGGTAAAGCGGAGGGTGTCGGGTGTCGGATTGTTTTACGAGGTATCGGGAATAGACCTTTCCAAAGCCGCCCAGCCTGTCGGGATGCTTGGATGGGACAATGCCGCACTTTACAAGACGGGGCTGCCTGATGGTTTTGGAGCGGGTGTACACAGCCTTTTTCAAAGCAAACAAGATGGCTCCTCTTATTATCCGATGCTGCCAAATCCGCAAGATACATTTAAATGGGATTTAAACAAGGTCAATTCGTATCAGCCTATTTTAAATTATCGGTATTCAAACGTAATTGCGGATAAAAGCGATGGCGGCGGGCTGACTGGGTGGCAAAAGGTAAATGCAGACTTGGCCAATACGTTTAATGCCCGGATGGCATCAAACCTGCCTTACAGTTATCGCCAGTTTAATAAAGCACAATCAGTCGCCCACGTCTCACGTAGTAAAGAGATTGTGTGGGCAAGTTACACAAACCCGCTACCGGGTTCGGCGTATTACGATGCAGCGACACGGGCGGCTGAGTCTCAGGCGATGCAGCTTGCCAGGCAGACGGAAGCACGCTTGGAAGAGGTATCAAGGGCGTTTGAGGAAAGAATGGAAGCTGAATTGCTGGACTCTGAAATCAACGCCTTTAAATCAAAAATGGGTTTATTGGAGCAACTGTCAAAAATCGCAAATGAGAATACCTCGAGAAGCTGGCAAGATCCATTTTGGGGAGCGTGGGCTTATAGGCATAGCGACAAACTGGAGTTATATTGCGCCGCGCGAGAAGCGTTGCCGGAAACAACAACCCCACTCCCTGAAAATTGGCTTTGCTGTGTAAAGCCTGATGTTTAACACTTTAAAGATTGGAAAGTTATGACTAAACAAGTAATTGCAATTAACCGCGAAATTGAAGACGAAAGCACTGGTGCAACGGCAAGCCATCATGTTATTGAATATGTAAGTATTGATTACAAGTTCAAAACCGTAACGGCAACCCTGAACGGCTATGTGTCCAAAAAGGCATATGAAGCGGGTCGGAATCCGCTTTGTTCCCACTCAATTTCCGTCAACGTGTTGCCTGAAGATGGCGAGGTATCCCGTGCATGGCTGTACGGGAAGGCGGTTGAGCAGGGGAACGAACAAAGCGTCTTTTCAGGCGCGGAACTGGTTGAAGCCTAATTTAAATTTGAAACAACGCCCGTGATGATTCACGGGCTTTTTTATGGGCGGCTGTATGAGCGATTTAGAAACGAAAATCAAGATAACCGTCGAGAACGGCACGGCTGCGGGTTTTAATCAGGCAGCAAACTCTGCGTCGAATGCTTCCAAGCAGATTGAAAACGCTATCGGACAGGTGCGATCAGAATTGACGCGCAGCTTTTCCGAGATGCAGAAGTCGATGGAAAAGGCGTTTGACATTGATATGTCCGATTTTATCGGGGGTGTCGGCGACGGTAAGGAAAAGGTCAAAGAGTTAAACGCTGAACTTGCCAAGACAGGCGATAAGGCGGAGGAGGCGGCGGGCGGGCTGGGTAAAATCGGTACGCTTTTGGCGGGATTTGCGACGGTGTCGTTTGCAAAATCCATGCTTGATACCGCCGATGCCATGCAGTCGATAAACAGCCAAGTAAGACAGGTGGTGTCGTCTGAAACGGAGTATTTAGCCGTACAGCGTCAGCTTTTGGATGTAGCGAACAATACCCGCGCATCGCTTGAATCAACGTCAAGCCTGTATGTATCCACAAGCCGCGCCTTGAAAGACTACGGCTACACGCAACAGGAAATCTTGCAATTTACCGAAGCGACGAATAACGCCATGACAATTGGCGGCGTGGGCGCACAACAGCAAGCCGCCGCGTTGATGCAGTTATCGCAGGCTTTGGGCAGCGGTGTATTGCAAGGCGATGAATTTAAATCCATTGCCGAAGCCGCCCCTATCCTGCTGGATACCATTGCGGAATATATGGGCAAATCCCGCGCGGAAATCAAAAAGCTGGGCAGCGAGGGACAGTTGACGGCGGATGTGATTTTTAAAGCCATATCGGGCGCGTCGGAAAAATTCGGCGAGCAGGCGGCCAAAATGCCCATGACGATGGGTCAGGCTTTGACGGTGTTTTCGAACAACTGGCAAAGCATGGTTTCCAAACTGCTGAACGACAGCGGCGCAATGTCCGGCATCGCCTCCATTATCAAAATGATTGCGGATAACCTGAATTTGGTCGTCCCAATTATGGCGGGCTTTGCGGTTGCCATTGCCGCCGCGACGGCGCAGGTAATCGGCTTGAATGTCGCCATGCTTGCAAACCCGTTTGGGATTGTAGCTGTCGCAATCGGCGCGGTCATCGGCCTTATTTCCCAATTCGGCGATGAAATAGACGTTT
>ERZ773046.407-NODE-407-length-28300-cov-4.912870_pt1 | contig 28300 bp, 35 predicted proteins | sample MGYA00580634_ERZ773046 | MGnify/ENA primary metagenome ERZ773046 (study PRJEB29015, sample SAMEA2738127) | human oral metagenome | biome: human oral; feature: human-associated habitat; material: saliva | place: China | collected 2159 ... | reverse complement strand
ACTTCGTTGGCGTGTAGTCCGTCAGTTTCCGCAAGCAATCACCCCCATCAAAAAAGAGCCGCTCTCAGCGACTCACAATATCTGAAACGAGAAGCAGCCCCGAAGGGCTGTTTTTTATTTGGCGCGGCTTAGATGCGCTTCATGCACCAAGCCATCGCGTGTCCGCCGTCCTCGAAAAGCTCCGCGCAGGCTTCGACGAGGTTCAAGCGGCATTCGATATCCGCAAATCCCGTCTCTTCCGGCGTTTCGACCATCTCGTAGATGGCTGCGTGGAAGCCCCAGCATTCTCTGCCGACCACAAGGATCTGCTCGCCGTAGCGAAGGATCGCGCCGCTCGTCCCGAACCGCATCTCATCGTGGTGGTCTTCGGCCATCTTGCTTCTGCGCTTTTCATTTTCATTTCCTCCTTTGTGTAGGTTGTTCCCTTCGTCATGTGTATATATCACTCTAAACGCAGAATATAGCAAGTCTTATTTTCGATAAATCACACTTATTTTTTCGAGAGAAACACAGCCCCGAAAGGCTGTGCGGAATCCTTGAAAGTGTCGGCTATTGTTCACCTGTGAGGATGAAGCGCACATACGCCGCACGATCCTCCTCGATGAAGCAGATGAGTTCGTAGAATTCCATCTTAAACGCCATCCTCTGAACAGCGGGAATGTCGAACATATTCACCCGCCCGGAGTCGCGGATATCCATGATCTGCGTGAAAATCCTCTCGTTCATGACCTGCCGCCTTTCTCTGCGATGCGGAAGGAGTCCACACCGGGGATCAGACTGAGCGAGGATCCTGTCTCCCACCGAACGAGAAGCTGTCCCGCATCGTCAACGCCCAGAATCTCGCCCATCGTTCCCATCGGCGGAGCTTGCGGATCGTCCATTCCGAGGAGTTCCACCTTTGTCCCGCGTGGGTACTGCCGCCGAAGTGCAGTGATCTGTTCCTTACTCGGAAAATGCATGGCGCTCATCTCCTTTCCGATGTCCGCTCTTAAACGCGCTGCTGCCCGTGAGGTTCTGCAGGAGAATCTTGCGCGACTCTTTGTAGGCACTCCCTATCATGCCAAGGCGCAGGAGGAAGCAGCGGAATGCATATTTTTCGTTGTCCACGATCTTCTCCTTCGCCGTGACGCGCTTTTGCGTCCGCACCATCAGGCAGAGTTTACTGATGAACTCGGCGTATGCCTTTGCCGTCTCGTCGGCGATCGTGCCGTGCAGCCATGCAAAGGTGATGCGGTCGCCCTCCAGCGTGTAGGTCGCTTCTCGGATGTCAAAGGCATGGCGAATCAGCCGCCCCTTGCTCAGGAGGAGTGCATCGAGATTCTGCAGTGCCATTTCGGTGAAAAGGGTGCGTGGGAGGCTGATGGAAAGGGTATCTTCGGAGGAGTCAGCTTCTGCATCTGCCGTTTCCGTCGGGGTGGAATCGTTCTGCGCCGTGTCCTCGCAAGGAGTCTCGCCCGTCGCGGATTCCGTTGTGCTCGGCTCCTTCGCCCCTGTGTCTGCGCAGATGCCCTCGTTCTCCCCGCCCTCGGACATGAAGCCCTCCTCGCGCAGTGCCGTGCGCACACGCGCCACAGTCACTTCGTCAAAGGCATCGTCGAAGCAAAGGCTGCCGTCCTTCGCAATCTCGAATGCGCCGACCTTGTAGGAAAATGTCGGTGCGCCGCAGTAGACGGGCTTCGTGTCGAGCACCTTGCTGACTACCGCGACCATCGCCTTGCGCTCTTCCTTTTGGATGTTGTAATTGACCTTCATGGTGACTACCTCCTTCATGTACTTTGGTCATTACATTCATCACTCACGTGGGAAGAATTAGCAAGCGGATTCTGTTGTATACACCAACTCTATCTCATCAAATAGATCTTATGCCCATCATTTCCCTGCCAAGGATACCGTCATGCGTTCGAGCATCTTGCCTGTCATCCAGATCGCCCCGTCGATAACAAGCGGCAGGAAGATGCGGTCACGGAATCTGCACCATCCCGTCTCCTTCTCTGCACTCTCGCGAAGTGCCGCCGTGTACGCCGCCGACACCTCACGCGCTGCGGGAAGCCCCTTCTCGTGCATCCAGAGGACGGTCGCTTCCTTCGCCTCCGTCCGTACAAAATCCCCCACATGATTCTTCAGTTCATTTTGAATGTGTTCCAGTTTCATCTTCAACACTCTCCTTCATAGTCCGTTACGCCACGCGCAATGGCGCGGGCAAATTCATCCTGCCGGCTGCGGAGCAACTGCGCATCGCTCGCATGGTCGATAAACGCAAGCTCCACAAGCACCGCTACCGCATCCGTGTTGCTTAGAACATACAGCCCGTTGACACCGGGCTTTGCTCCCTTTATTCCGCGATCCGTTGTACCAAGCGCATCCACAATCTGGTTCTGGAGGCAGCGTGCCAGCTTCTCCCCTGCACCGCTTTCGTAGAAGTGCCAGACCTCCGTTCCGTTTGCACTGCCGTTATAGGCGTTGCAGTGAATGGAGATGAATACGTCCGCACTCCTGCGGTTGGAAGCGGAGACAACTTCATGGAGGCTATCAGATTGCAGACAGCCGCCCACCTCGACACCTGCGGCAGCGAGATACCCCGCCACAAGGTCAGCGACATTCTTTGCAACGTCGCATTCCCGCAGCCCATACCCGCACGCGCCGGGGTCGGGATTTCCGTCCGGCGCATGACCTGGATTCAAAAACACACGCATCAAGATTCCTCCTTCGATTTCGGCACGTCCGCATACGGAATGCGCTCACCGTCACGTTCCAAAAACACATCTTCGGCATTGCCGTCCTTGCTCTGGATGTACCGCTCAACAGCGACATCCACGAATTTCGGCTCAACCTCCACACCGTAACAGATACGCCCCAACTGCTCACAGGCGATGAGCGTTGATGCCGAGCCGAGGAAGCCGTCAAGTACGACACCGTTTGTCTGCGTACACTGCTTGACAAGGTACGCGATAAGCGGCACGGGCTTCGAGGATGGATGTCCGCAGCCGTCCTTCTTCGAGTCTTTGATGCGGTCGAAAGCAAAGACGGTGGTCTGCTTCTGATCGCCATACCATCTGTGCCGTCCATCCTTCCTCCATCCCCAGATGATCGGCTCGTGAATGTACTTCCAATCCGTCCGTGTGAGCACGAGGCGGTCTTTCTTCCACACCAAGCCCGCACCAACTTTAAAGCCCGCATCCTCATAAGCGTCATGAAAGATGCGGGCTTTTGCTGTTGCGTAGAAAACGTAGATGGAAGCGTCCGTCGCCATCGCAGAGTGGAAGGCGGTAAAAGCGGATTTGAGGAACTCGTAGGCGTCCTTGTCATTCAGATCGTCGTTCTTGATTTTCCCGGAGGAACTTTCCAACGCCACAAAATACGGCGGGTCCGTGCAGACAAGGTTGACCTTCTCACTGCCGAGTAGACGTTCATACGTCTCCGGCAGAGTGGAATCTCCGCAGATGACACGGTGCTTGCCGAGATGCCAGACATCCCCTGTTTTAGCAACACAGGGCTTTGCGAGTTCTGCATCCACGTCGAAGTCGTCTTCCTGCGCCTCTGCATCATCCAATGAAAGCAGGTCTGCGATTTCAGATTCGTCGAAGCCCGTGAGTGAGATGTCGAAGTCCATACCCTGCAAGGCTTCCATCTCGACACGCAGCATATCTTCATCCCATCCTGCGTCAAGTGCGAAACGGTTGTCCGCGAGAATGTATGCTTTCTTCTGCGCCTCCGTCAGATGATCGACGAATACGCATGGAACTTGCTCGATATTCTCTGCCCGTGCAGCCATAACGCGCCCGTGTCCTGCGAGAATGCCGTAGTCCTTGTCGATAATGACGGGACTGACGAATCCGAACTCCCGCAGACTGCCGCGCAGCTTGTTGATCTGCTCGGGCGAATGCGTCCGTGCGTTGTTGGCATATGGCACGAGTTTACTGATCGGAACGAGTTTCATCTCCGATGTTGTTTTGTTCACCCAAATTCCTCCCTACTTCCTCGAACGCAGCAGCCGTTCCATCCGATCCTCCTGCGGCGATCCGCTGAACGTGGTGGTGCAGTTCTGCTTTACGATGTCGAAAATCTCATACCAGAGCAGATTGGACTGCTTCTGGAATGCCTGCCCCATCTGGACAAAGGGGCTTGCAATCGCTCCTCCTGTGGTCGGATGCTTGCCAATGCGCCCGTATTGACTCATTGCTTCCTCGCATTGGATGAAGCGGGCAAATGCCTGCGCGTAGCTTTCAATCAGGCGAGGATTCACGAGACGCTCACAGCCGCGCTCCTTGAGCCACAGCCACGTCTCGCGGAAAATCTCATCCGCACCGAGCGGCTTTCCGTTCCGCTGTCGCGCAGACAGGAACTCACTCGGGGTCGGCATCTCCTCACCATAGAGCTCGGCGGCATCCACAAGGTCTGTACCGTCCAGTTCCATCATCGGGAAGTCCATGATGTGCGCTGTTCGCCCGCCCGTGATTTTATCTGCGAGAGGTTCGGGTTTATCTCCCGCCCGGATGCGCCGTCCACCGCGATTTGTACCGTCACGCGCCATCTTCTCGTCCCCATTCCTTTAATACCCCGTTTGAACCGACGTTTTTGTGCGTACGCCCCCTCCCCGGTCCAGCAATGGCGCGGTTTTAGAGATTTGACCGCCCCCTGGGGGCTAGTGGTCGCCTCTGCCGCGCCGATGAATCCGCTCATGACAAGATACGCAGAGCGACATCAAATTGTCCTCATCATGCGTGCCACCGTCCGAGAGGGGCTTGATGTGATGCACGAGCGTTGCGAGAACATATCTGCCCTGCTCTTTACATTGCTCACACAGTGGATGTGCTGCCAAATGGCGGTCACGAATGCGTCTCCATGCGCTGCCGTATCTCTCGTGCTGATCGTAGCCACGAGTGAAGCGGTCATAATGACGCTGCATGGTTTTCTCATGCGTCTCGCAGTAGCAGCTCTTCCTGTCTGTAAGGTTCCGACAGCCCGTCATGCGGCAGGGGCGCTTCGGCCTTCTCGGCATCGCTTCACCTCCACAATGGCATCAAAAAAGCCCCCGCGGAGAATTACTTCTCCGAGAAGGCTGATTCCATATCCTATTCTTGCTGAGTCTATCATATCACTGTCAACCCTATGAACGCAACGCGAACCTTTATGAACTTATGTGAACTAGGATGAACTCTGCTGTCTTTTTTCTAAAATTTTTTCAACGTCATCCAGAGCCTTGGCATGAATCTTATGCACCCATCGAATACTGACACTCATATCCGCTGCAATATCTTCCCACGATTTGAAGCTGTGGTAGCGTCGCTCAAGTAGCATCTGAGCGTTTTCATCCTCAACCTGCCAGATCGTATTCATGATTTCGAGCTTCAAGCTGACCAGATGGTCAATATCTGCATTGATCTCCTCTTCGGTGTCAGTCAGGCGTGCAATGATGTTTTCCATCCGCTGATTGTTCGGACTCTGACTCCTTGGCATATCACTGATAACGGTACTCACATTTGTTGCCATATCCCGCAGCTGTGCTACATGAGCCAGTTTATCATTGATGCGTCGGTCGATGTTCCATGCCTGACTCAGATACTCTTTCGCCGTCATGCAAATTCCCCCTCCAACTTCTGAAGAAGTCACTCTCCGTCTATGCTCGTCAGCTGCCCAAACCATGCAGAACGGAAGAACCGCTCCGTATCAGAGCGCATCGCTGTCGCCGCAGCATTCTCTGCCGCTTTGCGAAGAGCCGATCTCGCCCACCGATAATCCTTTGCCGCCTGTTCGATGATTGCATTGGCAAGAACCTCACAGTTCATCATGGGATGCCACCTCCAGATTCGCTTTGACGGCATCAATCAGAGCCGTCTGGCTCTTGTCTTTCCGTTCAAGAGCCTGCATAACATTCTCATCTATCGTCCCTGCTGTGATGATATGGTGGATAACCACAGTCCCCGTCTGTCCCTGCCGATAGAGACGCGCATTGGTCTGTTGGTAGAGTTCCAAACTCCACGTCAGACCAAACCAGATGAGCGTCGAACCACCGAACTGAAGGTTGAGTCCATGTCCCGCACTCGCTGGATGAATCACGGCGACCAGGATTTTTCCCGTATTCCATTCCGCAATATCTGCACTCGACCGAATCTCTCGAACGGACAGTCTATCCTTGATTCGCTCAAGGTCATGGCGATACCAATACGCGACGAGTACGGGCTTCCCGTTCGCACTCTCGACAAGATCCTCTAGCGCATCCAGTTTACGGTCGTGCAGGTGGACGGATTTTCCGTCCTCCGTATAGACCGCTCCGTTCGCCATCTGGAGGAGCTTCCCGGAAAGTGCCGCCGCACTGACGGCATCAATCTCCGCAGTACCAAGGGAAACCACCATGTCCCGCTTCATTCGGTCATAGAGTTCCCGCTCACGCTCATCCATAGCGACACGCACGCTATTAGAGATGATCTGCGGCATTTTGAGATAGTCCTTAGATCGCATGGAGATGGTAATGTCCTCAATCCGTCGGTAGATTTCATCCTCCGCACCCTCGCGCGGCTTGTAGCTGAACACCATCTGTTGATTCCGTTTGTCGGGAAGGAAAAAGTCATTGCGGTAATGGGAGATGAATCTGCCGAGCCGCTTGCCCATATCCAGAATACGAAACTGTGCCCAGAGATCCATGAGTCCGTTTGCCGACGGTGTTCCCGTCAGCCCCACAATCCGTTTGACCGAGGGACGTAGCTTCAAGAGTGCACGGAACCTTTTCGCCTGATGAGATTTGAACGATGAGAGTTCATCAATGACGATCATATCAAAATCCAACACTGCGCCGCTCTCCTCAATCAGCCACTTTACATTTTCTCGGTTGATAATATACACATCCGCATGCTGCATGAGTGCCGTCGTCCTTTCCTTAGGTGTTCCCATAATCACAGAGGCGCGGATATTTTTTGTATGCTCCCACTTTATGATCTCCGACGGCCATGTATCCCGCGCCACACGCAGCGGAGCGATAACGAGCACCTTGCCGATCTCAAAGAAGTCATGCAGGAGTTCCTCGATTGCCGTAAGCGTGACGACTGTCTTCCCAAGCCCACAATCCAAGAAAATCGCGGCTTCCTTGTGATGCAGGATAAAATCCTTGGCGTATGTCTGATAAAAATGCGGTTCATAGCGCATTGATAATTCCTCCGATTTCTTCTTTCCCATCAACCACATAGACCTTGAATCCGAGCGCACGCAGCTGCTCGATACGTCGCACCTGCAAGGGGCGTGGCTTCCTGCCCGGAGCCTTGAGTTCCATAAAGCACATCTTTCCGCCCGGCATGAGCACAAGGCGATCCGGCACACCCGCATATCCAGTAGATATGAACTTCAGTGCAAGCCCACCATGCGATTTTATAACCATTGTGGTGTATCTTTCCAAATCACGCTCTCGCATTGATATTCCTCACTTTCAAGTCATGAAGTGATAGTAGTGATGGTTGCCGCCTGTATCTTTATATATAAATATTTTTATCTTTTCTTTCTTCCTAAGTTTTCTTTTTCCCTATATATAAAAGATAAAAGAACTGTCACTACTATCACTCATGTTCCGTAATCCCAATAATGACAAGGGGTTGAGCCGGTGACAGTTCTTTGCTTTTACGGCCACCGAACGCTCACTGCTGTCACAAAAAATCTTCTTCTGCTCCGTTGTAGGGCACTGTGTATTCGCGGACAGCATCCTCATTCAGAATCAGATCCTTATACACACTGCCGTAGCTTCGACGTATGGTCATTGAACTGAAATCCGTCTTGTAATACCGAGCCAGTGTGGTTCTGAACTCTCGTGCGGTCTTTGCGAAGCCGTTGTTGTTATCCCTGCACCATGCCTGATAGATGCGGTAGACCTTGCCCGTTGTGACCTCGCTGCATTTTGCACCTTCGGGACGTTTCATCATGCACTCTGCATGGAAGGCAAGCACGGAGTTGTTCTCGACCATATATTCCTCTCTTGCCGACAGAACCGACTGCGCCTCCGTAAAGCGGTAACCATTTTGGATGACCGCACGCAGCGCATGGATGGCTTTGCGAACGATCCCGTCACGCTCGGCATAGAGCTTTTCTCCGAGAAGCCTGTCCTGTTTGTCGATGGGAATGGCATTTTTGCAATGTACCTGCATGATACGGTCATGCACCCACTGCCCGTCATCGCCCCCAAACCTCGGCAACTGATTCATGCAGAACCAGAACAGCCCGTTGAAGGTGAACTCAAATCCGTTCTGTCCCTTGAATTCCGCGAAGATGCTGTCCCCGCCCGTGCATTTTTTGAAGGTCTTGAGTTCATCCACAGTGATGAAGCTCATGTCGGAACTGCCCGCAAGGCGCATTCCGTAAATCAGCCCCGTACCGAACCGTGCCTCGATCTCACGAAGGTCAATGCCGACGTAATTCCCTCTGCCGAGCAGCTGCTCCACGAGACATTTGAGACGGGATTTCCCCGTGTCCACCGCACCGTACATAAAGAGAGCTTTTTTTCATACGCCATCCTTTGACGTTGGACAGACACGCACCGATGAACTCAAGCAACAGTCGCTCAATCTCGGTGTCGCCATCTGTGAGTGTCTGCATGAATGCATCGAACACAGGTGTCGCAATCTCTTCACACGCCCACTCGCACGGAATCTGTATGGTGGATAACAGGTCGGAAGCATGTTCGGTCAGTTCCATCGTGGAGAGATGAAGAATTCCGTTCTGGAAGTTGATGATGTCCTCATCTGCATTGAGGTCGGAGTCCTTGATGTAGTTCAGATCCGTTGTGAGGATGCGAAATGTCTCATCCACCTTTCGCATCTCAATCATCTCCGAATCGTAGGATGCAATGCAGTTCTTGATGAGACCTTTCAGCATATCGTCCGCATAGAGACGGTACACACCGCCCTCGTAGACATAACGCAGCACGCCATGCCGTGCACTGTCCCGAACGAAGATGTAGTGCAGGTTTTGCCGAATGTAATCTGCAAGTGCCGGACAGCTGATGACGGGATTTCCCTTTGCGTTGAAGTGAATGAAGTCCGGATGTTCCATCGCTGCTGCATGGAACACGCCATGACACGCTTCCACGCCCGTACGGATGGTCGCTGCCTTGTAATCCGCACGCTCCCATTTCTTGCGGTAAAGGGCAGACATACGAAAGACCGCATCAATCATCTCCGCATCGTCTCCCGTCCGAAAGGCAATCAGGGCACAGAGGGCGCCATCTGCTTCCGAGGCACTGCCGTACTCCGAGATGTCACCACGGTCGAAGAGACGCTGAAACTTCCCGCCGTTCTTTGCCTTCCGCAGGGCACATATAATGTCGAATACGGTGCGGTCGCCATCCTCTTTCGGACGGTAGTTCACGGGCTGCTTGCGAAGCATATCCTTCTTAAGTGTGGTAAGTACAGCTTCCGTTCCGTCATTAAGAGGCGCATCATGGAACACATCGCCCGTGAATACCGCAAAACGATTGGTCAGTCCTCCGACGTAGAGTTCCATTTTGTTGTGCGGATTCTTGACATAAAATTTCGGGTCGAGCTTCTCCTTGCCGTCTGCGTCCTTCTTTTTCGGAATACGATCATAGTCGCAGCAACCGTAAAGATGAATGCCATTGCCGCTGACAGATTTCTCGGCATAAGTGTCATGTCTGCGAATCTGCAGCTGCACCATCGCATCCGCTTCGTCCCTGTGGTCAATGTCCAAGAAGTACATTCCCTTGGGGATAATGAAGCCGACTCCACCGTAAGACGATGCCTCTGCCGCACGCCGGGCTTCCTCGAACGTCACCCAACTTGCCCGAAATGCATGATTCGATCCCGTGATACCGCCGTCTGCGGCACAGGGCTTCTTCGTTCGATTGCCATTCTGCATGGCATAGTTCCAACAGATCCAGATTTTCTGTGTTTTGAGTTCGTCGATGGTCATCCCCATACGACCTCCTCGCACTTGGCGTTGTAATAGCGCACCGGAATGCAGAGTGATCTTGCCTTTGCAATCTCCATCTGCATCCCCTCGGTAATTTCCGTGCCAAACGCCCAGAGTTCCTTGCACTGACGCAGGAGGACAAAGTTCATACGGATGGCAAGTTCGCGATCCTGCTCCTCGGACATGAACTGCGGAAACAGAAGATGCGAAGCCAGAGGGATGCATCTGCGCCGCACGGCAAAGCGGCAATACTCCCGCGCCCGCATGATATTGACACGCGGATTGTTGCGATATGCCGAACAGATGTAGATGATCGGAAAAGATGCATTCATCTCCCTCTCGAGAGTCCTCATCGCTGCTCCCGCCGTCGGATCCGGATAATGTGATTCATTGAAATGCTGCATGATACTACGCTCCCTGCCTACATGGGCGTTTGCTCAAAACTGAGCGAACGTCCGTACAAACTGCTCAATGCGTCCACAAAACATTACCGCCTGAAAACTTCCTGCAGTACATCCACATGATAGGTATTCACCATGCCGTACTTGGCATCGTACTCCTTGCCGATGTGGTAGCCCTGCTTTCTGGACATTGCTGACGCTTTGCGACCAAGCCCGGCGGCAACATCACGACTCACACCACGGATTCCCATAAGATTGGTGTAGCCAATGATGGTGTAGTGGTGCTGATCGATGGTCATCTGTCTAGACTCCACATCGAGAAGCCGCTCATCCACCTTGTCGATACGCGCATTTGCCTCCTTGATCGCCTTTGCCTGCTCCACCAAACGCCGCGCACTGTACAACAGGAACTCCTCGGGAGTCATGTTCCTCATAGGATTGAAGTAGCTTTCTTCCAGCTCCTCAAAGACATCCCATGCACGATTCGTCCCGAGCATCTTGCAATGGCGCGCCGCACCTCGTTTCGTCCAGAGATAAATCGTGGATGCAAACTTGCTCACAGGCAGGTCGAAATTTTCGACTTGCCTCTTGAATCCCTTGAGATCAGCACCTTCGAGTCGAAAGTAATGCGTTGCCTCCGTGAACCGCTCTTTGTTGTTGTTAAAATTCTGTTTGATGTGTTGGGGATCACAGCCATATGCATCGGCAAGCTGCTCCGTGGTCATGACTCGGATGCCGCTGTGTTCAAAAACCTGCAAATCTTTCATGGTTAATTTCCTCCAATACGCTGTAAATACTCAGATGATGGGGAAAACTTGTCCCCTTCTCAAAAGACAGCGGACAGAAAGAGGCATATTGGTCACCCGTTGCAGGAAAATTTATTTGTCCAATCGAATATTTCTAAAGCAAAGGGAGTGAGACAGATGGTACGACCTATCGTCAAGGACGCAATGTTTCTCAGACAGCCATCGGAGGAGGTGGAGAAAACCGATCTCTCGATTGCAAACGACCTGCTCGATACGCTCAAATCCCATGTCGGACACTGCGTCGGACTTGCTGCAAACATGATTGGTGAAAAGAAGCGCATCATCGCTGTATGCGTTGGAAAATCTCATCTCGTCATGCTGAACCCGGAGATTGTAAAAGTATCCTCCGAGCAGTACGAAATAGAGGAAGGATGTCTCTCCCTCCCCGGACAGAGAAAAACAATGCGGTATGAATGGATTGAAGTCACATACCGCGACATAAAGTTTCGCAAGCAGAAAAACAAGTTCTCCGGCTTTACGGCACAGATCATTCAACATGAGATGGATCACTGCAACGGGGTTCTTATATGAGTAAGGAGATGTGTAAAATGAATTTCTTAAAAACAACCATTCTTCTTGTATTTTTTTTCATTGCTTCCTGCCCATATGCAATTGGCAGTGTAGGTACAGGTAATGACAGAGATGTTAATTATGAAATGCACTACCCCATCGTTTACACGAGAGATTCTGTTGCAGAAAAGAAAATAAATACAGACCTATATCAATACATTGAGAAGTTTCGACGAGACTATCATGGCGGAAAATTTATCAATGGGAATTTTACGTATGAGGTACGCTTTGAGGACGACAATTACATTTCTTTAATCCTTCATGACTATCGTTGGACAGGTGGTGCTCATGGGCATACTTCGTATATTGGTCTCGTGTATAACAAGCGTGATGGCGAAAAACTTCCCTTGCGATATTTTATTCACCTGACGGATGCTGATTTTGTAACAATTTTCGATTTCCCACTTTACAACAGGAAGAATGAACTACTTAACCTGAAAGCAAAATTTAGCTACAAGGACTGTCCCCATAAAATTCCAAACAATTATTTCTTGAAAGGAAATGGCATCGTCGCATTAATATTTCAACCATACCAGCGAGCCGCACATGCCGAGGAAATGACATATACGCCCATTGAACCCAAATGGATTGATTACTTCAATCGAAAAAACCCGTAATTAAAGACCAAGTACTACATACAAACACAATCCAAGATTCTAGTCTCTATTTTCTCTTTTGAGCATACCCCCTACGTTACATATCAAATGTCACCAATTAACTGAATAGAGAGCGAGTATCTCTAAAAAGAGCATGTTCGCAGGAAAATAATCTTTTTGTCAAAAAAATGCAGGAGGATCACTATGAAATATTTGTTTCAGATTTGTTCAGTATTGGCACTATTCGTCTTTTCCATTGAAGCCACTGTATATGCTCAGGAAACAACCTTTCTCACGCCCGGAAAATCCACATTTCTTTACATGAACACCAAGGAAGTCAACGTCTCTTATGACAACGAATCCTTAAAGTTTGTGACACTGAATAGTGGGGTTCTCAAACTAATGAGTCGTGATGGGCGACATGACTATATGTCCTTTACGGGATATGATGGTACAAATGCAGGGATCGGATACGCCGTACGCGAAGTCTACACAACGAATCCCAGTATGAAGTTTTTCGAGATTATCGCAGACAGAGGTGCTCATGCCAAAAACTGTGGATACTGGATTGTTGGAAAAAGAGACGGTAACTGGGTTTGCTTTGTCTCCATTGACAGTCTCGCACAGATGGGATATACCTCGGGAGACTGGCATCAGATACGGACAACCATCAACGAGGACGGCACTGGCAGATTCTTGCTCACAAGTCAACATGAGTACATGCCGCCAGGAGCGCAGTTCCAGTATCAACGAAAATTTGCAGTCGATTTACGGCTGCAGCTCTTTTGGGATCAAAATGCACGATGGTTTGGCATTCGTAAGCTCTAGCATGAATCAGGCAGACTGCAACATTCGCAGTCTGCCTGATTTATTTAGTCCTTCCGATAGAACTCACACTCATACCCGTCCGCCTCGAGCGGCAGCCCCTTTGCCCACGGTGGATTCTCTGCCATGATGGAGCATATCTCTTCAACTGAGGAGACTCCCTGCGGCACTTCGAGCACGATTTCGTCATGAACGTGCATCACAATGGCAAAGCCCCTGTTGCAAAGCTGTTTCATTGCGAAGACGAGCAGATCACGAGCTGTTCCCTGTGTGATATTTTCAACAAGTTTCCCGCCGAAGGTTTCAATCCTCTCCCACTTCTTTGTCATACCAAGACCTTCATAGGTGACGGATTCCCCTCCGAATCGGTTCTCTCCGATACGTGGCTTCGCATACGCAAGCTCTCTGCCACTCGGCAATCGTATAAACAAAACGCCGCTCTTATACGCACAACGAATGCCATGTGTTTCTACTTCAACGCGTCGTTTCACACAGGTCTTGACGGCACGATCCACATCCCACCAGAATTGCACGATATGTGGATTCGATGCACGCCACAAATCCACGAGCGGTTGAAGTTCCTCCTCCTTCATGCCGGCCTCAACTGCGCCCATCGCAATCAGAGCGCCGACGGATCCGCCGTACCCACAGCTCAAAACCGTCTGTTTCCCTTTCTGCCGCAGTTCTGCATTCTCTCCATGCTTTTCGACAGTGCAATGGAACATGCGAGATGCCGTTTCGCAGTAGATGTCTCCGTTCTTTTGAAACACATCGAGTACCCATTGCTCTCCCGCAAGCCACGCGAGGACTCTTGCTTCGATGGCAGCATAGTCGGCGACAACGAAGCGGCAGCCGGGGTGTGGCACAAATGAGGTGCGGATAAGCTGAGAGAGCACATCCGAGGTACTGTCATAGAGCATATCCAGAAGGTGGAAGTCACCGTCTTTGACAAGTGTGCGAACCTCCTTCAGCTGCGCGAGATGGTTTTGCGGCAGGTTTTGGAGCTGAATGAGCCGCCCTGCAAAACGCCCCGTTCTGTTTGCACCGTAGAACTGGAACAACCCACGCGCACGCTGATCTGTGCCCGTGACCGCTTCCATCGCCATATACTTCTTGACGCTTGTCTTGGATAGTTTCTGCCGCAGTTCCAATACCTCCCGCACATCTCCCGTTGCTGTTTTAAGCATTTTGGTCACTTCACTTTTTGCGAGAGATTCCACCGAGAGTCCTTCCCCGCGCAGCCAGTCCATAAGCTGCAGCGGAGAGTTCGGGTTCTCAAGATCCGTGAGATTCTGCGCCCGTTCAAGGCAGACCGCCTTGCTCCGCTCATCGCAGCAGATCGCCTGTGTGACAAATGTGGTGTCTACCAAAATCCCACGGTCATTGATTTCTTGGTCGATGACGTAGTTCTCCCACTCACTCTCCGGCACAGGAAATTTCTTCAGCCGCGCCTGAATTGCCATTTCTGTTTCCACATCTCGTTTGTTATACTTTTTGAATAACCTCCTCTTCTCTTGGGCATCTGCAGGAAGATTACGTGTCCTGCCGCCGTTGCTCCTGGTCGCCTTGCACGGGACATAGAAATACCGTATAAGGTCTTTCCCCTCCTCCAACTTCTGCCGATCAAGCTACAGCACAGCCCCTACGTCTTTTAGAGATAACGGCAGTCCGAGCGTTGCCACCCAGATCATGGAGCAACGCCATGCGTTCGGTTTTAGGTGAGTGCCTAGATGCCGTGAAAGGCATACGCGCTCAAACATGGCGTTGAACGCCCATTTTGTGACAGTCTCATCCGTTAGTGCCGCAAGAATCTCTTTCGGGATCTCTTCCCCATTCGCCAGATCCACAACCTGCACTTCTCCTCCATCCACAGAATATCCGAACAGCAAGATTTCAAAATCCTCTGCCTCCGCATATTTATATACGCCCGCCTTTGCAAGCGCGACGCTTGAAAATGTCTCAATATCGATACTGATTGACTTCATATCTGTTCTCCCATAAAAACAGGCAGCGGCTTACGCCGCCGCCCATTCCTGCAAAATCCGATTGGTCAGCTAAGGAAATCCTCGTCATCGCCGTCAAGGCTCTCAAAATCCGATGCTGCCGATGAACGCCCGCCGAGGGGTTCGCCATCCTCGAGTTTCTGGATGTTCCCGAGTCCGCAGGCGATGCCCTTGTTCCCGTTGGAGTTGAATGCATAGAGCGTAATGCTCACACGCGCATAGCAGCCGGAGTACACCTCATCGCGATCCAAAATTGGCTGAACCTTGCGGTTCACGATCTGCGGAGCCGTCCGCGCATTTGCATTGATGAAGTATGCATCCTTGTAGTTTTCGTCATCGGGACGCTCAACATCGCCGTCGCGCAGCGGCAGCTTGATCGAGGCCTTGTTCGGCTTCTTTCCACCGAACTTGCCGAGTCCTGCGTCGATGGCAGCATCCACCGCCGCTTGAATGTCCTTGATCGTCTTGGTGTCCGATTTCGGAATGATAAGGCTGACGGAGTATTTCTCCTCGCCGCCGTTGATGGATACCGGCTCCCACACATGTGCATAGGAGAGACGAACCTTGCCCGTGATAACCTTCGTGTTGTTGTTTTTCATTGTCATGTTAATGTACCTCCGTAATCGCTGTGAATTCTAACTGAGCACTGCCTGTATGAATCGACGGACGCTTGTCCGATATCGGGACGAGTGTCGGCTTTCCGGGCGGCTTTTCGATAAGACCGTCAAGAATATCTGTAAATGCTTTCTTTCCCATCAACCTTTCCATCTGGGTCAGTGAAATGAGTTTCTTATCGAAGATGTCTGTATACCCTGACGATTCTGCCTCCCTTGCAACGACATCCTCATCCTTATACCTGCGGACGGAACGCCCCTCCACAATCTTGAAGCCCATCCACACCTTGCCGTGGTTGACCGCCGCATCCGTCGCATAGGCGAGGATGGCATTTGCCCACTTGATGAGTTCCGGGATTTCTCCGAGAACGTCCTCAATCTCCTCGTCCGTAATAAGCGGTGGATACTTGAACTCCTCTTTGGCAAGCCGTAGTTTCTCCTCCGCACGCGCCCTGCACCGAACAGCTGCACGGCAGAATGTACACCATTCGCCGGCGCGGTATTCTCCCTCACCCATATAGGCGAGACGCGCTTTCTCCACAAGATCGTCCCTCGCCCAACGCAGAAGCTCTTCTTTGGGGAGCGACCATGTGCACACATTTTCCCTTCGAGGTTGGAAGATGCTCATCGAGATCGTCTGGATGTCATAGATTCCGTCGAGAAGTTCCAATGCGCCGAGCGCGTAGAGCATCATCTGGGGATTATGTTCCGCCTCCACGAGTACACCCATACCGTATTTGAAGTCAACAATGTGGAGCCTGTCTCCACCAACGATGATGCAGTCTGCCGTTCCGAACGCCTCCGTCACATAACGTGTAATGTCTAGCCGCTGCTCGACAAGCACCATCGGAGAAGGGATTTCTGTCATCTGTTCCTGCACGAACGAAACATAGTCATCGGAACAGCGATCCATCTCATCATCTTCAAAATCCGATTGCGGGCGCTTGCTGCGGAGCTTCAGAAGTTTACGCAGCTTATGCTCACAGAGCGCGTGCGCTGCTGTTCCTTCGGCGGCTACTTCACTCGATGAAGATGGAAATTCACGTTCAAGGCAAGCGGACGGCGGACAGTTCATCCACCGATGTGCCGCCGAAGGCGACAACAATGCGTGTGTCCCCATCAGAGTTCCTCTGCTTCTTTGAGCATGACAGCGTAGGCATCTTGAGGAATATCACTTAGACGATCCGCGCCATACTTTGTAATGAGTGCCTTGACCGCCTCACGCTTTCCCTCCGTACTCTTACGCACGAGAACAGCGCGTACAGCTTCAAGTGAGACGGCTTTTTCGTCTGTCTGTCCAGACTGTATTGCTTCCAGGGCATCGGCTGCGTCGCGCAGCATTTGGGGGAGATCTTTCAGATCAACCATGTCCATCAGTTCCTTTCATCAAGATTTTCTTTGCGACATTACGGGCAATCAGACTGATTACCATGAGAACGGCTGCGATTTCCTTGCTTCGCATTCCTCTTCCCTCCTTTCACAGGAGAGCGGACAGAAACCGCCGAAACGGTCACCCTGTTTTCAAAAAAATCTCGGAGCACCGCATAAAGCCTGTCTTTTCGCTTATGAACCGCAGTCTTGGATTTGCCGAGGATTTCAGCAATTGTACGCTCAGATTCACCTTCCCCGATCAGTTGGAGAAGCAGTCGATCTTCCGGGGCGAGATCTTCCATCGCCTCAAGGAGCTGCTCTATCATGAGTTTCTGGATGCAGAAATCCTCGAGGCTCATCGAAGAAACCGCCTCCTTGGGCATCATGTCAATAGAGGATTCCCTGAACACAGGCTGTGTGCAATGATCGCAGTCATGGTTGCATGCATCCTTGCGACTTTGATTCACACAGAGCTTCTTCGCTCGCGTTGCTTCCTTTTGCTCACGCCATATCGGACGCATATATTCACGATATACCTCTTCCGGCACCGGAATCTTCACAACTCTTTTCCGTCGATTGCCGATCCACCACCATTTGACATCTTGGGGCTCAATCTCGAAATCCCTAATCGTCTCGGAGGTAACTTCCATTGGAATGAAATACTGCTTCATCGTTGTATCCTTTCTGTCTGAACAAGGTCAGCGGGATACAACGAAGAGGCCGATGCACGCGATGTACACCGGCCTCTTTCGCCTAAAGGTGGGCACAAAAAGTCACGGTGGAAACACCGAAGTACCAATACTGCTTGTGCAGTTCGTCTCTTCATGTGTTCCCGCCGCCTCTGATGGCCATCTCAAGGCATTGAGAAATTTATAAGATTTACGATTACGGCTTGTGAATGTTCACATTCACATAAATTCCATTAACAAAAATGTAGATTTTTCCCCCTCACTGCTGATATAATAGAAACTGTGTTTTATGTGCGATGATGTTCTCTCACTATCCGGGTAAAGCATACCAAATCCGCTCCCTCGAAAATTGGACTCCGGTGGACGGGAGCGGACAGACTCTGTCCACTTTTCGCGAAGGGGGAGTTTTGTGTTAACCATCAGTCTGTTTTTACAGATCATGAGAAAGTACGTTGGTGCGGAGAACAAATCAATACCGAGTTTCTGCGCCTACTTCTTCGCTCTCTTTATGAAGGAACCGATCTCTTCTCGCGAGGTTGGTCTGGACGATGATGACAAGTACTACCCTTTCGGCAAGAAATCTGAGAAAAGTGCCGCCTACAAAATGTACAAGGGAAAGAGAGACATCCCGGAATCTGTCCTGCGGGCGGTTCATGCCAATCTCGACAAGAGCCGCTTCTTGGAAGCAGCTGCGGATATCCCCTTCGATGCCCGCAAAAATCTGTGCACCGACCTCTCCCAATACGGGGTAGATTGCACCACAGACAATGTAGACGAGACGTGCGCCGAGATTTTCTGCAGCATCATCAAAGCGGAACTGCAAAAACTCCCCGGCGCCCAAATTGATCTCTTTGAGGGAAGGAACGAAGTCGGCGAAGTTGTTCCTCCTGTGCCGATTCAACCCGCCCGCTTTGTGGATGGAGCGGTCTATCTGCCCAGTGGTGAAGCCATCAAACTGCATCCTGCCCTAATTCCCCATGAGGACATCAACGAAGCCACACTCCCGTATATCAACGCTCTCTGCGAGGTGTATTCGGAGCGTCTGGAAAGAGAAGTCACCCCCGATACCGCAGGAGAACTGCCGGAGAATCTGCAGCAGCATTTAAAGCGGCAGAGAGAGGCATATTTCGATGCCAAAAGCATCCAGCACAGCGTAAGGGATGCCTTCGTAGACGGAGAGCAACAATTTGACGCGCTGAAGGATGACGCCTATGACGGCATCGAGATGGTGTATTTTGATGAGGATCACGAGACGGGCTACGTCCGTCTGCAGGAAGTGTTGAAGAAAATCACCAGTACGGAACTTGCCAAGTCGAACCTCATCAATATCAAGGGTTTTATCACGAACAAACCCGAAAGGGCGTCTGCCATATCTTGGTGGACGATGCGCGAATCAAATCGTGGGTGAACACTGATGCCTAAACTGTTCAATACGTCCTTTGAGGTGTCACTTCGCATTTTGCTCATCCTCTCTTCCGTAAAGCCGCGTTCCATAACCATTGACCGCATCGCGGCGTATGACCTTATGACAGTCTATGGACGGGATTTCGGTATGGCAGAACAAAACCTGCATGGCGAAAACCAGTTCAGTTTTAGTGAACTCCCCGCCAAGCGGGAGCAGTTAAACGGCGCACTGAGATCCCTCGTGCTGGACGGCTTTATCTCTGTAGCCCCCTCCCCCGGAGGATTCTTGTTCGGACTAAGCGAGCGCGGCAGGGATTTTGCGAGATCCATGCAGTCCGAATATGCTGCGACATATGTGGAGACAGTAAAAAAGACACACCGAATGCTTGGAAAAACATCCGATGCGTCTTTGCTTTCAAAGATTACGAATCAGGCGCTGGACGAGCTAAAGAGGAGATGAATGGATGGCCGGAATATATTTCAGCCGTGTCACAGCAAGAGGCAAAGGCAAGCGCGACTCTTTCGTGGATTTCACCCCCGGTCTGAACATCATCTGCGGGCGCTCAAATACCGGGAAGACTGCCATTGCTCGGTGCATTGATTTTGCGCTTGGAAAAATTGGGGACTTCCCCATAGACGAGACTTTTGGTTACGATCAAGTGGAACTCCTGGTGCAGGCAGCCGATGGCACAATCAGCATCACGCGTAAATTTCACAGGGATCAAGTGGACGTGATAACCAACATCCCTGGCATGATAAGTGACAAATACAATCTGAAATACAGTCAGAGTCAAAGAAACGGCTTGCCTGTGCTGAGTGACCTGCTTTTGAGCGCAATGGGGATTCCCGTCCCCTGCATGGTGATCAAGAACATCGATTTCAAGCGGGCACCACTGACACTCCGAACCTTCCTCCACATGCTGCTCTTTCTCAACAATGACATCGGCAAGGTAGAATCCGTGTTGGAGCCGAAGGAAAGCATTCAAAAGACTGTCTTTCTCTCTTCCCTGCTGTTTTTGATGACCGGCTCCAATTTTCCTGAGCACGATGAGCAGACCAAGAAGGAAATCCGAATCGCAGAGCGAAATGCCATTTTAAGATATGTGAACAGGCAGATCAGCAACATCTCTGAGAAGAAGAAGGTGCTGCAAAAACAGATGACGGCGTTTCAGGGCATTGATGTGGAGCAGCAGATGACCGCCCTCATTGCAGGGATTGAGCAGACGGAATCTGCGATCTCTGCAGCTCTCTCCCGCCGACAGGAACTGGTGCAAGAAATCAGCGAACTGCAGGAGAAAATGACTGAGGCGGAACTGATGAAGTCCCGGTACACCGCCCTCAAGAGCCAGTACACAGCCGACATCAAGCGACTGACCTTTATTGTCGACGGCGAGATGGAACGGAACGCTCACGATAAGAACACTGTCTGCCCCTTCTGTGAGAGTCATTTCACGCCCAAGGATGATGAAACCTACATCGAATCTGCCCGTGGCGAACTGTCCCGCATCGTGGCTCAGATGAATGATCTGACGAAAGCGGAACAATCCCTCGCCGAGGAAATGAGGTGGATGTCAGAGGAGATGGCAAAACTCGATGCCGAGAAGGACAGCATCGAAAGCCACATTCAGCAGGAGCTGCGTCCTAAAGCAGAGGCGATGCGCAAATCACTCGCAGACTACAAAAGTTTCCTGCAATTAAAGCGCGAGATGAGCGTAATCGACGATTTTGCAGTCGGCTGGGAGGCAGATTTAAGGAATCCTCCGGTCGAGCCGGAATCTGCGTTGCAATATCATCCCAGAGAGCATTTTGATGACGATTTCAAAAAACTCATCAACCAATATTACAAGGACATCCTTCGTGAATGCAATTATTCGACAGAGCCTATTGTTGCCAATTTCAACATCTCCGATTTTGATATAGAGATTAACGGGCATAAAAAATCTACCCATGAAGGGCAGGGATATACGTCCTTTGTCAACAGCGTAACTGCACTCACCTTCCGTCACTATCTTGCCCACCATGGCAAGTATTACCCGGGCTTCCTCATCATTGACACGCCCCTTCTTGGTCTTGACCAAGGCGTAGCGGATTCTGCGCCGGAAAGCATGTGTTCCGGACTCTTCCGCTATTTCATGAACCACCAAGAGGAGGGACAGCTGATTATCATTGAGAACTCCAAAAATCTGCCGGATTTGGACTATGCAGCAGCAGGAGCCAATGTCATCACCTTCACCAAAGGGCTGACGGAAGGCCGTCCCGGTTTTCTTCACGGCATAGTAGAATAAGCGGAGACGGATATGCGAATAACTTATAACAGGCTGTGGAAGCTCCTGATTGACAAAGGCATGAATCGGCAGGATCTCCGGCGAGCGACGGGCATCAGCCCCGCCTCCATCGCCAAACTGGGCAAGGGAGAGAATATCACCACTGACATCCTGCTGAAGATATGCGTGGCTCTCGACTGCAATATTGAAGATATTATGGAATCGGTAAAGGAATAGGCTCATGCATACTGTGATTACACTCGACATGAGTACTCCTTCCGTCTAGTATCTGTGCCGAAAGGATAAGCGGCTGAAAATGATCATATCAATGGTTGGTGCTATCTCTTATGTGCCGCATACACGACTATCCGCTCTTGGTGCATTTGTAATCACATTATGAGGCGTCAGGGGTGGGGGGACGTATGCTTTTGTTTTATTTGAACAGAATTTGAGAGAAATCTTAGGAAGTCAGAGTATCAAGGAGATTTAGGTGTTTTTGAAACACGCCCTTCTGGTTATCTTTATTGGACTTTGGATGAAGGGCTACCCAAGCAAGAGTTCATTGATACATATGATAAGTGCTAAGAATATTTTACGAAGGAGGAAACAAAATGATGAAGTTTTATCGCCAACACAACTATCAGGTTTTCTGCGATTCGTTACAAGAGGGAATGTGGTTTACAAACCTTCACGACGATTTTCGTGACGCTCAGCTTGTGTTGATACCAAAGACTCAGCTCGAGCAGATGCGATATGGAATCGATAGGGTTCTTCAATACGACCGGCCAGATATTATTCTCAAGGATAACGATGAAGTAATCTTTGTGTTAGAGAGAACAGTTGAAGTCCCAAGCGGGCATAATGTTGGTCAGCGTTTTGGACGACTAGTTGCAGCTGCAAAAGAAAGAATACCAGTTATTTATTTTGGACCATACGTGGCTTATAAGCACGGAGGTATTACAGCGGGGCCACGATATATGAATCTAAGGCTGTTTTATTCTTTGAAAAACGTTTCAGAGTATTATAACACAGCTATAACAACCATCAGTTGGCCTGTTGATTCCCATTGTGAGGTCCTAAAGACGCCAGTAAAAGACCGTCGCTTAATAGAGTATATCGAGCTGTTTTTGGACTATTATAAGGATAATGGGATGAATGGTTTGACTGAGTATATCAAAAACTCAAGATTCCAGGATGAACAGTACTATGAACAAAAGCTATTTGCAGAAAGAGAAATACAAAATCCAGAGCAGTATGATTGCCCACCTAACTCGGTAGAAATACTTTCCAGAGCGCAATTCGAGAGAAAATACTGCCGCGTGCCCGGACTGGAGCAAGAAGTAGATTATATAGAAATATACCACGTTGGGATGCAGTATATCCGGTCTGATCCATACACAGGAATGGCTGCGCTATATTATTATTTGTATGGCAGAAATAACCTGATTCAGATTCTTCATTTTCCAAATATTCTCTTTGACACGTGGCGGACTCTTCGAACAAACACTAAAACCTATAGAATGTACAGAGAATTCTGTGCTGGAATACTGTTTGCCGATGGGCTAGTTCTTCAAGGAGATCTGTAACAGGGTATAATTCCTTAACTTGATTTTTCGGCATTGCCATGCTATCATCTGATAGTGTAGCAATGCCGTTTTTGAGGTGAAAACTATGGACATTAACATAAAAAAACTTCGATCCCGGTCAGGTCTTTCGCAGAATAAGTTTGCAATACTATTAGGTGTTTCTGTTGCTTCATTGCGCAGATGGGAATCTGGAGATACATCACCGTCTACTCTTGCGACCAAAAGAATAGAGGCGATCAACAGACTATCAAACTCTGAATTGCTGGAAATAAGTAGTCATGTTACAATTCCAGAAGAAGAGTACTCAAAAGAAGAGTATTTGACAACATTCACATGGAACGGGAAAAAGTATAGTGCGCAATGGGAACCATTTGTAATTAACGGGCCGAAGGATCAGCGAGCATTTTTTGAGAAGCTAATTGATTTACAACAACGATCCACTGTTCAAATATCGAAAGAGGATTATTTCAGGCACTTATCATTATTACAATCAGTTGATGGTATCGAGACGTCTCAATACTGCATGGAGCGTCCAAAACAGAATACGAAGAGCTGGTCCTCAGATTATGGCACACATGGATTCCATAGATATGTGGGCAGATTTCCACCACACCTTATTCGAGCATTGATAAACTTTTATGGAACCTCTTCCGAAGACACTGTTTTAGATCCTTTTTGTGGGAGCGGGACTACCTTAGTTGAGGCAAGGATGCTTGGTGCCAAAGCAATTGGAATTGAGATATCCCCTCTTTCTGCAATGATGAGCAGAGTAAAAAGCCAGTTTCCTCGTGAGGGGTTACAGATTTCAGAAGTCATTTCACAGCTGTCATCTTTTTATTCTACAAAATGGGATGCCTTTGTACACGGAAGAAACCTTTCCGATATTTCATACGATAAAATACTAAGTCGTGATGGCAACGAGATTGAAATGTTTTCAAATGTTGAAAAATGGTTTACTCAAGAGGCGCTTCTCGGTACATCAATTATTGTAGAATACATTTTACAGCAAAATGGATACGTGAGAGATTTTATCGCGATTGCCTTATCTTCAAAGATGAGAAGCATCGGAAATGTTGATGTCGATGTGGTTCGTGCTGAGTATCGAAAAGCTCCTCGCAAGAATGTGAATGTATTAAAGCTAGTCACAAGCCAGATACAGAAAATGGCATCCTCATTAAATCTCACAATTCAGGCTTGTCGGAAGGATATCCTCAATGAAGATAGCATACGAGTGGTTGATGGTAGTGTACTCAATGCTGATATTCCTGATGGGTCTGTATCGTACATTATTACTTCACCGCCATATGGGGTAGAATCGCTCAGTTACTTACGGACACATCTACTCTCATTCAGGGCATTAGAGCCAGTGCTTGGGATAGATCCATACAATTTGGGGGATGGCATAATTGGGTCAGAGTACCTGGATGATGCTATCCCAGATATCAATACCTTTGCTGTTGTTGACGTAAGCAATACATATCGAACATATTTTAATGCCTTACTGAAGAGTGCAAAAACCTCGATGAATGAAAAAAGAATAATAATGATGATGCAGTTCTTCGAGGATATGTATTCCATGGTAAAACGGTTTTCCAAGTGGCTAAAGGACGATGGAAAAGTTGCTTTCATTATTGGAAACAAAAAGATCGGAGACTCAATAATCCCGACTGATATGATCATTAAAGAGATTTTCGAAAATTTCGGTTTTGTACTTAAAGAATCAATTGCTCATAAATTAAAAACAAACAACAGTAATTCTCAGGTTCCATGGCAAGACAGGATAATCGAAAATGAGTTTATTATGCTTTTTAGGAGAGATAACTAATGAAAATCAATGAAAGTTTTGTACATGTCGCTATGCGCCAATTCCTGAAAAAGTGCGAATGGCTTTTAATAGCTGGTGAATATCCAAATGGATCTGATGATGAACTGAATGTGCTTAGTATTTCTGACCCTTCTGTTGCACGCGATAATAGCCCTGAACCTCGTAGACATAGCTATGGGGAGATTATTCCTGATCTTATTGCTTACAAAGACGGGGTAGTGCTCATTATTGAGGCAAAACCTAATTATTCCGTAGATGACAAGGAAAAGCTATATAATCTTCTTTACAATGAACGAGAACGTTTAATTGCGACATTGTGGAAGTTTTCATATGGAAAGCAGACATTCTCGCACATTGATTATGATCGAGTTGACTATGTGCCGGTTCTTGCATTTGGAAACCCGTCATACAGGCCTTCCTATATTGATCCAGGCTATGGACATATTTACATTAAGTCATTGAATGAGGCTAAACTGGTGTTTTTTGACCTGCCCTATCATGGAGATTTGATATGACAAGAGAAGAAGTTGTAAAGTATGTTAGCTCGGTTGATTGGGAGTTCGCAGAAGCTGATACACAATATTTAACTCACAACATCCATCGATACTCTGGGAAGTTTATCCCTCAGATTGCAGGAAAAGCAATAGATATATTAACAAAAAAAGGAGATGTTGTTTTGGACTCATACATGGGATCTGGAACAACAATGCTTGAAGCTTCATTAAGGGAAAGAGATTCTGTTGGTATTGATTTAAATCCTTTAGCTGTCCTCATTAGCAAGGTAAAGAGCACTTGTGTTAATGAAGAAGATTTGGCTGAAATACACACTTTTTTGATCCCGTATGTAAAAAGAATGTCATCCGGGGGGCAACTTTCATTTTGGGATTTATCATCCGATGATGAGAAGTGCAAACGAAAGTATCCTGACAACGCATGGCGTGCAGAAGATCCGTGGAACAGGAAATGGTATCAAGAAGATGTCCTTCTCCAACTTATTGATATATACTCCTGTATAGATGTGATTGAAAATGAAAAAGCCAAAAATATAGTTTTGGTAGCGTTCAGCGATATACTCAGGAAATCGAGCAATGCAAGCAGTCGGTATCCGAATGTGATGTTTGATAAAAATGCAAAGAAAAAGCCTTTGCCCGCAAAGTTTTTTTTAGAGTCCTTATATCATATTATTGATGCCGTCACTTTGTTAACAAAAGAATTAGCGGGTAAAAAATTCAGTACAAAGATACTCCAAGGCAACAACTTGTGTCTTCCTATTAAAGCAGAAACAATAGATGCTATTATTTCTCATCCACCATATATTGCAGCGATTCCATATGCTGAATATGGGGTATTGAGCTTATCTTGGCTCGGATATGATTGCAAAGACCTGGATTCAAAACTAACAGGTGGAAAGAGACATTCTTCTCAGGTTGTTACAAGGTTTGAAGAGGATTATAAACAGTATTTTATAGAGAGTTACCGTGTGTTAAAGCCAAAGCATTATATGTTTTTGATGGTTGGTAACCCTGTTTCCCAAGGAGAAAAGATAAACCTTTGCAACATGACTATTCAACACGCTGAATCTGTTGGCTTCCATCATGTTGTGACCGCAATCCGCCATGGAATGAATAGACGGGGAAATAAAATGGGCGATGAATATCTTATCTTTTTCCAAAAATGATGAAGGGAGGTATCGTGAACACGATTGATAAAATTGATAGTAATTGTTCAGTAGCCACATGACATGCTGCTCATGGCCTATCTCTCTAAGAGATGTAACTATTCAGCCCCCTTCCTACAAATGGACATTTAACGAGTTTATCCACAAAACAAGGCGCAAAGTCTGCGGCAGGAAAACGAATCTAGGCAAAATATTATTGGTTCTATGATAAATGTTACGGAATTATTCTGTGCTAGCTCCACGCAAACACCTCGTTATGCGAACGATCGCGTACTCGTTCGCATAATAAATATCCACCCGCATTGTAGTGACCCCCAAAGTTAGATCCTCTATGTCTAACTTTGGGGGTCACCACACATAGCGGGTGGTTTTTCATTTTCGGGCATAGCCCTTATGTAATTGGCGGCGTACAAGTACGCCTTTTATTGGCCTGCCAGCCATGCACAGATTACTTGCCACCCATAAATGGGTCTCTTGGGTCAAACAAGCTCAGTTGATCCTGCTCCCGATCCTTCTTCAGCTGGTCAGCTATGTACTCCTTAATCGCCTTGGTGTTCTTTCCTACGGTATCGACATAATACCCTTTGCTCCAAAATTCTCGATTTCTGTATGCAAACTTCATGTTTCCATACTTTTGGAATATCATTAAGCTACTCTTGCCCTTTAGGTATCCCATAAAGCTCGATATGCTGATCTTCGGCGGGATACTTAACAGCAGGTGGATATGATCCGGACAGATCTCCCCTTCAATGATCTCTACCCCCTTCCACGCGCACAGCTTTCTTAGGATCTCCCGGATTTCCAGCCGTTTCCCTTCGTAGAATACTTTTCGCCGATACTTCGGTGCAAACACAACGTGATACTTACAATTCCACTTTGTGTGTGCTAAACTATGCGTATCGGCATTTTGTTGTTTCGACATAATGCTGTTTCCTCCCTAGTGTCTTCACTATTTTTAAGTGCGTCGGGGCGAGTCGTACGCTATACTCCGCTTGCTCCACTAGGATTTGCTTAAGAGCATCACACAGATCAGTTTCTGATTTTCCGTAACATCCGACAAAGAGCCATATTTCATGCAGTAGACATCACATTGGCTAGTGTAATACCTCGTTCAGAAATATAATAGTTTAGAATTGCCATTACACATAATCGACAAAGGTCCTGTAGTCGAAATTGAATTTTATGAATATGAATGAGGTTCTATACTAGCCTCGTTGGATTTTGTTGCCCCAAAATGTGTGTTACCCCCGGGGTACCGCTTATGAAACACGCCAAACTTAATAGCTTAAAAGAAAGATTGAGCACAGTGATTGCTTTATCTTTTTTACTAGAATAAATTTTTTAACGATGCATACTCTTTTAACGATACCCTCAGCAATCGTTAAAAGGGTATGCATCGTTAATATAAGTATATCCCCACCGCTCTTCTGCCTCCAATTTCTGGACCAAACAAAAGGCCCCCAAAAAACAGCCATTGTCCGAAAGCCATATATCAATCGGATTCGAGCCTATCCCCCTATCGTTGGGTTGTATCAAATCGGAGGATAAGACATCCCTTTCAGTAGTAATGCTATAGTTTCCCCTGCCTTCACCTACAGGAAATCAGTAAAAGCGTGGATTATCAACGTTTTCAAGCAGTCTCTCGTTCATCATTACATTGTATTGTTATCGACGTTACTTCGTTCATTGCCGCTACCAAAATGATACTGGAGGGAAAGGTCAGCGTCGCGTTCGCACGCGACACCGTAATCTGACGATCCTC
>ERZ773046.404-NODE-404-length-28381-cov-43.884241_pt1 | contig 28381 bp, 25 predicted proteins | sample MGYA00580634_ERZ773046 | MGnify/ENA primary metagenome ERZ773046 (study PRJEB29015, sample SAMEA2738127) | human oral metagenome | biome: human oral; feature: human-associated habitat; material: saliva | place: China | collected 2159 ... | reverse complement strand
ACCGCGGTAGGTTTCTACCACCCGGCAGGACGCCCCACGGCGTCACCTGCCGGGTATTTTTATGCCCAATTGTCGGTCTGTTCTGGGGTGTACCGGCGTGCTCGTGGGTTGGGCGTCAAAAAGTTTGGGCTAACGTCAAAAAGTATGGGCTGGCGTCGAAAGGTTTAGACGGACAACATCTTCATCCGCACCGACCCTGCCGGGACCATCAAACCCGACAAAGAAAAATCCACCGAGAAGATCGACGGCGTGGTGGCCACCATCATGGGCCTCGACCGCGCGATTAAATGCGGCAGCGGACCCGACACTGAGAGCGTGCATGACAGAAGAAGCATATTTTTCATGTAATGTAAATTTACGTGTTACATCTGGCGAGACTCTCTGATAGACTGCTGAGTAGTGATGTAAGATACATCACTATGTGACGTGGGAATGCAATCACAACCGCAATTTCTGCTTGGAATTGGGGGCTAGCTGCTTCCACGATTGCAAGAGCTTTAGGGCCAGCATTTGTTGGTGGTTTTGGAAAAGCCCTTGGAGGTCCGGCAGCAATTGCCGCTGCGCTAGCTGTTGCAGCAGTGTCCTGCACTCTCACTCTTTAACCTGGGAGAGGTCCAATGCGTACGAAGAATATATTTACACTAGGATTTTTTCTCACTATTGTTCCGGTGTTCTGGGTGATTATCTCATTTGCCAGAGACGGGGAGTTCTTTAATCCAGTATCAATTCTAAGTGCAATTTTAGGAGGTCTTTTGGTCACTTTTGCAGCCAGAAGGACGCTTGAGAGTGATTCAAAGTTCCCTAAGGGACCCCCTAAAGGACCTAGTGTGTAAAACATCGCTTAGAAGTTTCTAAGAGGAAGAACCGCGGTAGGTTTCTACCACCCGGCAGGACGCCCCACGGCGTCACCTGCCGGGTATTTTTATGCCCAATTGGTCGGTCCTGTATTGTCGGTCCTGTGCTGAGGTGCACCGGCGTGCCCGAGGGTGCTCAGGTGACCGCATTGTAATGAGAACGTCATCAGAGAAGACGAAAACGCACCCTATGGCGTAGTATCGAAGGGTAAATATCGTTGTTCGGCGTTGATTGTTCATTCAATCTCACCGGCAACATTCGAGAGCAACCACAGAGCCACCAAACGAGCCACAGAATAGCCGGTCATAGGGACGCCACCGCTACGACGCGGTAGCTACATACCCGCTATGACGACCACTCAAGGACACACCATGGAAAACCAGATTCCCGCCCCCTCCTTCCCGGAGCAGAACAACGCAAACTCCCCGCAGCCGGTACCTGCTGGCGTAGCACCCGGCGCTCCCCTCGGCGCAGCACCCGCACCCGCCCTGGGCGTGGCACCCGCTAACGTGCGCGACCGCGACGACAGCTACCAGCGCATCCCGGACATCTACCGGGTGCCGGCTGAGCACCGCCGCCCCTACGGCGAGACCACCGGTGATTTCCGCGGCCCCGGCTACTTCTACTCCATCGGCGCGTTCGGCGCTTCCCTGGGCGCCCTGGCGCTGACCCTCTACGCGTGGGTTCAGGTAGCGGCACTCCACTCTGAAGCAACGCTCAACTCCCGCGGCTATAGCTCCTCTGCGTATAGCTCCGGTTTGAGCCCCAACATCATGGTGATTGCTCTGCTGCTCGTGGGCCTGATCCCGGTCGGTGTTTCCATTTGGCTTGCCATCTACTCGGCGAAGGTGAACGCCGGTCACGTCACCAAGTACACCTCGAAGATGACGACCTTCAACATTCTGGCGTACATCATCTCGGGTCTGAGCCTGCTGGGTCTGCTCGGCACCCTCACCATGCTGTCCTAAAACTGACAACGCTTGCTCTCATAGCGATACATAGCGAGGCGGCGGCTTTCCACTTACCGGAAAGCCGCCGCCTCGCTGTATTTTTACTGCCTCCTGCTCAGGAGAGGGGCACAGACTAGGGTTGGGGTGCGAGCGCCTCCAGCACCTGCTGCTGGACTGCCGCCGTATTACTTGCCACCAGGGACACCGGGTGCACACCGGAGACCGAAACACCCGCGTGCTCGGGCAAATCGCCCTCCAGGGTGGAGGCGACGCCGCCAGCCTCGCGGATCAGCGGCAGTAGCGCCGCCACCTCGTAGAACGACAGGGATGCGTCCACGACGGTGTCCACAGCACCCTCAGCGAGCATACACGCCGCCCAGAACGAACCGTACGCACGGGAACGACCCACTGAGCACAGAAGCTGTACAAGCTCGCCAGAGCGGTCCACAGCGCCTTCAGAGGCCGCCTTCCAGGAGGAGAGATCGGTGTACGCGGCAGACAGCTGATCCAGCTGAGTCAGCGAAGACACCTCAAGACGAGTCGCCTGCGCCAAAGACTTACCCGTGTACGCGCCCGAGCCGCGAGCAGCCCACCAGCGGCGACCCAGCGCGGGTGCAGACACCACACCCACCACCGGCTCACCCTGATCCAGCAAAGCAATCAGAGTCGCCCACACCGGCACGCCGCGGCGAAAATTATCCAGCTCCGCAATCGGCGCAATCACCCACTGACGCGCCGCCTGACCGTTATAGCCAGCATGCGCACCGACAATACCGTCACGAGTACGCACACGCGACAGCTGCGCGCGCAGAAGCTCCTCAACTTCCTGAGCCACACTCGAGGCGTAATCGGCAGGCTCCTGCGCCTGCGCCTGCGGTTCTACGGGCTGCTGAGTAGCCTGCTGCCACGGCGCCAACGGTGCCGCGGCGGGTGCCGCCTCGGCGGGCTCTACCACCTCAGAAACGGGGGAGAAGACCGGGCGGTCACGAAAACGCATGGCGCTCACACGATCGACGCTATCGGCAAGAATATGCGCAAGACGCAAATCGTCGGTGTACTGCTGGGGACGGCTCATAGTAATGCTCTTCTTCAGTATTCGGTGATGTAGTCAGCAAAAATGTGCGTGCAGTGCTGTGTGTAATACATGGGAGAGAACCTAGACGAGAGCGCCCAGTTCCTTCTCCGAATCGCCCTCTTCAGGAGTCAACAGCAGCAGCTTACGCAAGGACTCCAGGCGGGCGGGACCACTCTTACCGGCGTGACCGGCAGCAACGTACGCCTCCAGACCGCACTCGGGAGCCTGTGCCGCGTGAGTACACGCCTTCGGGCAATCCGCCGCACCGGGTGCCAGATCCGTGAACGCCTCCACGACGGTCTCCGGCGGCACATGCGCCAGACCGAAAGAACGAATACCCGGAGTGTCAATAATCCAGGTGCCCGGCTCCATCGGCTCACCATTCGCGTTCACCGGACGCAACGCCAGCGCCGACGAGGAGGTGTGGCGGCCACGGCCCGTCACCGCGTTCACATGACCGGTCGCACGCTCGGAGCCGGTCAGCGCATTCACCAGGGTCGACTTACCCACACCCGAATGACCCAGAAGCACCGACACCTGACCCAGCAGCTCCTGCAGAAGCTCCTGAACCGGTGCCGACTCCAAACCGGCAGCGCCCTCCTGGCTCGGCGCCAAACCATCCGAAGACGAAGACAGCACAATCTTCAAACCGCTCGCCGCATAGTAATCCAGCAGGTTCTGCGGGTACCGCACATCGGTCTTCGTAATGCACAGGATCGGCTCAATCCCGGCGTCAAACGCCGCCACCACGGCACGATCGATGAAGCCGGTACGCGGCTCCGGGTTTGCCGCAGCAACCACAATCACCAGCTGCTGAGCATTCGCCACGACCACGCGCTCCGACGGATCGGTGTCGTCGGCGCTACGGCGCAGAATCGAGGTGCGCTCGCCCAGACGCACAATGCGCGCCAGGGTATCCTTCGCGCCGGAGGTGTCACCCACCAGGTCCACAAAGTCGCCGGTTACAATCGCGGTGCGGCGTAGCTCCTTAGCGCGCGCCGCAATGAGGGTACGCTCCTTCTCGGTACCCTCATCCACGACGACCGACCAGCGGCCGCGGTCCACCGTAATGACCCTGCCACGAATCGCTTCTTTGAAGGTCGGGCGGTCCTTCGTGCGGGGGCGGGAGCCCTTCTTGTTGGGGCGCACGCGCACATCCGACTCATCCCATTCGGAGAAATCGCGCACGTTCATGCGGGAAGAACCCATTTAGAAGACCTCCTGGTCGGCGGTGACGGTGGAAGCGCCGGCCTGCCATTGCGCCAGCATGTCCTCCCACATCGCGGTAAATTCGGGCATGGTCTTAGCCACGGTGGCTACATTCTGCACCACCACATTGGGGCGGCGCAGACCAATAATCGCAGCGAAGGTTGCCATGCGGTGATCGTCGTAGGTGCGCGCCAGAACCGGCGCAGCCTCAGCGGTAGCGGGGATGGGCGCCTCGATCACCAGCGAATCGGCGGTGTCGCGGGCGGTACCTCCCAGGCGGTTAATCTCAGCGGCGAGCGCTGCGAGGCGGTCCGTCTCATGACCGCGCAGATGCGCAATACCGGTCAGCTCAACGCGGCCCTTCACAAAAGCGCAGGCAGCCGCCATGGTCGGCGCCAGCTCACCACCGGCAGACAGATCAAAGGAGAAGTCGCCCTCGGGAAGCTGCGCCGGACCGGTCACAGTCAGACGGCCCTCAGCGTAGCGAACCTGCGCACCCAGCGCGGGCAGAAGCTCACGCCACATATCGCCCACCTGGGTCGTACCCGCCGAAGAATCAGCCGCGGGTGCCGGCCAGTGAGGAATAGTCACCGACTCGCCAGTGACCACGGCGGCGGCAAGGAACGGGCCCGCGTTCGACAGGTCCGGCTCAATGGTCATCTCAAAGCCGGAGAAAGAACCGGGGTGAACCGTCCAACGATACTCGCCGCTCTCTGCTTCGTTGCCTTGGTTCGGGTAGTGCTCCTGCACCTGAATACCCATCTGGCGTTGCGCCTCAACGGTCATCTGAATGTGCGGGATGGACGGCACCGAAGAGCCCTCGTGCACCAGCACCATGCCCTGCGGCAGGCGAGGCGCCATCAGCAGCAGAGCCGAAACGAACTGGGACGACGTCGAAGCATCAATACGAACCACGGGCGCCTCAGAAACACCCTCTGCGCTCGCCAGGCCGGGGGAGCGCAGCACGAAGGGCAGAGCGTTCTCGCCCTGCTCACAATCCACCTGCACACCCAGCTGACGCAGACCCTCCAGAACCGGACCCATCGGACGTTGACGGGCGTGCGGGTCACCGTCAAAAGCGAACTCACCCGGCAGCAGCGCCGCCAGGGCGGGCACAAAACGCATCACGGTACCGGCAAGACCGCACTCAATCGACACGGTGCGCGACTGAGCGGAATCGGACTGAGCCTGTGCGGAATGCGCTTCCACAAAGCTCAAGGGAGTGACCTTAACATCCGGACCGAACGGCGAATCGGTCGGCACCAGCTCAATACCCGCACCCAGCTGACGCAGCGCCTCAATCATCAGCGCCGAATCGCGCGAATGCAACGGCGCACGCAAATACGAGGGGGAATCAGCCAGAGCAGCAAGCAACAGATAACGGTTCGTGAGCGACTTAGAACCCGGAATATGCACCAGCGCGTTCTTGCCAACGGCTTCGCTGGAGGCGGGTGCCAGGGGAGCGGGCCAATCACCGGGGGAAAGCTGCACTGCTGCGTCGCTCATACATCCTCTTCTGGTTCAAATCATGGGGAGGGCGCAGAATCAGAGACGCTGCGCCGGTTGATGTCTACCCCTATTCTACCGGTTGAGGGTTTGCGAGCCGCTGAGGGCTCCAGCGATGAGATGGGCAGCGCGAGCCAGGCAACACGAACCAGACGGCGCGAACTAAAACAACACGCGTGAAGGCGGTGCACCGTTATTGGTGCACCGCCTTCACTCATCATCAGATGTCTATACCCCCAGCGGGGTAAGAGCCTGAGGCAGCTTAGAGGTTAGCCTCGGCGCAGAACTTCTGCACATCCTGCAGCAGACGCGCCTTTAGCTGCTTGGGCGCCTGCTGAGCGCACGAAGAACGCATCTTCTCACGCACCATCAGCTCAAAGTCCTTCACATCCGCGCACTCGGGGCAGCCAGTCAGATGCCCCTGAATCGTGCGCAGCTGCTCGGGGCTCAGCTCCCCATCAAGGAATTCGTAGAGGTGCTTGAGGGTCGAGGAGCAGGGCTGGCCGCCGCAATCCTCCAGCGGCTCAGAAGCCGCGGGGGCTTCGGGGACAGAAGAATTCTTGTCTGTGGTTGACATCGGGGTTCCTTTCACACGGAAGGTATAAAGCGTTAGGGGAGTCTAGCCCCAACCTCATGGGGGGGCTAGCTCACGTGTAGAAGAGCGAAGCTAAGAATCCGCAGGCGCCTCGGAACGAGAGCTCGCCGGCGGGGACTTTACGCCCTTGGCTTTGGTAGCCTTAGCTGGCTGGGCCTTAGCACCTGCCTTCGCTGCAGCTTTTGCCTCAGCCTTCGCTTCTACCTCTGCGATAGTCGAAGGGCGCAGACCGTTCTCACGCGCATAATCGAGCAGCTTCTCACGCAGAATACGGCGGCCACGATGCAGACGAGACATCACCGTGCCCAGAGGGATATCCAGAATCTCCGCAATATCCTTGTACGCGAACCCCTCCACATCGGAGTAGTACACCACCATGCGGAAATCCTCAGACAGCTCGTTCAGAGCCTCACGAACCTCCGTATTCGGCAGGGCACTCAGCGCCTCCGCCTCGGCAGAACGCAGACCCACCGCATCATGCTCACCGGCCTGAGCCAGCTGCCAATCCTCCACCGTCTCACCCTGAGACTGCTGCGGCTCACGCTGACGCTTACGGTACAGATTGATGTACGTATTCGTCAGGATGCGGTACAACCACGCCTTCAGGTTCGTACCCTCGGTGAACTGGTGGTACGAAGCAAAAGCCTTCATGTAGGTTTCCTGCACCAAGTCTTCAGCATCGGCAGAGTTGCGGCTCATCCGCAGGGCGGCAGCGTAGAGCTGATCCACATACTGCATAGCGTCCGCGGTAAAGCGTTCGCGCAGCTCGCGGGTATCCGCTGCGGTGTTGGTTTCAGCCATGTTTCTCCTCTACAGGAACGCGCCAGGCGTTCACTTCCATAACGTAGAATTCTTCTCTTTATTCCGCAGAATGCGCACAAACATCTGCGGGTAAAGCAAAACCCCGGGTCCGAATAATATCCGAAACGCCGGGGTTTTAAAGTGTATGCAAGATACCTTATGCGTTGGGGCGCTTACCGTGGTTTGCGCCGCCCTTACGACGGTCCTTGCGCTTACGACCGCGCTTGCTCATCAGAGCCTCCTTATAGTGTTCATGGATGCACGCCCCACCTTCGCGGTGCGCGCTCCCTATTACCTGCCCTAGCAGAGGCGGTCACCGAAAACCGGTGCTCCACGCTATAAGGGCAACACCGTCTATTTTTTCATAGAAACGGCATGATTGCATCTTGGAACCGGGATATGAGCTAAAAAACACGAACTTTCTTCGCATCAGCTCACAACCCCAGCCGGGGGAGCGGGCTCTTAGCCGTGCTCAGGAATGTTCAGCCAGTTGTACCAGCCGCGGTGCAGAACCAGCCACGCCATCAGACCGTAACCGGACTGACCCGGACGGCCATCATTGGCAGCAAGATCGTTGCGCCACTGCTCATGGTGAAGCAGCGGGTTGAACGTATCCACGTACACGTGGTTACGGCGGGTCACCACATCCGCGTACGCCGCCGACAGGTCAGCGATACGGCGGTTACGCTCAGCGTCCAGGGTCGGCGGCGGACCAACAACCAGAACCTTAATGTTGTTCTGCGACGCCATATCCACAATGTTCGCCAGGTTCAAACGCGAACGAGCGCTGGTCAGACCCAAATCAATGTCAAAGGTCGACGGAGCAATAATGAGGCGGTTATCAGCACCGGGAACGAAGCGGCGGCGCGCCTCCTCGAACCAGCGTGCATTCAGCTGCTCGCTACCTTCATTGGGGGCGGCAAGGTTATATGCCGCAATGGATGCAGTGGTCTGCGGGGTGCGCGCCATAACGCGGCCAAACCAGCCGAGGGTACGGGGGTCGCCAACACCGGCGAGCAGGTCATCGCCGACTGCCACAATTCGAATATTGCGTTGCTCCACGGAATTCTTTCTTCAGCAGGATGCGCCCGCCGTGAGAGGCGGCAAGGCACGTGAGTAATAGTCTTCATATCTAGGATAAGCGCTTACCGGCCTCTTTTCGAACTTAATACCCTATCCGGTAAGCATCCGAGACTAAAAAACCCGTCTTCCCGCCAGAAACATCTGACGGGAAGACGGGTTTTGAAGAGCTAAAACCTTAGCAGTTTAGCCGTAGAAGACCTTAGCCTTCGAAGACCTGCTTGAGCAGAGCCTCAGCCTCAGCTGCGTGCAGCTTACCGGTACCGGCAGCCGGGGAAGCAGCTGCGGGGCGGGAAGCCAGGCGCATGCGGCGGTCGAGCAGCGGCTGCAGGTTGAGAGCCATGAACGGCCACTGACCCTGGTTAGCCGGCTCGTCCTGAGCCCACACAATGTCGGTAGCGTTCGAGTACAGAGCCAGCTGCTCCTTGATCTCCTGCTCGGGCAGCGGGTACAGCTGCTCCACCGAGAGAATAGCGGTCTTGGTGTCGCTGCGGCGCTCGCGCTCAGCTTCCAGATCGTAGTAGAGACGACCGGATACGAAGACCACACGCTCAACCTGAGCCGGGTTAATACCCGAACGGTCACCAATCACCGGCTGGAACGAACCCTCGGTGAAGTCCTCGATGGAGGACGCAGCAGCCTTCAGACGCAGCAACTGCTTGGGGCTGATCACCACGAGCGGCTTGTACGGACGGTGCTGAGAGTGGCGACGCAGCAGGTGGAAGTGCGAAGCCGGAGTCGAGGGGCAAGCAACAGTCATGTTGTTCTCAGCGCACAGTTGCAGGTAACGCTCAACACGAGCCGAGGAGTGGTCAGGACCCTGACCCTCGTAGCCGTGAGGAAGCAGCATAACCAGCGAGGAGCGCTGGCCCCACTTCTGCTCGGAGGAAGACACGAACTCATCAATGATGGTCTGAGCGCCGTTTGCGAAGTCACCGAACTGAGCCTCCCACACCACGAGCGAGTCGGGGCGCTCCACAGAGTAGCCGTACTCGAAGCCGAGAACGCCGTACTCAGAGAGGAAGGAGTTGTAGATACGGAACTTGCCCTGGTCCTCAGAGAGGTGCTCCAGCGGCGACCACTCTTCATCAGTGATGTGGTCGTGCAGAACAGCGTGACGCTGGACGAAGGTACCGCGCTGAACATCCTGACCGCTCATACGAACGTCGGTGCCCTCCATCAGCAGCGAACCGAAGGCGAGCAGTTCACCCATACCCCAGTTCACGTTGCCGGTGCGGCCCATCTCAACGCGCTGCTCCATGAGCTTCTTCAGCTTCTTGTGGACGGTGAAGCCTTCGGGAGCCTTACCGAACGCGTCAGCGATGTGCTGCAGAGTCTCACGGGAGATCGCAGTCTTACCGCCGTGAACGACCTCGGTGTTCTGCTGGGATGCGGGCAGTTCCAGACCGGAAACGTGCGCGCCAGCAGGAGCCGGTGCCGAAGACTGAGTCTCGACGAAGATAGCGTCCAGCTTCGAGTGGTAGGAATCCAGAACTTCGTCTGCCTCTTCCTGAGAGACATCGCCGCGACCGACCAGGTCTTGTGCGTACAGGGTGCGGGTCGAGGGCAGGACGTCAATATCCTGGTACATCTTCGGCTGGGTCATCGACGGATCGTCAGCCTCGTTGTGACCGCGACGGCGGTAGCAAATCAGGTCAATGACAACGTCGCGACCGAAGCGCTCACGGTACTCGAATGCCAGGCGTGCGGCGCGAACCACTGCATCCGGGTCATCAGCGTTGACGTGGAAGACCGGAGCCTTGGTCATACGCGCAATGTCGGAGGCGTGGGTTGCGGTGCGGCCGTCGTTGGGCAGGGTGGTGAAGCCAATCTGGTTGTTCACCACAACGTGCACGGTGCCGCCGGTGGTGTACGCCTTCAGGTCAGCCATCTGCAGGGTCTCCATGACGATACCCTGGCCAGCGAACGCTGCGTCACCGTGAATCAGGATCGGCAGGACCGGGTGGCCCTCAACGCCCTGCTCGCGGTAGACGTCCTGCTTAGCGCGGACGATACCCTCGAGCACGGTGTTTGCAGCCTCAAGGTGCGAGGGGTTAGCAGCCACGTAAACCTGGGTCTGCTTACCGGAATCGGAGGTGAATACACCCTCGGTACCGAGGTGGTACTTAACGTCACCGGAGCCACCCTCGTAGGGTGCTGCGGTGCCGGAGAACTCACGGAAAATCTGAGCGTAGGACTTACCAGCAATGTTGGTCAGCACGTTCAGGCGACCGCGGTGTGCCATACCAATGGCAACGCCCTTCAGGTCCTTGTTAGCTGCCTTGTCCAGAACAGCGTCCAGCAGCGGAATCAGGGACTCGCCGCCCTCCAGGGAGAAGCGCTTCTGACCCAGGTACTTGGTCTGCAGGAAGTTCTCGAATGCCTCAGCCTCAACCAGCTTGGAGAGAACACGCAGCTGCTCCTCGCGGGTGGGCTTAGCAACGCCGCGCTCCAGACGCTCCTGGAACCATGCGCGAACCTCGGGGTCCTCAGAGTACATGTACTCAACGGACAGGGAGCCGGAGTATGCCTCGTGCAGGCGCTCCAGGATGGTGCGTAGCGGCAGACGCTCGGAACCGCCGAAGCCACCGGTCGGGTAGACGCGGTCCAAATCCCACAGGGTCAGGCCGTAGTTCTCCAGCTTCAGGTCCGGGTGCGAACGCATCTTGTAACCAACGGGGTTGGTTGCTGCGGTCAGGTGGCCGTGCACGCGGTAAGCGTGAATCAGCTGCTGAATACGTGCAACCTTGGAGATCTCGTGAGCGTCATCGACGTGGTTGTCGCGTGCCCAACGAACCGGCTCGAAAGGAACCTTCAGGTCGCGGAAGATTGCGTCGTAGAAGTCGTCGCCGCCGAGCAGGTAGTGCTCAACCAGCTTCAGGAACTCACCGGAACCTGCACCCTGAATGACGCGGTGGTCGTAAGTGCTGGTCAGGGTGATGATCTTGGACAGGCCCTGCTGGGTGATGAGCTTCTCGGACAGGCCGCGGAACTCAGCCGGGTACTCCAGCGCACCCACACCGATGATGGCTGCCTGGCCCTTGGAGAGGCGGGGCACCGAGTGGACGGTACCGATACCACCGGGGTTGGTCAGCGAAACAGTGGTGCCGCGGAAGTCCTCAATGGTCAGCGCGCCGTTACGGCCACGCTTAACGATGTCGTTGTAGGCTTCCCAGAACTCGCGGAAGCTCAGCTTCTCAGCGCCCTTGAGGTTCGGAACGACCAGGTTACGGGAACCGTCGGGGCGGGGCAGGTCAATAGCCAGACCAAAGTTCACGTGTGCGTTGTGGATTGCAACGGGCTTGCCCTTCTCGTCCACACCGTAGGTTACGTTCATCGAAGGCATCGCTGCCACTGCGCGAATCACAGCGTAACCAATGATGTGGGTGAAGGAGACCTTGCCGCCGCGGGTGCTTGCCAGGTACTTGTTGATGGCAGCACGGTTCTCAATGAGCAGCTTTGCGGGGACCGCACGAACGGTGGTTGCGGTGGGGACAGTCAGCGACTCTTCCATGGTCGTGACGACTGCCTTAGCAGGGCCGCGGAGGGGGACAATCTTGTCTTCAACAGGTTCCACAGGTTCAGCCTTCTTGGTAGCAGCGGGAGGGGTGGGGTTAGCAGGCGCAGCCGCAGGCTTCGGTGCCGCGGGGGCGGGAGTTGCTACAGGTGCGGCAGGTGCAGCCGGTGCGGCGGGGGCCGCAACAGGAGCTGCACTAGCGGTACCGGCGCCTCCCAGCGCCTTGTCGATGGTCTCAAAAATGGGCCACCATGAAGGGTCCACGAGGTTCTTGTCCTTCTGGTAACGCTCGTACTGTTCTTCAACGAACCATTCGTTACCGGCAAATTCCTCAGGCACCAGATGTTCTGGCAGATTTGGCACGTTAAACGCCTCTTCCAATTAGTGTGAATTTATCCGTCGCGTCCGGGACTCTCCCCGGCATAGACGACCCGCGTCTTCGAGGGGCGAATCATCACGCTGAGCATGTGCGCATCGCCTAAGATGGTGGCCGTATGTGCGGGGTGTGCACCGTACAAACCTGCCTAGCGTGCCGTGAACGTCGGGGTTCATCCGCTTGCATGGCGGCACACTCATGCTCCTATGTATAAGTGTAAAGAGAAGCACGGTGAACTTTCCAGCTCATCGCGCTATATCCGCAATGCAATTTTTCACTCTTGCTGATTCGCAATGAGCCGCGTGTGCAACAAGTGCTGTCTTGTGCTTGTGAGCAGGCACTCTACAGCACTGGGAAGAGACGAAACCTTCGCTAAAATATGGGGTATGGATGACCCTTTGAGTAAGACTCTGACTACTAGCCAGCGCAGAATACTGCCCGCGTACTCTGCGCAACACGGCACTGTAACACCCAAAAACACCACCTCCGATGCTCAGCATCTGGACAGCCTGACTGCGGGGCTACCCCGCCAGGCCCAAGGCGCCGCACACCAGTCGATGGAGGCGGTGGCTGAGTGGATCTGATTCTCCTACTCATCGGCCTGCTCCTCATCCTGGGAACGGGCTTCTTCGTTGCCGTAGAGTTCTCCCTCGTGGCACTCGAAACCGCGACCGTGCAGCAGGCAAAGGACTCCGGCGATAAAGCCGCCGACGCCGTCCTGCGCTGCCTCAAGACGCTCTCTACTCAGCTCTCCAGCTGCCAGATCGGCATCACCATCACCACGCTGCTGACCGGTTACACCCTCGACGCTGCCATCAAGGCGCTCACCACCGGCGCCATCAGCAGCCTGGGTCTGCCCACCAGCGTGACCGACGTACTCACCCTGGTGCTGGCGATGCTCATCGCAACCCTGCTCTCCATGGTCGTCGGCGAACTGCTGCCCAAGGGCCTCGCTATCGCCGAACCCTACGATGTGGCGCGTCGAGTCGCCCCCGCGCAGCTCGCCTTCACCCGCGTCATGTCCCCGCTCGTGCGCTTCATGAACGGCTCCGCCAACTGGATTCTCGGACGTTTTGGCATGGAAGCCAAAGAGGAACTCTCCGCGGCACGCACCCCCGAAGAGCTCTCCTCCATGGTGCGCCGCTCCGCAGAAGAAGGCACCCTCGACTCCGACACGGCACGCTTCGTGGACCGCACTCTGCGCTTCTCCGAGCTGACCGCCTCCGAAGTGATGACCCCGCGCGGCCAGGTCGCCATGCTCGAAGACACCGCCCCCGTCGCCGAAGTCATCAAACTGGCACGCTCCACCGGCCACTCCCGATTCCCGCTCTACAAGGGCGACCACGACAACATCGTGGGCGTCGTACACGTGAAGAAGGCAGTCGGCGTGCCCCCGGAGGTTCGCGAAACCCTCGAAGCCGGCGCCCTCGCAGAAGACGTGCTGCAGGTCCCCGAAACCCTGCACCTGGACGCGCTGCTCACCCAGCTGCGCCAGGGCGCCCTGCAGCTCGCCGTAGTCCTCGACGAATACGGCGGAACCGCAGGCATCGCAACCCTCGAAGACCTCGTCGAAGAAATCGTCGGCGAAGTCTCCGACGAACACGACCGCGGCCGCACCGAACGCCCCCTACGCTACGGCAACGGCGACTGGGTGTTCTCCGGCCTGCGCCGCCCCGACGAAATCAACACCCTCATCCCCGGGCTCGAGGTTGAGGAAAGCTCCGAATACGAAACCGTCGGCGGCTTCATGATGGAACGGCTCGGACGCATCCCCGAAGTAGGCGACAGCGTCCCCGTAACCGGCGGCACCCTGCGCGTCGACACCCTCGAAGGCCGCCGCGTGGACCGCATCCGATTCACCCCCGCACCTAGCGCACAGGAACAGACCGAGAAGGGAGGCAACGCATGAACGACTGGGTAGCCATCGCACTGCTCGTCATCCTGCTCGCCGGAAACGCCTTCTTCGTCGCCGGTGAATTCGCCATCATGTCCACCCGACGAGCACAAATCGAACCGCTCGCCGAAGAAGGCAATAAGCGAGCGCAGACCGTCATCTACGCGTTAGAGAACGTCTCGCTCATGCTCGCCACCTGCCAGCTGGGCATCACCATCTGCTCGCTGCTGATCCTGAACGTCTCAGAACCGGCGCTGCACCACATGCTGGAGGTGCCCCTGCACCTGGTCGGTCTGCCCCACGCGATCGTGGACGTAATCGCTTTCGGCATCACCCTGATCCTGGTCACCTACCTGCACGTGATCTTCGGCGAGATGGTCCCCAAGAACGCCGCCGTGACCCTCGCCGCCCGCGGCGTGGCTCTCTGGATTGTGCCGACCCTGGTGACCTTCTCCAAGATCTTCGCCCCCGTGGTCGCCCTGCTGAACAACCTGTCCAATAAGCTGCTGGCGCTCATGAAGGTCGACGCGAAGGACGAAGTCGCCTCCACCTTCACCCTGGGCGAGCTGCAGACCATCGTGGCAGCCTCAACCGCGGAAGGCACCGTGGAAGACGACGCCGGCGTGATTGAAAGCGCCCTCGAATTCACCGAGAAGGACGTCTACGAAATCATGGTGCCCGGCGATAAGCTCGTCACCCTGCCCTTCGGCAGCACCCCCGCCGAACTGGAACGCGCTGTGGCACGCAGCGGCTACTCCCGCTTCGTCATTACCGACAGCGACGGAACCTACATGGGCTACCTGCACGTGAAGGACGCCCTCGCCATCGCCCCCGAGCGGTTCGAGGAGCCCTTCCCCTGGTACAAGCTGCGTTCCCTGGACACGCTCACCCCGACCACCGATATTGATGATGCGCTCGCCTCCATGCAGCGTAGCCGAACCCATATCGCGCAGGTTATGGATGAGCACGGCGTAACTCTCGGTGTGGTCTTCCTCGAAGACGTGCTGGAGGAGCTCGTCGGCGAAATCAACGACACCACCCAGGACGCGGTGCGTGAGCGTGTACGCCGACAGCAATCGCGTGAAGCCCAGTAACCGCATCGTGAGATACCCCGAGTAAAACAGGGGAATCTTGAACACACAGCCCGCCCCGCACTCTCGTGAAGGAGAGCGCGGGGCGGGCTGTTTTACTGTCGAAACGGTTGGTAGGCGCACATAAGAGGTAGCCTCATGCGGCGGTATGAAGCGGCGGCGGGGGGAGCGGAACGGGCATAGCTAAAATATCCCTGCCCCATAAGCTCCTGACAGGGAAATGAGCCACCCAACACCACCTAAAAGAGACCAATAAAGAGTTGTTTATACGGGTGTGCGCATGATGTAGTTAAGGAACCTACAGACTAGAACGAACCGAAAGAGAGCCCTCATGTCGCACCCGAAGATCACCCGCAAGCACTTCCTCACCGCAATGGGCTCACTCGCAGCGTCCTCCCTGCTGCTGGCAGGCTGCGCAACCGAGAACAAGACCTCCTCCGGTTCGTCCTCCTCGACTGGCTCCAACAACGGCAAGGTGAAGGTCGTCGCCTCCACCGACGTCTACGCAGACATCGCCAAGCAGGTCGGCGGCGACTACATTGAGGTCACCGCACTCATCGCCTCCACCAGCACCGACCCCCACTCCTACGAAGCCACCAGCGCCGACCGCCTCAAGGCAAAGGACGCATCCCTGATCGTCATCAACGGCGCAGGCTACGACCTGTTCCTCGAAGACCTCGCAGGCAAGGACAACACCTCCCAGAAGATCGTGAACGCGGTCAAGGTCAGCGGCAAGCTCACCGACGCCGAATACACCCACCTGGTCGAGGACCACCGCGGCGGCGAACACCACGAAGACGGCGGCGACCACGCCCACGCACACGAGTTCAACGAACACCTCTGGTACGACTTCGAAACCGTGAAGAAGGTCGCCCAGAAGATCGCTGAAGAGCTCGCAGGCCTCGACTCCGCACACGCTGAGGCGTTCCGCACCAACGCATCCACCTTCTCCAAGGAACTGGACGCACTGGACACCACCGCCAAGGCAATCGCCGGTGAAGGTAAGAAGTACCTGTCCACCGAGCCCGTGCCGGACTACCTGATTTCCTCCACCGGGGCAGAGAACGCAACCCCCAGCGAATTCGCTGAGGCGGCAGAAGCCGGCAACGACGTTCCCGCACTCGTCCTGAAGGAAACCAAGGACATGGTCACCGAGAAGAAGGTCCAGCTGCTCGCCTACAACGAGCAGACCTCCACCTCCCAGACCAACGAGGTGCTGCAGGCAGCTAAGGATGCCTCGGTGAACTACGTATCCTTCACCGAAACCCTGCCGGAAAACACCAACTACCTGGCATGGATGAAGACCAACGTCAGCAACCTCGAAAAGGCGCTCTCCTAAGTGACTGACAACAATAACGGTGCCGCCCCCGCGATTTCCATTCGCGGGGGTAGCCTCGCTTTCGGGGCCCGCACCCTCTGGAAAGATCTAACCCTCGACATCGGCGCAGGCGAATACTTCGCCGTGCTCGGACCCAACGGCTCCGGTAAGTCCACCTTCCTCAAAGTCGTTCTCGGCCTGACCGGACTCAACGCTGGCGAAATCTCCGTGCTTGGCAAACCCGCACGCCTGGGCAACGCCGGCGTCGGCTACGTACCGCAGCAGAAGTCCATCCCCACCTCCACCCCGATGCGTGCCCGCGACCTCGTGGGGCTTGGTGTGGACGGGCACCGCTGGGGCATCCGCCTGCACGGCCGCAAATACCGCGCCAAGGTTGACGAGCTCCTCGAAGCCGTCGGCGCGACCGAATACGCGAACGTGCCGGTGGGCCTGCTCTCCGGCGGTGAGCAGCAACGCCTGCGTATCGCCCAGGCGCTCGCGAACGACCCGAAGATTCTGCTGGCTGACGAGGCGCTACTCTCCCTGGACCTCAACCACCAGTACGCGGTGGCTGAGCTGATTCACCGGTTCAACCGTGAACGCGGCGTGGCGGTGGTGTTCGTGACCCACGAAATCAACCCCATCATTGAGCATGTGGATCGCGTTCTCTACCTGGCGAATGGCCGTTTCACTGTCGGCTCGGTGGAAGAGGTCATGACCAGCGAGACTCTCACCTCCCTGTACGGAACCCCGGTGAGCGTGCTCAAATCCAATGGCCGTTACGTGGTGGTGGGTGAGACTCACGCCAGCGACCACTGCCATATTGAGGGCACCGACCAGAACATTCACGGCTCCCACCTGAAGTCTGGTCTTTCTGAACCGCAGCGCACTCTACACCTTCCGGGAGGAACCACTCGATGACCATTCTTGCTTCCCTCCCCGCTCTGGCACCGGTTGCCGCCGCGCAGAATGATTTGCTCTCCCGCATCTTCGTTTTTGACCGCTACGGCGAGCTGCTGCACATGCTGCAGAACTCCATTTTTGCTGGCGCTGTTCTGGGCCTTATCGGTGGTTTCGTCGGTATTTTTGTGATGATGCGCGACCACGCCTTTGCGGTGCACGGCGTCTCTGAAATGTCTTTCGCGGGTGCCGCCCTTGCCCTGTTGCTCGGCTATGACGTGGTGACCGGCTCCATGGTCGGTTCGATTGCCTCGGCTCTGCTGATTGCCTTTCTGGGCTCTAAGGCGAGCAATTCGAACTCGGTCATTGGTGCACTCATGCCGTTCGGCTTGGGCTTGGGTATTCTCTTCCTCTCCCTGTACCAGGGCCGTAGCGCTAATAAGTTCGGTCTGCTGACCGGTCAGATCGTGTCCGTGGATGCCGACCAGCTGCACACCATGATTATTGGTGCGGTGGTTATTATCTCCCTGCTGGTGATGGTGTGGCGTCCGCTGAGCTTCTCCTCCCTGGACCCGGAGGTCGCTCGCGCTAAGGGTGTGCCGATGCGCTTCCTGTCCCTGGTGTTCATGGTGATTCTGGGTATTGCTGTGGCGCTGTCGGTGCAGGTGGTCGGTTCGCTGCTGGTGCTGGCGCTGTTGATTACTCCGGCGGCTGCGGCGATGCAGGTGACTGCCTCTCCGGTACGCACCCTAATCCTGTCGGTGCTGTTCGCGGAGGCGTCCATTGTGGGCGGTATTCTGCTGGCTCTTGCCGGTTCGCTGCCGATTAGTCCCTACGTGACCAGCATTTCCTTCCTGATTTACGTGGTGTGCCGTGTGATTGGTGGCGTGAAGCGCCGCCATAGCGCGTCGGGCCGCCAGCTGGCTGAGAAGGCATAAGACCTATAGAAAGAGCCCCACCTCGGGAATGAGGTGGGGCTCTTTCGTTGTCGTGCTGTGTTAGCGCTACGGGTCATGTACCCGGTGCGCAACTCGGGCTCAACCTGTGTGGCGTTGTGTTGCCCTGTCCAGATGCCCTGTGTGTCGTGCTGTAGTGGCGCCGAAGATCTTTGAAGGCGCCGTATCCTTCGTTGAGAAGGTTTTCCCCGGTGGGGGAGAGCTCCTCAGATTGAGGGGCTTAGAGGTTGCGGCTTAGCCTGCAACGTTAGCGTGCAGCGCCGCCCTGCGATTCTTCCTCGCGACGTGCCAAAGTGCAGTCCGGGCAGTAACCGGTCACTTCAACCACGTGCTCCAGCTCCGAGAAGCCGTGCTGCTTACCCATGGCCAGTGCCCAGTCCTCAAGGGCGGGTGCTTCTAGCTCAATGGCGGTGCCGCATCGGCGGCAGAGCAGGTGGTGGTGGTGATCTTTCACCCGGCAGTGGCGGTACAGGGTCTCACCCTCAACGCCCTTGACCGAGTCGAGCTCACCGGCGTTAGCCAGTGACTGCAGCACACGGTAGGTGGTTGCGAGAGAGACCTGTTCCTTGCGGTTCGCGAGGGTCAGGTGCAGATCCTGTGCTGAGATGAAATCGCCGAGCTCTTCCATGGTCGTCTTGATGATGCGACGCTGGCGGGTATTTCGGGCTTCGGCGGGCTTCGTAATTCTCCGTACGGGAATATGAGTGTCCATTGCTGAACCTTTCGGGGCGGAAATCCGTCCCATTGTGTGGTCGATCTTGTCTTACGACTTTACACTAGAGGCGTTCAAAAGGTGGTTGATTTGCGCTTTATCTCAAAAATTGAAGTCATCAACAGGCACGAATGAGGGTTAACGGTAGACTAAAACTATGAAAATGACGAAGTACACCCACTCATGTATCCGCCTTGAGAATGAGGGGCGCACCCTCGTTCTTGACCCCGGCAACTTTGCCGCAGAAGGCGAACACGCCACCGCGCTGGAAGGCGCCGATTACCTGTTCGTGACCCACGCGCATCCGGATCATTTTGATGGCCCGTCGGTGCTGCCGCTGATTGCTCAGCGTGCCGAGTCGCAGACCCCGTTGAAGATTTGGGCTCCCGAGGCTGTCGCCCAGATCATCAAGGAGGCTGTGCCCGCTGCCGAGGTTACCGTTGTTTCCTCTGATTCTGAGTTCAGCATCCCCGGTTTTGAGGTGAAGACCTACGGCGGTCAGCACGCCCTGATTCACCCGCTGATTCAGACCATCGCTAATGTCGGTTACCTGATTAACGGTGCCGTGTACCACCCGGGTGACTCGCTGGTGGTTCCGCACCGCGTGCGTGCGAATACCGTTCTGGTGCCGATTCACGCGCCCTGGTCGAAGGTTCAGGAAGTCATTGATTTTGTGATTGCAACCGGCGCTCAGCGTGTGGTTCCGATTCACAACGGCATGATTAACGCCAACGGCACCGGCATTATTGAGGGCCTGGTGACGAACTTCGGCGCGAAGTACGGCACTGAGCTGAAGCACCTGAACCCCGGCGAGAGCATTGAGGTTGAGGCGTAAGCCTGACCGTTGAGCTTCAAACGCGCCGATGACGGCGCATGAAGGAGAGTATTGTGAGCACGATTTTTACCAAGATTATTGAGGGCGAGATTCCCGGCCGCTTCGTCTGGAAGGACGACCAGTGCGTGGCGTTCATGGACATCATGCCTCTGTCGGAAGGTCACCTGCTGCTCGTTCCCCGCGCTGAGATTGACCGTTGGCCCGACCTGCCGGCTGAACTGGCGGCGCACCTGTTCGCTGTGGCGCACAAGATTTCTGGTGCCCTGGATCAGGCGTTTGATAAGGACCGTGTGGCTCTGGTGATTGCGGGCTTCGACGTGCCGCACACCCACATCCACCTGTTCCCGGCTGACAGCATGGCTGAATATGATCCGGCTAATGCAAAGAAGGACGCGACCGCTGAAGAGCTGGACGCGGCCGCCGAGAAGGTGCGTGCCGCCCTGCGCGAGCGCGGCCACGGTGAGTTCGTGCCCGAGGCGTAAGCGCCGTTTACAGCGCGTATAAACACGAAGGAGCCGCCCTCTACAGATTTGTAGAGGGCGGCTCCTTCGTTGCTGTATCCCGGTGGGAAAGAAGCTTAGTGCTTTTCAGCCTTGGAAATCTGCTCAGCCAGGTCCTCGGGGGAGAGGTTAGCGGAGGAGAACTCGGGGGTCAGCGGCAGGTGCAGCTGCAGACCGGTACCGGGGCAAATCTCGACCTTAGCGGAGCGCAGCTTGAAGTCGACTACGTGGCCGCCTTGAACGTGATCGTCGTCGATGAAGTGAGCGTGGCAACCGGGAACCGAAATACCCTGCTCGTAGATGGGCGTACGGAAACCAACAATCGTACCGGTCACGTTGTCAAACTGGACGATGTCTTCATTTTCGGTTGCGGCTACCATCTTCGGGTAGGGCTTTTCCTGCTTGATGACGGTGCGGGTGCGGACCCATTCGAACTCGCCGTAAATCTTGATGGCGTACATGTAGTTTTTGGAGACAGTGAAGTCATCCAGAATCTGCGAGGCAGACTTACGGAGCAGGTTCTGCGGTAGCTCGCGCTTAATCATGGGCACGAAGTTGGTGACCACGGCGTAGGGGGTCTGCTGGCGCAGATCGGGCAGGGACACGGAACCGTCGTGGCGTACCTGGTAGCAGACGCCGTCGAGGACGACCATTTCGCCGTCGAGGCCGTTGAAGGTACCCACACCGAAGTTGCCGTGGCTCAGGAGCTCACCGATGGTCATCTCGCCATCGTAGATGCCGTCCAGCAGCTGGGACATGAGGCCGGTCTGAAAAACTTCGTTACGGAAAACAGTTTCACCGTTTAGGATGGTCGGCTGATATGCCATGAGATTTCTCCTCGTTACAGTGGATGCGGCGTCAGACGGGTCGGTCGGTCATCGGCGATACTCGCCCCAGCAGATGCCTAAAAGATGAGGGGCGGCGGGGAGAACACGGCGTTGTGATGTCGTTTCTCACGGAATTCGTAGGTGCCGCCGGCCGGGCGCACGCACTTTCATTGTACGCCCGTGCAGGAAGAACCCCGGGACTAGCGGGTACGACATCTTATGATGTGACCCTTGAACGGATCACCCAGGTGCGGATCACCCAGGTGCGGATCACCCAGGTGCGGATCACCCAGGTGTGAATTACCCAAGCGTGAATTACCCAAGCGCGGCTGACTTAGCGGGGCTGATATACCGCAAGTGACGCGAGGGCATAAAAATAGACTGGCGTTCCCTCCGGTTGCACGACGAAAAGGGAGGGAACGCCAGCACGAACAGCTTAGCCCTTAGAGCCGCTCTAAGTGCAACTCTAAGCGCAACTAAGACACACGAAGCTTATCGAGACAGAAAAATATTAGAAACGAACCGTCACCAAAATAGTACGGCGAGCCTGCATTCCGCAGAAACCCTGCAGAAACCCCTCAGAACACACAACAATGGCCTATATGCTCCCCAAGGGAACATATAGGCCATTGCATACTATTCGAAACGTAGCCCTATGCGGGGCAGGGCTCAGAGCTCAAATCTAGAAGTCTGGAATTAGACGCCGTAGTACAGCTGGTACTCAAGCGGGTGCGGAACCAGCGAAAGCGGCTCCAGCTCATTCTTACGCTTGTAGTCAATCCACGCCTGAATCAGGTCCTCGGTGAAGACGCCGCCCTCGAGCAGGAAGTCGTGGTCAGCCTCCAGAGCAGCCAGAGCCTCCTCCAGGTTAGCCGGAGCCTTCTTGATGTCCTTAGCCTCTTCAGCGGGCAGCTCGTACAGGTCCTTATCGATCGGTGCCGGCGGCTCAATGCGGTTACGGATACCGTCCAGACCAGCCATCAGCTGAGCAGCGAACGCGAAGTAGGGGTTAGCGGAGGGGTCCGGTGCACGGAACTCCAGACGCTTAGCCTTCGGGTTGGTGCCGGTAATCGGGATGCGGATACCAGCGGAACGGTTACCCTGCGAGTACACCATGTTGATGGGAGCCTCGTAGCCGGGAACCAGACGCTTGTAAGAGTTCACGGTCGGGTTGGTGAACGCCAGAACAGCGGAGGAATGCTCAATCAGACCGCCAATGTACCAACGTGCGGTGTCAGAGAGGTTAGCGTAGCCGCGCTCATCGTAGAAGAGGGGCTCGCCGTCCTGCCACAGCGACTGGTGGCAGTGCATACCGGAGCCGTTGTCGCCGAACACGGGCTTGGGCATGAAGGTCACGGACTTGCCCCATGCGTCTGCGGTGCCCTTGATGACGTACTTGAACTTCAGCAGGTCGTCAGCAGCCTTGGTGAGGGTGTCGAACTTGTAGTTGATTTCTGCCTGGCCGGCTGCGCCCACCTCGTGGTGGCTACGCTCAACCTCAAGGCCAACCTCGTCCATTGCTACGCACATTGCGTCACGCAGATCAGCCTGCTTGTCGACGGGGGAGACGGGGAAGTATCCGCCCTTGACGGGGGTCTTGTTGCCCAGGTTGCCGCCCTCTTCCTTGCGGCCGGTGTTCCAGGGTGCCTCATCGGAGTCGATCTTGTAGAACACGGAGTTCGGCTCGACCTGGTAGCGGACGTCCTCGAAGACGAAGAATTCAGCTTCGGATGCGAAGAATGCGGTGTCTGCAATGCCGGTGGACTGCAGGTAAGCCTCGGCGCGCTCAGCGACGCCGCGGGGGTCACGGTGGTAGGGCTCGCCGGTGCGGGGGTTCACGATGGAGCAGATGATGACCAGGGTCTTCTCAATGCGGAAGGGGTCAACGTACGCGGACTGAACGTCGGGGATCAGCTGCATGTCGGACTCTGCAATGCCCTGGAAGCCGCGAATGGAGGAGCCGTCAAAAAGCTGGCCGTTGACGAAGAAATCGTCATCAATCGCCTTAGCGGGCAGGTTGAAGTGCTGCTGCACGCCGGGCATGTCGGTGAATCGGATATCAACGAAGACTACTTCTTCGTTCTTGATAAAGTCGAGAACTTCCTGGGGGCTGGTAAACATGAGGACTGCTCCTTGTTCGACTGACGGTGCAGGAGGGTATCTTCCCTCATCACATTCAGTCTTTGGTTTAGTTTTTGGCCGCGGGCAAAACCCTGTGACATATCAAGCATAGTGGTTATTTTTTGCGCGTGCGTGACTATCGTGTTTCGGTAATGTTACAAATCCTGGAAAGGAGTTACATCTTGGTTGCCTCACGACACACAGTAGAGATGCTAACGCCCTCAGTAGAGCCAGTAGCAAAGCCAATATCAATGCCAGCAACAGCGCAATAACCGGGCGTAACAAAAGGCCCCGACCCTCCCCACACGGGAAGAGCCGGAGCCTTCAAAACCTTATATCGGCGTCTCGCTTAGCGGCCGCGCATCGCACGACGGTCGGGGCGAGCACGCATCGGGTCAATACCCTTAGGAACAGCGTTCATCGGGTTACGCATAGTGTTCAGAGTGCTCAGACGACCCGAAACAACCTGCATCTCCTGCTGAGTCAGAGCCTTCGGAAGCTTGTTCATAGTCTTCACAACGTCCTTGAGCTCAACCTGACCCTCATCGTGACCGGTCTCAATCACATGAACCGGCACACCGGGAGCCACACGGTTCAGGTGCTTCTTCTCAGTGTTCACCAGCGAGTTCACGCGGCTGTGAGGGCCCTCGGTCACCAGCACAATACCGGGACGGCCCAGCGCACGGAACACCAGATCCTGGTTGCGGTTCGCAGCAACAGGCTGCTCCTCAACAATCCAACCGCGGCGCACCGAGTTCATCGCCGCACCACTACGACCGGGCTGGTTCTCAATCTGAGCAAAAGCCGCAGTCTGCGCGCGGCGACCCAGCAGAAGCATCGCCACAATAGCGGCAACGCCCAGACCCAGAATCAGGAAAGTAATCCAGTTACCCAGGGCAATACCGATGAGGAGGAAAACCAAAAGGGTACCCAGAGCCGACAGACTCAGAATCCAACCGATATTCGGGTCGGACTTCTTGGTCATCTGGTAGACCTGCTTCATCTGGGCGAAAGTGCCCGGAGTGCGTTCCTTCTTCTTTTTCTTCTCTTCGCGCTTATCTGCCACGATTCTTCCTCGGCTGGTTCTTCCGCGGCCCCGAGAAGCGCCTCAAACGCTCACGGAACCATAGTGACGTAACGATGCAGTGTATGCCTGCAATTTTTCTAGTTTACCCTACCCGCACAAGGGACGGGGCATAAGGGGAGGCTCCCCGAACACCGGACGAACACCGGGTTCGAGGAGCCTCAACGCTCTCAGAAAGATTCTGAAAAGGCTTAGTAGCCCGCAGCCACCAGGGAGGAGGCTTCCTGCAGGGCTGCGCCCTCACCCTCAATGTGGGCAAGGTTCTCGGGGATCGGGTAGCCGTTCTTACGCATTGCACGAGCCCACAGGCGACCTGCACGGTACGAAGAACGAACCATCGGGCCCGCCATAACGCCGGCGAAACCGATCTCCTCAGCCATGTTCGCAAAATCCACGAACTGCTGCGGCTTCACCCAACGCTCAATCGGGTGGAAGAGCGGGCCGGGGCGCAGGTACTGGGTGAGGGTAATGATGTCACAGCCAGCATCGTGCAGATCGCACAGCGCCTCGTAAATCTCGTCATCAGTCTCGCCCATACCCAGAATCAGGTTGGACTTGGTGACCATGCCGCCTTCCTTAGCCTGGGTAATAACATCCAGGGAACGCTCGTAACGGAACGCCGGGCGAATCTGACGGAAGATACGGGGGACGGTCTCCAAGTTGTGCGCGAACACCTCAGGCTTAGCGTCAATCACCTTCTGAACATGCTCGGGAACACCCTTGAAGTCGGGGACGAGCATCTCAACGCCGGTGTTCGGGCACATCTTGTGAATCTGACGGGTAGTCTCTGCGTACAGCCACGCACCGCCGTCTTCCAGATCGTCACGAGCAACACCGGTCACGGTTGCGTAACGCAGACCCATGACCTTCACATTCTTAGCAACCTTGAACGGCTCAGCGTAGTCAACAGCAACAGGCTTGCCGGTCGCAATATTGCAGAAGTCGCAACGGCGGGTGCACTCGGAACCACCAATCAGGTAGGTTGCCTCACGGTCTTCCCAGCACTCGTAAATATTGGGGCAGCCAGCCTCTTCACACACGGTGTGCAGGCCCTGACCGCGAGCCAGCTCGCGCATCTCGTTGTATTCGGGGCCAACAATAGCCTTGGTCTTAATCCAGTGAGGCTTCTTCTCAATGGGAACCTCAGCGTTGCGGGCCTCCACACGCAGTAGCTTGCGTCCTTCAGGTGCGGTGCTCAAAAGTCTTCTCCTTGGTCTAGATGTGCCCTCTGTGCAGGTGGGCCATCTTCTATTTTACGCCCGCTCAGGCGTAGGTGAAACTGATTTTCGTATATGACGAACAAAGCCGGACGCGTTACATGTACGGCCCGTTCGATGCTTCTTGACTGCGTCTAACCCTGCGTTTAGTTCTGCGCCGCAATGGGCTCGAAAGACTCCGCCAGGCGGTCCTGGTACTTCAGAAGCTCCGCCTCCAGCGGCTCCAAAATATCGGCGGGGGTGACGGTGCGGCCCAGCTGCTCCGAAATAGTGGTAACACCCGCATCGCTAATGCCGCAGGGAATGAACTGCTGGAAAGGCGCGGTGTCGTTGCAGCAGTTAATCGCGAAGCCGTGCATGGTGGTGTTACGCGAAACGCGCATGCCCAGTGCTGCGATCTTCTTGTCCTGGGTGATGCCGTCGCCCAGAATCCACACGCCGCTACGGCCCTCAACGCGCTCACCCTTAATGCCCAGGCCAGCCAGGACGTTAATGATGATTTCCTCGATAATGCGCACATACGCCACCACGTCAATGGGCTCGGGCAGGCGCAGAATCGGGTAGCCGGTCAACTGGCCGGGGCCGTGCCAGGTCAGCTTGCCGCCGCGGTCAATCTTGACGACGGGAGTGGACTTGTCTGCGGGGTACTCGTGGTCTTCGGTGCGTTTACCGGCGGTAATCACTGCCTCGTGCTCAAGTAGAAGAATCGTATTCTGGCGGGTGCGGTTAGCCACCTCATCGTGGATGCGGTACTGCTCGTCCAGGCACTCAACATAGTTCACATAGTTCGGGGCGAAGCCCACGCGTTCAATCGTCACAGACATACTTTCTACCTTAGTACTGCTAATGGAGGGAAGAAAATTAGGGCGCCCTGAATCACGTGATGAGCGAACACGTCGGAATGTTACATGAGAGTGTACTCAGGGGTAGGAGAGTTGAAGAGGTTGATAAATACCTGAATTAACCTATAGGATTCTTTGGAGTACTTGAAGTATTTTAGTGTGCTTAAAGATATTATTTGATGCAGTTTGATAACATGATGGTATGAGAAGCAAAGAAGCACACGTTCTGGAAAGCATCGCAAACCCGGCTCTGCCCACCCTGCAGATTGTCGAGTACCGGGGCGAAACCACCGAGGGCGCACCCGCCGTACCCTCTGCGCACCCCGGACGCTACACCCTGCGCACCATTCCCCAGCCTGCCCTGTCCGCTCCCGCTCTGCGGTCGGCAGCCAACGGGTACGGATTCGAGGAAAACACGGATGCATCCGCGCAAAGGCGCGCCCAGACCCCGCAGGTAGCCGCCGCCCTGCGTAACGCGCCCGGACTCGCCAAGCTCCATGCTGTTACTGGTGAAAATGCCGTTACTGGCGACCGCGCCGATAGCACCGATCAGCTGTGCCTCTGGTACGAGCCCCTCGACGCGGGCACCCTCGACAAGCTTCTGCGCGCTCGCACCCTGACACCCGCCGAAATCATGACCCTGGCGCGAACCCTGCACCGGGCGCTCGGCAACCTCAAAAAGGTAGGGGAGGGGCGCGCCGAACTCAGCGCCGAATATATTGCTCTGAGCGCCGCCGGAGTGCCCAAACTGCTACTACCTGATGCCGTCTATCGTGAAGCGGCTCCTCTAGACACGGAACAGCTCACCGCCGCCCTGGGCAACTACGCACGCATCGCAGCCGCCCTGCTCTGGCAAGCCGCCTGCGGGCACACACCGGAACCTTCTGTCGCCCGCGTACCCCTTTCACTGCGTATGAATTCACCGCGAATGGGAGCTACCGGCACCGCATCCGAAGGAGCCCCCAGCAGCGAGTGGATTGAGAGCCTCGGCAGAGCCCTCGAATACCTGCTGGACGCACCCGCCCATGAAGCGGCGCTCGCAGGGCTCAGCTCCGTGGTTGCCCTCGCGGAGGAGGTGCCGCCTCGCCCGCTCAACGTCTACCTGAGCTGTTCAGAAAGAGCCCGCGCCCTAATTCCCGCAGCTGTGGAGCCTGCGCCAGTGCAGAAGCTCTCAAAGGCGCAGAAAGCGCAACGCTACCTGTCGGAACGTTTGCCTCGCGGGAGGAAGCCGGGCGTGAAGAAGCCGGGGCGCGCAGCTATCGCAGGTTCTAAGCCGTTGAGCTCTGCAACGAGCTCTGTAACAAGCTCCGGGGCGAGCCTTACAAAGAGCCCCGCAAATATCGCGCCCGCCCCAAAGGACGCAGCTGCGACGGGCGCATTCCGCCTGACCGCGCTACGCGGTGCGTTCACCCGCCCCGCCACGCGATTGGGATTGGCTGCGCGGCTGGGCATCGCCGCGCTTGCGCTGGGGGCTATCGCGCTACCTCTCGGGTTCACCCTCTACGGTCAGAACGCCCCGGCAACGGCACAGCCCGTATCTGCTCAAGCCGTGAACGCAGCGGGGGAGCAAGCACCCGGCGGCACGGCAACACAGGATCAGAGCGCACAGGACAAGACATCGCAGGGCGAACAGATCCTACGAGCCCTCATCGACCAGCGAAACCAAGAACGCCGTGCTCGAGGCGGTGCAGAGCTCACCCTAGACACCGCAGAAGAACTCAGTCGCGACAGCGAGAATATCCGCGTGATGGCGGTAGTCTCTGCGCCCGGCTACCGCGCCGATAAAACCGAGCAGGAAGCCCGCAAACTCAGCGAAGAAAACGGCGTCACCCGCCAGAAAGTCATCTTCGACCTGCACCGTGGGGAGAAAGGCTGGGAGATAGCCCGCGCCGAACCCGTCCCAGCATAGCTAACGCTGTAGAAACGCGGACACAACAAAAGGCGGCGGCCCCACCCACCGAAGTGGATGGAGCCGCCGCCTTTTTGCTCAGCGTCCGGGAAAACCCGGAGAGCTACGCTCGGTTACCCATCAGGGCACCGCCACAAGGAAACTTCCTTGAATCTATGCAGGTCTTAGAGGCCCAGCTCAGACTCGAAGTTTGCCTCCTCCAGGCGGGTCT
>ERZ773046.400-NODE-400-length-28504-cov-30.130233_pt1 | contig 28504 bp, 22 predicted proteins | sample MGYA00580634_ERZ773046 | MGnify/ENA primary metagenome ERZ773046 (study PRJEB29015, sample SAMEA2738127) | human oral metagenome | biome: human oral; feature: human-associated habitat; material: saliva | place: China | collected 2159 ... | reverse complement strand
CGGTCACGGAGTCACCGTGAGACATCCACACGTTCTGGGTGGTGGGGGTGCCGGTCAGGAAGGAGGAGTTCTCAGCGCAGACCACAGCGTCGGTTGCGCCGTATTCGCGCAGGCCGGTCTGGGCCACGGTACCGCCGAGGGTCTGGGCCATGACCTGGAAGCCGTAGCAGATACCGAAGATCGGCACGCCGGATTCGAAGAGGGCCTTATCACCCTTGGGGGCGCCATCGGCGTAAACCGAGGAGGGGCCACCGGAAAGCACAATAGCTGCCGGGTTCTTGGCGAGCATCTTCTCGGTGCTCATGGAGTGGGGGACGATTTCGGAGTAGATGCCGGCCTCACGCACGCGTCGAGCAATGAGCTGCGCGTACTGAGCACCGTAATCCACCACCAGGACGGGACGCTCTTCGAGCTGGTCCAGGTTCACAGAATTGGTCACGAAAATTACCTCAACGTGTTGGTGCTAATCCGCGCACTTGCGCGGGGTTATATCTATTTTACGCTATCGCGGTGTGAGCTTGAACGCCCGTGGCGCGGGGACTATTCCGCCTACGACCGTTCTTTTTACGCTGCAGATAGAAGGCACCGCCCGGCAACGGAGTTAACGTCTCCATAGCCAGGCGGCACATTGTAAAAACAATCCTCTTCGTTTATCCCTTGAACTGAGACATATCAATACGCCGGTCGCAGAAGTTGGCCACCACATCGCTGTGCGTAGCAATAATGGCACAGGCCCCAGCGTTCACCAGCTCCCGCAGAATATCAAGTACCTGCGCCTCATTCTCGGCATCCAGGGCACCAGTCGGCTCATCCGCCAGAATCAGGGATGGTTGCTTCAATATAAGCCCAGCAAGCGCCACGCGCTGTTGCTCACCACCCGAGAGTTGGTAGATAAGAGACTTCTCTCGCCCAGACAAACCGACCCGTGTGAGGACGGACTCTAGCTCTTTGCGGCTCGGGCGTTGCGAACGCGGCATAACCGCGAGCGGTCCGAGGACATTCTTTTCGACGCTCTCCCCTTCTACCAGGGCATAGTTCTGAAAGAGATATCCTAGACTATCACGGCGGAAATGACGGCGGGTTCGCGATGATGAGCCGCTCAACATTGTTCCTTGGAAGGTATATTCCCCTTCAGTAAAGTCGGTTAGGGTCCCTAGACAGTTAAGGAGAGTGGTTTTGCCACTTCCTGAGGCACCAGTTAGGGCTAGCATCTGTCCTGGAGCTACGGCAATGTGGACATCAGCAAAAATAGGATGCCCTGCAATACGCACAGACCCTCCGCTTACGGTCAGCAGATTTTCTGTTTTTAAGATGGACGCCATCAGTACATTTCCTTTCGCGCATGATTGGCAACAGTAACTCGGTAGCCTCTGCCAAAGGCCAATAAACTCATACCAATCGACACAATAACGGTGGACGTGAAGAGTACCGTTGCCAGCACTGCAATAACAGATGCAGTCTCAGCCCCAGCATTGAGATACTGCTCGTGGGCCAAGCTCGTTAGTTGGAGAACCCCATAGCTAATGACAAGAGCCGTCAAAACTACCTCCCCAATGAGAACCCCACGGAAAGTCCGGGTCGGATGCATACCGTAAGTAAAGGAACGAGCGATACGCTGCTGATGTTCTGCACAGTACACACGTGCGTACTCCAGAAGGGTCACAAGACACAAAACGGAAAGGATGATGAGCGCATACAAGCTAATGCGCTGTTCGCTCTGCATCCTGTTTGTGAGACTAAAATATTTTTCACTCACCGGCAGAATTTCGCCCACGTAGCTTCGAGCTGCACTACCCTTCAGAGATTCGAGAGCTTTCTGCCGATCCTTAATAAATGCCCCGTTCTGGCTGAAGGCAGCAACGAGCATCTCCATTCTGTCGCTCAGTACAGTTTTCGGGACATACACGATAATGGGGTTCTGTACAAAGTAGTTCGCTTTAGTACCGTCACCATATGTGTATGAGCTCGTTACAGACTCATATGCTCTCAATTCCGAAAGTTCAGCACGTGGAGCTTCTAAATTGTTCGAGGGAGAAGAGCTATCAGGCGAGTCAAAGGTACTAGAAGCAAGGCGCCTTATATCATCGGTATGCTTTTCCAATTCCTGGGGATAGTAGACGCTAAGACCGTTACGACCTTCCAGGTCTTCAAGAGGAGGTAAGCCTGCTGGCAGAGATTCAGGATTACTATCCAGGTATTCACGATTCACGTACAGAAAGGTACGACCCAAGCTCTGATCAGATTTCAGAGAGTCTGATTCATTCTTTCCGGCTCTATAAGCTTCAATCGATTCATTGGATGTATAGACAGGGTTCTCCGCACTAGCGAGGATGACGTTATCAGATTCTACTTGTTCTTTACTCCAACCCTGAAGGTTCTGGATGTCACTAGTCTTATACCGGAAACCATTAAAGGACACACTATATCCGTTACCCTGAAGCACCGCGGGGCGGGCTTGATTGAGTGCATGGACTTGCTGAGTCGTATAAGCCAAAGTGATTAGAGTAGCAACAACAAGAATGAGCGCCAAAGAGCGGCACGCCCAGCTAGCCGCATAGGTAATACGCGTGGGCACCTTTCCTTTAAGGGCTTGTCCAATAGGTATAGCTACAGTAAATACACAAGCCACATAATGCAGCAGAAGCATAAGGCCCAACATCCAGCACAACAGAATAAGCTGAACTTTCAGTGTCAAGGCTGCAAAAGCCCACGAATTGTACAGAGCGAGGAATGCATAGAAAAGGGCGTAGAGGCCCAGAATTCCGCCAAGAATAGCAGGCCCTGATTCTAGCAGCTGTGCACCGTAGACACGGTTTAGGGATGCACCATGCAGACGCAGGCGCGCGCTTTTTTTCGTCTGCCGGAATACGGCACCAATCAGAGCCGTACTAAGGGCTAGGCATGTTGCGATAAAGGCATACCCGCCTGGGGTTCCCATGTAGTACCCTGTAATGCTTCGGAGATTGAGAACATCGTATTCCGTTACATGCGCACCATTTTCACGCAGGGTAGTGAGCAGCTGGGCACGTTGCTGCTCACTACCGCCATAAAGGTTGTAGAGACCTCGAGCTTCTACAACCTTGCCCGGATTAAGCCTTTTGACCTCAACGCGGTCTTCAGGAGCATAGGAAGGGTATCCCGTTTGCTCCCACCTACGTACAGTATTTTCGGCACCACAAAATTCGAGTACGATACCGTGCCGAGTATCTGACACGTCAAGGGTGCGACGAGCTATAGCGATGCTGTTCCTCTCCGCTTCCTGACACATATTCTCCAGAAATTTGTGAGTATCTACGCCTTCACTAATAGAAGGAATCTGGAGGTTACGGGTATGCCCAAGAGACATCTCCGAGTTGATACTCAGAAGCATGAAGAAGGGGAACACGATGGAGGCGAGGGTCGCCCATAGATAAATTGAGGTGAGGGCCGATACATACCGGCCAAATCGGAATCGGCACTTAAGCATGGGGATTCATTTCTGTCATATGGGCGGACCGCCTGATAGATTCACTCAGACGGCCCGCCAAATATTTTGTATATTAGCTTCCTGCATCATTTGCAGGGTCATATTGCTAATACGCTATAGAACACATCCAACGCGCTCATCACTAACAATGGTTGTTATAGTAAGCCTCGTTAGTGTGGTCCCAAGAATGACCAGACGAAGCCCTAGCAGTGGTAAAGGGCTTCTTACATCCGGAGTAAACCCAGTTACTTCCCCAAACGGTTGCGCTATGCCGTTCTTCTTTGTGGTAATAACGAGACCACACACCCCAGATAGACGAACCATAGTCCCAAGTACCACCATGCACATCAACAACAGTCGCCACAGCCGGGACAGTTGCGACAGGAGCGGCAGTCAGCGCCGTCGCGCTCAACGCGATAGCAGCAAGAACCTTCTTAACAGGGGGAGCGATGATACCCATTTCTAATCTCCTTCGATAGGTATATCCATATGGTATTGAACTTGCAGTTTTGCAGAAGTTCTTTCAAAGAATATAGACCTTAGCCATATCCTTATTAGATACACTACAGTGAAAATATAATCCCAGTCACTATAAAAACGAGAAAGTTTCACAACATGGCATAAGTTTCATCTTCCAAAATTATGACTTATGTCATACCTAAAATATGATGTCAAAACAATACCGCCCGGTAGTCGGAGGGATAAACCCACCAACCACCGGGCGGTGATTCATGACGCTACATTAGCCGCGGTAGGAAGGGACCACGGTCAGTTCGGCCTTCTGGAACTTCTTCAGCTCCAGGTAGCCGCAGTTAGCCATCGCGCGCTTGAGCGCACCGACAATGTTGCTGGTGCCGTTCACGTGGTGCGAAGGACCGTACAGGACCTCCTCCAGCGTGCCGACGACGCCCAGCGGGGTGCGCACGCCGCGCGGGAAGTCCAGCGAGTGCGCCTCGTTGCCCCAGTACAGGCCCTGACCCGGCGCCTCGGAAGCGCGAGCCAGCGGAGCGCCCAGCATCACGGCGTCAGCACCCAGCGCGAGCGCCTTCACCATGTCGCCGGAGCGGCCCAGGGAGCCATCAGCAATCACGTGCACGTAGCGGCCGCCGGACTCATCCAGGTAGTCCGAACGTGCCGCAGCCACGTCGGCGATAGCGGTTGCCATCGGTGCGGAAATGCCCAGGCCCTGGCGGGTGGTCTGAGCGGAACCACCGCCGAAGCCCACCAGCACACCGGCGGCGCCGGTGCGCATCAGGTGCTTAGCCTGCGAATAACCGGCCACGCCACCGACGATGACGGGAACGTCTAGCTCGTAGATGAACTTCTTCAGGTTCAGCGGCTCGTGCGAGGTCGAAAGGTGCTCGGCAGAGACGGATGCACCACGGATAACGAACAGCTCAACGCCGGCCTTCACCACGGTCTCGTAGTGCTCCTGAGTATTCTGCGGGCTCAGCGAACCGGCAACCACCACGCCGGAATCGCGAATCTCTTCCAGGCGTGCGGTAATCAGCTCCGGCTTGATCGGCTCGGAGTAAATCTGCTGCATGCGGGTGGTTGCGGAGGCGGGGTCTGCCTCGGGCAGCTCAACAATCTCGTCGAGCAGCGGCTGCGGGTCCTCGTAGCGGGTCCACAGGCCCTCAAGGTTCAGCACGCCCAGGCCACCCAGCTTGCCCAGGGCAATAGCGGTCGCCGGGGACATGACCGAGTCCATGGGCGCACCAATAATCGGGGTATCGAACTTGAAGGCGTCAATCTGCCAGGAGGTGTCGACGTCGCGGCGGTCGCGGGTACGGCGGGTCGGTACCAGCGCCACATCGTCCAGGGAGTAGGTGGGGCGGGCGCTCTTGGAGAGGCCAATCTGAATTTCAGACATGAGTGAATCCTTTCGAATTCGGTTTGAGGGGTGCCGTCGGGTGTTATTCGCACCGATGCCCGCCCCGGCACCCGGGAGGGTACGGGACGGGCTCAACGGCGCACGGTGTGCACGCCGTGCGGCGAATCATCGTTGGTGATGCGTCTTAGCGACGGTAGTTCGGTGCCTCAACGGTCATCGTGATGTCGTGCGGGTGCGATTCCTTCAGGCCCGCGGGGGTGATGCGCACGAACTGGCCCTTGTTCTTGAGCTCTTCGATGGTGCGCGAACCGACGTAGAACATGGTCTGGCGCAGGCCACCTTCGAGCTGGTGAATCACGGCGGAGAGCGGGCCGCGGAAGGGAACCTGACCCTCGATGCCCTCGGGAATCAGCTTCTCCTCGCTGGAGACGTCGGCCTGGAAGTAACGGTCCTTCGAGAAGGACTTGTGGCGGCCGCGGGTCTGCATAGCGCCCAGCGAACCCATGCCGCGGTACGCCTTGAACTGCTTGCCGTTCACGAGAATCAGGTCGCCGGGGGATTCGGTGGTGCCGGCCAGCAGGGAGCCGAGCATCACGGAGTCGGCGCCGGCCACCAGGGCCTTGCCAATCTCACCGGAGTACTGCATACCGCCGTCGGCAATCACGGGAACACCGGCGGGGATAGCTGCCTTAGCGGCCTCGTTGACCGCGGTCACCTGGGGCACGCCCACGCCCGCGATGATGCGGGTGGTGCAGATGGAACCCGGGCCCACGCCAACCTTCACGGCGTCGGCACCGGCGTCAATGATGGCCTGAGCACCCTGGCGGGTTGCGGCCTGACCGCCGATAACGTCCACGTGTGCGGCGGCGGGGTCCTTCTTCAGGCGGGCAATCATGTCCAGCACGCCCTGGGAGTGGCCGTTTGCGGTATCCACGAAGAGGGCGTCCACGCCGGCCTCGACCAGGGTCATGGCGCGCTCGTAGCCGTCGCCGAAGAAGCCGATAGCGGCACCCGCGCGCAGGCGGCCGTCCTCGTCCTTGGTGGCGCGGGGGTACTGCTCGGTCTTCACGAAGTCCTTGAGGGTGATCAGACCGGCCAGCTTGCCTGCCTCGTCCACGAGGGGCAGACGCTCAATCTTGTTGTGGGAGAGCAGGGCGAAAGCCTCGTCCTTGGAAACACCGGGGCGGGCGGTCACCAGCGGCATGGGGGTCATGATGTCGCGAACGCGGATGTTCTCGAAGTCGCCGCGGGACATGTAGCGGATATCGCGGTTGGTGATGATGCCTTCCAGCACGCCCTCTTCGCTCACGACGGGCAGGCCGGAGACGCGGTAGTAACCGCACACCTCGTCGTACTCGGCGATGGTGGCGTCCGCACCGATGGTCACGGGGTTGATAATCATGCCGGATTCGGAACGCTTCACGCGGTCCACGTGTGCGGCCTGGTCCTCGATGGAAAGGTTACGGTGAATCACGCCGAGACCACCCAGGCGCGCCATGGCGATGGCCATAGCGGAATCGGTCACGGTGTCCATTGCCGCAGAAATGATGGGGATGTTCAGGTTAATGCGCTTGGACAGGCGAGTGGAGGTGTCAGCCTCGGAAGGAATGACGTCGGTGTTGCCGGGCAGCAGCAGCACATCGTCGTAGGTCAGGCCGGTGAAGCCGAAGGGATCCTCGGACAGAGCGGTGGGGATGGTCATTGTCTACCTTTCGGATGGTGTGCTTCGCCGGTGCGATTTTGCCGTGGGGAAGCGCTTTATACGGTGTCGCGGTATGTACCCCACTCCCCCGGCGCGAGTACCGGGCGGAGGCCCACGCGGGTTCTGAGCGGGCGCATCCGCCGGATGCTCCGGAGAGTGCGGAAACGGACAGTCTACCTTCTATGATAAGCCGCTTAGGGTTTCTTCGCTCGGAAGATACCGAGCCGCCCGAAGAATGGCGGCGGGCACCGGGTTCTTGCACTCGAAGACCCCGATGCTGCGGCGTTGAGGGGATAGCTAGTGCCCGGTACCGCCTCCAGATCAGGGGGCAGTACCGGGCACACACACTTTTTAGTCTTCTTCAGTTTCTTCGGGCTTCTCAACCACCAGGGTCTCGGTGGTCAGCACCAGAGCCGCGATGGAGGAGGCGTTCTGCAGGGCCGAACGGGTCACCTTCACCGGGTCAATCACGCCGGCTTCGATGAGGTCCACGTACTCGCCGGTCTTGGCGTTGTAGCCATGACCCACGGGCAGCTCGGAGACCTTGGAGACGATGACGTAGCCGTCCTCGCCGGCGTTCTCCGCAATCCAGCGCAGCGGCTGGACCAGGGCGCGGCGAACAATCTGCACGCCCACGTTTGCGTCGTGGTTATCCAGCTCCAGGCCGTCCAGCGCCTTCAGAGCGTGGACCAGCGCGGAACCGCCACCGGAGACGATGCCCTCTTCCAGGGCTGCACGGGTGGAGGAGACAGCATCCTCGATGCGGTGCTTGCGTTCCTTCGCCTCAACCTCGGTTGCGGCGCCGACCTTGATGACGCCCACGCCGCCGGCCAGCTTAGCCAGGCGCTCCTTGAGCTTCTCGCGGTCCCATTCGGAATCCACGCGCTCAATTTCGCGGCGCAGCTGCTGCACGCGGTCCTCGATTGCCTCGGGGTCGCCGCCGCCGTCCACGATGGTGGTGTGGGACTTGGTGACGGTCACGCGGCGTGCCGAGCCCAGGTGCTCCAGGGTGACCTGCGGCAGGTCAATGCCGAGCTCGCCGGTCACGACGGTACCACCGGTCAGAATCGCGAGGTCCTGCATGATGGCCTTGCGGCGGTCGCCGAAACCGGGGGCCTTCAGGGCGACCACGTTGATGGTGCCGCGCAGCTTGTTCACGACCAGAGCGGAGAGCGCCTCACCATCAACGTCTTCAGCGATGATGGTCAGCGGCTTCTTCGCCTGAACGATCTTCTCGAGCACAGGCATGATCTCTGCGATGGTGGAAATCTTGCCCTGGTAGAGCAGCACCAGGGTGTTCTCCAGGACAGCCTCGCCGCGCTCGGCGTCGGTCACGAAGGAGGGCGAGAGGTAGCCCTTGTCGAACTGCATACCCTCGGTAATCTCCAGCTCAATCTCGGTGGAGGAACCGTCCTCGATGGTGATGACGCCGTCCTGGCCGACCTTCTCGAAGGCGCGAGCCAGCAGCTCACCAATCTGCTCGGACTGGGCGGAGATAGCGGCAACGTGCGCCACCTCGGGGCCCTGCACGGGGCGTGCGTTCTCGAGCAGGCGTGCGGATACAGCCTCCACGGCCGCCTCGATGCCGCGCTTGACGTCGGCGGGTGCCGCGCCGCTGGTGACGTTGCGCAGGCCCTCGTTGACCAGTGCCTGCGCGAGCACGGTTGCGGTGGTGGTGCCGTCACCGGCAACGTCATTGGTCTTGGTGGCGACTTCCTTCGCCAGCTGGGCGCCCAGGTTCTCGTACGGGTCGTCCAGTTCAATCTCGCGGGCAATGGACACGCCGTCGTTGGTGATGACGGGTGCACCCCACTGCTTATCGAGCACAACATTGCGCCCGCGCGGGCCGAGGGTTACCTTGACCGCGTTTGCCAGCTTATCGACGCCGGCCTGCAGGGATTTGCGGGCTGCATCGTTGAATTCAAGCTGCTTAGCCATGTGTTCGCTACTCCTAGTGCGTCACAGAAAGAAAATGAGGGGGCAGATGATAGCTCATGCGCCGCACCGGGTGAACGGTACGGCGCATGAGTATTCGAAGTGATTAGTCGACGATTGCCAGCACGTCGCGTGCGGAGAGAATCAGGTACTCCTCGCCCTGGTACTTGACCTCGGTGCCACCGTAGCGGGAGAACACGACAACGTCGCCTTCCTTGATGTCTACGGGGATGCGGTTGCCCTTCTCATCCACGCGGCCCGGACCAACGGCGACAACGCGTGCTTCCTGCGGCTTTTCCTTCGCAGTTTCGGGGATGACCAGACCGGATGCGGTGGTCTGCTCAGCCTGTTCGATCTTGATAACGACGCGGTCTTCCAGCGGCTTGATGGCCATAATCGGTTCCTCCGGATTGTGGATTAACGTTTGATGCGAGACGGCGGCGCGGTGATGCACCCAAACGCCGTCTCGAGTGCTACCTCAACTCTAGTTTCACCGGTGCTTTCGGTCAAGAAAACCCACCCTCCGCCGGAGCGTTTCACCGCAAGGCGAACGCTGAGCAAAAAGCCGAGCAGATCAGGCTTCCCACCTGCCAAAATCGGCACCCCGTAAAATGAGGAGCATGCCTATTCCCGCATCCCCTTTTACTCCCGCCCCTAAGCTTCCGTTCAGCGCCGAAGCGCTCGCGGCAGCCGATGAGCTCTACCCGCTGGGCTCCGACACCCTCGGCGCCGTCACCTCCCTGCGTTCACGCGGGTTCAGCCCCGAGGACTCCTCTGCCATCATCTCCCTGGCGCAGGCTCGCACCCGTGCGCGTGCCAAGTTCGGCGAGCGCGCCCGATCCCTCATGCTCACTCAGGAGGCGGCGGAGCAGGCAACCCGCCCGGTGATTGCGCACTACCGCACCGACCGCCTCGCGCGGGTTCCGGGTCTCGTGGCCGACCTAGGGTGCGGTATCGCGTCGGATTCTGCCGTATATGCGGCGGAGCGCGGTGCCGTGGTTGCGGTGGAGCTGGACCCGCTGACGGCTTCTTTTGCGGCGAAGAACCTTGAGTTTTGCCCGCAGGCGCGCGTGTATTCGGGGGATGTGACCGACTACGTGCACGGTGAGCTTCTGGATGCTACCGGTGAGCCGGTGGGCATTGTGTGGATGGACCCGGCCCGCCGTGAGCTGCGAGGGACCAGGAAGGCGCAGACGGAGCGCCTCTTCGACCCGGAGGCGTTTTCGCCCCCGTTCTCGTTCGTGCTGAATCTGGCGCGCACCGGCATGCCGATGGGTGTGAAGCTGGGGCCCGGTTTTCCGCACGAGGGTATCCCCTCCCCCGAGGACATCGCCTCGGAGGCGAACCACGCCCCGCGCGTTGAGGCGGAGTGGATCCAGTCGGAGGGTTCCCTCGCCGAGCTCGTCCTCTGGTTTAATGCGCTGGCCCAGGAGGGCGTGGCCCGCACCGCAACCTCGGTGCGCGAGCTGTCGGCCGATACGGCATCGCCCGCGACCGAGGCGGCCGGCAAGGTTGCCGACCTATTGCCGCCCTACGAGGCGGTGAGCTTCCGCAGCGCCCTCACCGCAGCCGAGGCCGAGCGGAGCGTGGAGGTTCCGGTATCCCTGCCTCAGCCGGGTGAGTACCTGCTGGAGCCCGCCCCCGCGATTGTGCGCTCGCACCTGGTCGCGGAGTTTGCGCAGAGTATTGGCGCGCAGCTACTGGACGAGCACCTGGCCTATCTATGCTCAACCGAGCCGGTGGAGCATCCGCTGGTCACCTGCTACGAGGTGCTGGAGGAGATTCCCCTGCAGGAGAAGCAGTTGAAGCGATGGGTGCGCGAGCAGGGTTTTACCGCGCTGACGGTTAAGAAGCGCGGCGTGGATATTGTTCCTGAACAGCTGCGTGCGCGTCTACTGGGTTCGGCGGGCTCTAAGCCCGCCAAGAAGAAACAGAAAAAGAACGCTAATTCTTCTGGTGGCGCGCAGGAGTCCTCGTACCGCCCGGCAACGCTGGTCTTCACGCGCATCGGCGCGGGCAGAGATTCCCGCCGAATCGGCTGGCACGTGCGTCCGCTCTAGCCTCGTCCAACCCCGACTGCCCAGTACCGTACTCGGTTACCGTTCGTGACGATTCGTTACGGTACCGGTTCCGGATTCTGCGCTCGACAGGGCGTTGAGCACCGCCAGACCGTACACTAGATACGGTGCCCAATAAAGATACGGGGCCCGATAAAGACATGCTGCCCAGTAGAGGTACTCCCCCGCGGAGTAGGCTCTCACCAGCTAGTCCCCTGCCGGGCAGATCTCACCGATAGCAAACTTCCGTAGTCGGCACTGTGCACGACACTATTTCCAGACGCAGGAAAGGTCCTATGATCGACTTTGCTTCCTCCCCTCAGTCCACCCTCGGCGTGGAATGGGAGATTGCACTCATCGACCGTGAAAGCGGTGAACTGACCCAGCGCGCCGCCGAGGTGCTCGGCATCCTGCGCGAGCGCCGCCCCGAACTGCTGGAGCCCGCCTCCGACCGGGCACACGTGACCGGGGAATTCCTGGAGAACACCGTCGAGGTGGTGACCGGCATCTGCCGCACCGTCGCTGAGGCGTGCCGCCAGCTGCAGGAGTTGACCGACACCATTCGCGAGATTACCGACGGGCTGGGTATCGAGTTCTACCCGGCGGGCACGCACCCGTTCTCCCGCTGGTCCGAGCAGCCCGTCGTGGCCAAAGAACGCTATCGGCGCGTCGTGGAGCGCGCCCAGTATTGGGGCCGCCACATGGTCATCTACGGCGTGCACGTGCACGTGGGTGTGGATTCTCGCGATAAGGTTCTGCCGCTCGTTGACGCGCTCACCAACTACGGGCCGCACCTGCTGGCGCTCTCCTGCTCCTCCCCATACTGGGAGGGCATCGACACCGGTTACGCCTCGCACCGCACCCAGCTCTACCAGCAGCTGCCGACCAACGGCCTGCCCTTCCACTTCGACACCTGGGAGCAGTACAGCAAGTATCTGGATTCACTGGTGGCGACCGACGTGATTAACGACCCGAGTGAGGACCGCTGGGATGTGCGCCCGGTTCCGCGCTACGGCACCATCGAGATGCGCTATTGCGACGGCCTGGCCTCCCTGCCGGATGTTGCCGCGGTTGTGGCGTTCACGCAGTGTCTAGTGGAGTACTTCTCCCGCCGCATCGAGGCCGGCAACAAGCCCGAGGTGCTGGCCCCCTGGCACGCGCAGGAGAATAAGTGGCGCGTGGCCCGCTACGGCCTGGACGCAAAGATCGTGGTTTCCAACGCGCCGGAGCAGCGCACCCTGCGCGAGGACTTCGAGCTGCTGCTGCCCGAGCTGGAGCCGGTGGCCCGCGACTTGGACTGCGAGGTGGAGCTGGCACAGGTGCGCCGCATCCTTGCGGAAGGTACGGGAGCCGACCGCCAGCGTGCAGTGTTCGAGCGCACCGGCTCGATGCGTGAGGTGGCACTGGATGTTGCCGCGCAGTCTCGTGCGCGAGCGCTGCGCTAACCCCTCGCGGGAAGAAAACTTAGATACGTAAAATGCCTCGGCGCAGTCATCATGAGACTGTGCCGAGGCATTTCTACGAGCTTTTTTAGAAGCAGGCAGCTTAGAAGCAGACGGTGGTCACCGGCAGCGAGGAGTCCGTCGTGAAGTCCACGCCCGAGGGCTCGCGGCCCGCGGCGACCAGGCGGGCGCCCAGGGCGGCAACCATCGCGCCGTTGTCGGTGCACAGGGTGAACTTCGGAATGATTAGGCGCACACCCTCGGAGGCGCATCGGGCGGCCAGCAGCTCGCGCAGACGCGAGTTTGCCGCCACGCCACCGCCGAGTAGCAGGGTCTTCATGCCCTGCTCGCGGCAGGCGAGCATCGCCTTCTTGGTGATGACGTCCACGACCGCTTCTTGGAAGGAGGCGGCGATATCAGCAACAGGGATCTCTTCACCGGCGGCTTCGAAGCTCTCAATCACGCGCGCCACTGCGGTCTTCAGACCCGAGAAGGAGAAATCGTAGCGGTGCGCGCCGGGTTCCTCTGCGGTGCCCATGAACTTGCGGTTCGACAGGCCGCGCGGGAACACGAAGGCGTTGCGGTTGCCTTGCGCGGCGGCGCGGTCGATGGCGGGGCCGCCCGGGTAGTTGAGGCCGAGCAGGCGGGCGACCTTGTCGTAGGCCTCGCCGGCGGCGTCATCCAGGGTTGCGCCGAGCAGACGCACATCGGAGGTAATGTCGCGCACCTGCAGGATTTCGGTGTGACCACCGGAGACCAGTAGCGCGCCCAGGCCGCCCGAGCCGGCGTTGGCCAGCAGGTCGGAGCCGTCCTCGGTGCCGTTGTCCTCGAGCAGGCCAACGCCAACGTGCGCGACCAGGTGGTTAATGCCGTAGAGGGGCTTGCCGGTGGCGATGGCGAGCGCCTTTGCCGCGGAAACACCCACCATGAGGGCACCGGCCAGACCGGGCCCCGCGGTCACGGCGATGGCGTCCACTTCGTCGAGGGTAATGTCCGCTTCGGCGAGTGCCGCCTTGAGGGCGGGAATCATCGCATCCAGGTGGGCGCGAGAGGCGATCTCAGGAATCACGCCGCCGAAGCGCACGTGCTCCTCCATCGAGGAGGAAATGGTGTTGCTCAGCAGCTGCGCGCCGCGCACAATGCCGATTCCGGTCTCGTCGCAGGAGGATTCAATGCCCAACACGAGGGGTTCGCGAGTGCTCATAGTTCGTCTTTCTGTCGCGCGGCCTCACGTCGGCCGCGCGTAGTAATGCTGTGGTGAAGAAAATGGCTGAGGAATGAGGGGGAATACCGTGCTATCTAGAACGCACATTCCATGATAATGGCGTCGGTCCCGTCATCGTAGTAGCGGCGGCGCACGTGAATCTGGCGGTAGCCGTTACGTTCGTAGAGGCGCTGGGCGCGCGGGTTGTCGGCACGCACCTCCAGCAGGATGCGCTCGGCCCCCAGCTCGCGGGCTCTCGCGTGCATCTGCTCGAGCATGGCCCGGCCGAAGCCGTGCCCCTCGTACTCGGGAAGCACACCGATGGTCTGCACATCGGCGGTATCGGCGACCACCATGGTGCCGCAATAGCCACTGGCGAGCCAGGTATCTTCCCCATCGGTGAAGTACCGTTCGGTAACGGCCTCCGAGTCATCACCCACCGCGTTCTTCGCGGGGATCTCCAGCAGGTAGTACGTGCGGGTCGGGTGGGTGATTTCCGCCAGGAACATGTCGATGTGCCAGGCGTCGGCGGGGAATAGGGTGGTCTCCATGGCATGCATGGCCTGCACATCGGGCAGCTCAGCCACGCGCAGGCGAGCACCTATGGCCAGACCGTCCCGCACGACGTTTTCAGAGTTCTCAGTGGAGTTCTCGGCTGCGCTCATTTAGCCCTCCCTCTGCCCGACAGTTTGTGCAGTAGCCCGCGCGGCCTGCTTCTGCTGGCGGGCGAGCATTGCGGCGGGGACCTTTGCGTCTGAGTCGCGCAGGTACTGGGCGGAGGTGTCCTCGCTCAGGTTCTCTACGCCCAGGCGTGCCGCGGCGGCAACCAGGTACTCGGCGTGGGGGTGAACCTCGCGGGCAGATTCGACGATGGCCCAGCCGTGCTCTTCGAGGGTTTCGGAGTACAGGCCGGCACCGTAGCCGTAGGCATAGGAGGGGCCTTCACCGGGCAGGATCTCGGAGGCGGGGCATACGTTCGGGCCGTCCACCAGGCTGTAGCCCTCGGCATTGACGCGGTAGCGTGCGGAGTACACTTCGCGGCGGCGGGCGTCGGAGAGTACGAGCAGCTCAGTACCTTCCGTTCCCTCGGCTCCCCCGCCTTGAGCGAATATCCGTTCTTGGTAGGCGCGCTCGGCCAGAGCGGTCAGACTCATCATGCCGTACACCGGCACCGACCAGGCAAAACCCAGGGCGCGCGCAGTAACGATACCGGCGCGCAGGCCGGTGAAGGGGCCGGGCCCGGTACCGGTCAGAATCGCGTCCAGCTCCTCGCCGCGCACGCCGGCCTCCTGCAGGGCGGCGTGAGCGAAGGGGGCCATGACTTCGGCGTGGGAGCGGGTATCTTCGCTCTCGAAGCGGGCCAGGATATCAAAGGACGCACCGGCTTCGGAGCCGTGCACGCGGGCGAGCGCCACGGATGCGGTGGCGGATGAATCAAGGGCAAGTACTAGCACCCTCCCATTCTAACGCGCACCCGCCGAGGCCCCCGGCGGGTGCGCCGGGAGCGATACGCGGTACCCGAGGAGCTCCGGGAGGCTTATAGCGGGCCGCCCGCCATATCTGTGTGTGGGGGGCTACGCCTCGCGGAGTCGGTCGGCGAGCTCCTCGAAGGCACCCTCCCAGCGGGGGCCGAAGGCGCGCACGCGCAGCAGGCGAGGCTCGGGCACATCCGCCTCGAGGTCCTCGCCATCCGAGCCGTCCTCGGCTACGCTCTCATCTTCGTCATCCCAGCTGAATTCCTCCGAGTAGGCGAAGCGCGCATCGGCACCGGTCAGGCGGGTAAAGTCCAGCTCTAGGCGGGAATCGCTCAGGTGCTCGGCCTTGCCGCGACCCCACTCGATGACGGTCACCGAGCGCGGCAGGGAGAACTCCAGGTCCAGGTCGTCAAGCTCCTCGGCGCTGGAGAGGCGGTAGGCGTCCACGTGCACCAGGTCGGGGCCGCCGGGCCGGGGGCCCTCCGGCAGGTTCGGGTGCACGCGGGAGAGCACGAAGGTCGGGGAGATAACGCCCTCGCGCACGCCCAGCCCCTCCCCCAGGGAGCGGGTGAACGTGGTCTTGCCCGCGCCGAGCTCACCGGAGAGTAGGAGCACGTCCCCGGCCTTGAGGTATTCCGCCAGGGCGAGCGCCAGGCGGCGCGTGTGTTCGGGCCCGGTCACGTCCAGGTCGAGGGCGGCGGAGACATACTCAGACATCTTTACCCCTCGCGCTCTTCGTTTGCGGTCTCGGCGGTCTCGGCGGTCTCGGTGCCCCAGAGCCCGTCGAGTTCGGCCTCCACCCAGGAGCCGCCCACGTACACGCGGGGCACGCGGTACGAAATGCGGGTCACGATTTCGTAGTTAATGGTCTGCGCGGCCTCGGCCCATTCCTCGACGGGAGGGTTCTCGCCGGCTCCGAAGAGAACCACCGGGGCTCCTAGGTAGCCCAGAGCGGGGTCGCTCAGGCCCGCCTCGCCCAGGTCGACAACCATCTGGTCCATGGCGATGCGACCCACCACTCGGTAGTTCTTACCCTCCGGTCCCGCGGGGATACGCCCGGCCGCTTCGTCCTGTGCGCCGGGGTAGATGCGCACCGGCGCGTTCTCCGCGATGCGGGGCACGCCGTCGGCGTAGCCGAGGGGCACCAGAGCCAGGGTCGTGGGCTTCTCGGTGTGGTAGCGCAGCCCGTAAGAAACACCCTGACCTGCGGGAACTTCCTTCACGTTGGCGATGTAGCTGCTCACCGTCATGGCCGGTTCAAGCCCCAGGTCCGCGGAGGTCGCCTCGGGAAGCGGAGAGAGGCCGTAGAGGGCCAGGCCGCAGCGCACGCCGTCGACGAGCAGGCTCTCATCGGCCTGCCAGCCGTCCAGGGCGGCGGTCAGGGTTGCGGGAGAGTTGGCCAGGTGCACGAGCTCGGGGGTCAAACCCGCGTCCTTAGCCCGTGTGACGAAGCCCTCCAAAACCTTCAGCTGCTCCGCGGTTTCGGAGCGGAGGGGTTCGTCGGCCACGGCCAGGTGGCTGAAGATTCCCTCCACGCGAACCAGGCCCTCGCGTTCCAGCTGGGCGGCGCGGGCCACGAGGGCCGGCCACTCTTCGACCGTGGCGCCATTGCGGCCCAGGCCGGTGTCGGCAGTCAGGTGCACGATGGCGCGCTCGCCGGTGCGTTCGGCGGCGGCGGCAACCGCCTCCAGGTCCCAGCCGGAGACGCCCAGGCGCACACCCTCGCGCAGGGCCGCGTCAAAGTCGGTGGAGGGGGTATGCAGCCAGGCGATGAGGGGGGCTTCAATACCGTCTGCACGTAGCTCCAGGGCCTCGTTGACGTGCACGAGACCGAGCATGTCGGCGCCGGCGGCCAGGGCGGAACGAGCCACCGGGTAGGCACCGTGGCCGTAGGCGTCCGCCTTGACGATGGCGATGAGCACGCGGGGGCCAATCAGCTCCTTGAGGCGGCGCACGTTGTGCTCGATGGCGTCGAGGTCAATGTACGCGGTGCGTTCCTCACGTTCGGGGATGCAGGGCGGGCAGTACAGCGGTGCGGCCTGCTGCTCGGAGGGGTGGGTCATGTCCGTCGAGGTCTTTCTCGTGGTGGGGTCTTGCGTGGGCCGCCGCGGGGCGGCCGGTCTGTACTAAATTCTAGACCTCCCGACGTGCGAAAGTCCTGTCGCGATACACTAGGCGGGTAGGTCTTTGCGCTGTGCGATAGAGAGGAAAGCATCGATGAGTAGCCCCGAGGCAATCCGAACGGTTCACGTGTACTCGATGCACACCGACCCCTTCGCGCAGCCCGGTAGCGGGGATGCGGGCGGCATGAACGTCTACATCGCGCAGTCCGTGCGGGCCATGCTCGCCCTTAATCCTCAGCTGAATGTTGAGGTTTTTACGCTGAACCGCACCCCGCAGGCTCCCGAACGGGCGCACGTCGAGGACCCCGAGTGGGGTTCACGCCTGGTACGTCACTGCATTGACGTTCCCGCGGCGCGCGAAGCGACAAAGAACGATCTTGCCGAGTACCTGGAGGACTTCGCCCAATCCTGCGTTGCCCAGGCTGTGAATGTTCCCGATGTGATTCACGCGCACTATTGGCTCTCCGGCTGGGCTGCGGTGCAGGCAGAGGGCGCGTGGGGCCGCAGGATTTTTCCCGAGCGGGTTCCCAACAGAGCCGACGACTCCGGTAGCTCCGATGGTTCCGGCGAGCATCGCCTCTCGACCAGGGCCGTCGCAATTTTCTTCACCCCGCACACCACCGCGGCCGCCAAGGATGCGCGGCGCGGCCCGGGCGAACCCCCCGAACCGCGTATTCGCCACAGCATCGAGAACCGGTTACCGGCCTTCGTGGACGGGTACATTGTGAACACCCCGCTGGAGGCCGAGGAACTGGTGCAAAGCCACCCCAGCCTCTCCGGGCGAATCAGTATTATCACCCCGGGAGTGGATACCGACATCTTCCGCCCGCTACCCGGTATTCACCCCGATCACGACACCTCCGAGACCCGGTGCCGCATCGTGTTTGCCGGACGACCCCAGCCGTTGAAGGGGCCGCATCTGCTCGTGGAGGCGTTCGCCTTGCTCCCCCGTGACCTCCAGGTGGAGCTCGATATTATTGGCCGTTCCGAGTCGGACTACGAGCAGCGTCTTCTGGACCGCGCCGCCGAGCTCGGCCTCGCCGATCGAGTTCGACTGAAGGATCCGGTACCGCCGGAGGAGCTCGCTCGCATCTTCCGCAGCGCCGATATCGTGGCCTGTCCTTCCTCGTCCGAGACCTTTGGTCTGGTCGCGCTGGAGGCGCAGGCCTGCGGTGCGGCGGTCCTCGCCTCCGACGTTGACGGCCTGCGTTTTGCTGTGGAAAACCACCGTACGGGTCTGCTCGTGGCGCCCCGCACTGCCGAACGCTGGGCGGCGGCTATCGAACGCCTCGTGCGCGCCCCGTACCTGCGCCACTCCCTGGGGGCGAACGCGGCGGCCCGCGCCCGTTCGATGAGCTGGGAATCCACGGCCCGCAAGACTCTGGACGTCTACGAGACCGCTGTGCCGGTGCCTCGGCCCGCTGAAACATAGCCGCTTCGCGAAGCTTACATCACCCTCGACTTTTCTACTTCCACCAATTCCCCAAAGGAGCTTTCATGTCCTTCTCCATGAGCCGCGATGAATTCGCCGCTTACCTGGACTCCGCCCGCATCACCGGCGAGGTGGCAACCCCCCGCGAAAACAACCTGGACCATATTCAGGGTTTCCTTGACGGCAACGAGCACCTCGAGTTTGGCGTGCAGTGGACCCGCGATTGGGACTACGACTCCGTGTTTGAGGTGATGGTTCGCCGCGCCGGTCTGAACCCCGACCGCTCCCACACACACGGCCAGGACACGATCGGTGCGGAGCAGTGCATCAGCGCCCTGGAGGAGTACGCCCGTATCTTCGGTGATGCGGTGCGCTCCGGCTCCCGTATCCTGTTTGCGACCGGTCACCCGGCGGGACTCTTCCCAATTTATGCGGTGCTGGCCGCGGCGGCCCATGCCGCGGGTGCCGAGGTCCTTCAGATTGAAGAGGGCGAGCGCTTCCTGGACGGCGATGTCCGCCAGATTATGGACGTCGTGATGTTCGAGCAGTACGGCAATCTGCAGCACACGCACTTCCCCGGCCCGATGCGCATCGCCCTGGACCAGTTGCAGGCCCGCGGTGTGGTCCCCGATCTGGTGGTTTCCGATCACGGTATGGCCGGCTACGCCTCGTCGACGCGCAAAATGCTGACGATTGGTATCGCCGATTGTAACGACCCGGGCCTGTTCGTGGCCGCGGAGCAGGGGGATCTGCCGGTGTGCGTGCCGATGGACGATAACGTCCCGCCGCGCCGTTACGAGCCGATGATTGATTTCATCCTGGACCGCGCGGGCCTCGAGCGCCCCTAGTAGGTTCTCGCCGTTTTCGTCATGGTTTACCCCGCTGATCGGGCTGCCGTGTGTAACTCGATACCCCGGATTCGCAGGTTCCCGCCTCGCGAAATCCGGAGTATCATTTGTTGTCGCTGTTCCTCGTACTCGACCTATCGCGGACGGGCTTTAAACTGTTCTGAGAATCCCCTAGGAAAGATGCACGCGGGCGTCAAATATAGCGCCCTTCATTCGGTTATCTCCTAGTCGAGAAAGCTTATACATCTTTCACCCTCTGTGATTGATTTCATCACTATAGGCGACAGATATCGCTATCGTTCTTCGGGACGGAAGACCCATAAACCCGTAGAATAGTTTACGGAACACGTTATTGTGCTTCTGGCTCGATACAACGCTCCATTAGGCGCCTCACCAGCGTCTTTACCGTAATCCCTGCCATTGTTTACTCAGCACGGTTACTGTTCACTCATTCAACAGACAAAGATAAGAATACGGCTCCTTGCACCGATATTTAGGGGTAAATGTGCCTATTCGCCGCTCTCTGTCCGCAGCACAGGACAAATTTCCGGGGAAGATTACACCGTTGAAAGTACAAGATCGTCTCAAAAAAATGTGGGGTGCGGACTTCGTTGTTAAGCGAAGCTGGCACCCGAAGGTTCAGCGTGCCCTCTACCTGGGTGATTTTGCATCCATCACCCTGGCGGTTCTCGCTGCCCACCTTATTCGCTTCGGCCTAGAAAACGCAGACCTGCCCTACGTGAATGTCTGGCCCATTAACGTTCTGGACGGCCGAGTGCCCGCTCTGGATTACATTTTCCTGGGCGTCGGCATGATTCTCGGCTGGTGGGTTATCCTCCAGCTCAATGGCTCTCGTAGTCTGCGCATCATGGGCTTCGGTACCGAGGAGTACCGCCTCATCACTCGCGGTACTACCTATTTCTTCTGCGGGCTTATTATTCTGGCGTTCTTCCTCAAGGTTGACGTCACCCGCATGTACTTGCTGATTGCTTACCCGCTGGGCCTTCTCTTCCTGCTCATCGAGCGTTGGATGATTCGTCAGGGCCTGGTGCGTTCCCGTATCCGCGGTCGCGCGCTAACCCGCGTCATGATTATTTCCGATGTGACGACCGGTCAGCACCTGTATAAGAACCTGGAGGGTGTGGTTGCTTCCGGCCTCTCCCCCGCAGCGTTCTATCTGCCCGGTTTCACCCCTGGCACCACCGTGGCCGGCGCTCCGATTCCGGTGCTCGGTTACAGCACCTCCCCGGCCGATATTATGGATGCCATCCGCGAGAACGACATTCACATGGTCGCCGTTACGAACGGTCATCACCTGAGCCCGGATCAGGTACGTCTGCTGGGTTGGAAGCTCGCGGACGCTCACATCTCACTGATTATGGCTCCCGCTACGACCGATATCGCCGGTCCCCGTATGCACATGCAGCCGCTGAACGGCCTGCCGCTGGTGCACGTGTCGACCCCGCGCATCACCGGCCTGTCGGCCTTCTTCAAGCGTTCCGTGGACGTCATCGCTTCGGGCCTGGGTCTGATTCTGCTGTCCCCGCTGTTCCTGGTGGTTGCACTGCTGGTTAAGCGCGACGGCGGCCCGGTCTTCTTCCTGCAGAACCGTGTGGGTCTGAACGGTGAGCTGTTCAAGATGGTGAAGTTCCGTTCCATGCGCACCGATGCTGAAGAGGTTAAGAAGCGTCTCATGGCGCAGAACGAGGGTAACGGCGTGCTCTTCAAGATGAAGGATGACCCGCGTATTACCCCTATTGGTAAGTTCATCCGCAAGTACTCGATTGACGAGCTGCCCCAGCTGTGGAACGTGTTCATCGGCGATATGTCGCTGGTGGGCCCCCGCCCGCCGCTGGTGGAAGAGGTCGAGCAGTACGAGGACATTGCGTACCGTCGCCTGCTGGTGAAGCCCGGTATTACGGGTCTGTGGCAGGTGTCGGGTCGTAGCGATCTCTCTTGGGAAGAGTCGGTTCGCCTGGACCTCTACTACGTTGAGAACTGGTCGCTGACCGGCGACTTCATCATTCTCCTGCGCACCGTTCGTGCGGTCTTTGCGAAGGAAGGCGCGTACTAAGATACGCCGGGGTTTTCCCACCGGCGTGTATGCCGTTCTAGAGAGGTTGTCCCGGCACAGGCATCTCGAGCATCGCACGCCGATACGTAAATGCGTCGAAGGGGCGTGAACCCGTTGGGTTCACGCCCCTTCTGCGTTTATCTGCCGTATTCATGCTGCGCTTGAAAACCTCAATCGTTTAGGCAGCGGGCCGCGCGGGAGATTCTTTCCCTAATCCGCGAGGAGTCGTGCGATTACCTCCGGCAGCATCTGAGCCACTCGAGTGGCGGGTGCGGGCCCATCCAGGGGGTCTGCGGTATTTCCGGTGACGCTGGCTCGGGCGGCCTGACCGTGCAGGTAGACGGCGAGGGCGCCCACTGCGGAGTAGGTGCACACCTCGATGGGCTCGTCGCCGGCGTTGAGCACTGCAATGGTTTGGGCCAGCAGAGCGCCGTAGATACCGGTTAGGGTATCTCCGCTACCGGCGGTGGCCAGCCAGGGGGTTCCGCCGGCCACGCTGTAGGTGGCGCCGTTGGGGGCCGCGATAATCGTGTATCCGCCCTTGAGCATGACGGTTGCGCCGGAGAGCTCAGAGGCGGCACGCGCCCAGCGGAAGGGTTCAGCGTTGATATCGCGGCGGCTGGGCACGATGGCATCCCCCAGATGAGCCTCCCAATCGCTGGGAGCAACCTCGTGCACGATGCGCAGGAAGCGTTCAAGCTCGCCGGCGTGCGGGGTCAGAATCTTGTGGGGTCCGAGGCGCTTACCGGTGGCCAGGTATTCAGCGGCCAGGTCGCAGGCACCGGCATCCAGGATGGCCGGCTCCGGCGCGTGCAGTAGGTAACGGTTCTTATCCAGCGAGTCGTGGCCGGATCCGGAGCCACCGGCCCATACGGTCACCCGCTGCACTGCGGGGGTTCCGGAGAAGTAGACGGCCTCGGGGTTGTGGGCAATCATGAGCTGGCGTAGCTCGTGGGAGTTCGTGCCAAAACGTACCATACCCACGCCGCAATTGAGCGCGGCGCGCACGCTCATCAGGGCCGCCCCCGGGTACTCGAGGCTTCCGGTGAGCATACCGAGCACCCCGCGGGTGTACTTATGGGAGTGGGCGTTGGGGACCTCGAGGGTATCGCGGAAGTCTTGTCGGTCCATGACGCGCATGGCGGGCTTGAAGCGGTTGAGGGCTTCCGGCACACCCAGGGTGTAGAGCTTAACGTCGCCGGCGTGCTCGCTGTGGACGGTTCCGAGCGGTAGCTTACGGCCGATGAAGGTGACGGTGCGGTCAGCGCGCAGAACGGGTTCGTGAACGGTCCCTCGGTTGTTGTCGATACCGGAGGGGGTGTCAACGGCAAGCACTCGGCCGAGGCGGCCCTTCTTCTGGGTTGCGCACAGGGTACGCAGGAACTCCCCCGCTTCTCCTCGCACGGCGCCGCTCGAGCCGGTTCCGAGGATGCCGTCAATGATGAGGTCGTATTCCTTCACCTGTTCCAGGGCTTTGGCGGGGTCGAGCACCCGCGTGCCTTCGCCGCCCTCACGGGCGATAAGCTCTAGGTTCTTTTCGCTGGGTTCGAAGACCACGGCGTCCACACGGTGCCCGTTAGCGCTCAGCCGAGCGCCGGCGTAAACGGTGTCAGATCCGTTGTTGCCCGGGCCAACGAGCAGGAGCACGGAGGCTCCCTGTCGGCCATCGAGCAGGCCAATGGCTTCGGTAGCGACCGCGTCGGCGGCACGCTGCATGAGGTAGCCGTCGTAGTCGGGTGCCTCGATGTAGGGCTTTTCCGCTTCGCGAATCTGGGATGCGGTGTAGATAAGCTTCATTGCTGTCTCCTTAGTGGCGGCGGATGGACCGGGGTGCCGCGGAGCGCGGCTGGTGGGTTCTGCGGCTAAACGATGGCGCGAAGAATCCTCTTCTACCCCTCGTCAGCGGAGGTTTCGGTGATGACGCTGAGCCGATGGCTTTCGGGGTTGAACTTCCGCAGGTGCTCCAGTTCAGCGTCGCTCAGATACTCTGCGGTAGCGATGGCAATAGCCATGGGCTCATCGTGGGTAAGTGAAAGGTGGATGCGGTTGATCCCGAGCTCTCGAGCGCGGTCGGCGATAGTACCGCGAATGATGAGGTAGGGCTGCCCGCTTTCGGCGGTGGCGACCTCGCAATCCTGCCAGTTGAGCCCGGCGGGCGCTCCGAGAACCTTAGCGACGGCTTCTTTGGCGGCGAATCGCACAGCTTGGGAACGCACGTTACGGCTTCGCTCGTTGGGGGTGAAAATGCGGCGTACGAAGGCCGGCGTTTCGGTGATGATCCGTTCGAAACGCTCAATATTGACGGTATCTACGCCGATTCCCATGATCATGAGGTACACCTTCCCTTGGCGGGTACTACGGCCGCGGTCGTTGCGGCTTCTCTTGTTTTAAGTCTAGCGAGCTTCCACGCTTCTGTACGGCTAAGCGTCAAATATGACGCGTTTCAAATCTCCTGACGTTCCTGTTCGGTTGCTCTGCGCGTTGTCTTGTACTCGTCATTCGGATAAACGCAAAGGGCGGTGGTTGAAGTTCCCTAGGGAACTCAACCACCGCCCAAGCGTTACAGCGTTCGAGCCGTGTGATTACTCCACGGTCACGGACTTTGCGAGGTTACGCGGCTGGTCAACGTCCAGGCCCTTGGCTTCAGCCAGTGCGCAGGCGAAAATCTGCAGGGGCACGGTGGCCAGCAGCGGCTGCAGCAGCGAGGGACAAGCCGGGACGGTGATGAGGCGGTCTGCATAGGGCTTGACTGCCTCGTCGCCTTCCTCAGCGATGACAATGGTGAAGGCGCCGCGAGCGCGCACCTCCTGGATGTTGGAGACGACCTTGCCGTGCAGGGAGTCGCGTCCGCTTGCGGAGGGAACCACAATAATCACGGGCTGACCCTCGTCAATCAGAGCAATCGGGCCGTGCTTGAGCTCGCCAGCGGCGAAGCCTTCAGCGTGGATGTAGGTGATCTCCTTGAGCTTGAGTGCGCCCTCCATAGCAACGGGGAAGCCCACGTGGCGGCCGAGGAAGATGACGGAGGAGGCATCCTTCATCTCGACACCCAGTTCCTTAACCGGTGCGTCGTTGTCGATGACCTTCTGAATCTTCTCGGGCATCTGCTGCAGCTCAGAGAGGATCGAAGCAATCTCGTCCTTGTACTTGTTGCCGCGCAGCTGTGCCAGGTACAGGCCGAGCAGGTATGCTGCGGTAATCTGTGCCAGGAACGCCTTGGTCGAGGCCACTGCGATTTCGGGGCCGGCGTGGGTGTACAGCGCGGCGTCGGATTCGCGGGGCAGGGTCGAACCGTGGGTGTTGCAGATGGAGATAACCTTTGCACCCTGTTCGCGTGCGTGGCGCACGGCCATCAGGGTGTCCATGGTTTCGCCGGACTGCGAGAGGGCCACAATCAGGGTCTTCTCGTTCACAATCGGGTCGCGGTAGCGGAACTCGTGGGCGAGCTCAACCTCGGTGGGGATACGGCACCAGTGTTCGATGGCGTAGCGTGCCACCTGGCCCGCGTATGCGGCGGTACCGCAAGCAACCACGATGATCTTGTCAATCGAGCGCAGCACCGAGTCGTCGATGTTCAGCTCGTCGAGGGTCAGATTACCGTTCTCGTCGAGACGGCCCATGAGGGTCTGCTCAACGGCGGTCGGCTGCTCGTGGATTTCCTTCTCCATGAAGGAGTTGTAGCCGCCCTTTTCGGCTGCGGCTGCGTCCCACTCGATGTGGAAGGGCTTACCCTCTGCGGGGTTGCCCTCGAAGTCGATAATCGAGTAGTCGGTTGCGGTGATGGTCACGATCTGATCCTGACCCATCTCCACGGCTTCCTTGGTGTAGTCGATGAACGCGGAGACGTCCGAACCGAGGAAGTTCTCGTTGCGGCCCAGGCCAATCACCAGCGGAGAGTTGCGGCGGGTTGCCACAACACGGTCCGGGTGGTCGGCGTGGATAGCCAGGATGGTGAAGGCACCCTCGAGGCGGTTGGAGGCGATACGCACGGCCTCGGTGAGGTCACCGGTACCGAGCTTGTTGTAGATGCTTGCGATAGTTGCGGCGGCTACCTCAGTGTCAGTCTGAGAGGTGAACTCCACGCCCTCGGCGAGTAGCTCAGCACGCAGTTCTGCAAAGTTTTCGATAATGCCGTTGTGGACGACGGCGAGGCGGCCGTTGTCAACAACGTGGGGGTGAGCGTTGACGTCGGTGGGTCCACCGTGGGTTGCCCAACGGGTGTGACCGATACCAATCTGGGATTCCGGCAGGGGGTGTTCCTTAACCTCGTTCTCGAGGTTCAGGAGCTTGCCTGCCTTCTTACGGAATTCGATACCGTCGGGGCACACCAGTGCCACGCCTGCAGAGTCGTAGCCGCGGTATTCCTGGCGGCGCAGACCTTCGAGGACCACATCGTATGCGTTGTGGTCAAACTTGTTACCGTCCGGGTCAAACCCCAGACCTACATATCCTACGATTCCACACATGCTATAAGTTTATCTCATGGTCCAGGTTATCCGCGCAGGGTGAAAATCTGTTATTCGTCACGCCGGTAACTATTTTTCTAACGCATCTTCTATTCTCTTTTGTAACCCCCTCCCTTATTTCTTTGCGGTTCCCTTTACCCGGTTTTATCCGATTGTATTTTCCCCGTGGACGTAAAGTTCGTACACTTGTATAAATGAGCTCCGCACCGTATTTTTCCGGCGATGACCGCTTTATGCGTCTCGACCGCTCTCGCTGGTCGCACCTGGCCGATGAGATTTCCGTTCCCCTCAGCGCAGAGGAGATTGAGTCCCTGCGCGGCCTGGGCGAAACAGTTGACCTCGAGGAGGTTCGGCGTATCTATCTGCCTATTTCACGTCTTCTGAACCTCTACGTCACCGCGGCGTCTTCCCTGAACCACATGACGAATGATTTTCTGCATCTGTCCCAGCGCAGGGTACCGTTTATTATCGGCGTAGCGGGCTCGGTTGCCGTGGGAAAATCAACCACGGCACGCATCCTACAAGCGCTTTTGAGCCGCTGGCCCTCCACCCCGAACGTTCAGCTGGTGACGACGGACGGATTTCTATACCCCAAGGCGGAGTTGCAGCGACGCGGCATCATGCACCGCAAGGGATTCCCGGAGTCCTACGACCGTCGAGCCCTGCTGGAGTTCGTTTCTAAGGTCAAGGCGGGCGCTGAGTGTGTCACGGCACCGAAGTATTCGCATCTGTACTATGACATCATCCCCGACGAGCTTATTGAGGTCACGGCACCGGATGTCCTTATCCTTGAAGGTCTGAATGTCCTGGCGCCTTCGCACACGGAGGGCCCGGAAACCTCAGATTTAACTCTCAGCGATTTCTTTGATTTTTCCATTTATGTGGATGCGCGCACCGAGGATATTGAGCGTTGGTACGTCGACCGTTTTCTGGCCTTGCGTTCTTCCGCTTTTACGAATCCCGAGTCTTATTTCAAGCGATATGCCGAGCTTAATGATGAGCAGGCCGTTGAGGTAGCAACGGGTATTTGGAAAAGCGTGAACGAGCCAAACCTCGTACAAAATATATTGCCCACCCGCGCTCGCGCCCATCTTATTCTTCAGAAAGGTCCGGAGCATACGGTGGATCAGGTTCTTTTGCGCAAGAATTAGTCCACCCCGCCTAACACAATACGTACGAATAGTTATCTTCAGGAGCTACCGTGGGACCGCACCCGCATCATCACCACTCTTCGCCTTTTCACAGCATCATGACCCGCCGCACCGCTCTGAGCGTGGCGTTGGGCTCTGTCGGCTCGATTCTGCTGGTTGCCTGCGGTACCCGGGGTCATGAGGGCTCTTCCGCGTCTTCTACGGGTTCCTCCCCTGCCTCGTCGCCGAGCGTTTCCCCCCTTGCCTCCTCTTCATCTGCCGCAGGCTCCGCTACCCCGACCACGAGCGCTACGCCGTCGGATTCGCCGAGCGTGGTGACGCCGAGCGATTCTCCGTCAGAATCGCAGACTGCCTCTGCCTCTCTGGCAGCTGCTCGTCCGAGCGTGGAGTCATCGCCGGAGTCTTTGCGTTGCCTGGTGAATAAGATGCGCCCCTTCGCCCAGATAGATTGGGAGCCGAACGACCTCGTGGATTTCGAGGGTCAACAATTGCGGGCAGAGGCCGCGCGGGCCGCGCACGCCATGATGGATGCGGCCAAGGCCGAGGGCGTCACCCTCACGGTCTCGAGCGCGTACCGCTCCTACGCGGTGCAGCAACAAACCTATCAGCACTGGGTTTCGGTCAACGGCCAGCGGTTGGCGGATCAGCTTTCGGCCCGTCCCGGTTATTCGGAGCACCAGACGGGCCTTGCCATCGATTTTTCTTCCCCCGAGGGATGTCGCTTGGAGGAGTGCTACGAAGACACCCGGGCCGGGCGCTGGCTGGCGAAGAATGCTCCGCGTTACGGATATATTTTGCGTTTCCCTGACGGTCGTCAGTCGGTGACCGGTTATCGTTTTGAGCCGTGGCATTACCGCTATGTGGGTGTGCAGATTGCTCAGGAGTATGTGGCCTCGGGCGCGAAGACTTTTGAGGAGTTCATTGGTACGGGTGCGGCACCCGATTATGCAAGTGCTAGCTAGGCTCTGAGCTAAGCTTTCGGCTTTGCCGGGTGCGCCAAGCGGTGATGTGCGTCGTATTTTTAGGTTCCGCACCGGAAATAAATAGGCACAGTAGATGCATATTTTTTTCGCGGACAGGTCCCGTAAATCCGCGATTTTTTGCAGGTTTCAGAGATTTTTACTCATGCTTTATGTGACTTAGACCTTAAGTATTGGGCACCATAGAACTGCTGTGAAGAAAAACACATACTTTACGGCGAAAATTTTCCCACAAATTGTTATTTTGAGCATCGATTAGCCGCTATTCTATATCTCATGCTTAAGGGTTTTAAAGATTTTCTGATCCGCGGTAAC
>ERZ773046.388-NODE-388-length-29103-cov-15.103518_pt1 | contig 29103 bp, 43 predicted proteins | sample MGYA00580634_ERZ773046 | MGnify/ENA primary metagenome ERZ773046 (study PRJEB29015, sample SAMEA2738127) | human oral metagenome | biome: human oral; feature: human-associated habitat; material: saliva | place: China | collected 2159 ... | reverse complement strand
TTAATGAGTTTGAAAGGTGGTTTCTAACCGCTGGCACAAAACCATTTCAAACCCTCGTCAACATGCACCAATTTGGCTACGAGGTCGAGAAAGAGAAGCGGTATTTGGTGAAGATTAAAGGGAATATTAAAGAAAATATGTTGGTTTATGGAGAACTTTTGGAAAGGTATTTCTTTACAAAAAGCCTTAGCTTAGACAACGCTATATATTCCCACACCCAAAAAGAGCTTGAAGAAGCTGGTTTCGGCTGGGTGTTTGATTGCCCAGGCGTGGAAGTTGAGGAGGTTGAAGAATGATTATTAAGAATTACAAATATGATTATTCAAGTGGCAGAATCTGCTACACAATTGATGTAGATGGCTATGAAGTAGCCATGGAACATACAAAGACAGAGTACGGCAGTGTACAAAGAAATGATATTGATGATTTCTTGGTTTCAGTAGAGAATTACGACTTTCAAGAAGCTGAGATTATTGAGGCATTCGTTGACTTTCAAAATGATTTGCTCTTGTATGGAATTGGTTTCGAATTGAGAAATGAGGTGGAGTGATGAAAGAAGTTATTATGGCTACGTTGCCTAACAAAGAATTGAACAGATTGATAAAAATTGAATTGACTGTCCAAACAATGATTGACCGTGGACTTATTGACGAAGAGCAGTTTAATGAAATTATGGATGAAGAAGAGTAAGGAGGTCACAGATTGAAACGATTCATTGCTATCTGGATTCTTGTCTCTGCTGGATTGAACATCTGGCAGATGGACAGGATTCGAGATTTGGAAGAGAAGAAGCCGATGGTTGTCTATCGAGCTGATAATCAAGGCACAGAAATTAAAGGAAGAGTCGTTGAGAAAGGACGACACGGGAAGTTGTACACGATTACGATTCGTGATTATGGGATTTTCGTAGTTACTAGAGAGCAATTTGAGAAAATCAAAGTAGGGGATGAGGTGATGTTATGACAATAAAATTTAGAGCGTGGATGAAGCAATATGAAAAAATGGATAATGACATTGGTGAGATGTATTTTGAAGATGGTGAGTTTAAATACATTGGGGATGATGTCCATTATAAACGACTGCCAGAACACGTAATTTTCATGCAATCAACAGATATGGTTGATAGAGATGGCAAGATAATCTTCGAAGGTGACATAGTCAAAATGGCTAAGGATGTCTATTCTGAACCGACTTATTACGAGGTTGTAAGACACCGTGGTGGAGCATATCGTCTTGAATCTAAACAACACGGATGTGAATTGTGGCTACGACATGCTGATTGTGATGTCGTGGGGAATGTATATGAGAACAAGGAGTTGCTAGATGCCTGACGTAGAATGGATTATAGAGAATTGCCATATGATGCAAGACAATGGTTGTTGGGCAGGAGAGAAGCAGATTTCCTACGCTAGTCCAGATGGGCAGTACACGTATTATGTGAACAAGCGCAAAGATGGAACTTATTATTTACATGGAGCGAGTAGACATTATGGGAGGAATTGAAATGAACAAAATAATAGGAATACTTGAATTTAAGGATTTTGATGCATTTGTTGGCGGGAAAATTATGCCTGTATATCTTCGCAGTACTAATCCAGATGTGCCAACTACAAACAAAAATGAGGCCCTAAAGGTTACGAAAAGTAGATACAAAAAAGAATTTTCTAACAAGTATATCTTTAGAAAGGTTAGCGAAATTGATAAATGATAATGTAAACAATCCAAGTCACTACCAAGGACGGTTCGGCATGGAATCAATCGATGCTTTAAGGAACTTCATGACAGACGAACAGCTGAAAGGTTTTTTTATGGGTAACAGCTTGAAGTACATACTACGACATCAGAAGAAGAACGGTCTCGAAGACCTGAAAAAAGCACGCAAGAACCTTGACTGGCTGATTGAGGAGATGGAACATGAGAATTAAGACATCAAACGGATCTATCATAAATGTTGACAAGATAAAGCGTAGCATCACGATTGATGGTGTTGAATACGGTTCAGATTGTCAAGCGCTAGTCTCTAAGCATAGAAATGGTACAGGGACTATTACATTAGTATTTGAAGGAAAAATGATTTAAAAAAGGAGTAAAAACAATGTTTACACAATACGATCACGAAACAGGGAAAACTAAATTTACAAAACTTGCAAAAGGTGGCATCGTCACGGTTGTTGCTATTGCTTCGTTAGGAATTTTTAGGGGACTTGCTGTGAAGCGCATCCCAGCTAATACGGTTGGAGTAAAGGTCAGTGCAATTGGAGGTGTTCAAGAAAACACCCTACAAACAGGCTATCATCTTAAAATTCCTTTCATTGATACCGTCTATACTCTTTCGACTTCAGTTCAGACGAAGACGATGGAAAAAATCACAACTCAGACCAAAGATGGTCAATGGTTGAACACTAACATCGATGTGAAATATCGTGTTAATAAAGAAAAGGCTATGACTATATTTTCAAACTATACGAAGTTGGAGAATGTTAATGAGAGTGTCATTGCGCCAGCAGTACAGAGAGCTATCGAGTCGGTTACTGGGAATTATGACATCTACGACATTCTTGGGAATAAACGCACAGAAGTCTATGAAGAGATTGACAAGGCGCTAAAAGAGAAATTTGAATCTTATGATCTTGAATTTGTTTCATTCACAATAACTGACCAAGATGCAGGAGATGAGATTGAAGCAGCAATCAAATCTGAATCTGTCAAACAGAAGGAAATCGACACAGCTAAACAGGAACAGGAGAAAGCTAAGGTCGAAGCTGACACCAAGAAAGTTCAAGCTCAAGCCGAAGCGGATGCTGGTATCATTAAAGCAGAAGGTGAAGCCAAAGCTAACAAAGCTAAGTCGGACTCAATCACAGATAACCTTATCCGTATGAAAGAAGCAGAAGCCAGAGAGAAGCATGGCTGGGTTACTGTTAATGGAGCAGGTGGTGTGATTACAAATCATGAGTAAAAGATAAACGGCATAGAAATGAGGTGAGCGATGCCTTTCTTTCCAGAAATAAACGAAGCCAAAACAAAAGAAAATGCCAAGAAAATTTTGGAGGGATATCCTCATTGGCGTCGTGTAGCAAATGATTCAGATGGTCAGAGAGTAACTACGACCTACTCATTCACGCCACGGAATCCATCAAGTGGTAAAAATAGTCAAGTTGAGAAATTGGCAATTCGCAAAGTTGATGCAGAGCTAGAGCTAGATGCGATAGAACAGGCTGTCAGTAAATTACATGATCCTTTTTATCGTAAAATCATATACGAGAAGTATCTTGTTTGGAATCAAAAAAAAGATGAGACGGTGTACAATGAGCTTGCAATTTCAGAAAGTTCATATTATGAAATTCTTAGTAAGGCTTTATTAGCATTTGCAGAGATTTATCGAAATGGTGAACAGGTCGCAATTTTGGAGTAAAAGCGGAGTAAGTCAAGAGTAAATATACGATTTTGTGTGCTAAAATTATATTATGAAATATTTGTAAAAGGCGGGCCCACCCTGCCTTTTCTTGCAGTTTGGAGGTGATATCGTGAAAAAAGTAGAACCTATTCGTGAACTTGATGACATTGAACGGATGAAAGACTTTTTAAAATCAAAGAGTGAGCGAAACTATGTCCTAATCATGTGCGGTCTGTATTCTGGAATGCGCATCAGCGATATTATACCTCTCCAAGTGAAACAAGTGACAGGCGATAGAATCGAGGTTACTGAAAAGAAAACTGGTAAGGTCAAGCGATTTGCTATCAACCCTGAATTAAGAAAAGCTTTAAGTCACTACATTAAAACAAATGACCTTAAAGGTTATGATTACCTATTTCCAAGTAAGAAAAAAGTTAGGACAGACGGAGTAAGAATTGTTCATATTGGAAGAGTTGCAGCTTATCAAATATTAAAGCAAGCAGCTGAACATGTTGGCCTTAAAAACATTGGGACTCACTCAATGAGAAAATCATTTGGTTATCATCATTACAGAAAAAATCAAAATGTAGCGATCTTGATGGAATTATTTAATCATTCATCTCCAGATATCACACTTGATTATATAGGTATTAAGCAGGATGAATTAGATGATTCAATGATGAATTTTAGCTATTAAATGACTATTTATTTTACATAATGAGAAAATGTAAATTAGTTTTTAGAAAAGTATAGTGGAAGCCTTGGTACTCTTGACTTTGAAGTTGTTTAATTTTATTTAACAGAATATAAGATATGTTAAATATAAGAGAGTGTAAGAAGCTAAAAAACCTCCCCCCTACATCATAAAAATTTAGCCCCCCTACCTGCTAAAAAAGAAAGGCCCCTCCCTAGATGAATACCCCCCATGAACGACCGGACCGGAGCGGTCCTCACAGAGTTGCTTTTGAAAAGAATAAAAATATTATTCTCAAAACAAGAAATACTTGTGGGATTTGTGGACTACCAGTTGACAAATCCTTGAGGTACCCACATCCATTAAGTCCGGTCATTGACCACATTATTCCAATCAATCGCAACGGTCATCCATCAGATATTCAAAACTTGCAGTTAGCCCACTGGCAATGCAATAGACAGAAGTCTGACAAGCTTTACGCTGATGATAGATCAGCCAATGCTACTGTTGTGGGCAACAGGAACTTGCCACAATCTAGAGACTGGACAAAGTACAGAGCTTGAAGAAGCCAAAAAAAGAAAAATTATATTATTTTTTAAAAATGTCAAAAATAATTTTGAATACTTAGAATTTGAAAAAATAACAGATATGTGTGAAGTAAGTCCTAGCAGAGGATAGGGGGGTATCCCCCTCCCACTGGGCGCTCGAGGGCTTCACACCGTCACTGTACATTTTTTCTCGCGGGAAATGAAAGGTAGTTGTATAAAATGACATTGAAAGGTATGGGCTATCTCAGGAAGAAGTTAGCCAACTATAAAATGGGTGTAGATACTAGATATAATCAGTATGCTATGCAACACAATGACATAGATGTTGGTATTACGATACCACCTCAAATCAGGCAACAATATCGAGCGGTCTTAGGTTGGGCTGCTAAAGGTGTTGATAGCCTAGCAGACCGTTTGGTCTTTCGTGAGTTTGCTAACGACGAATTTGGGGCAAATGAAATCTTTGCTCAGAACAATCCAGATGTATTCTTTGATAGCGCGATCCTTTCAGCTTTGATTGGGTCGTGTTGTTTTGTCTACATCTCGCAAGGGGATGATGATGACGCTCCTAGGTTGCAGGTTATCGAGGCAAGCAATGCAACTGGTGTTCTGGATCCTATCACTGGCTTGCTGACAGAGGGCTATGCAGTACTGAAGCGAGACGACAATGGTTATGCCGTGCTTGAGGCTTACTTCACTGGTGATGTGACTTGGTTCTATCCAAAAGATGGAAAGCCGTTTGCAATAGGAAATCCAACGGGTGTTCCTTTGCTGGTGCCAGTCATTCATAGACCTGATGCTGTCCGTCCGTTTGGTCGGTCACGAATTACTCGGGCTGGGATGTACTATCAGAGATATGCTAAACGAACGCTTGAGCGGTCAGATGTGACTGCTGAGTTCTATTCATTCCCTCAGAAGTATGTGTTGGGATTGAGTCAAGATGCTGAGGCGATTGATACTTGGAAAGCGACTGTATCTAGCTTGCTGACCTTTACGAAAGATGACGAGGGGGACAAGCCGAATGTGGGACAATTCACCACATCCAGCATGTCTCCTTTTACTGAGCAGTTACGGACTGCAGCGGCTGGATTTGCTGGGGAAATGGGATTGACCTTGGATGACCTTGGTTTTGTGTCTGACAATCCGTCATCTGTTGAAGCTATCAAGGCTAGTCATGAGAACTTGCGGTTAGCTGGTCGTAAGGCTCAGCGCTCTCTGGGCTCTGGTTTGCTAAATGTGGCTTATGTGGCAACTTGTTTACGTGATGAGTTTCCGTATCTGAGGAAACAATTCAATAAAACGGTCGTGAAGTGGGAGCCTTTGTTTGAGGCGGACGCTAACATGCTGACTTTGATTGGTGACGGTGTTATCAAACTGAATCAAGCGGTGCCTGGCTATATGGATGCTGAAACCATCCGTGACTTGACTGGTATTAAAGGGTCAGACAAGCCTGCTCCAGTAGTGAAGGAGGGTGCAGATGGTGGAGGATATCGTTCCGAGCCTGCTCAAGAAAATCAAGTCTGAGTTTGAAGGTGCTAGGCTAGACAGCGAGGTCTTGAAAGACTTGCTGTCTAAGCTACATCATAACAAGGCAAGTTATTTGGACGCTAATCAATATGCTATTGAAATTGGGGAGATACTTTCTAAGGCTCTGGGAGCCTCTCTGACGAACGAAACACTACCAGACGGTAAAATGTATTACAACATCGCTCAACGTGTGCTGACGGACGTTCTGGGGCGAAATTACGAGCTTGTGAGTGATTATACCGAGCAAGTTCAGAAGAATTTGAACTCTGAGGCTAAAATTGGGCTAACTGCTCAGGTTCCTGAATTGAATCAAGACAGAATTGATGGTCTAGTCAATCGTTTAGCCAGTGAGGAAAGTTTTGATGATGTAAAATGGTTGCTTGATGACCCAATTGTAATTTTTAGTCAGAGTATTGTGGATGATAGTATTCGAAAAAATGCGGAATTTCATCATAAAGTGGGGTTGAGTCCGAAAATCGTTCGAAGAGTTGTCGGTCATCCGTGCAAGTGGTGCAAGAGTTTAGAGGGTTCATACAATTATCCAGAAGTTCCTAAGGATGTATATAGACGGCACGGAAAGTGTAGGTGTACTGTTGACTATCATCCTGGTAATGGGAAGAAACAGAATGTTCATACTAAGAAGTGGACTGATGAAAAGCAAAAATTAGTTAGAAAAAGAAGCCGTATTGGTATAGAGTCTGTTGACGAGCGTGAGCAAAAGCGCTATAATAGGGTTATGAAGAGTAGTGGTGCTGTGTATGGTGCTTGGAATAGTAAGAACGACCCTGATGAAATTCATCGAAGGGCACATGCCGAGCAATATTACGAATCCGTTAGGAGGCGTAATACGGATAGAGAAATTGTCCGTATAGCTAAGAATACTGGATTTTCCCAAGATGATATCCGAGCGGTTTATTTACATGTTTTTGAGAATTACTATGATTTAGAGGGCGGAAGAAAACGTTTTGATCCAGATTATGATATGGCTCAATCGTGGAGTCGTCTCTTTGATGGTAACAATATCCAAGATCATGATAAAACGTTGCTACATCATGAGCTTATGGAAAGTAAACTTATGGCAAAAGGAATGGACTATGACACTGCTCATAAGATTACTCAAGAAAAATATGATTACTTGGGTGAGTTGATTAAGTGGCAAATTGAAAGAGGTGATTTGTAATGATTAAACTTGAAAAAATAAAAAATTCTAAAAGCAATGGTTATTTTTATCATCCTGAAAATACTGCCGATGTCGGTATGATTGAAATCAAGGGTGATGAAGTTGTTGTTGCAGTTGAGTCTAATCGTGATAAAGAACTTGGTGTTCCTTACTATGCAAATAAAGCAAGGGCTGAGGTTCTTCGTTTGCTTAAAGCTGGTCAACTTGTTGATGAGAAATTATTAGCGTGGTATTAAATTGCTTAAACTTATTAAAATTTTCAATTCAAAGAGTAAGGGTTATTGGTATATTCCTGAAAACCGTGACCCAGGTATGATTGAGATTGATGAGCGCACTGGTGAAGTTACAGTTGCCATCGAGTCGAATTATGATAAAGAACTAGGTTATCCTTACTATGCGAACAAGGCTCGTGGAGCAGTGAAGCAGATGTGGGATAGAGGAGAATTACCAAGTGAGAAATCTTTTGCTTGGGGATAAGCACTTAGAAAATTCTAAGTGCTTTTCTTATTTTTAATTTTTTTCAAAAAACCTCTTGACTTTTTGGTAACACAGTTATATGATAATTGTGTTACCAAGAAAAGAGGTGATGACATGGTAGCAAAAGTCGGAAGACCGAAAAGTGAAAATCCTCGCAGAAATAATACAAGACTTCGTATGACTGATGAAGAAGTAGCAATGTTAGAGTATTGTGCTGAACAAACAGGAAAGACGAAGACGGAAATTTTAATGCTGGGACTAGAAAAGGTCTACAACGAAATCAAAAAATAGCCTAGAACCCACTAACGCCAATCAGATGGTTCTAAGCTATCGCACGAAAGAAACTCTTTCTGAAATCATTATATCAGAAAAGAGCTTCTTTGTCATACCGCAAAGGAGTTTTTATTATGGCAAAAATTGAACTTTTAGACAGTTACGAAGATTTACTAAACTATGTTGAAGAAATCCGTGAGAGTATGGATTTGATTCACAATTGGCTAGCAAAAGAGCCAGATTGGGATAGTCAGTGTGAATTATATGATTTTATTGCTCAACATAGCTCACAATTCGCTGTATTAAATCTTATCATGTACAGGCTGGATAGTCTTAAAGATGAGCATCGTACTATTATTGATAATTATATTAAAGGAGAAATAAAATGAATCAACTTATTACTGTAAACTTAAACGATAATCAAGAACCAGTTGTGTCTGGTCGTCAATTACACGAAGCATTGGGAGTTAAAACAGAATACAGGAAATGGTTTGGAAGAATGACGGAGTATGGTTTTGAAGAAAATCACGATTTCGTAAGGGTAACCCAAAAATGTCCGACCCCTGGAGGTCTGCAAGATATGACTGACCACATCATCAAGTTAGACATGGCTAAGGAAATTGCCATGATCCAGCGGACCGACAAAGGAAAAGAAGTCCGTCAGTATTTCATACAAGTTGAGAAAGACTTCAATAGTCCTGAAAAGATTATGGCTAGGGCATTGAAGATTGCGGATAATAAAATCCATAAACTGGAAGCGCAGATGGAAGCTGACAAGCCAAAAGTTCTCTTTGCTAATGCAGTGTCAGCTAGTCAGACATCTATTTTGATTGGGGACTTTGCTAAGTTGCTCCGTCAGAATGGTCTGGATATTGGTCAGAATCGTTTATTCATTTGGCTACGTGAAAATGGATTTCTAATTAACCGCAAAGGGGACTCTTGGAATATGCCAACTCAGCGTAGTATGGATAGGGGATTGTTTGAAATTAAAGAACGAACACACCATGAACCTAATGGAACAATTCGTATCAGTAAAACTACAAAAATTACTGGAAAAGGTCAAGTCTATTTCATGGAAAAACTATTAGCAGAAGTAGCCTAATATTAGCACTCGAAAGGGTGCTTTTTTTATCCCAGCGATAGGGTTATCATGCGGTACGATTGAAAGGAGCAGTGGATGGCTAGAAAGAAACTTGGCAATCAGAATCCTACTCAATCGGTAATTTTAAAGTACGTCAAGAAAAATTCTAAGGCGAAAGAAGCGGTAGAAATCTACGAGCGGACGGGTCTTTCTTGCTACGCTTGGCAAGTCAACTTGTTGACCTCTATCATGGCGGTTGACAAGAATGGTTTGTGGGTGCATCAAAAATTTGGCTACTCTATTCCTCGTCGTAATGGGAAGTCCGAACTCTTGTACCTTTTTGAACTTTGGGGCCTGCATAATGGACTAAACATCCTACACACGGCTCATAGAATATCCACCTCTCATTCCTCTTTTGAAAAGGTGAAACGTTACCTTGAAAAAATGGGATATGTGGACGGTGAGCATTTTAGCTCTATACGAGCCAAGGGACAAGAGCGGATTGAACTGTTTGACGGTGGTGGGATTGTACAATTCCGTACCAGAACATCCAATGGTGGTTTGGGGGAAGGTTTTGACCTTCTCGTTATCGATGAGGCTCAGGAATATACGACTGAGCAGGAATCGGCGTTGAAATATACGGTAACGGATAGTAGCAATCCGATCACAATCATGTGTGGGACGCCTCCTACACCTGTTTCAAATGGGACGGTATTCACAAACTACCGTAAGACTTGCCTATTTGGGAAAGGAAAATACTCAGGTTGGGCGGAATGGTCGGTCTCTGAGGAAAAAGAAATTGATGATGTCGATGCCTGGTATAACTCCAATCCCTCAATGGGCTACCATTTGAATGAGAGGAAGATAGAAGCTGAGCTTGGTGATGATAAGCTAGACCATAATGTTCAGCGTTTGGGTTATTGGCCAGAATACAACCAGAAATCTGCTATTTCGGAAACAGAATGGAATGAGTTGTGTGTTGACTCTATGCCTGATTTATCAGGTAAGTTGTTTGTCGGAGTCAAATACGGTCAAGATGGCGCAAACGTGGCATTAAGTATTGCTGTTCGTACGGTAGATGAGAGGATTTTTGTTGAGACGATTGACTGTCAGTCAGTCCGTAACGGGAATGACTGGATCTTGGATTTTGTAAAGCGCGCTGATGTGGCTACTATAGTAGTCGATGGAGCAAGCGGTCAGAAAATCCTTGATGAAGAGTTGAAAAAGGAACGCATGAAGAGCGTGATATTGCCCACGGTTAAGGAAATCATCGTGGCTAACTCTATGTGGGAACAAGGGATTTATCAAAAGACCTTGTGCCATGCTGGTCAACCGTCTTTGAAGAAAATCACAACTAACTGTGAGAAGCGGAACATCGGTTCAAATGGTGGGTTTGGCTATCGCTCGCATTTTGCGGATATGGATATTTCTTTGATGGATAGCGCCTTGCTTGCGCATTGGGCTTGTTTGACAACCAAGCCTAAGAAAAAGCAAAAAATCAGTTATTAAGAGGAGCAGTTGAGAGACTGCTTTTTTTGATGCCTAAAAAATTACCGAACTGCCGGGGAAGCAGGAGAAAGGAGACATGAAGATGTCTGAATTTAAAACGATTGAAACACAAGAAGAGCTAGATAACATCGTGAAGGAACGTATCAGACGTGAGTGTGAAAAATTCGGTGATTATGATGATCTTAAAAAACGTGTTTCAGAACTGGAATCTGAAAACAGTGCTTTGAAGTCTACTGTTGAAGATGACAAGCAAACCAGAGCGGGATTAGACGCTCAAATCACTGAATTGCAGGGGCAAGTGAGCAATTATGAAACTGCTAACTTGCGAACTCGTATCGCTTTACAAAATGGCTTGCCTTATGACTTAGCTGACCGTCTTCAAGGTGCTGACGAAGAGGCATTGAGGGCTGATGCTGAGCGTCTAGCTGGTTTTATGCGTCCAGCGACACCTCAAGCGCCACTAAGAGATACTGAGCCACCTATCGGTGATAACAAAGAAATGCAAATGAAGCAGATGCTTCATGAATTACAACCAAAAGGAGAATAGAAATTATGGCAGATAATGCAATGAAAACTGGAACACTTTTTAAACCAGAAGTAGTAAAAGAATTGATTAGCAAGGTGCAGGGTAAATCTGTACTAGCTAAATTGTCAGCACAAACCCCAATTCCGTTCAATGGAGTGGAGCAATTCATCTTCAATCTTGAAGGAAATGCGCAAATCGTTGGTGAGGGTGAGCAAAAACAAGCTGGTAAAGCTAAAATCACTTCCAAAGTAATCAAACCACTTAAATTCGTTTACCAGGCTCGTATCACAGATGAGTTCAAGTACGCTTCAGAAGAAAAACAAATGAACTTCTTGTCAGCATATATGGACGGATTTGCTAAGAAGATTGCAGAAGCCTTTGACCTTGCTGCTCTTCATGGTTTGGAGCCAAAATCCATGACAGATGCAACTTTCCGCGCAACCAACTCATTTGATGGTGTGATTAGTGGAAGTGTCGTGACGTATGATGAAACTAAAATCGATGAAAATATTGAAGACGCAGTACAACAGGTTATTGCCCGTGGTTGCGAGGTAACAGGTATTGCCTTATCGCCAACAGCAGGTCACGCATTAGGTAAACTAAAAGACGCTGATAAACGTGCGGTTTATCCTGAGTTCCGCTTTGGCCAAAATCCTGATTCATTCTACGGCATGAAGTCAGATATCAACAAGAACCTTACTGTCACTGGTGGTACTGCTGAAACAGACCACGCTATCGTTGGGGATTTTCAAAACCGCTTCAAGTGGGGTTATGCTGAAAATATTCCAATGGAAATCATTGAATATGGTGATCCAGATGGTGCAGGTCGTGACCTTAAAGCCTACAATGAAATCTGTTTGCGTGCGGAAGCCTTTATCGGTTGGGGTATCCTTGATGAAGATGCCTTCGCTCGTGTGAAAGCGTAAGTTTTATGGCTTTATACCGTGATATGAAAACGGGCGTGATTATCTCCGCTGAGAGTGTTCTTGGCGGAGATTGGGTGCCTGTGGAAGATACGGCACCAAGCGGAGGAGATTTGACTGTAGCGGAGTTGAAGTCTAGTTTGGATGAGCTGGGCATTGATTACGATAAGAGTTCAAAAAAATCCGATTTGGTAGCCTTGTACGAGGAAAACAAGGGTTAAGCTATGGAAAATTTTGCAAAGATTGAAGACTTAGAATTGTTGTGGCGCTCGTTGAAATTTGATGAGCGTGCAAGGGCTGAGGCTCTGTTGGAAGTTGTATCTAATTCTTTGCGAGTGGAAGCTGAAAAAGTCGGTAAAGACCTTGATGATATGGTAGCTGAGAGCGTGTCATTCGCTAGTGTTGCTAAGTCTGTCACGGTCGATATCGTGGCACGAACCTTAATGACCTCAACGGACCATGAACCGATGACTCAGGTATCTGAAAGTGCCTTGGGTTATTCGTTTAGTGGTTCTTACCTTGTCCCTGGTGGCGGTCTCTTTATCAAAGACACCGAACTGAAAAGGCTAGGCTTGAAGAAAAAGCAGAAATATGGAGCGGTTGAAATTTATGACATACCTAAAAGGAATTACTGTAATTTTAGTAGACAAGGTAGAGTCTGGTGAAGATGATTTTGGTCATCCTATTTTTGAAAATAAAGAGATTGTGATTGAAAATGTGTTAGTTGCGCCAACGTCTACTCAAGACGTTTTGAATAAGTTGAGTATTACAGGCAAAAAGGCTGTCTACACAATTGCCATTCCAAAAGGCGACCAAAACAACTGGGAAAACCGTGAAGTCAAGTTTTTCGGACGGAAATGGCGCACCATTGGCTTGCCAGAAGAGGGGATTGAATCCATGATTCCTTTGGCTTGGAATAGAAAGGTTATGGTGGAAGCATTTGAGTAATATGAAATTTAAACTTAACGGGGCAGGCGTGTCGGAGCTTTTAAGGTCGCCAGAAATGCAAGCTATCCTTGAAGAGAAAGGGAAAGTGGTTGCAGATGGTGCAGGAGAAGGCTTTGAGCTTAAGATGTCTCCAGGTCAAACGCGTGCCAATGCAACGATTAGTACGACGGATATCAAGAGCATGGTGAGAAACAACAAGCACAATATTTTATTGAATGCACTAGGAGGCGCTAAATGATTGAGTTAATCGTAAGGAAGTTCTTGAGCAAGGAGCTGCAAGTGCCTTGCTATTTGGAGCACCGAAAAGACTTGCCAGAGAGCTATGTGATGATTGAAAAGACAGGAGCTGGTGGAAGTGATTACACTCATTCAGCTACTTTGGCTTTTCAGAGCTATGCCCCTTCTTTACAAAAGGCCGCTGAATTAAATGAGGTCGTAAAGAAAGCGGTGGAAAATCTCATCACGATTGATGAGGTGTGTGGCGTGCATCACAATAGTGATTACAACTTCACAGATACAGAGACTAAGAAATATCGCTACCAAGCGGTATATGATATTAACTATTTTTAAGGAGGTACTATGGCGCAGGAAGATAGCGTGACAGAAGTACGAACAGCTACAGAAAGTACAACAGGAGGAAATAAAATGAGTACTGCAACAGCATCAAACGTAACCGCTGCAAAACCTAAAATCGGTGGAGCAGTCGCAACAGCCCCAGCAGGCACAACTTTGCCTACAAACGCAAAAGAAGAACTTAACGTCGCATTTAAAAAGCTAGGCTACATTTCAGAAGATGGTTTGACAAATGAAAACTCTCCAGAGTCAGAAGAAGTCAAAGCGTGGGGCGGACAAACTGTCTTGTCTTCTCAAACTGAAAAGAAAGACACCTTCAAATACAAATTGATTGAAAGTTTGAACATCGAGGTTTTGAAAGAGACCTATGGCCCAGAAAACGTTACTGGAACTCTTGAAACTGGTATCATTATCAAGGCAAATGGTAAAGAGTTGCCAGAGCATTGCCTTGTAATTGAAACGTTGTTGAAGAGCGGATATGTTAAACGTATCGTTATTCCTCGTGGTAAAGTCAGCGAAATCGGTGAAATCAGCTACAAAGACGGTGAACCTATCGGTTATGAGTTGACTATCACAGCATTGCCAGATTCAAACGAAAACACCCACTACGAATACATCCAAGGAGCGTAATAGATGACGAAGCAGATTGAGTTTCCAAAAATGAATGACAAAATTGAGGGCAAAACAGATGGTGGTTTTGCCTTTTCGATTGAAACGAGAAGACTAGACAACTACCTTTTGTTGCGCTATATCGGTAAAGCAGATAGTGGTGACGTGCAAGCCGTAGATAAAGTTCTAGACCTTCTTTTTGGTCCAGAACAGGCTGAAAAATTCATTGATTTCTTGGTTGAAGAAGATGGAATCCTTCCAAATGAGAAACTTTTTGGAGAAATCAAGAGCGTATTTGCACAGGTAGAAAAGTTAAAAAAATAACGATACTGGCGCATATGATAGACCTAGATGAAGACGCTTTGATATGTGATTTAGCGGAAACATATCAAGTATATGACTACAAACAACTACCACTATCAACGGTAGCTGTTTTTGCTTATGGCTTGAAAGATGATTCACGTATCAAGCAACTTCTATCGGATCAGATAGCGCCAGTAGAAAGACTTTTGCTGGCAAGTATGGTTGACAGACTATCCATGCTTTTGTGGATTCAGTCAAAAGATGGACAGAAAGGAGTAAACAGACCGACATCTTTGACAGACTTCTTTATCAAGAAAGAAAAAGAAGATACGAGAGAGTTCATGACTTTTGAAAGTCCTGAAGATTACGAAGCCTATAGAAAACAACTATTTTCTGGAAATGGAGGTGATAGCTAGTGGCGACTCAGCTCGGAAAAGCTTATGTACAAATCATTCCGTCCGCTCAAGGAATTAGCGGAATGATTCAGAAAGAACTTGGTGGCGAAGTTGCTTCAGCAGGAAACCTTGCTGGAGAGTCATTAGGTTCTAACTTAGTTGGAACGTTTAAAAAGGTAATTGCAGCGGCAGGGATTGGGAAAGCCTTTAGCGCTGCATTGAGTGAAGGGGCAGCACTTCAACAATCCATTGGTGGTGTTGAAACCCTCTTTAAAACATCAGCAGGAAAAGTAAGGGCATATGCAGAAGACGCATATAAAACTACTGGACTTTCTGCAAATAAATATATGGAGACCGTGACGGGCTTCTCAGCTAGCTTGCTACAATCTCTTGGTGGAGATACAGACAAAGCGGCAGAAACAGCTAACATGGCCATGGTGGATATGTCGGATAATGCCAATAAGATGGGGACATCTATGGAGAGCATTCAGATGGCATATCAAGGGTTTGCTAAGCAAAATTATACGATGTTGGATAACCTTAAACTCGGTAGAAATACCATAGCCGAGTATAAACCTAGTGAAAACGGTGAAACCCTAAGAGTAGCTTAGGCAATACCGTGCCAAGCCTAGAAATAGGAAGGTGTAACGACTATCGAAACAGAAAAAGCATCCGAGAGGGTGTTTTTTTAATGGAGTAGAGTAGGCTCAAGCGAGCCGAAGCGCTAGGATGTATTTAATGCATAAGAGATAGTCTAATCTCTATGGCGACATAGAGCAGTCTAAAAGACGGCTACGATTTAGCGAATCGTAGTGAATATGTACCGTGTATGGTGGTACAAAGCAAGAAATGCAACGGCTCTTAGCTGACGCAGAAAAATTGACAGGTGTTAAATATGACCTAAATAACTTATCAGACGTTTATAGCGCCATTCACGCTATCCAAGAGAATTTGGACATCACTGGTACAACAGCGAGAGAGGCGGCAACCACTTTTACAGGTTCATTTGAATCTATGAAATCAGCTGCTCAAAACGTACTTGGTAAAATTGCGATTGGCGAAAATGTTACTCCAGCTTTGCAGGCATTGCTGGAAACAACTAGAACATTCCTTTTTAATAACTTCTTCCCTATGATTGGGAATATCCTATCTGGCTTGGGAGTAGTTTTGACCGAAGGGCTCAGCTCTTTAGCTTCTCAACTTTTTGGAGACGCTTTTGGAAGTGCAGTATATGACCAAATCGGGCGTGTAACAGGGATTTTCCAGACCTTTTTTGACATGATCTTCGGGTCAATGGATAAACAAGGAAACATAGATATCCTTAACACGTTAGGGTTCAGCGAAGATGCCGCAACCCAAATTGTTAATATCGGAGAGAATATCCGAACAACATTCGAGCATATCGGGACAATCATTGGGAATGTTATAGGCTTTGTTGGAGATTTCGTAGGAGACCTTCTAGGCATTGAAGGCGGGGAGCAAGGTGTGACCCTTCTAGGGACAGCTTTTGAAATTCTGACCTCAGCCATAAGCGGAGTTTCAGGAATTATTAAAGACATAACACAATTTTTCAAGGATAATCAAATCGCGGCTGACTTGTTGAAAACAGCTATCATTGCCCTAGGCTTTGCATTTACAACAATAAAAATCGTATCGTTTATGAAAGATATCGGTGGCATTGGCGGAGCTTTTGAAACAGCAAAAACGGCAGTAATGACTTTCGCGACAAGTGCAACAACAGCCATTTCTTCAATACCAATTGTAGGGTGGATTGCGATTGCAGTTGCGGCTCTAGCGTGGTTCTTTACCCAAACCGAAACGGGCAGACAAATTTTGTCAGCTTTTGTAGATTGGGTTAAACAGGCTTGGCAGGGAATTTCCGATTTCTTTGTTGGCATTTGGTCTGGTATCTCTGAAGGTGCTAGCACTCTGTGGGATGGAGTTGTTACAACATGGAATGCTTACGTTGAGTCATTAAAGGCGATGTGGAATGCAGTTGTAACATTCTTTTCTGATTTATGGGTAAGCATCCAAGAGGCTGCATCTGTGGCCTGGACAGCTATCATGACAGCAGTGATGACGATTGTTCAAACGTTTATAGATGGATTTATGAATGTTTGGAATAACATCTCAGACGGTCTTACTCAAATTTGGGAAGGGATTAAGATGATTTTTCAAGGCGCTTGGGAATTTATCAAATCGATTTTCTTGGGTGCTATTCTGATCATCATCGACCTTGTGACAGGGAATTTCAACCAGCTAGGGGCTGATCTTTCTCTAATTTGGGAAGGTATTCAAAACGGCATTTCTCTAGTCTGGGAAGGTATCAAAACCTTCTTTTTTGGTATTGTAGATGCTATTGTCGGATTTGGTAAAGTTGCTTTTGAAAACTTTTCAATTGGTCTCTCTACTAACTGGGAATTTATCAAGTCGGCTACTTCAGCGACTTGGGAATGGATAAAATCTACTGTAACAAGTCTAATCACAGGTTTGGTGCAGGGAGCTCAAAGTATCTGGGACGGCTTCATGAACTTCCTATCAAGTTTGTGGGAAGGCATCAAGTCAACGGCAAGCAATGCTTGGAGTTCTCTAGCGTCTAGCGTTCTAAGTATTATCAATGGTCTTGTATCTGGTGCGCAAAATGCCTGGAACAACATGTCTAATGCGGTATCTAGTCTTGTAAGTAATGTAACTGGATTCTTCAATCAATTGTGGAATATTGATTTGTATAGTGCAGGACAAGCAATCTTACAAGGTTTCTTGAATGGTTTGCAGTCTATGTGGTCCTCTGTCACAAATTTTGTCGGTGGTATTGCTAGCTGGATTCGTGACCACAAAGGTCCGATTGAATATGACCGTAAACTCTTGATCCCTGCGGGTACTGCCATCATGAAAGGGTTAAACGAAGGATTGCAAGACCAATTTAAGGAGGTCAAACAAACGGTTGGAGGAATGGCTGATGAAATTTCAGATGTATTTTCAGGAGACAACCTGGATCTGAATTCCTCTGCGTCCCTGACTAAAAGCCTTGAGGCACAGTTGGCTATGCCATCAAACCAATTTGAGGCCCATGAGAATAAAACAGTGTCTGAGATAGCGATTCTGAGAGCAAGTATGGAGAGAATCCTTACTGCTATCCTTGAAAAATCGTCAGACGTTTATCTGGACAATGACATTATCTCACTCAAAACCTATGAACAACATGGGGACATCTATGCAAGGAGGGGAATTTAATGGATTATATGATTATCAATGATTTTAACACCTCAACCCTTCCTGGTTGTGTTGTGACTGACTTTGGGAAGGTGGAGGCTGCTAAGCCAAAAGGAGAGAAGGCAACCCTTTATGGAGTCAATGGTAGTTACCGTGTGTTAGACGGTTCTTTCGACAGTTACGAAAGGACCTTCACACTCCACGTTAAAAAAATGGTTGAGATTTCAAGTATTCTTGATAAATTTCAATCGAATGATAATGTTTTGGAATTTAGCTATCATCTTGGCTCGTTGTTTTATGCTAACTTTGTGACTGCTAGTTTTGAACCTTTTGGAAATCATGCTTGGAAGTTAGAAATCAAGTTAGAAATGCAACCGTTCCGATACCAAAAAAATATAGATCCTGTGGTTCTTACGGCATCTGGTACAGTCAACAACCCTGGCACGGTTTACTCGGAACCACTAATTGAAGTCGAGGGGGATGGTGACGTCTCCCTTACAATTGGCCGAAAAACCATGTATCTAGCGATTAAGACCAAGGCCACGATTGATTGTAGGCAAGGCAAGCAAAATATCTACAACGCTACTGGCGCGGTTCAGAACACTCTCAGGAAACGTGGAGGGTTCTTGGAAATCCCGACTGGTAAGGTCGGAATCTCGTTTACCGGAAATGTCCGTAAAATTACTATTCGACCGAATTGGAGGTATAAGATTTGATTTATTTAACAAATGGAAATATGCCTCTGAACGCTGCCTATGCTGATGAAATTGTTCAAGAGAATAATAGCACTTATCAATTGTCCTTCCGATTTCCGACCTCGGATTCCTTATGGGAGCAGTTGAAGGAGGAAGCGTTCCTAACGGCTGATGACCTTCACGGTGAACAGGATTTTGTCATTTTCGAGGTAGAGAAGAAGCATGGCTATATTCAAGTCTATGCGAATCAAGTATTTACCCTCTTGAATAACTATGTGGTCAGTTCGCTTACTCTTGATCGAGCGACTGGCTCAACTGCTCTCAGTCGTTTTGCTGGCGCGATCACTCGTGACAATCCGTTCTCATTCTTCTCTGATATTGAAGATAGGCATACCTTTAATATTGGCTCTAAGAATGCTATGGAGGCATTTGCGAAAGATAAGCATTCTATTATTGGTCAATGGGGTGGAGACCTTGTGCGCCACGGCTACCAGGTTCGATTGTTGAAAAATGGCGGTTCAGAGAACGAATCGCTTTTTATGTATAAGAAAAACCTATCTAGCTACCAGCACAAGACATCTACCAAGTCTTTGAAGACTCGAATTACTTTCATCGCGACAGTCAAAGGTGAGGGAGAAAAGGCGCCTGACCGCAAGTTGTCTGTGGTTGTGGATAGTCCACTCATTAACAAGTACAGTCAAATCTACGAGGATGTGATTGAGGTTAATGATAGGGATGTGAAGGATGAAGCAAGCCTTCGAAAATATGGTGAGCAGTATTATCGAACTTCGCTCTGTGACATGATGGAAGATAGCCTTGAGCTTGAGGTTGTCGGCCAGAGTGATGTGCCTGTCCAGATGTTTGATATTGTGAGTTTATTTCACGATGTCTACAATCTTGACGTGCGCAAGAAGATTACTAAGTACACTTACTCACCAATGGGCAAAAAATTGAAGACAATTGGTTTTGGGCAGTTCAAGTCAGGCCTTGCGAATGCGATTGGTAACGCAGTGAGTGATGCAGTCAAGGGTGAAGCTCAACAACTTCAAAGTGATTTTGAAAGGCAGTTAGCAAGAGAACTCAAGAATGCTGATCTTGCTTTTGACAGGCAGAAAGAAGAGTTGGTCAATCAATTCACAGACGGTCTCAATGCTGCCAAAGCCAGAGCTGAAGAAGTTAAAAGAGAACTCTCTGATACTATTAATCAGCGATTCGACAACTTTGACAACGCTTCGATACAAGAAGCCAAACGCAGAGCTGAAGAAGCCTTGCGAAATGCTGGCGCAAGCAGCTTACTCGCTCAAGAAGCCAAGAGGATTAGCGACCAAGCGAAATCTGAAATCGACAATCTAAAATCATCATCGCAGACCGCTATTGAACAGATTGAGTCGTTTAAGACTCAGTACGGCACAAAGTTGAACGAGGTCAAAAGCACTGCAGACGGTCTGTTTACTAAAATGGGAGCTGTTGAAACTTACATCAGCAAGGACGGTCAGCGACAAGAGAGCTTGCAGCGTTATGCACGAGACGAGAGCGCTCGTCAAGTCAGCGCAGTTCGTGAGCAGATATCCAGAGATTACGTTGGGAAATCGACTTATCAAGAGGATGTGAGAGGTCTTGAACGTCGATTTAGTGCAATAGGCACGCAGACGAACAATGATATTGCTACAAAGATAGCTCAGTACAAGCAGACGGTTGATGGGCAATTTGCAAGTATTACATCTCAGATTGCTGGTAAAGCTAATCAGACGGACTTCCAACGTGTTAGAGAGACAAGCCAGCTCTATGAGCGCATTATCGGTAGCAACGAGAATGACATTTCTAACAAGGTCGCTCGCATGGCTCTGACTAATCAACTGTTTCAGGTTGAGGTTAGTAAATATACATCCCAAGGTGGACCGAATCTTATAAAAAATAGCGGAAATCCACAAGATAACAAAAACTGGGGTTATTGGGAAATTGGTCAAAATCCTGTTATACATACAGGAACGCATCCTTTCTTTTATAACCAAAAGAGAAAGCTTTTCTTTTTGGATAATCGTACGAGAGAGATTGTTCCAACTTCAACCATTCGCTTCTCTCTGAAACGGAACACAAATTATACAGTATCTTTGACTGCATTCAATACTTGGAACATGAAAGGTGCGACTATCTATTTTCTTGGCCGAAAATCCGGAGAAAATCAGTCGTTTTCTAAAGTTATAACGTTGGTTGAGAATGTTAAGTTTTCATCGGACGAAGCTGTTAGAAAGAATTACACTTTTAATTCAGGAGAATGTGACGAAGGCTATATTCGCATTGATAATAATGGAACGAATGATAGTGAGGTTGCAATTCTCTTGTTCGGAGATGTTGATGTTTATGAAGGGACAGTGACACGACCATGGCAGCCGTCTCCAGAAGATACTAACGAAGCCGTTCGCTCAGTTCAAAGTCAGTTGGCTGGCTCATGGTCTGTTCAGAACATCAACAGTGCTGGTGATTTGATTTCAGGCATAAACCTTGGTGCTAATGGTCATAACCGATTTGACGGAAAGCTGACCCACATCACTGGCGAAACCTTGATTGATAGAGCCGTTATTAAGTCAGCTATGATTGACAAGCTGAAGACAGCCAATTTTGAAGCTGGTTCGGTCACGACTACGATTTTAGGTGCTGAAGCCGTCACGGCTGATAAGATTAGAGTGGACCAAGCTCTCTTCAATAAACTTGTCGCAAATGAAGCTTATTTAAGTCTGCTATTTGCGAAACAGGCCTTCATCAATCGTGTTCGTAGTATTTCGATAGATGCTAGTCAAATAACAACAGGAACATTGAGCGGAGATAGAATCTTCGGAGGAACTATATCAGGTACTACACTGACAGGGCATACGAGGATTAATATTGGTGAGTATGGCTCGCTTGATACTGTCAATGGAGGCTTGCAGATAAATGTTCCTAGGGCAGTCAACTCAAAGGATGGATTGGGCGTCCAATTCATTGGTTCTTCTGGCCGGGGCGAGAATGTTCCTTATGGGTTATTCGTCTACAGGGATGATGATATAACACGAGGGGATACCGCTCGCGATACAGACGAATTTATCATGACTGTTCAAGGGTACATTAATACAAAAGGGATTGGTTGGCTAAAAACAGGTAAAGGCAAAGTAGGAAGTGTGACGACAGGAACATTAGGTTTTTGGAAATCTACTGTCAATCTAGAGTTCGCACCAAGTGACATATACTACACATATAATGGCACCGCATATGGCTTGTGGGCTATTGTGAAACAAAGCTTCTCGGACAGCCGTTTGAAGAAAAATATTGTTGACTGTAGGCACAAGGCTCTTGATTATATCCAGCAATTCCAGTTCAAGGAATATGATTGGAAGAAACAAGAGGATAGGCCGCAACAAGCACATACGAAGATTGGTTTGATTGCCCAAGAGGTTCAAGCAGTAGATCCGACTCTTGTCTATGAGAACGGTGACACACTAAACTTGGATAATCTCAGATTGACAACGATGGCTCTCAAGGCAATTCAAGAATTAAATCAACGATTGGAGAAATTGGAGGAAATAGCATGAATGAAGCAATCAACCAGCTAGTGTTACAATCGCTAGCTACTAAGTTGGCAAAAAGTGAGTTGAAATCAGCTCAAAACGAGGGATTTTATCAATTCCTCACGCAAGAACTACAAACAATTAACGAGGTCTTGGAATACGACCCAGCACTCAAAGAACTTTTCGAAGAAACTAAAGCAAAAATGCAAAAAGGAGAATAGAACATGACACAAACATATGAATTTGCGAACAACCCTTACTACCGTCAACCTGAGAACGTCACAATCGTGACAATCAAGAAAGAGCATGGCCAACGCTATAGCTACGAGCAAGCAGGATTGTCTGGCGACCGCACTCATGAAAGTCAGGAAGTGCTTATCCAGGCAGTTCTTGATGTGATTAAGGCTGAACTTGACCCAGCGAGCGCTATCGTTCAGACACAAGCGAAGTTGGAAGAAACAACACATCAACTTGCTGAAACTAAAGCGAAACAGACTGCGACAGATGCAGCAGTTAAGCATAACCAAGAAGAAACCGACCGTTATGGAAAAATCATCCATGCGGTCGTTTTAAATGCCGTAGCAGGCAAGACAATCGTTTATGGAACTATCTACAAGGAATTGGTAGAGTTGATTCCACTAGCCGAAATCGGGAAACATTACCAGGCACATGACTTGATTACTATCGAAGACCCTAATCATGCGGAAGTAAATGGTGAAGGTAAACGTATCTTGATTCAACTTAACCGTGAATTCACCTACAACGGTGAACCAGTCAGCGATTTTGCTCGAAACGGCCGCCTTGAACTTGATGGAACAGGCGCAGCATGGAAGTTTGAACCTAAAGAATAGCGAGGTGCTTATGGACGTCTTACAATCAACAGAGCATTTTTTCATGAACGTGCTACCAGTAGCGACACCAATCGTTGTTGCTTGGCTTGGCTATAAAATGCCGAAGAAGACCAAGGAACAAACAGACCAAATCATTTCAGAATTGAATGATGTCAAGAAACAAATCAAAGATGTCCAGATTACTGCCGATGAGAACAATCTCAAAATTGACGAAGTCCAAGAGAAACTGAAGTTACACGACGAGGCGCACCTTGTTACGATGAGGATGCGTCTCGATCGTGATATTCGCAGGGCTATTCGTCGTGGATTTACCACAAAGGATGAGTTCTATGTAGTCGAAAATATGCACAACAGTTACAAGGCGCTTGGTGGTAATGGCTACATTGACCACTTGTACAACAATTTTGAAGCATTGCAGATTAGGGACGACATCTTAGTTGAAGACGAGAAAGGAGCAAAGAATGGCTTATGTTCTTAATTCAACCAATCTCGAACAAGTTGACGGTGGATTTTTAGTTAAGCAAGGCGATGTGGCTTCCACATTTGCCTTTTCTTTGCTTGATGAAAATCATGAGCCGATTCCACATCTTGAAGGACAAGAGGCATCTATCACGTTGACGAGAGGCCAGGAACAATTACGCAAGACGGCAGTCGTGACAAACGGCGCAGTTGCTTTTAATTTGGGCATGATTTTACCTGCTGGATTATATCGAATCGAGGTAGCAGTGGGAGGATATACATTCCCAAGTGATGACTCGACTCAAATCCGAATCACTAAATCGGATAAGAATCTGGTCACAGAAGAAATCCACGCTCTCAAAGAGCTGGATATCGCAAAGGAAGTTGAAAAACAGCTTGCAGGAAGAACTGTAGGCAGTGATGGCACGGTAAGTCAGGAATTTCCTGATTTGCTAACGTTTTATAACTTAGGAAAGGTATAAAAAATTATGGACACAACAAAATTAACGGCATTCGCACAAGCTGTCGGTGTTGATATCAAAGAGCTAAAACAACTGCTTAATGGTAAAGTTGACAATGCGACAGTCACGCAACTGATCGAACAAGCTAAAACTGCAGTTAAAAATGAGATTTTGGGTGAGGGTGTATCTGAAGATTTGAACACGCTCAAGGAAATTGCGGATAAAATCGCAAGCATGAGCGGTGACACACAAAGCGCAGTTGTTCAAAAGATTTCAGAGTTAGGTACACGACTTGACAACATTGCTAATCTTGATTTAGTAACAGTCTATAACCAAGCGAAAGCGTGATTGTTATGAGCAATTTAGAGGAATTTGCTCAGGCGGTTGGCCGTGATGTCAAAAGATTCGAAACGGATTACACAAGCAAAGCAGAGCTTGAAGCGAAAGATTATATAGAAGGCAAATCTGATTATCAAATCTTGAAGCATCAAGTGGAATCTTTAGTGAAGCAAACGCAGACTTTGCAAGAGCAATTGGCCCTTGTTAAACCTGCACCAAGACGGGCACCGATGGCTTACACTATCGACTTAAATAGTACACCTCCAATTGCATGGTTCGATAATGGATGTGGTCTAGATGTTGGAGGCAACCCTGTACTTTTAGGTAAAAGTATAAACAAAGAATGGGGGCAATCTCCTCCTTTTTGGGATTTTCCGAACGCAATTTTAAGAACTTCACTAGCAGTTATTGATATTGACGTTTGGAAAAAAGCGAATTTCGATTATTGGCACGATACAGTGAAGGTACTGAATCCACTGAAATCAGCAGATGATTACGATTGGACAAAAGCAAGGCTGACCGAAAGAGGTTCCATGTATGAATACCAGTGGAATAATCAGAGAAATATCATTCGCGTTATGTATCAATTAGGAATTTGGGATGCTAAAACCGTTGAAAGCTTAGGCGCAGTAAAGCGCTAGAAAGGGAAATAATATGACACAATTTAATGAATTTATCATCGCTTTTGCGACAGGCTTTTTAGCAGTAGCAACAGGCAGTATCGTAAAAGCAGTAAAAGAGTACCTTTTGCGAAAAGGTGGAGAGAAGGCAGTCAAAATCGCTGAAATCCTAGCCAAAAACGCAGTACACGCAGTAGAGCAGGTAGCTCAAGAGACTGGCTATAAAGGTGATGAAAAACTAGAACAAGCTAAAGTACATATGCTTGCAGAGCTTAAAAAGTACAATGTCACTATGACTAATAGAGAGCTTGAAATGTTTGTAGAGTCAGCAGTGAAGCAGATGAATGACGCATGGAAAGGGGAATAAGGATGGTTAAAATCATTAACAATACAATTTTTAACGGTATCGCTGGCTCACGTCCGACTGAGAAGCCAAAATACTACATCATGCACAATGATGCTGGTTCTATGAGTGCTGAAAGTTATGTGGATTGGTTGCAGTCACGATATGATAATGGACAGTCTGAGCTTGGTTTCGCACATTACTACATCACTCGTGATGCAATCGCTCGTGTCGAAGATACTTACAATGGTACCTGGAGCGCTGCTAACTACGATGCTAACATGAACTCTCTTAGCTATGAAGTATGCCAGCAGTTAAGCGCATCAGATGCCGAGTTTATCGAAAATGAAAACATGGTATTGCGTCAAATGGCTGAGGATATGACTTATTACGGTGATACTCCGAACTATTCAAACATCAAGTTTCACAATGAATTTTCTAGCACATCATGCCCCGCTCGTTCCCTTGAATTGCACGGCGGATACAATGACAGCTTGCGTGACTATGTGATTGCTAAAATCAAGCATTATCAATTCCTTGGCTCAACTGTCCAAGAAATGCTTGATAATGAGGGTAATCAGGAAGGTTGGAAGAGAAATTCAACTGGCTGGTGGTATGTCAACGCAGATGGAAGCTACCCAACGAATAAATGGCAGAAGATCAACAATGTCTGGTATTACTTTGATAGCAATGGCTACATGAAGGCTAATTCATGGCACAAACATTCAGACGGGTACTGGTATTACTTGCTTCCTAATGGCGCGATGGCTACAGGCTGGGTGCTTATCAGTAACAAGTGGTACTACTTCAAAGAAACTGGGGCCATGGCCACTGGTTGGGTCAAGTACAAGGAACATTGGTATTATCTCGATGCTAAGGATGGAGATATGAAATCAAATCAGTTTGTCAAGTCAGCAGATGGTACAGGTTGGTACTACCTCAAGCCAGACGGAACAATGGCAGACAAGCCAGAGTTCACAGTAGAGCCGGATGGCTTGATCACTACGAAATAACTTTAAAAAAATAAAACGAAAGGAAAACTTTTCTAAAATGGTATCTACCGCAGGCTCATGCTTGCGGTTTTTTTGATACCCAAAATGATACCCATAATTATTGACTATGTAATTTTACGGTGATTTTTTGGAATCTAATTTGTTGATTTTTCAAGATTTTGAAGGCTATTACATAATAGTTTTCTTTTATTGCAACAACAATTTTCTGTTTACCCAATCGCTAAATAAAAAGGTCCAGTGAACCTTTTTATCCCGAGCCTTGAAATGTAAAGGCGAGGAAGCTAGAAATAGCATTAAATAAGGCTTTCCGAGTTTTCGGAGAGCCTGTTTTTTTGTTTTGGTACCCATTTTGGTACCCATATTATGGGAATTGAATTTGCATCATATTATAAACGGTAAATCAAAAAGATTTGCTGTTTTTGTTTGAAATATAATTTAGACTGAAAAAAGATATTATTGTAATTCTTGTATTGGAATGTTAGAGTATTTATTGAGCCTTGAAAATTTCCCGACTTTTTTCCTTTTTGGAAAACTTCTAAAATATGGTATAATGAAAAGATAAAGAAGTTGGGGGTAGAAGATGAACATTCAACAATTACGCTATGTTGTTGCCATTGCCAATAGTGGTACTTTCCGTGAAGCTGCTGAAAAGATGTATGTAAGCCAGCCGAGTCTGTCTATTTCTGTGCGTGATTTGGAAAAAGAGTTGGGCTTTAAGATTTTCCGTCGGACCAGCTCAGGGACTTTCTTGACCCGTCGTGGTATGGAATTTTATGAAAAAGCGCAAGAATTGGTCAAAGGATTTGATATTTTTCAAAATCAGTATGCCAATCCTGAAGAAGAAAAAGATGAATTTTCCATTGCTAGCCAGCACTATGACTTCTTGCCACCAACCATTACAGCATTTTCAGAGCGTTATCCTGATTATAAGAACTTCCGTATTTTTGAATCAACTACTGTTCAAATCTTAGATGAAGTAGCTCAAGGGCATAGTGAGATTGGGATTATTTACCTCAACAATCAAAATAAAAAAGGAATCATGCAACGGGTTGAAAAGCTAGGCCTTGAGGTCATTGAATTGATTCCCTTCCATACCCACATTTATCTTCGTGAGGGGCATCCTTTAGCCCAGAAAGAGGAATTGGTCATGGAGGATTTAGCGGATCTACCAACGGTTCGTTTCACTCAAGAGAAAGACGAGTACCTTTATTATTCAGAGAACTTTGTCGATACCAGTGCTAGCTCGCAGATGTTCAATGTGACAGACCGTGCTACTTTGAATGGTATTTTGGAGCGGACGGACGCTTATGCGACAGGTTCTGGATTTTTAGATAGTGACAGCGTCAATGGCATCACAGTTATTCGTCTCAAGGATAACCTAGATAATCGCATGGTCTATGTTAAACGTGAGGAAGTGGAGCTTAGTCAGGCTGGGACTCTTTTCGTAGAAGTCATGCAAGAATATTTTAATCAGAAGAGGAAATCATGAAAAAAAGAGGAATAGTGGCAGTCATTGTACTGCTTTTGATTGCGCTGGATCAGTTAGTCAAATCCTATATCGTCTGGCAGATTCCACTGGGTGAAGTTCGCTCTTGGATTCCCAATCTCGTTAGCTTGACCTACCTGCAAAATCGAGGGGCAGCCTTTTCGATGTTACAAGATCAGCAGTGGTTATTTGCTGTTATTACACTGGTCGTTATGGTAGGCGCCATTTGGTATCTACATAAACACATGGAGGACTCACTCTGGATGATCTTGGGCTTGACCTTGATAATCGCAGGTGGTCTTGGAAACTTTATTGACAGAATCAGTCAAGGATTTGTTGTGGATATGTTCCACCTTGACTTTATTAATTTTGCAATTTTCAATGTAGCGGATAGCTATTTGACGGTTGGAGTGATTATTTTATTAATTGCAATGCTAAAAGAGGAAGCAAATGGAAATTAAAATTGAAACTGGTGGCCTGCGTTTGGATAAGGCTTTGTCGGATTTGACAGAATTATCACGTAGTCTCGCGAATGAGCAAATTAAATCGGGTCAGGTCTTGGTCAATGGCCAAGTCAAGAAAGCTAAATATACTGTCCAAGAGGGCGATGTTGTCACCTATCATGTACCAGAACCAGAGGTCTTAGAGTATGTGGCTGAGGATATTCCGCTAGACATCATCTACCAAGATGAGGATGTGGCCGTTGTTAACAAACCTCAGGGGATGGTGGTGCATCCAAGTGCTGGTCATACTAGTGGGACTCTAGTGAATGCTCTTATGTATCATATTAAGGACTTGTCGGGTATCAATGGGGTTCTGCGTCCAGGTATTGTTCACCGTATTGATAAGGATACGTCAGGCCTTCTTATGATTGCTAAAAACGATGAGGCGCATCTAGCACTTGCCCAAGAACTCAAGGATAAAAAGTCTTTACGCAAATATTGGGCGATTGTTCATGGAAATCTACCAAATGATCGTGGTGTGATTGAAGCGCCGATTGGCCGGAGTGAAAAAGACCGTAAGAAACAGGCTGTGACTGCTAAAGGAAAGCCTGCAGTGACGCGTTTTCATGTCTTGGAACGCTTTGGTGATTACAGCTTAGTGGAGTTGCAACTGGA